>ERZ1740067.1780-NODE-1780-length-14200-cov-6.909721_pt1 | contig 14200 bp, 7 predicted proteins | sample MGYA00581736_ERZ1740067 | MGnify/ENA primary metagenome ERZ1740067 (study PRJEB43018, sample SAMN04849236) | marine metagenome | isolation source: floating plastic debris | place: Pacific Ocean | collected 2008-08-27 | study: EMG produced TPA metagenomics... | reverse complement strand
AGTCGGGCAGGAAGCTGTTGATGTCGTCACGCGAGTAGCCGAACGTGAGCTGCGTGAGGTCGTTGGTGCCGAAGCTGAAGAAGTCGGCGACCTCGGCGATCTCGTTGGCGGTGACCGCGGCCCGGGGAATCTCGATCATCGTGCCGATGGTGATGTCGAGCTTTTTCTTGAAGCTGTGCTCGGCCTTGACCGTCGCGATCACGCCCTCGGCGCGCTCGCGGAGCAGGGCCAGCTCGCGGCGGGTGCCCACGAGCGGGATCATGATCTCGGGGATCGCCTTCACGCCGCCCGAGACGCAGTCGATGGCAGCCTCGACGATCGCGCGGACCTGCATCTCGAGAATCTCGGGATACGTCACCGCGAGGCGGCAGCCGCGGTGGCCGAGCATGGGGTTGAGCTCGTGCAGCTGCGCGACGCGGCTCTTGACCTTGCTCGCCGGCACGCCGAGCTTCTTGCCGAGCTCTTCCTGGGCCGCGGCCTCGTGGGGGAGGAACTCGTGCAGCGGCGGGTCCAGCAGGCGGATGGTGACGGGCAGGCCCTTCATCGCGGTGAAGATGCCGATGAAGTCGTCGCGCTGGTAGGGCAGCAGCGAGTCGAGCGCCTCGCGACGCTGCTCCTCGGTCTCGGCGAGGATCATCTGACGCATGGTCATGATGCGCTCGCCCTCGAAGAACATGTGCTCGGTGCGGCAGAGGCCGATGCCCTGGGCGCCGAAGTCGCGGGCCCGCTGGCTGTCGGCGGGGGTGTCGGCGTTGGTGCGAACGCCGAGCGTGCGGATCTTGTCGGCCCACTTCATCACCTTGGCGAAGTCGCCGGTGATGCCATCGGGCTGGATCATCGGGACGGTGCCGTGCAGCACCTCGCCGGTGGAGCCATCGATCGAGATCGTGTCGCTGCGGGTGTAGAGGCGATCGCCAACGGTGAACTCGCCCTTGCCCGCGTCGATGTGGATCTCGCCGGCACCGGCAACGCAGCACTTGCCCCAGCCGCGAGCGACGACCGCCGCGTGGCTGGTCATGCCGCCGGTGGAGGTAAGGATGCCGGCCGCCGAGTGCATGCCGTCGACGTCCTCGGGGCTCGTTTCCTTGCGAACGAGGATGACATGCTCGCCGGCGCGGGTGCGCTCGACCGCTTCCTCGGCGGTGAACGCGGGCTTGCCGACCGCGGCGCCGGGCGAGGCGGGCAGGCCGCGGGCCAGCACGCGGGTGATCGCGCGTTTGGTCGGATCGAAGTAGGGCAGCAGCAGCTGGACGAGGTCACCCGCGGGGATGCGCATCACCGCCTCGTGCTCGGTGATCAGCTTCTCCTTGACCATATCGCAGGCGATCTTCACGGCCGCGGGGCCCGTGCGCTTGCCGGTGCGCGTCTGCAACATGTAGAGCTTGCCACGCTCGATCGTGAACTCGATGTCCTGCATTTCCTGGTAGTGCTTCTCGAGCTTGGTCTTGATGCGCAGGAGCTGGTCGTAGGCCTTCTTGTCCCACTTGCTCATGTGGTCGGTGCTCTCGGGCGTGCGGATGCCCGCGACCACGTCCTCGCCCTGGGCGTTGATGAGGAACTCGCCGTAGAACTTGTTCTCGCCGGTCGACGGGTTACGCGTGAACGCGACGCCCGTGCCCGAATCCTCACCCATGTTGCCGAAGACCATCGCCTGCACGTTGACGGCTGTGCCGTTGAGCCCGTTGAGGCTCTCGATGCGGCGGTACGAGATCGCCTTGTCGGCGTTCCAGCTCTTGAAGACCGCCTCGACCGCGAGCTCGAGCTGCTTGAAGGGGTTCTGCGGGAAGGTCTCGCCGACGTGCTTGTGATAGACCTCTTTGTAGAGCTCGCAGAGCTCGTGCAGGCCGTCCTCGTCCACGTCGGTGTCGTTGACCACGTGCAGGCGGCGCTTGAGCTCATCGAACGCGTGCTCGAAGTGCTCGTGGCCCACGCCCATGACCACGTCGCCGAACATGTTGATCAGGCGGCGGTATGAGTCGTACGCGAAGCGGCGGTTGCCGGTGATCTGGGCGAGACCCTCGACCGACGCGTCGGTCAGGCCGAGGTTGAGGATCGTGTCCATCATGCCCGGCATCGACACGGCCGCACCGGAGCGCACCGAGACGAGCAGGGGCTTGGTGTTGTCACCGAACTTCTTGCCGAGCTCGCGCTCGAGCGTCGCGACGTGCGTGTGCACCTCTTGGATGAGGCCCTTGGGCAGGCGGCCGCCGCCCTCGTTGTACTTCGCGCAGGTGTCGGTGGTGATCGTGAAGCCGGGGGGCACGGGCAGGCCGATGGAGGTCATGTCGGCGAGGTTGGCGCCCTTGCCGCCGATGAGCGTCTTCATCGAGCGGTCGCCCTCGGTCTTGGTCTTGCCGAAGTAGTAGACCATCTTGCCGGGCTTGATCTTCTTGCCGCCCGCGGCCTTCTTGCGGGAGGCCTTCTTCGACACCTTCTTGGGCGTGCGTGCGCCGCTGCGGCCGGCGTGCTTCTTGGCCGTGGACTTGCTCGCCGACTTCTTGGCGACCGTCTTCTTCGCGGTCTTCCGCTTGGCGGCCGTCTTCTTTGCCGCGGTCTTCTTGCTCGCCGACTTTTTGGCGACCTTCTTCTTCGCGGAGGTCTTCGTGCTGGTGCGCTTTGCCATGTGCCTGCTGCTCCCTCGCGGCTGCATGGCCGCGTGCGGTTCACTGGGCCGCCCCGGGGCGGCGATTGGAGTGGGTTCTTTCCTCGGTGCCCGGGCCGGCCGATTGGGCCTGCGCGCGCGGGCGATCGTAGATAGTCATTCCGCGTGGATCGACGCCGGGTAAGCAATCATGCCCATCCCACGCGCATTCCTCATACTTGCCGGCACCAGAGCGGCGAACCCCCAAGCCGGCCCGCCCCCACTTCTACGATCCGCACGCAGTGCCCGAATCGCCCGCCCACACCCAGCCGTCCCTGTCGCACCCGCTGCCCGCGAGCGGCGATCCACTCGACCTCCTCGCTTCCTGGCCCGCGGGCCGGCCCCTCGTCGCGTCACTCCCGCACCCGCCAGCCGACCACGGCCGCGACGTGACGGATGACCTGGCCCATGCCGATCCGGTGCCCGCGCTCGCCGTGCTCGCCGAGCCCTCGGGCGTCTGGCGGGCGATAGCCGACGGCCGGGGCGGCTGGACCGCACACCACCACGGCACGCTCCCCCCACTCCCGTCCCAGAAACCGAAAACGACGGCAACGCCCGAGGTGTTTTCGGCGGACGTGTTTTCAGCGATCGATGGCCTGCTACACGCGACCGCCACGCCGATCGAGCCGAACGCCCACACCGCCGCGTTCCCGAGCGGCTGGCTCGCGGTGCTCGCCTACCCGCTGGGCACCCAGGCCGAGCCGACCGCGGGCCCACCGCCCGCCAAAAGCACGCTGCTCGCCGAGATGCACCGGCTTGAGCACGCCCACGTGATCGACCGGCGATCGGGCGAGCGATGGACCATCGGCACGCCGCCGACACCGACCACGCCCAGCACGTTGACGCACGCAAGCGCGACGCCAGCTCTCGAGCTCTCCCTCGACACAGCCGGCGAGCGATACATGGCAGCGGTCGCGCGGATCGTCGACTATCTCCGCGCGGGCGATGTCTTCCAGGTGAACCTCGCGCATCGCCTGTCGGCCGAACTGCAGGCCGGCGCGAGCCCTCGCTCGCTCTATTCGGCCCTTGCACGCGCAGCCCAACCCCGGCACGGCATGCACGTCGAGTCACCGAGCGGGACACAGTTGCTCGGCCTGAGCCCCGAACGGTTCCTGGCCATGGCGCCCGCGCAGATCGGAGAGCCCCGGCGCGTCTGGACACGCCCGATGAAGGGCACCCGGCCGGCTGCCGATCCCGCGGGCCGCGGCGCGCTGGACCAGAGCTCCAAGGACCGCGCCGAGCTGGCGATGATCGTCGACCTGATGCGCAATGACCTGGGCCGCGTCTGCGAGCCCGGCACGATGCGCGTCGACGAACAGCGCACGATCGAGACGCACGCGGCCGGCACGCCCGCCGGCGTGCTGCAAGGCGTCGCGACGGTCAGCGGCGAGCTCCGGGCAAGCCAGACCATCGGCGACCTGCTCCGCGCCACCTTCCCGCCCGGCTCGGTCACCGGTGCACCAAAGGTCCGCGCGATGCAGATCATCGACGAGCTCGAGGCCCACCCGCGCAGCATCTACACCGGCGCAATGGGCCTGATCTCCGACACCGGACTGATGGACCTCGCGGTGACCATCCGCACGGCAGTCGTCGAGCCGACCAACATCACAGACGGCGCGAACGACGGTTTGCGGCTGACGTACCACGCGGGTGCGGGCATTGTGGTCGAGTCCGACCCCGAGGCCGAGCTAGCGGAAACGCTCGATAAATCCAGGGTCATCGGCGACGCCCGACCGTACCGCACCGCCCGCCGAGGAACCACGCTCCAATGACCCCGACCACGACCCCCACCACGACCGCAGCAGACTCGCCCGGCCCCGCGTGCCGCACGGATGTGATCGACGCCTACGTCTTTCGCCTGCCCGCTCCGACGCGCGTCGGAGCAGCTGAGCTCTTGCAGGTCCGCCGCACGCGCGAGCCCATGCTCGCGACGTGGCAACCGGTGATGGGCCACATCGAGCAGGGCGAGCGCGCCAGCGACACGCTCGGACGCGAACTCGCCGAAGAGCTCAGCCTCGATCTCGCGTCGACCGCGGTGCTCGGCGTCTGGGCGCTCGAGCAGGTCCACGGCTTCTTCCTGCCCGAGCTCGACGCGATCTTCTTCTCGCCGAGGTTTGCCGTGCAGGTCGACACCGCGTGGGAGCCCGTGCTCAACGAGGAGCACGACGCGCACCGCTGGGTACCCATCGATCACGCGTCGCGCGCGTTCATGTGGCCGGGCCAGCTCGCGAGCATCGACGAGCTTGCCCGGTTCGTCCTGCCGCCGGCGAGCCCGGCGCGGGATCGGCTCCGCCTGGCTCGGGACTAAGAATCACATCGGCCACGCGGCCCCTAGGCTCATCCCATGGATCTGACCGTCATCTCGATCGGGGCGCTCTCGGCCAACCCGCTGTGGGGCGAGAAGCAGGCCGTGCGCACCGGGCACGCGACGACCACGCTCGTGCGCGATGGCGACGCGACGATCCTGGTCGATCCGGGCCTGCCCGCACAGGCCCTGGCTGCGCGGCTCGGCGAGCGGACGGGGCTCTTGCCCGACGCGATCACGCACGTCTTCCTGACGTCGTTCCACCCCGAGGTCCGGCGTGGTCTGGCAGCGTTCGAGCAGGCCGAGTGGTTGATCGCCGAGCGTGAGCGCGAGGCTGTGGGCGTCGGGCTGGTCCAACAGCTCCAAGCGGCGGCCGAGGCCGGCGACGCGGATCTGCGCGGCGCACTCGAGCAGGAGGTGGCGATCCTCCAGCGCTGCACCGCAGCACCGGACGAGCTGACCGCCAACACCCACCTCTTCCCGATGCCCGGGCAAACCCCAGGCTCGACCGCACTCCTACTCAAGGAGCCGACGCGGACGGTGCTGGTCGCGGGCGATGCGGCACCGACGGTCGAGCACATCAACCGCGGGCAGGTGCTGCAGACGGCTGCCGACGCGAGTGCGGCGATCGAGTCGCTCGCCGAGGCTGTGGAAATCGCCGACGCGCTCGTTCCCGGGCGCGACAACATCACGCCCTCACCGCTTCGGTCACCCTTCGCGGGCTGACGCGCCACGGGTTGCCAACCGTCCATCAGCGACCCGCCCAACCCGTACGCAACCCAAAGAAAAATAGAAGCCCATTTCCGGAATAGTTCCGGTTTTGGGGTTGAAGAACCCCGCCCAATTCGTAGGGTGGCGGCTTCGCATTTTTGAAGCGAGGGGTTTTCGATGACATCACCCGTGATTCTGGCTCAGGCAGCGGCCGCCGTTGAAGGCGTGGCCGCCGCCCCCGACGCGGCATTGACCGCAACCGCGCAGGCCGCGAGCCTGCAAGCCGCGACCGATGCGCTCTTCACCGCCAACAACCTCTGGCTGCTCGTCGCCACGCTGTTAGTCTTCATCATGCACTTGGGCTTTGCCTGCCTCGAGGCGGGCCTGACCCGGGCGAAGAACACGGTCAACATCCTCTTCAAGAACGTCGCGATCGTCGCGATCGGCACGCTGACCTACGCCCTCGTCGGGTTCAGCCTGATGTATGGGGACGACGCGTTCCACAACCTCGTCGGCTGGGCGGGCTTCGGGCTGGCAATGCCCGAGGGCGGCACCACCGCGGCCTACGCCGATGGCGCGTACACATACTGGACCGAGTTCATCTTCCAGGCGATGTTCGCCGCGACGGCCGCCACGATCGTCTCGGGCGCCGTCGCCGAGCGTGTGCGCCTCTATCCCTTCCTGCTCTTCGCGGCGATCTATGTTGCGCTGGTCTATCCGGTCGCGGGCTATTGGAAATGGGGCGAGGGCTGGCTGCACCAGCAGGGCTTCTACGACTTCGCGGGCTCGACGCTCGTGCACTCGGTCGGCGGCTGGGCGGCGCTGGCGGGCGTGATCGTGCTCGGGCCGCGCCTGGGCAAGTACGGCAAGACCATCAAGCCGATCATGGGCCACAACATGCCGCTGGCGACCATCGGCGTCTTCCTGCTCTGGTTCGGCTGGTTCGGGTTCAACGGCGGGTCGGTGCTCTCGGGCGATCCGGCCGCGGTCTCGTACGTCTTCATCACCACCATGCTCGCTGCGTGCGCCGGCGTGCTCGGCGCGATGTTCACCGCGCAGGTCGTCCAGCGCACGCCCGACCTCTCGATGACGCTCAACGGCGCGCTGGCCGGCCTCGTCGGCATCACGGCGGGCGCGGACGTCATTCCGATCCACTGGGCGATCTTCGTGGGCTTCGTGGCCGGGGCGATCGTCGTTGTCTCGGTCATCACGCTCGATCGCGCGAAGCTCGACGATCCCGTGGGCGCGATCTCCGTGCACCTGGTCTGCGGCATCTGGGGCACGCTCGCGGTCGGACTCTTCGCGCCCGGCTTCGCGCTGCTCCCGCAACTCCTCGGTATCGCGGCGATCGGCGGGCTGTGCTTCCCGGTCGCGTTCGGGCTGCTGTGGCTGATCCGCGCGACGATCGGGCTGCGTGTCGATCGCGACGAGGAGCTCCGCGGGCTCGACATCTCCGAGCACGGCATGGAGGCCTACGCGGGCTTCCAGATCTTCGTCACCGAGTAAGCGAACACGAAACCCTCACGCGACCCCTCGCACCAGCACGAAAACAGGCCGAGGTCCATCATGAAGCTCATCATCGCGTACTTCCAGCCCGAACGGCTCACCGACGTGAAGCAGGCGCTCTTCCGCGCCGACGTGACCAAGTTCAGCGTCACCACGGCCCGCGGCTGCGGCGCGCAGCGCGGCTACCACGAGCGCTACCGAGGCACCGACGTCCAGATCGACCTGCTGCCCAAGGCCCGCATCGAGGTCGCGGTCAACGACGCGTTCCTCCAGCCGACGATCGACGCGATCATCGAGGCCGCCCGCACCGAGGAACCCAACCACGACCCGGACCAGGATGATGACGGGGGCGGCGGCGTCGGCGACGGCAAGATCTTCGTTATGCCCCTCGACGATTGCATCCGAATCCGGACCGGCGAACGCGGCTCGCCGGCCGTGGGATAACGCGCCAGAATCCGAGGCGTCGGGCGGCTGCGGATATCGGTCCGAAGATCTCAGCCGCGTGCCCACCTGCTGGTGCATTGGTCCTTGAAGCGGACCGCCTGGTCTGATACACCGGGCAGGCCCGCGTCAGGGCACGGCACACAGCCCGAATCTCGGCAGTTCTTACGGCTCCGCCCGCAGGTGGTGGGTGGATGCCAGCAATGGTGCGATCGGCCTCGCCCGACTCTTGACCCATCTCACGGGTTGTCGGACCGAGATCGCTGCCGACCGGGTGCTATGGGGGCATGCCTCTGGCCTGACGCCGAACAGAGAAGGTCTGAGGCCACAATGAACCCATCGTCCCGTCGTGTTGCCGCTGCTGTGGCATTGGTTGCTGGTACGTGCCTTTCTGCCAACGTCTTCGCCAATGTCGGCGTGCCCCAGCGGGGCGACTTGGCGACCCACGCGGGCCTGCCCGCGCGGCATGCCGATGAGCACGCGCTGACCATCGCCGATGTCGTCGTCGACACCTCGTTTGCGCAAATGACCCTTGCCGACGCGATCCGCGCAGAGCGGTTGCAGCGCAACGCGACCCCGGCCCGCCGGATCATGCAGCTCGACGGGCCCATGACCCACGACCGCCGACAGAAGCTCGAGAGCGCCGGCATCAAGCTCGGCCAATACCTCCCGACCAACGCCTTCTACATCGATACGACCGAGGCCGACGCCGACGCGGTCGCTCGCCTGGACTTCATCCGCTGGCAGAGCCCGATGCAGACCGAGTGGAAGCGCAGTCCGGACCTGGGCACCCGCGTGTATCAGACCGCCGAGCGCCAAGCGCTGCTCCGCGATGGTCGCGAGCGGGCGTTGGTGATCCTCTTCGAAGGCGCGTCCGACGAGATGCTGCTCGACCTGATCGCTGCGACCCCCGGCGCGAGCGCCCAGAAGACCGCCGACGAGGGCGGGCAACTGGTTGTGCCCGTCGAGGCGTCGTTTGATGATCTCGCGGCCCTCGCCGAGCTTGATGACGTGATGTTCATACAGCCCGCCCCCGAGATCACCTTCCGCAACGCAACCAATCGCTGGATCGTGCAGTCCAACCAACTCAACAACACGCCGATGTACGACAACGGCCTTCGCGGCGAGGACCAGGTCATCGCCGTCCTCGACGGGCGTGTGAACGTCAACCACTGCTCGTTCCAGGACTCTGAGCCCATCGGCCCGACCCACCGCAAGATCCTCGCGTACAACACCTCACTGGGCAGCAGCTTCCACGGAACGCACGTGGCCGGCACGGCTGTGGGCGACGCGGGCACCGACGGCGAGACCCGGGGCGTCGCCTACAACGCCAAGATGACCTTCGACGACACGCCCTCCTTCACCGACGCGGCCGTCTATGCCGTCCTCCAGCAGCACCACGACCAGGGCGCCCGCATCCACACCAACTCGTGGGGCAACGACGGCACCACCTCCTACGACTCCATGGCGCGCGGCTTCGATCGCTTCATGTACGACAACGAGGACTCGCTCGTCCTCCTCGCCGTGACCAACGGCAGCACCCTCCGCAACCCCGAGAATGCCAAGAACCTCCTCGCCTGCGGCGCGAGCCAGGACGCCCCAAACCAGAACTCGTTCTGCTCCGGCGGCACCGGCACCACCGCCGACGGCCGGCGCAAGCCCGAGATCTTCGCGCCAGGCTGCAGCACCATCTCCGCGTCGAGCTCGTCGAGCTGCGGCACCACGACCGCGACGGGCACCTCGATGGCAACCCCCGCCATCGCCGGCGCCGCCGCGCTCGTGCGGCAGTACTACACCGAGGGTTTCTACCCCACCGGCCAGCGCGAGGCGTCCAACGCGATCGTGCCCAGTGGCGCGCTGCTCAAGGCAACCCTCCTCAACAGCACCGACGACATGACCAACATCGCCGGCTTCCCGTCCAACGCCGAGGGCTGGGGCCGAATCAACCTCTCCAACACCATCACATTCGACATCGCCGAGCGTGGCATGATCGTCGAGGACATCCGCAACGCCGACGGCCTCGCCACGGGCGAGTTCTACGAGCTGCCCGTCCTCGTCACCGACGCCGGCAGCCCGCTCCGTATCACGATGACCTTCGTCGACCCCGCCGCCGCCGCGAGCACCGGCTCGGGCGACGCGTGGATCAACGACCTCGACCTGGTGGTCACCGCGCCGAGCGGCGCGGTCTACCGCGGCAACGTCTTCTCCGGCGGCGAATCGGCCACCGGAGGCGCAAAGGACGAAGCCAATAATGTCGAGCAGGTGCGCATCAGCACGCCCGAGACCGGCACCTACGTCGTCCGAATCGACGCCGCGGCCGTCAACGTCGGCGTGCAAGGCTTCGCCCTCGTCTCGACCGGCCGCATCGACGTGGGCGACCTGCCGCTGGGATTCGCGCTCCAATCGACACCCGCCGATCTCGTTGTGCCCGGCACGTCATCCCTTGTCGGCATCGAAGTCGATCCACGCGACGAGAACCTCGTGGGCGCACCGGTGGTGCAGTACGCCGCCGATGGGAGTAACTTCGCTGCGATTCCCCTGACCAACACCGGCGGCTTCGCGTGGACCACCACGCTCCCCGCCGCCAACTGCGGCGACACGCCCGCCTACTTCTTCGAGGCAGAGGGCGACGTCTCCGGCGTCGTCCGCTTCCCCGCCAGCAACGATCGCACGTTCAGCGTCGGCGAGGAATTCGTCACCGTCGAGGACGAGTTTGACTCGCAAGGCGACTGGGCCGTTGGCCCCGATACGGCGACGACCGGCAACTGGGAGGTCGCGGTCCCGCAAGCGACCAATATCCAGCCCGGCGCCGCGGTCAGCCCCGCCACCTGCTGGATCACCGACGGCACCGCGGGCGCGGCCGTCGGGTCATTCGACATCGATAACGGCTCGACCATCCTCACCAGCCCCGCGTTCGACCTGTCGGGGTCGGGCTCGCCGATCGTGTCGTACCAACGCTGGTTCAACAACGGCGCGGGCACCGCGCCGGGCCAGGACATCCTGCTCATCGAGGCGTCGAACGACAACGGCGCCTCGTGGGTGACCGTCGATCAGGCCGGCCCAACGACCGACAACGGCGGCGGCTGGATCTTGAGCGAGTGGAACGTGACCGACTTCTTCGCCTCGCCATCATCCACCTTCCTCGTGCGGTTCACCGCGAACGACTCGGGTAGCGCGTCGCTCGTCGAGGCCGCGATCGACGACTTCAGCATCACAGAGACCGTCTGCATCGACGTGCCCACCTGCACCGCCGATACCACCACCGACGGCACGTCCAACGGCATCCCCGACGGCGTGGTCACGCTCTCTGACTTCTCCTACTACCTCGGCCTCTGGGGCGCCGCCGACACCGCGGCCGACGTCACGACCGACGGCACCGCCAACGGCACGCCCGACGGCAGCGTCACCCTCTCGGACTTCTCCTTCTACCTCGGCCTCTGGGGCGCCGGCTGCCCGTAAGCGGCAACTGACCGCGGCAGCGGAGTAACTCGCAAAGTCTCATCCCGAGCCGGGCTCTCCTCGTGGGGAGCCCGGCTTTTTCGTGCGCACACCTGAACGTTGACGACTACACCGCTCATCGCCCGCGCCGAGCGGCAAAGCAGGCCAGGCTCGCCACCACCACGATCGGCCAGACGGGGAACTGGTAACGCTCGATGGGTGTGTACGCGACCAGCGCGAGCGCACACGCGTGCGCGAGTGCCACGCCGAGCACCAGCACCGGCCCCTCGCGCCCGCGCACCAGCAGGCACACGCCGCCGACCAGCGCGAGCACGCCGACCACCGGCCGAAGCACCGACCAGCCGTTCCAGAGAGCCGCGTAAAGATCAGCGGTCACGCCGCGGCGCCACGGGCGGAGCGATCGCAAGTTCGCGTCGACAACCGCGTCGCCAAGGCGCGTGCGCGCACGCTGCTCGTCCATGAAGTTCGTCGGCGTGCCCCGCCAGAGTTCGCCCGCGAGCGGGCGCAACACGGTCCACGAGAGGCTCGTCCGCATGACCCGCTCGGCAGGCACGATGCCGAGGTGCACGCCCATCGCCGCCAACGCCGTGCCCGCGACGCCCGCCGGATCGCGCTGTGTCGTGCGCGCGATAACCTCACCCGCGACGCGCTCGACCTCCGCCATGCCCTCGCCCGCGCCAGCAAGCGCGAGCATCTCGTACCGAAACGCGATCGAGTTGCCCGCGATGCCATCGCGCACCGCAGCGAACGCCTCGGCATCCAAGGGCCCCGCATCGCTCGGCTCGACCACGCCGGTCTGGAGCAAGCTCGTGAACTTGGTCGTGTTCCCAAACAGGCTCAGCGCGTAGCCGCCGTGCGTGCGCCCGTTGTGCAGCACAACGGGCATGATGCACATCACGCCCACACCGAGCGCAACCGCACCAACGACCGCACCCCGCGCCAAGCCCGCCGGCAAAGCTCGCCTCCACTCACCATCATCAACGGCCCGCATCGCGACGAGCCAGCCCGCGCACACGGGCATGAGCACGAGCAGCACCTGCAAGTTCGCCCGCATCAGCGCCGCACACCCCATCAGCGCACCGAGCCCGATCGCACACAGGACATCGCGTCCCGCGCGATCGCCCCACGGGCGGCACGCGACCAGCCACGCCGCGGCACACGCGCACGCACCCGCGGGAATCTCGGTGCCGACCGTTCGGCCGAATCCAAGCAAGAACGGATCAAGCCCGACCAGCACAATCGCCGCCACCGCGACCGCGTTTCCCGCCGCCCTCCGAGCGATGCGCCACGCGCACCACACGATCGCGAGGGCCAGCAGCGCGTTCAGCGTGCCGAACGTCCAGCGAAGCGGCGCATCGATACCGACGAACGGCGCGAGCAGCAGGCCGATACCCGCGGGCCGGATCGGATCGAGCGCCGCAAGACCGCCGCCGTCGGCCAGCGCTTGTGCGATGTCCAGGTACGCGACGCCATCCTTGGTAAAGAGCATCGGCGCGACGAGCCACATCCACGCGTGCGCACCGAGCACCACCGTCCACGCGGCGATCGTCATGCCACGCAGCGACGCGCCACCCTGCGCAACCACGCACGCGAAGACCCCGCCGACTCCGAGCACGCCACCAACGCAGGCCAGCGTCAGCACGCCGATCGCTCCGCCCCAGCGCATCCACGCGACCGTTGTCGGTGCGTCCGGCTCGATCACGGCCGACGCGATCGAGCGCACGCGGCGCGTTCCCGCGTCGACTCCAAAGACACTCGTGATCACGCTCGCGCTGGCCACGCGCCCGCGAGCTGTCGGCCCGCGCAGCTTGAGCGACTCGACACGGCCCGGGATCACAAGCTCGGCATCGAACGTCTCGAGCTTCCCGCGCGGCACGACGCGCACGGGATCGGCCTGCCCGTCCCACGTCGCGAAAAGGCCGCCCGTGCCCACCGCGACATCGGCGAGCTGCACCGCGACCGTCTGCCGAACCGCGATCGGCCGGACCAACGGCCAGATCGCGGGCGTGACGAGCACCGCCAGCACGACCACCGCCCACCAGCGATGCACGACCACCGCCGCGACCGCACGCGCGATCGGTGTGAGCACCGAGCCCGACTCGGCCGCGTCGCGCGCGCCGGAACTCTGGTCGGGTTGTGTTACCGGCTTCGGCGTGCGATGGGCCGCGCTCGAAAGGTCTTTGGGCATGGCGGGTTGCTCTGGTGTGGGTGGGCGCGCGATCCTACCCTCTCTGGCCCGAGGAACCCTCGGCGCTGAGTAACCACATGCCGACCGACTCCACGCAATCTGACACCCCGGCCCAAACCCCGGCCGACGCCCTCACCGCCGCGCCCGTGCAGGTCGAGCCCAAGACGCCGCGTGCGCCGGTCGGCAGCGAGCACGACCAGATCGAGGTCTCGTTTGTCATGCCCTGCCTCAACGAGGCGAAGACCATCGCGACGTGCGTGGACTGGGCCGCCCAGTGCATCCGCGAGCACGACCTCAAGGGCGAGATCATCGTCGGCGACAACGGCTCGACCGACGGCTCGCAATCAATCGCCCGCGCCCACGGCGCCCGTGTCATCGACGTGCCTACCCGAGGCTACGGCGCCGCGCTCATGGGCGCGATCGATGCCTCCCGCGGCACCTACGTCATCATGGGCGACTCCGACGCCCAGCACGACTTCCGCGCCTGCTTCGACTTCGTCGAGAAGCTCCGCGCGGGCCACGCCTTCGTCATGGGGTCACGCTTCGCCGGAGAGATCACCGAGGGCTCGATGGGCTGGAAGAACCGCTACATCGGCAACCCCGCGCTCACCTTCGTCGGCCGAACGCTCTTCGGCGCGAAGGTCGACGACTTCCACTGCGGCCTGCGCGCCTTCCGCCGTGAGATCTATCCCGAGCTCAACGTCCGCACCACGGGCATGGAGTTCGCCAGCGAGATGATCATCAAGGCCGCGTGCCGGGGCGTGAAGCTCACGCAGATTCCCATCACCGTCCTGCCCGCCGGGCGCGACGGCCCGCCGCACCTCCGCCCGTGGCGCGACGGCTGGCGGCACCTGCGCTTCATGCTCCTGCTCAACCCGCGCTGGACGCTCGGCATCCCCGGGCTCGCGCTCATGCTCCTCGGCGCACTGCTCGCCGCACCGGTCGTTGC
>ERZ1740067.1779-NODE-1779-length-14201-cov-5.477662_pt1 | contig 14201 bp, 9 predicted proteins | sample MGYA00581736_ERZ1740067 | MGnify/ENA primary metagenome ERZ1740067 (study PRJEB43018, sample SAMN04849236) | marine metagenome | isolation source: floating plastic debris | place: Pacific Ocean | collected 2008-08-27 | study: EMG produced TPA metagenomics... | reverse complement strand
AGGCGCTCCCACTCCCTTGTCTTTTTGGGAGAGACGGAACGGATACCGGCAGCGACCTCTCGCGTGCGGAGGCTGTCTGCTGTCTGCTTTAAATCCGTATCCCCGGATCAAGTCCGGGGACACGGAAGATGAGGACTCAGGACGCCGCTGCTGTGCCGGTCTCTTCGGGTTCCGGTGCCGGTGCGCTCAGGGGCTTGGCATCCGTCGGCAGATGGCAGGTCACGCGGGTGCCTTCGCGCGGAGCGCTTTCAAGGGAGACCCAGCCGCCGTGGAGTTCGACGAAGCTGCGCACCAGGGTGAGGCCCAGGCCGGCACCGCGGCGTTTCTCGGCACTGCCGCGCGCTTCAAACCGGTCAAACACGGTGGCCTGATGCTCGGGCTTGATGCCGTCGCCGGTGTCGCGCACCCACAGGCGGACCTCGCCCACGTCGCGTTCACCGCCCAGGGTGATGGTATCGCCGGGATTGGTGAAGGAGATGGCGTTGGACAGCAGATTGAACAGGATCTGTTTCAGCCGCCGGGAGTCTGCGTCGATGCTGCCGAGATTTTGAGGATGTTCGATTTCCAGAACGCGCTTGCCCTGCTTGGCGCGCGGGCTGGCCATCTCGAACACCTGGGTCATCACCTGGTCGAGATTGACCGGGTCCACATCCAGAGTCATCGCGCCTGCCTCAATGGTGGCGAGATCGATGATGTCATTCACAAGGTCCAGCAGCTCGCTGGCGGATTTGAGAACGCCGCCGGCATATTCGCCCTGCTTTTCATTCAGAGGCCCAAAAAGCTCCGTATTCAGAATTTCACCAAAGCCGATGATGTTGGTGAGCGGCGTGCGCAGTTGGTAGGACACATGGCTGATGAATTCGGACTTGAGCCGGTCTGCTGTTTCCAGCGCATCATTGCGATCACGAAGTGCGCGCTCAATGCGCGAGGCATCCGTCACGTCCACATAGGTGAGCAGCGTGTTGCCGTCCGGCAGCGGCACCGCGGCGTAGTCGATGACGGAGCCGTCAGGGCGTTGCAGGCGGCCTGTCTTGTTGCCGCGCTCATCGCTGACGCCGGTGATGCGGCCCTTGATCTCGGCCCATTCATCCGCGTTGTCGTAAAGGCCCCGGCACCAGTCGATGATCTGGTCGATATGCGGTTCACCGGAAAGCTGCTGCTGCTCCAGCTGCCAGATGCGTTGGTATGCCGGGTTCTGCAGCTTGAGGCGCCCGTCCGAGCCGAACACCGCCACGCCCTCATAGAGTTTGTTGAGGGTCTCCATCTGCACGTGCTGGGCGGTGGTGAGGCTGGATTCGAGTTTGAGTTGATCCGTGACGTTCTCATAGAGATAAAGCAGCCCGCCGAACGGATGCGGCTGGCTGATGACGCGCAGCGTGCGCCCGTCCGGCAGATGCCAGAGTTCATCCGTCGGCTCATTGCTGGTGTAAAGCTCAAGGCGCTGCTGTTTCCAGGCGCGGAAGTCTGCCTGTTCCGGCAGGCGGCGCGCCTCGCGCAGCATCTCCAGCACTTCGCCTTCGCCGGGCTCTGTGTCGAGGAAACTTTCCTCAAGGCCCCACAGGGTCTGGAAGGCGCGGTTGTAGAACCGCAACCGGCGGTCCGGCCCGAAGATCGCCACCGGGCTTGCCAGCCGGTTCAGCGTATCGCGATGCGCTTCAAGATGCCGCTTCAGATCAGCTTCGGCTTCCGACAGGGCGGAGATATCCAGCGCAAAGCCCGCGCTGCCGCCATCGCCCAAAGGCAGCTCGATGATGTCCAGCACCTGCCGTTCCCCATCGACCACGGCGTTGGCGCGGTCGCGAAATTCATTCTGGCTGGAGATGGCGGTGGTGGCGGATTTGAGAATGTCCGCGCCCAGAAGCTCGCGCGCCTCATCGATGGCGGTGTCTGTATCCTTGGCTTCAACCGCTTTGGCATAGGCGCCATTGACCCAGATGAGCGCGCCATCCGCCGACCGCCGCCAGGCGGGGAAGGGGGCTGCGTCCGTGACCTGGCTCAGCAGCGTGCGTTCGCGCTCGGCCTTGCGGGCGGTTTCAACAAGGCGGGTTTCTTCCTCGCGCTCGCCGGTGATGTCGCGCATCCACAGGACTGCCTGCGCGCCCGCCGGCCGGCCTTCGGCCTCATAGGTGCGTCCATCGCGCATCTGAAGGTTGAGCGAGAAACGCGCGCCGCGTTCGCGCAGACGCGAGACACCGTTGCGCAGCGCTTCCGCATCTTCCGGTGCGAGACGCGACAGCACGAAGTCAAAGTCAACCGCGCCCGACGACGGGTCAGCGAGACCTGCGGTGGACCCGACAACACGCGGCCGGCCCCAGCTGCGCGACCCGGTGGGGGTGATGGAGCGTTCAGGTGACCAGATGAACACGGCATCCGGCTCGGCCGACAAAATGCTCTCGGCGCTGTCGAGCTTGGTTTCAAGCTCGGTCATGCGGTCCGCCCGCGTAGCCATGTCGCGGCGGTTGCGCTTGAACGCGCGGCCTGCGGCCCACAGCGCGCCGATGGAAATGACGACGGCGCCGCCGGCAACCGCGGCAAGCAGTGTTTCAATGGAGGCTGATCCAAGCGCCGGGTCGAAGCTCTGCTGCGCGTGGGCTGATGTGGTGCCCATCAGCACAGTTGTGAGCGCGCAGGCGGCAGCCCCCGCACTTAGGACGGGGCGGGTGCGCCATCGACCTCTATGGGGCCGATCTCTGGTGGAGTGTGAAACGCGCATGGGCCCTGACATTGATTCGTCTTGTTCCCGTCTAGAAAACCCGTATCCGCCGCGCCTTGCAACCATTGGCCGTGTTTGCGGCACCAAAAGCACACAACAAAAAACGGGGTGTCCCGCAAAGGACACCCCGTTTGAAGATGGTACGCCGTCCAAGCAGTGGTGCTTAGTAGCGGTAGTGTTCCGGCTTGAACGGGCCTTGTTGAGGCACGCCAATGTAGCTGGCCTGCTCGTTGGACATTTCCGTCAGCGTCACGCCGAGCTTTTCAAGGTGCAGACGGGCAACCTTTTCGTCCAGATGCTTGGGCAGCACATAGACCTTGTTGTCGTAGTCGTCGCCCTTGGTGAAGAGCTCGATCTGCGCCAGCACCTGGTTGGTGAAGGAGGCAGACATCACGAAGGACGGGTGGCCCGTGGCATTGCCGAGGTTCAGCAGACGGCCCTGAGACAAGAGGATCATCCGCTTGCCGTCGGGGAACTCAACCATGTCCACCTGCGGCTTCACTTCAGTCCACTTGTGGTTCTTGAGTTCGGCAACCTGAATTTCATTGTCGAAGTGGCCGATATTGCCGACGATCGCCATGTCCTTGAGGGACCGCATGTGGTCGATGGTGACCACGTCCTTGTTGCCCGTGGTGGTGATGACAATGTCAGCCGTGGGCGCGGCATCTTCCAGCGTCACGACTTCATAGCCGTCCATGGCCGCCTGCAAGGCGCAGATCGGGTCAACTTCCGTGACCTTTACGCGGGCGCCGGCGCCCTGCAGAGAGGCCGCAGAGCCCTTGCCCACATCGCCATAGCCGCACACAACGGCGGTCTTGCCGGCCATCATCACGTCCGTGCCGCGGCGGATGCCGTCCACGAGCGATTCCTTACAGCCATACTTATTGTCGAACTTCGACTTGGTGACCGAGTCATTCACATTGATGGCGGGGAAGGGCAGGTGTCCCTTTTCCATCAGCTGATAGAGACGGTTCACACCGGTGGTGGTTTCTTCCGACACACCCTTGATGGCGTGGCGCTGCTTCACGAAGAAACCCGGTGTGGCTTCCATGCGCTTCTTGATCTGCGCGAAGAGATATTCTTCTTCTTCAGATGTCGGGTTGGAGAGAATGTCCTCGCCTTCCTCGGCCCGCGCACCCAGCAGAATGTACATAGTGGCGTCGCCGCCATCGTCGAGGATCATGTTGGTGGGTTCACCGTCAGGCCACTGGAAGATGGCGTCGGTGTAGGTCCAGTACTCTTCAAGGCTCTCGCCCTTGACCGCGAAAACCGGCGTGCCGGACTTGGCAATCGCCGCTGCGGCGTGGTCCTGGGTCGAGAAGATGTTGCACGACGCCCAGCGCACCTTGGCGCCGAGTGCTTCCAGTGTGCGGATCAAAACCGCCGTCTGGATGGTCATGTGCAGCGAGCCGGTAATGCGCGCGCCGGTGAGCGGCTTGCTGTCGCCAAATTCCTCAACGCAGGACATCAGGCCCGGCATTTCGGTTTCGGCAATCTCGATTTCCTTGTACCCGAAATCCGCAAGGGAAATATCGGCGACGACGTAATCCTGCTCGCTCATAAGCGCTCACTCCGTAGCAATGGCTGCCTTCATGCAGGCACCCGCAATCAACAGACCCATGGGGAAATCCAGGGGACATTAGCCGGGGTTCTATCAGCCCGGGCCTGCAACAACAAGAGAGATATAAAGACATGTTTATATCCGCGATTGAACGGCCGCTGCCTGTCGAATTTCCGGGAAAATTAGGACACCACAACCTGGTTCGCGTCTTTCTATCGAGATCGACGCCCCATTAACCGTGAATTATCCCCTGACCCGTAGGTTTGGCAGGCTGCCCGTTTTGGTTGCGGGCTCAGAAAAGGACAACTGGTGGGTAAGGCGGGTTCACTTACGGGGATGATTCAGCGGCATCTGATCAGGATGTCGGCATTGGCCGTGCTTTTGTGCTCCGGCCTGATGTTCATTGCCTATATGCTGGCCGATACGAAACGTGAATGGACCACTGCGGTTGAGCTGCGTGACCCGCGCCCCATCGCCGTCAGCCGTCTGCGCCACCAACTCGGCTATGGCGGACTTGTCCATCACTATCTCAACTCCATTCTGAGGCCCGAGCAGCATCTAGAGGAGACGGCCACATTCGACCTGGGCGCAGTGCGCGGCGCCATGCTGGATTTCGGGACATTGAAAGTCAGCCCGCTCGAGCGGACCGCGCTTAAAATCATCGATGATGAACTGGACAAGGTGTACATCGCCCTCGAGCAGATGGAGCGGGAAGCCTTCATCCACCTTAAGCCGGAAGAGGCCTACGTCAAATTCGACGTGGACCTCGAGCGTATGGCCAATGCGGTCAACATGCTTGCCACGGTGAGCTTCGGCGACTTCGGCGAGACGCCACCGCATCATCAGCTCTTGTCCGAATTTGAAGCTGCGATCGGGCTGGACGGCATTGTCCACCACACCAAGGCCTTCTTGCTGACGTCGGATCCCGGCCATGCTGAACGTGCGCTGCAGTCTGTGGACCGAGCGCGATCCCTGCTGAACCAGTTGCGGGACCGCGCAGTGTCAAACGCTGAGCGCGAAGCGGTGCGCGTGATCGGGCAAACTGTTGCCGACTATGCAGACGGCATCGCCCTGGCCATCAACATGTCTGAGCAGGGCAAGACCGTTCAGGAAATTGACGCTGCCATCCGCGTGGACGACATGCCGGCGATCAGTGCCTATGCGACGCTGATGAGCTTCGAAATGGCGCGGCTCGAACGCGGGACAGAGGCTGTCGGCGACGGCCTCCTGATAGCCAGGCTGACGGCCATTGGCCTTATCGTCCTCTTCATCGTTCCCTTCGTGTTGCTGTTTGTACGCCTGTCGTTGGGCCTGCTCCAGGCCGTGCCCGAATGGGGAAAGACCCTCGGTACCGTGGCGGATGCGCTGGCCAAGGAAGAATTTGAAAAGAACCAAGACTATAGCGGTCTGCCGGACGAACTCGCCACGCTAGAGGAACCCTTTACAGCCATCCGGCGCACCCTGTGGTTCCGCAAGGAGCAGGCGCTGGAAGGCGAGGCGCAGGTTGACACCATTGCCGCTGAGAACGAACAGATCAGCGCGAAAATCTCGCGGATCACCGAAGAACTCGAGACGGCGACGCGCCGGGCCGACGAGGCGGAACGCGCCTCGGAGATAGCGACCACGGACACCCATATGATGGGCGGTGTGATTGAAGCACTGTCCCACGGCGTCTTGGCGACCCGCGGCTTCGATGCGGTCCTGTTCTGGAACTTGCGGCTGACCGAACTCGTGGACATTCCGCCTGAGTGGTTCTCCCGCGAACGCACCCTCCATGAACTCATTCTCTATTTTGCTACGCGCGGCGATTACGGCCCCGGCGACCCCATGGAAACTGCGCGCAAAGTCGAAAGCGTATTCGGCGTCAAGCTGAGCGAATGCGTTTATCGCTACGATCTGACGTTCGCGGGCAAACGGGTGTTGGCTCTTGAAATCGTCCGCCGCGGCGACGGCATCATCGTGTTCTCGGCAAGCGACATTACCGACCGCCACAATGCGGCCGTCGAAATGGAACAGCAGGCGATTTCTGATCCACTTACCGGCTTGGCCAACCGCACGGCGCTGAACGACTTCACATCCTCCATGCTCAAGCATGCGAAGCGCTCCGGCGAGAACGCCGCGATTCTCGCGCTGGACCTGGATGGCTTCAAGCCGGTCAACGACCGCCATGGCCATGGGGCAGGTGATGAAGTGCTCGTGGAACTCTCCAACCGTCTCAGGGAAGAGATCCGCGAGACTGATTTTGTCGCACGCACAGGCGGCGATGAGTTCATTCTTGTGCTGCTTCACCTCGACGATGGCGAAGGTGCCGCGCGTTTTGCCAAGCGGCTCCTGCGTGCGATCGAAGTGCCGATCAAGCTGTCATCCGGTATCGAAGTGAGCGTTTCGGGCAGCATCGGCATCTCGGTTTTCCCGGATGACTCAGAAGACCTTGAGACCCTCTATCGCAAGGCCGATGAAGCGCTGTACGGCGCCAAAGCCTCTGGGCGAAACTGCGTGCGGACCTATGAGGAAATCGTGCGCGAGGACCAAGCGCTTATTGGCGTTGCCGACAGCGCCTGACGGTTCAAGCGGCATCACCAACACCTACTCTTCTCCGAAATTGTCCGTCACAAGTTTGGACAGTGCGTCAAGGGCGCTTTCAGCCTGCAGCCCGGACGCTTCAATTGTGATCCCGCATCCCTTGGAAGCGGCCAGCATCATCAACCCCATGATGGAGGTGCCGGCTACCTTTTGCCCGTCCCGTGACACGCGGATGTCGGCGTCGAATGATTCAGCCAGATTGACGAAGCGTGCTGAGGCACGGGCGTGCAGGCCACGTGCATTGGTGATGGTCAATTCACGCGACAAGGGCGCTCCCGCCGCCGCGCTGCCATCTGCTTCGTCAGACGCACTCATTCTTCCGTCCCCGATATCCCCTGAGCGGTCCCCAAGGAAGGGCCACCCTTCTTCTATTTATCTATTTGTCGTTCGCCAGAAGTTCACTGGCGATATTGATGTATTTGCGGCCTGAGTCCTGTGCCATGGCGGCAGCCTCCGCCAGTGGTGTGTCCACCCGAACGCTTGCCAGTTTGATCAGCATGGGAAGGTTGATGCCCGCAAGCACTTCCACATTCGCCTGTTCCATGACGGAGATGGCAAGGTTTGACGGCGTGCCGCCGAACATGTCCGTCAGCAAAATGACACCGTCTCCGGTATCCACTGCGCCAACAGCTGCAAGAATCTCCTTGCGGCGCTCTTCCATGTCGTCATCAGGCCCGATGCAGATGGCGCGGGTATTGGATTGTGGACCGACCACATGCTCCATAGCGGCAGCAAACTCTGTGGCCAGATGTCCGTGGGTAACTAGTACAAGACCGATCATATATGTTTCGTGATCCGTATACGGTATAAAATTGTCTGCGCCGGGAAAACTGTGATCGCGGCAAATCCGCTGTGACAAAGATCAAGCCCGAGGTCGTAGCGCATTTCCAACAGATCACAACGCCTTCTGGAGGCATTTGGCAAGAGGAATTGGTGCCACACAGATACATTCCGGACGCATCAACCTTCTCGACGCCTTAGGGCAGCAGGCCATCGTCCCCCGGAAAGCGTCCGCTACCAATGGTTTCAAGCGCCAGTGCCAGCTTTGCGGGTGCTGAAACCTCGAACGGCTTCAAGGGGATAACGGGTAGCCTGACGCCCTCAAGCGTTTCAAACTTCGGCTCGGCAATCCGTGGTGGGGTGTTCTCCGGCACGAGATCGACAATGAGTGTCACGCTGACTATTCCAGCCGCCGCCGGACTGGCGCGCTGCGCGAGACCCAGTCCGCGTATCTCCAAAAGTCCCCTCAGGGCCTTGGGCGGTGAGGCGTGCAGCTGGTCGGTGTCACGTTCCAATACCACCTGATCGTCGGCAATCAGCCATGCATCCGGATAGGTTTCAAGAAACCTGAACGCCAGATCAGATTTGCCGGACCCGGATGGTCCCCGCAGAAGGACGGCGCGTCCGCGCCGGGCAACGCATGTCGCATGCAGAGTTCCGTTCATCGTGCCGGCAGGCGAATGATGAAGCGGGCACCGGTTGTTTGGCCGCTCTCATCAGTGGCGTTTTCCGCGTCCAGCGAACCGCCAAGCGCCTGCATGATCTGCCGGGAGATGGAAAGGCCAAGTCCTGAGTTTTTCCCGAACGCGTCCGGCTCCGGGCGGTCTGTGTAAAAGCGCTTGAAGATGGTCTCCAGATTTTCCGGCCGGATGCCGGGGCCCATGTCCTCGACAGAAATTTCGACGTCGTCACTGGCGCGTTCAATCGACAGTGTCACTGTGCTTCCGGGTTTGCTGAACGACACCGCATTGTCCACCAGATTGGCCAGCACCTGACCGAATCTGAGCTCAATGATATCGGCCACCATCGGCTCGCGAGCGGCCTTCGGTCTTTTCAGCACCACATCGACACCGTGTCCCTGCTGCGCACCATCCCGGGAATGGGTGTAGTTGTGCACAAATGTCGAGAGGGTTTGTGTGAGGTCCACCGGAACGGCTTCCGCGCGGCTCATCTCCGCATCAATTCGGCTGGCTTCGGAAATGTCCGTAATCAGACGATCCAGCCGCGTGACGTCGTCCGCAATGATGGCGCGCAGCCGTTCGCGGGCGTCTTCGTCCCTGGCTATGGATAGGGTCTCAATGGCGCTGCGCAGAGACGTGAGGGGGTTTTTCAGCTCATGTGCCACGTCCGCAGCAAACCGCTCCGTCGCGTCAATACGGGCGTAGAGTTCTCGTGTCATGTCCCGCAGCGTGCCGGACAATTCGCCGATTTCATCGCGCCGGTCGCGGAAGTCGGGAATCTCGACACGGGTATGGCGCTGGTGGCGTACACGTTCAGCGGCTTCTGCCAGACGGCGCACAGGGGCGGCAATCGTACCGGCCAGCAGGATGGCCAGCAGTACACTCACAATCATCAAGACGCCAAACACCCGCAGGATCGCCATGCGTTCGGCTCGCACCAGCTCATCAATATCACCGCCCTCAGTTGACAGCAGCAGGGCACCCATCACGGCTTTGAAGCGCTGCACAGGCACGGCTACCGACACGATCAGCTGTCCGCGTTCGTTCTCCCGCACCATGCTGGTGGGCTCGGCGCGCAAGGCCCCGCGCACTTCCCTGTATCCAAGACCCCGGTCGCCGGGCAGTTCCTCATAGGCCGGCACCTCGGCGCCACGCAGCAGACCTGACACGAGCACATTGACCCAGTCCACAAGAGTGAACTCGTCGTCCGCGGGCGGGGGCAGTTCGTAAGCAATGACATCCCGGCCTGCATCAATGAACTGCGAATCGACCACGATGACGCCGTTGGTACTGTAAAGCCGGGCCCGTGCATCGGTCGGTAAAACCAGGCGCCGCAGAATGGCCGCCGCCCGAGCAGGATCGATGGGGGCCTGCCGGGCGGCGACCGTGAGGTCGATCTGTGGCACCGGCCCGTCGGGCACAATGATCTGTGTTTCCAGTTCGATGGTTGCGGCTTCCGCCAGTGCGCCGGCAATGATCTCGCCCTGCGCGCGCAAGTTCTGCACCCGCTGGTCGATCAGCCCGGCCTGAAACTGGTTCACATACAATATGCCCGCCGCCAGCAGCGCCAGGGCCAGCACGTTGAAGGCCACGATGCGGCGGGTGAGGGTGGAGAAGCGGCCACGCACTTGCAGATCGTTAAGTGTGCGGCGCGCGCGGGCCGTTGCAGGCATAATGAGATCGCGCAATGAAGCCAGCCAGCCGGGAAGCCGGCTCTCACTGTCAGTCACACTGCGCGGGGTGTCAGCCATGAGCGGCGTTACTCTTCCTTGTAGCGATAGCCAACCCCGTACAGGGTCTCGATAGCGTCGAAATCGCCATCAACCGCCTTGAACTTTTTGCGCAGGCGCTTGATGTGGCTGTCGATGGTGCGGTCATCCACATAGACTTGATCGTCATAGGCCGCATCCATGAGCGCGTCGCGGCTCTTCACATAGCCGGGCCGTTGCGCCAGCGAGTGCAGGATCAAAAATTCCGTCACTGGCAGCGTCACCTGCTTGCCGCCCCTGGTACAGGCGTGACGATCCGGATCCATCTCAAGCCGTCCACGTTCAATGACACCCTGCGCCTCGGTGGTCGAGGTTAGCTCGCCGCTGCCATTGGAGCTTTTACCATTGCCATTGCCTGAGCTGTCCTTGGGCGACCCGCGGCGCAGGACCGCGCGGATGCGCTCGATCAGCAGACGCTGCGAGAAGGGCTTCTTGATGTAATCGTCCGCGCCAAGCTTGAGGCCAAACAATTCGTCAATCTCATCGTCCTTGGAGGTGAGAAAGATCACCGGCATCTCGCTGGTCTGCCGCAGCTTGCGCAATAACTCCATGCCATCCATGCGCGGCATCTTGATGTCGAACACGCCAACATCGCACGGCTTGCCGGCGAGCCCCTCAAGGGCTGCAGCACCGTCGCTGTACGTGCGGACGGTAAAGCCTTCCGCCTCCAGTGCCATCTGCACCGACGTCAGGATGTTGCGGTCATCGTCCACCAGGGCAACTGTCGGCATGGGTGAATTCGCTTTTTCTAGGTTAATCTGAAGGAAGGCGTCCGTGTGTGTCAGCACTGCCCGTCGGTCAGGCTGATATCCCGGGTGAATCGGGCATCAAGATGACCGGCCATCCTTGTACCGCCTTATTTCAATAGACCAAAGCGCGAGGACGGGTCTTTGGCCATAGACTCACCGACCTCCCTGATGTCTCTAAATGCGAATCCGTTGCAAATCGCACACGCTTCCGCAGTGCCGGTAACCGCATTTCCCGAAAATTCCCGGCTCCTGTTGCGCAACATTATGACGCAGCATATTTTGTCCGCGCTGACAGCCGCAGATACGTTAAGCCCTCTGATTCTAAGGGAAATCTGCGGTTTTTGCAGCAGCCCTGAACACGCATGGATGGCGCCGGTTAAGGCCAGATGCCTGCTTCAGACTGAAGATCATCGGCGTTGCGCACAAAAGCGGCACAAATTGCGGCTTTTGTGGATCGACTCTGTGGCGCCAAAGCGTTAAGCCACGCTGCATTCACGCAGCGGAATTCGGGCGGATTCTCCGCCCCACAGACAGACATCGGGTTCGCTTCCCGCGCGACACAACAAGGTCCGCAGCGGGGCGACGGCAAGGAGACGACGAACGTGACACAGACCGGTCCCAAGGCATCAAGCCACGGCCTCGACAAGATGGGCTTTTCCGACATCAAGGCCCAGCACTGGAACCACGGCGCTGCGTCGCTCGTTGAAATGTCCCTGGACCGCAAGGAAGGCCAGCTCGCCGCCGAAGGCCCACTCGTCGTCAAGACAGGTTCCCACACGGGCCGCTCTGCCCAGGACAAATTCATTGTCCGCACCGACGATACCGAGAACACCATCTGGTGGGACAACAACAAGGGTATGACCCAGGACGCGTTCGACACGCTCCACGCAGACATGCTGGCCCACGCGAAAGGCAAAGAGCTTTTTGTTCAGGACCTCTTCGGCGGCGCCGACAAGGACCACCGTCTGCCGACCCGCGTTGTCACCGAGTTCGCCTGGCACTCGCTGTTCATCCAGCACCTTCTCATTGAGCCGACAGGTGACGAGCTTGAAACTTTCGAGCCGCAGTTCACCATCATCGACCTGCCAAGCTTCAAGGCCGACCCGGAACGTCACGGCTGCCGCACAGAGACCGTGATTGCCTGTGACTTCACCCGCCAGATCGTGCTGATCGCGGGGACGTCCTATGCGGGCGAAATGAAGAAGTCCGTCTTCTCCATGCTCAACTACAAACTGCCGCCCAAAAAGATCATGCCGATGCACTGCTCGGTCAACACCGGCAAGGATGGCGACAGCGCCATCTTCTTTGGCCTCTCCGGCAAAGGCAAGCCGACACTCTCCGCTGACCCTGAGCGCCAGTTGATCGGCGACGACGAACACGGCTGGGGACCCAACGGCCTGTTCAATTTCGAAGGTGGCTGCTACGCCAAGATGATCAAGCTGTCGGCCACGGCAGAGCCGGAAATCTTCTCCACCACCCGCAAGTTCGCCACTGTGCTTGAAAATGTGGTGATGGACGAGAACACCCGCCAGCTCGACTTCAACGATGCGTCCCTGACGGAAAATACCCGCGGGGCATATCCGATCAAGTACATCCCCAATGCCAGCCTCTCCGGCATTACCGGCCAGCCCAACACCATCATCATGCTGACGGCGGATGCGTTCGGTGTGCTGCCTCCAATTGCCAAGCTCACCCCGAGCCAGGCCATGTACCACTTCCTGTCCGGCTACACCGCCAAGGTTGCCGGTACCGAAAAGGGTGTAACCGAGCCCGAAGCCACGTTCTCAACCTGCTTTGGCGCACCCTTCATGTCGCGCCACCCCAGCGAGTACGGCAATCTGCTCCGCGATCTCATCCACGAGCACACGGTGAACTGCTGGCTTGTGAACACCGGCTGGACCGGCGGTGTCTATGGCGTCGGCCATCGCATGCCGATCAAGGAAACCCGCGCGCTGCTCAACGCCGCGCTCGACGGCAGCCTGCTCACCGCTGACATGCGCACCGACGCCAATTTCGGATTTGAAGTGCCGGTCTCTGTCAATGGTGTTGATGACCGTCTGCTCAACCCGCGCGACACCTGGGCCGATGGCGATGCCTACGACAAGCAGGCCAAGGCCCTCGTCAACATGTTCATCGAGAACTTCGAAAAGTTCGAAGCCCATGTGGACCCGGACGTGCGCGACGCCGCTCCGGCCTCAGCGGCCGCCGCTGAATAAGCGCCCCCCAAAGCTATGCCTAATAAGGGAGCCGTTGCCGCAGGCCATCAGGTCACAGCGGCAGCGGCTTCTGAGCTTCTGGAGGATGGTGGCAACGCGTTTGACGCGGCCATTGCCGCCTTGCTGGCCGCCTGCGTGGCCGAACCTATCTTAGCCTCTCCCGGTGGCGGTGGTTTCCTCACTGCCCGTGCTAAGGGTGAGACCCGCGTCTTCGACTTTTTTGCCCAGACCCCGCGCCGCAAACGGTCGCGCGGCGACATCGACTTCCGCGAAGTCCATGTGGATTTTGGCAGCGTCACTCAGGGCTTTCACATCGGCCTTGGTGCCGCGGCCACGCCGGGCTTCCTCCCTGGCCTCTTCGCCGTGCATGAGCGGTTGGGCCGCGTCCCCATGACCCGCATTGCCGAGCCTGCCATCCGCGCGGCCAAAGACGGCGTGGAGATCACGGATTTTCAAGCTTATCTGTTTGGTGTCGTTGACCCCATCCTCAAGGCGACACCTTCGCTCCGTGATCTGTTTACGGATGATACAGGCGACCTGCTCATGGAAGGCGCGGTCCAGAAGAATCCCGACCTCGCAGACGCTTTTGATGCCATCGCCCGCGAAGGTCTTGTGCTCGCCACCAAAGGCGAAATTGCCCAGGCCATGGCGCGCCAGGCTGAAGACGAGGGTGGCCATCTCACTTTGGATGACCTGCGGTTCTACGAAACTGCCACCCGCGCCCCGCTCGTGGCCCGGGCTGGTGACCTCATGATCGAGACCACGCCGCCGCCATCTTCGGGTGGCGTCATGGTCGCGCTGGGGCTCGACCGATTGGAGGCGTCCCACAAGCGCAAGCGCGTCCCGGCACCAGGTATTGCGGCGACCCTTTTGTGGATGAACACGCTGCGCGACCATTGTAAGGGCGACCCGGATGCGCTGGTCGCTCTGCGTGCGGACCTTCGCAAGCCCGCCAAAGAGCGTCCACAGGCCCTGAGGGGCACGACCCATGTCAGTGTGGTGGATGCAGACGGCAATGCCGCGTCCGCCACTATCTCCAATGGGGAAGGCTGCGGCGCACTCGTGCCCGGTTGCGGCTTCATGCTCAACAACATGCTCGGCGAGGACGACATCAATCCTGGCGGTTTCCATCTGTGGGCTGATAACATGC
>ERZ1740067.1778-NODE-1778-length-14202-cov-6.714781_pt1 | contig 14202 bp, 4 predicted proteins | sample MGYA00581736_ERZ1740067 | MGnify/ENA primary metagenome ERZ1740067 (study PRJEB43018, sample SAMN04849236) | marine metagenome | isolation source: floating plastic debris | place: Pacific Ocean | collected 2008-08-27 | study: EMG produced TPA metagenomics... | reverse complement strand
GGAAAGAAACAATGGCATCGGGCACTGACTACGCAGAATCATATCAGGCCGCAGAAAAAGCCTATATGCAGGGAAGCTACGAAGCGGCTGCGCAAACTATCGATCAGCTCGCCGAAGAGTATCCTACGGACCCGAGCGTTCTATTGCTCAAAGGGCATATCTACTGCTACGGCTTGCATCAGTATGAGGTCGCTCAACAGCAATATAAAACCGTTTTACACTTGTCCTCTGACCCAGAGTTTGTAGACTATGCCAACAATGGGCTAGCCTACGCCAGTCAGACTTCAGAAGTGTCAGAAGGGCAGATAGCTGATGCGGTTTCTCCCATGCCGGAAGAGTTCGATGATGAACTATCCGCGTCTATTGAAGGTTTCGAAGATAGCGACGATGCAGAAGTTGCTTCGTGGTCAGGTTCTACAGTAACTGAGGATCCTAGCGAAGATGAACTCGGAATTATCAGTGATTATGCGTCTAGTGATGCAACTGCTGACGAGCTTTCCTCTGATGCTTCTGACGTTAATATTTTTGCATCAGAATCTGATAGTGGCGCTGGGGGGACTGACAATCCATTTGCACAAGCTTCTACCTCAGTAGCTAGCGATTCAATGGGGGCGATCGCGGATGGCAATAATCCTTTCAACGTTGGCGCAGCGACGGCTGAAAGCGAGGAGGAAGATCCTTTGGCAGCTACGCTTGACATGCCCTTTGGCATATCAGATACCGATGCTGATGCAGGCGGGGTGACGACATTTAGTGATGTCAGTGCCGACTTTGATATGGCAGAGTTTGACGAGGCGTTTGGCGATACGAGTGGTTCTCTTGCTGATTCGGCCTCTGAATCGGCGAAGTCGCAGACTGGTACCGCTAATCCTTTTGCTGAAAGTCATCAGAGCACGGATCAGGCCATCAGCGGCCTAGATGATTTTCCGTCAATCGACGACATGGAAGAGGCTGATGACTTTGAAGGGTTATCCTTTGAACCGCCTGCTGAGACAGACTCAGAGGATAAGACTTTCTTCATGTCGGATGATCCAGTGTCTGCTAGTGGGAGTGAGCCACTGGTCGCCAAGGCGGTCTTCGATACTGATCCTGACGAAAGGTTTACTTCAGAAAGCGATTTCGGTGGCAGTGAAGTTAACGCTGAGGGCTTCGACGGTGCAGGCGAACTTGGCAGCGATAATTTTCCGGTAGGAGACGCCGCAACGGATGACGCTGTTGAAGATGCCTATACCGATAGCTTTGACGATTTTGACGATTTTGAAAGCGTACCTGATTTTGATCTATCAGATAGCTCGGCTGGCTTCACGAGCCCTTCGATTGGTGTGATTCCTAGCCAGTTTGGTGATGGCACCATGGGGGGCGACGGCTCAATGATCGGCGATGACATGGGTAGTAGTGACTTGAGCGCAGAGCACTTTGCGAGCGCTAAAGCTTCACCCATGCCTGTTTTTAACAAAAAAGCGGTCAGTAATCCTAAGCCCCGTAAGCAAGGCTCACTCGCACCGATCGAAAATGCTTCGATGACTAACAAGCGGTTGATGCTGGCAGGCTCTGCTGGTGTGTTGAGCGCGATCGCAGTTGGTATGGTCAGTCTTGTGGCTGCGCCCACACCAGAGAACGGGGGCTCCAAAATTCCTTCTTTACTAGCGGGGAGTGGGACAGCTGGCATTGTTAGCTTTGCCAGCGTGCTAGGGCTGGGTTTCCTGATGGAGCGTCGTACAAAAGAGACCGTCAACGAATTACAGATTAGATTCAACCAAGTTTCTCAGGGTGATCTCAACGCCAGAGCAACTATTTTCACTCGCGACGAATTTGGCCAGCTCTCCGAAGGCTTTAACCAAATGGCGAGCGCTATCTTTACCACCACCAGTGAAGCCCAGCGTAAAGCTCAGGAGCAGGAACAAGCCAAAGAAGACTTACAGCGGCAAGTGATTCGCCTCTTAGACGATGTAGAAGGCGCAGCAAGGGGGGATCTGACCGTCAAGGCCGAAGTCACTGCTGATGTGTTGGGTGCAGTGGCTGATTCATTCAACCTTACGATTGAAAATCTGCGCGAAATTGTAAAGCAGGTCAGTGTGGCTGCTCGTCAAGTGAGCCAAGGCTCTACAGAGAATGAGGCCTTTGCTCGGTCACTGTCGGCAGACGCTCTCAGACAGGCAGAAGAGCTGGCTGTCACGCTTAATTCTGTGCAAGTCATGACCGATTCCATTCAGCGTGTCGCTGAAAGCGCTCGTGAGGCAGAGGAAGTTGCCCGTTCAGCATCTGAGACCGCACTGCGTGGGGGCGAGGCTGTAGAGCGCACGGTTGCCGGTATTCTAGACATCCGCGAAACGGTTGCGGATACTACCCGTAAGGTGAAGCGTTTGGCTGAATCTTCTCAGGAAATTTCTAAGATTGTGGCCTTAATTTCTCAGATTGCTTCTAGAACCAACTTATTGGCGCTCAACGCGAGTATTGAGGCGGCTAGAGCCGGAGAGGCTGGTCGTGGCTTTGCGATTGTGGCCGATGAGGTCAGACAGCTGGCTGATAGAGCTGCAAAGGCGTCGAAAGAAATTGAGCAAATCGTCCTTCAAATTCAGAGTGAAACTGGCGGTGTAATGACCGCGATGGAAGAAGGCACGCAGCAGGTAATTGAAGGAACGCGACTAGCAGAACAGGCAAAACAGTCTCTCGACGACATTATTCAAGTATCGAATCGAATCGATGTTTTGGTAAGGTCTATTACCGCTGACACCGTAGAGCAAACCGAGACCTCTCGAGCGGTTGCACAGGTAATGCAGTCTGTAGAACTAACGGCTCAGGAAACCTCGCAGGAATCACAGCGTGTGTCTGGGTCACTGCAAAACTTGGTGGGCGTTGCTAAAGACTTACTAACATCCGTAGATAAGTTTAAGGTAAATACGACCAAAGAAAAGTAGATGTCTTGACTAGCATGCCTTGACAGTAGATTGAACCACGAACCCAGTCTTCACGCTTACTTCGGATCGCACTAAGGGAGAACGCAGCTATGCTGCCTGAGCAACAACAACGAATAATGGGATATTTCATTGAGGAGGCCAAAGACCACCTCAATACCATTGAACAGGGATTGCTCAGTCTCCAAGCAACGATTGAAGATCCTGAAAAAGCCAATGAGATGTTTCGGGCGGCGCACTCGGTCAAAGGGGGCGCGGCTATGCTTGGTCTGGAAAGTATTCAAACGACTGCGCATCGGATGGAGGATTATTTCAAAATCCTCAAAGAAACATCTGTACAGGTAGATAGCACCTTAGAAACAATGTTTCTGCGGGTCTCTGATGGTCTCAAAGATCTTTTAGAGCAGCTTGAAGGGCCCTTTGGACTTACCCCTGAAAAGGCTCAGGAGATTATGGCTGATGTTGATCCGGTGTTTGGCCAGCTGGAGACACATCTGGAGTCATTGGTGTCAGCTGGTGGTGGTGAGAAGGGGAGTGCGATCTCACCCGGTAGTAGTAGCGCTGATGCCCTACAAGTCGCCTTCAAAAAAGAAGTTTCGACATTGCTGCGGCAGCTATTGACTACGTTCAAACAATCCGATAATGATGAAAGCCGAAGAGACATTCAAGAAATTTGTGTTCAGCTCAATTCTCTTGGTAAGCAGTTTGAGTTATCTGCCTGGTGTGATTTGATCGAAACGGCGCGCCTTGCTGCTGAGGAAAGAAGTAATGAGTACCGTGTGCTCGCCCCTATTCTCATTAAAGAAATCAAGAAATCTCAGGACTTAGTGCTGGCCGGACGTGCCTCTGAAGTTGATGTCTCGGACACGATGCAGGCCCTGCTCCCAGAAGATATTTTAGCAACTGCAGATACCTTAGAGAACGACGTTGGTAGCCCAGAAGGACTCAGCGATATCCTCTTTGAAGAAGCCGATTCTAGTAGAGATGATTCTGATAGGGTTGATAGCCCTGACCTGATGTTATCTTCACTTACCGATGATGCCTCAAAGTCTTCTGTGGAGGAGCGTGTTCTCCTTGCAGATGGTCTGTTTGATTCTGACGATGACTTGTTTGATGCTGACATAGACACAAGTACGGAAGATCTTGATGAGTTGTTTGGACTGAGTGCTAACAGTGCAGAATCCCCACGAGATGATTCAGCGCTGGAAAGCACAGAAGAGGAAAGCATAGATCCCTCACGGGAATTTTCAGCAGCAGCAGTAGCAGCAGTAGAGTCACTTCCAGCCCAGATGGGTGAAGAGCTTAAAGAGAGACAATCTGAGAAACCTGCTAGCCGCTTGAACATAGATCTTGACTTTAACGAGATTCCGTCTGAACTTTCTGCTCTTAATCGTAATGCCGATGTTGAAGAAAAAGCCGACGAGTCTTTAGATGCGTTGCTAGCAACAGTTAATGTGACAGGTCCAGATGTTGGGAAAGAAGAGCTTAATAGCTTGGCCGATCTCTTTGATGGAGATCTAGAAGAACTCGACAATACCTTAGGCAGTCACCCATTCGTCTCTGAAGAGATGCGACTACACCCGGAGAGAATTGATCTCGAAGAAGATGACGATTTAACAGATTTATTGGCTGATGAAACTTCAGCTTCTGTAGATAGTAGCAATCACGTTACAGCGACTGACGAGATAGAAGATGATCTCTTTGGAGGAACACTGACGGAAGGTGGATTCGCTGATCTGTCTGATTTGAGTCTAGATGAGGAGACCGATTTAGGCGGAGAGAATAACGGAGGCATTGAAGATGTTAGCCATCAATCCCTTGATGCTGAATTAGCCAATCTTGCTGAAGATCCATGGGCTGAGAAAGAAGAGACTAATGAACTAGAAGATCTTTTTGGTGCAGGGGCTGAAAGCTTAACTGGTAGTTCGGACCCAGGTGATGTTTCAGTCAATGATTCCGCATCTTCAGCTCCGGACACGGTTCTTGACTTAGAGGAGGAAGGGGAGAGCCTATTTGGAGAAAATAGTCTAGAGGAAAACGCTTTAGAAGAAAGTGACTCTAAAGAAAATAGTCGAGAAGAAAGCAGTCTGGAAAGCCTAAGCTCAACGCAATCAAATCCAGACATAGAATCCTCAAAAGAAGGAAATCCAGAAGCAGACAATTTACAGACAGAAGACGTAGCAGTTTTTGTTCAGGCGGATGTCGTTAACGTCAGTTCTGATCAGTCCTCAGGAAATCTTTCTAGTGGACTGTTTGCAGTGGAGTCGCTTAGTCCCAGTGAGCAGGAAATTGAGTTTCCAACGTTGACTGGTGCTAAACTAGAAGAAGTAGAAAAAGATATTGATAGCTTCTTTGACTCGCCTACTAACGAATCAGAGACATCCTCAAGTGATGAAGACTTTGACTTATTGCTGACGAATGATGCTTCGCAGGATGAAAAAGAAAACTTACTAACTGTGCCTTCGGAAAATCAACTTTCTGAAAACCCTTGGGGTGAGCTGGCTCCTGATGGAAAACCGCCGCAGAATGATCAAGAATCAACAGATTTTGAACCTGCTGACTTCGATTTGTTAGCCATAGATGGTGGATCAGACGATGCTGACACTACAGAAGATGAAGATACAAAGGCTGATGTTGTAAAAGCAGAGCCGATCAGCGATTTGTTTGATGTTGAATCTTCTTTTTCTCCTAGAAAGGATTCAGTTATTGATCTGGAAATTGAGAGCGAAACATCACAGAAAAAAGCGATTGAACCATCTGTTGACGAACCATCTGTTGATAATGATGTGACAAACGACCTGTGGGATGACTTATTGTCGGAACCTGTTTCAGATAATTCTGATGATCAGCCGACTGAATCGGCCGAGGAGTTCGACATTGATATCTCCGACCTCAATGTCTCTGATATTGAGAGTGCTGACGTCGAACCTGATATCGAGACGGTGTTCTCAGCGGAGTATGTTACGGAAAGTGATTTAGCTCTGGATGAGCTGATGATGGAAGATGCTCTTGGAGAAAGCATCAGTGACGACGCAATCGTGGATGAGTCCTTGCCAACAGTACCGGCAGCAGAACCATCGATTCAAGACCTTTTTGAAACATCAGAACCTGAAGCAATCTCGTCAGAAGCTGACCTACTAGAGTTAGATAATCTCTTTGTGGAGGATGAAGATTCTGAAAAACAGCAGTTGACAGACTCTCGTCCTGATGGCACGAGCATTGTGCAAGAACTGCCTTCAGAAGAGTCCTTGCTAGAAGAGCCTCTAGCGGATGGGTTGGTAAATGATGTGTCGTTCGCTGAGGCTGCTGATATAGAACTGTCTTCTGCGGAGAAGTCTGCTGTTTCAGAAGATGACTTCTCAACGCTAAGCGGACTATTAGATGGTTTTGCAGATGATACCGTTAGCGACTTATCTAGCGACTTATCTAGCGACTTAGCGCTGGCACAGGATGACATCTCATCGACTAGTCGCGAAGTGGCCGACGAAGATGCGCTTGACTTTGATGATCTTGAATCTTTGCTCGATGATGGTGACGAACAGGGGGGCGTTGAGAGTGGTGTTGATGCCTCCCCTACTGGTTCCGTACAGACTGAGTCGATGGTAGAAGATGAAGAAGACTTTGATGACTTAGAGCGACTTTTAGAAGATGGGGACAGCGAGAGCATGCTGTCTGCCGCGCCTGCTCGCAGAGCTGCCCCCCGCACACCTAGGCGCAGTAATCCAGCACGAGAGCAGAATATGCGCGTGCCGGTTAAGCATTTGGACAACTTAAGTAACTTAGTCGGAGAGTTGGTTGTTAACCGAAATACCCTAGAGCGTGACCAGGAGCGACTGCGTCAGTTTTTAGATAACTTACTCTTCCAGGTGCAGCAACTCAATGATGTTGGCCAAAGAATGCGTGACTTATATGAGCGATCGCTGCTAGAAAGTTCTCTTGTTTCTAATCGAAAAGCCTACGCAGCAGGCAATAGACATCAGCCAGCAGCGTCAGAAAACCATGCTACTGGTGCGACGTTTGACGCACTAGAAATGGATCGATTTACTGGTTTCCATACGCTCTCTCAAGAGATGATTGAACTCATTGTGAGAGTGCGAGAATCTGCCTCAGATATTGGCTACACGGTAGAATCTTCTGACCAGGTGACAAGACAGTTCCGTCAGGTGACCACTCAGCTTCAAGAAGGTTTGAACACAGCTCGAATGGTGGCGTTTTCACAGGCAGCAGATCGATTACCTAGAGCTGTTCGAGACATTTCTTTGAAGTGTGGTAAAGAGGCGCGGCTAATCGTAGAAGGAAAGGATACGCTGATCGATAAGATGATTGTGGAGCATTTATATGATCCGCTGACGCATTTGGTTAACAACGCGATTACCCATGGCGTTGAAACGCCTGAAGCGAGAAAATCGATCGGCAAGCAGCCTGAAGGATTGATTACGGTGCAGGCGTTTTATCAAGGTAATCAGACGGTCATTTATGTAGCAGATGATGGTGGCGGTATCAATCCTGAGTTTGTGAAGCGCAAGGCTGTAGAGAAAAAGTTGATTACCCAAGCTGAAGCAGATCAGCTGTCTGATATTGAAGCCTATGAGCTGATCTTCCATGCGGGCTTTAGCACCAGGGACCAAGCAGATGACTTTGCAGGACGAGGTGTTGGCATGGATGTGGTGCGTACATCGCTTGCGGAGATCCGTGGTGCAATTACTATCGATTCTGAGTTGGGCAAAGGGACAAGCTTTACCATTCGACTGCCGCTGACGCTGAGTATTTCTAAGGCGCTGAGCTGTGTGAGTAATCAGGCGCGGATTGCCTTCCCCATGGACGGTGTGGAGGATATGCTGGATGTGCCGCGTGATCGCATTGTGAAAAATGAGCAGGAACAAGACTGTGTGAAATGGCGCGATCGCACACTTCCCTTCCATGCGGTTACTGATCTGTTGAAATTTAACCGGACGTTAGGTAGAGGCCGGGTATATGGTGGCAGTCAAGAGGACGATGTCCTTTCCATCATCATCTTGAGAAGTGCCAATACCTTTGTCGCGATTCAAGTTGATCAAGTCATTGGTGAAGAAGAAATTGTAATTAAGCAGCTAGAAGGGCCTGTGCCTAAGCCTCTTGGGATTGCAGGTGCGACCATTTTGGGTGATGGTCGTGTCATGCCAATTGCCGATGTACTAGAACTGATTGATATTGCAATGGGTCGGGTTCGCAGAGAACCTTCCTCTCTGATGTGGGCAGAGACTGCGGAGGCGGAAGTAGAAGAAACGACGACTAAGACTGACCCGACTGTCTTGATTGTGGACGACTCGATTACGGTGCGTGAGTTACTATCGATGAGCTTTAATAAGGTAGGTTATCGAGTAGAGCAAGCTCGCGATGGTCAAGAGGCTTGGGATAAGCTGCGCTCTGGGTTGCCGTGCGATCTCGTATTCTGCGATATAGAGATGCCTCGGATGGATGGTTTGGAACTGCTCTCGCGGATGCAGAAGGATCATCACCTTAAGAGTGTGCCGATTGCGATGCTGACTTCTCGTGGTGCGGATCGTCATCGTCAAATGGCGGTTGATTTGGGGGCGAGCGGTTACTTTACGAAGCCTTACTTGGAGGAGGCATTGCTAGATGCGGCACAGCGTATGCTGAACGGGGAGACATTAGCGAAAGGACGTGGGGGCTAGGCTCTACTGAAAATCTCAATATATTCGAAGGCGCTTCCACGATAGGATCGAGAGGCGTCTTTTGTTTTTAAATTGCTATGGTTGCTGCTGCTATTCGCTCTGATGCTCGTGATTGGCGGCCGGTCGTGCGAGCATTGGAAGTCTTGCTAGACGAAAATCGTGTGATGCGGCGGAAAGAAGAGCTGCTGGTGTACGAGTGCGATGGACTAACCAGCTATCGCGAACGTCCAGCAGTAGTGACACTTCCTAGGACAACTGAAGAGGTAGCAGCCGTTGTCAGGCTATGCCATGAGCAAAAGATTCCTTTTGTGACGCGAGGGGCTGGGACAGGACTCTCTGGTGGAGCTCTGCCAATACGGGAGTGTGTGCTGATTGTGACGACCTGTATGCAGCGTATTTTAGACATTGACTATGATAATCAGCGAGTTGTGGTCGAACCGGGGATAATTAACCACTGGATTACGCAGGCGGTGAGCGGTGAAGGTTTTTACTATGCGCCAGATCCTTCTAGTCAGCTGGCTTGCTCTATTGGGGGAAATGTTGCAGAAAATTCGGGTGGTGTGCACTGTCTGAAGTATGGCGTGACAACGAACCATGTGCTGGGGCTGAAGGTAGTGGTGCCGAATGGAGATGTTGTTGAGGTGGGAGGTGCGATCACCGAGATGCCCGGCTACGACCTAACAGGTATCTTCGTTGGCTCTGAAGGCACGCTCGGCATCGTGACTGAGGTAACGCTTCGCATTCTTAAGTCGGCGGAATCTGTTCAAGTGATTTTGGCAGATTTCACCAGTGTGGAAGCGGCCGGTGAGACTGTCTCAGATGTGATTTGTGCAGGCATCATTCCAGCTGGTATGGAGATGATGGACAACTTTAGCTTGAACGCGGTGGAAGACACTGTCGGAACAAACTGCTACCCACGAGATGCAGTTGCTATCTTGCTAATAGAGATAGATGGGGCACCCGCAGAGGTCGCTGCGAGTGCAAAGCAGATAGAAACACTGTGCTACAAAAACGGTGCTCGGCAGCTAATACATGCAACAGATGAAGCAGAACGGTTACGTCTGTGGAAAGGTAGAAAGGCTGCTTTTGCGGCGATGGGGCAAATTAGCCCTGATTACTACGTGCAAGACGGTGTGATCCCTAGGACTCGCCTACCGGAAGTGCTCAAAGAGATTGAGCAGCTCGGAAACAAGCACGGTTACCGTGTAGCGAATGTGTTTCACGCTGGAGATGGCAACCTGCATCCACTGATTTTGTACAACAATGCGGTGCCGGGCGAGCTAGAAGCGGTAGAAGCGTTAGGGGGTGATATTTTGAAACTGTGCGTACGGGTTGGTGGCAGTATTTCAGGTGAACATGGCATTGGAGCGGATAAGCGATGCTATATGCCGGAAATGTTCAGTGCGGCAGATTTGGAGACGATGCAGTGGGTGAGAGGCGCGATTAATCAGAAGGGATTGGCGAATCCTACGAAAATTTTTCCGACACCGAAAACCTGTGGGGAAGCTGCTCACAAAGTAGTTGGAAAGTTTGACGACCTGGAACGGTTTTAAAGAGAACAGAGTAGATGTGGGCACAGTGTCGTCAGTGGTCGACCTATCCCGATGCCTACAAAGCTACTCTTGTTTTTGTGGAAATTCTCTAGCAACTTTAAGCAACGCGGGCTTCTATCACTCTAGAAGGGGGCTGTTTTAGGAGAGGAGTGGTGGTTCGCTGCTTTTCTGCGTGAGCTTGTATTGTTCGATAAAAGCTGTTCAGCAAGTTATTTTGATTTGAAGTTTGGGCATTCTAAAACTGTCACCGTGTGCCTTGTGATGGTGAAAGTGCCATCGAAACCTATGAACAGGTACCGGCAAAGTACTGATTAATACATTGCTGAATTGTTTTGGCTTATGTAAATAAGCTGACTGTTCAAGAAATATTGGGGGGCAACTTAAGTGCGGAGCAGAAAGCAAGTGCGACGATAATCGCTCCGGTTAGTTGCAAAGAGAGTCTCGATCATTGTGAGAATCTTTTTGTCAGTGCTGGATACTTAGCTTTCAAGATCTGTCTTTCACTAGACAACACGCAACTTACTTCAAACATCACGGAGACACCTTCCATGACATCTCAACTTAAAGCAAAACTGCTTCAGCATTTCGCAGGCAAGAAAGCAAACGGCGGTTTTACTCTCATCGAGCTTCTTGTTGTAATCATCATCATTGGTATTCTATCTGCGATCGCCCTTCCTTCATTCCTAAACCAAGCTAACAAAGCGCGTCAGTCTGAAGCAAAGACTTACGTTGGTTCTATGAACCGTGCACAACAGGCTTATTACATGGAAAACGGTGCATTTACAGGCACTATTGCTGAGTTGGGCCTAGGTATTCAGCCTACAACCGAGAACTATTCATACACTGTCACTGTTACTACTCCTGCATCAGCAGGCGCAACTGGTAGCATTGCAACTAACAAAGCCGCTGCACTCCAGGATGCACTCAAGGGCTATGCAGGAGGCGTTGCATTAGCTAGCGTCGGCGGCAATGCTAATGACGTTACAACGTCAGCTCTTCTCTGTGAAGCTGATGATATTGGACAAGCTGTTCCAGGTGAAGCCAATGCAGATGGTACTAGCATTTACTGTCCTGGTTCTACAACTGCAATCAACTAAAAGCACCCTCTTCATTAAGAGAACTTAGACAACGATGTACCTTCGTTGATTCATCCGGTGAGAGTATTCTGCATATTCTCATCGGATTGATAGTTGATAGCTTTTATGATTGCGAGAACGCACTTTCGATGAATATAAAAAATACTAGAAAACGTTCAAACATTCTACTGTCGCTTTTAGCGTCTACTTGTTGTATTTTTATAGCATCATTTCAAATCTGCGAAATCAGAGAAATACAAAGTACTATCAATTCATTACAGGAAGAAGGTTTCACAAGCCCTCCTGAGTTACAAACACAGCTGTCGCTTTTAAAGGTATCTCCCTCACTAGGATTTAGAAATCTGTTAGCGAATAGTACGTTCCTAAGATTTCTTCAATACTTTAGTGATGTCTCAATACAGGAAGATATTAGCCAGCATTTAAGTCCTGATTTTTTCGATGTTATCATCACATTTGATCCCTTCTATAGAGATTACTATTTGTTTTTATCAGGAAGTACAACTTTTCACGCTGCTCAACCGGAGAAGACTGTTGAACTGATGGATAAGGGGCTAGAGAGAATAGACCCTACGTTGGTATCTGATAGTTTTTATATCTGGCGTTATAAAGGCGTTGATGAGCTACTGTTTTTGGGTGATAGTGAGTCAGCAAGACAATCTTTTGAAAATGCTGCCCTATGGGCTCAGTACTCGGATAGAGCTGAGAGTGACCTAGTGGGTCAAGTATCACAGCAAACAGCAGATTTTTTGAAGCAGGACCCAGACAGTCGCTATGCACAAATTGCAGCCTGGAGAAGTGTTGTAGAGAATTCTGTGAACGAAGATATTAGAAAGCGTGCTGCTCAACGCATCCAGGAGTTAACCGAGGCCGAAAAGCTTTCACAACTAGAGTATTAGAGAGTGTTAGAGTCGTTCTTGCACTGTGTAGTTAGGGTACATCACACTTACTCTTAGATCTAATTCATAAGCGAAATCTGAAGTATCCAGTTGGTGCACTATCACTCGATTGAGCGAGCCATAAATCATCAGTCTACCGCTTGGGCAAAAAATCGAATCTTCTGGATTTTCGCTTAATCACATCTACCTTGACTAACTCACCACACATCTATCTTCTATCTCTAGAAAAGCTCTCTTTCGAGTAGCCTTGGTCTACACAAAAAACTTCTAACTCGGAAAGCACTACCGTTGATTCAGATAGCACGACTTCTGTCCTGAGCTCGGCCTAGCTTTGTGCGCAAGTTATGGTGAAATCTCCTACAAAATACCGTGTCGTAGGATGGCAAATGGTGGGACCACATTTCCCACTGTCCAACTGTTCTTTGGATGTAGAGTATATCGTTGAACCTTTTGGTGAGTCGAATTTTCTGAGATGTCCGAACCCTTCCAGTGCATGCAACAATGGTTTTTATAGCATTCCATTCAGCACCGCTCAGGGCTGGTATTGAGAATTGTTAATAAATCATATCCCTTTTTCGATAACCATTCTACGAGGAACAAACTAGCGCATTCAGCTGGTCACAGACCAAAAGCATTTTAATTAATTGACAGCCGATTCGAACGAACTTCAGCCATATAGCGATCGAGCTGAGGATACTCTCTATGAGCACCTTGAAAGAGACTCCCAGCACTCAGTAACACGCTAGTTTGAATATCTTCTGGATATACAATCTTCCTAATTACATTAGCGCCCAAGTTTCTATATGCAAACACAAGAGCATAGCGCGTTTGCGTTTTAGCAGATGAAGTCACTGCACCTAACCAAGATTGCATTGTTCCTTCATTGTTCAAACTCTTTTCAAGGTTCAGTTTCTCAGCAGGCGTGCCGTCCAATTTTTCTGTAAGTTCTGATAAGTAACGTTCGGGAGATAAGCGTGCCTGTATTAGAGCAATATCATTACCGCGGTTAGGACCGCTATCAAGATGTTTGTCAATGAGCTGAAGGGACTCTTGAGTATCTTCATTAGAGAGAAGCATGGCTTGTACAAGAGGACGTGTTTCTTTTCGTTCCTGCTCTGAAACAGGGTAACCATACCACCAAGATAACATCGCCCACTGCTCATATAGCCATGCGTATTGACCAGATAGCTTATTGGTTTTTGATAAAACTTGCTGGTAGGCTCCTAAAGTTTTTCTGACAACTTCGTCTCGAATGGAGAGAAGAGGAAGATGATTCCAATTGCTGGCTGTTAAGAAAATAGGGCTAGCTAAAGCTTCTAACATGAATGCTTCAACAGCTTCGCTCTCCTTACCTTGTTGAAATAAGGACATGCCCAGTGTGTAGTAAGCATAATTGTGGATATCGCGAGGGAAAAGACGAACAGCCTCTTTCGCATAAGGCTCAGCAGCAGCTGCATCACCACTGTCAATCAACAAAGCTGCCAAATTCTGATTGAACCATGGATCTGCAGGCGCTGCCTGGACAGCTTGTCTTAGACGATCGATAGCCAGTAGTCTCAGCTCTTGTTCGTCATCACTTGGTTCCAACCCATCCATTAACTCTAATATAGTATCGGCAGCTAATGCTGAGTAAGTTGGGTCCCAAGGAACTAATTTACTGGCCTTAGTCCACTTTGCATCAGCACCTACCAGATTTAAAGCTCTTGCATCCTGAATAGCCGTATGGGAGAGATAAAGACCGACGTCTACTCTCGCCCAAAGCTGAAAGTTAACACAGAGAAACAGTATGAGCATCATACTGATAATCCTGCGTGCTCGTTTTGATAAACTTAGATGAGGCGTATTTAGCTTTGTACTATCAGCTAAATTAACGAGCAGTGCAATTGTTGATAGTAATGTAATAGAAATACCAATGTTTTCTAATTGATAGTCTGACAGACTTGAAATACTATAGCCTAGCCAACTGGCAGCTATAGTGCATAGTAGAATGCGATCACGTGATTCTGTTTTCTTCTTATAGAGAAGCAGTCCTATCCTACACATGATAAAGAGTACTGTTGCGTATG
>ERZ1740067.1777-NODE-1777-length-14205-cov-10.262332_pt1 | contig 14205 bp, 13 predicted proteins | sample MGYA00581736_ERZ1740067 | MGnify/ENA primary metagenome ERZ1740067 (study PRJEB43018, sample SAMN04849236) | marine metagenome | isolation source: floating plastic debris | place: Pacific Ocean | collected 2008-08-27 | study: EMG produced TPA metagenomics... | reverse complement strand
GGCCAGCAAGGCATTGGCTTTGGCATTGCGCAAGACCTTGTTGCGGCGGGGTTCAAAGTCGCCATCGCGTCCTTGCCTCAACCGGAAGATGCAAGCGTGGCTAAAGCGCTGAACAAACTCGGCGATGCCGCCGCCTATTTTCAGCACGACGTCGCAGACGTCGACGCCATCCCTTCCCTGCTAGACAAGGTCGAAGCAACCCTCGGACCGATCACAACTCTGGTCAGCAACGCAGGTGTCGGTGCACCGATGCGGGGCGATATGCTCGACCTCGCGCCAAACAACTTCGACTTCGTCATGAACATCAACCTGCGCGGCGCGTTTTTCCTCGCCCAGGAGGTCGCCCGCCGGATGATTGCCGCCGAAACCCAAAGCTACCAATCGATGATCTTCATCACCTCGGTCAGCGCGGAAATGGTGTCCATCGAACGCGCGGAGTACTGCATCTCGAAAGCAGGTGCCGCGATGATGAGCCAGCTTTTCGCCGTCCGCCTCGCCCTACATGGGATCGGCGTGTTTGAGTTGCGCCCTGGCATTATCGAGACAGAGATGACCGCTGGCGTGAAAGACAAATACACCGCGCGCATCGAGGACGGGCTGGTCCCCGCCGCGCGCTGGGGCGCACCGCAGGACATTGGCAAAACCGTCGTTCCGCTGGTGACCGGCCAGATGCCGTTTTCGAATGGCGCGGTGATCCCCGTTGACGGCGCACTTTCGATTTCCAGGCTGTAAGGAGACCGCAATGAGCGAAGGCTATGATTTCATCGTCATCGGCGGCGGCTCTGCCGGGTCTGTCGTTGCGTCACGCCTGAGCGAGAACCCGGATGCAAAGGTGCTTTTGCTAGAAGCTGGCGGCAGTGACCGCCATCCGTTTTTTCACCTGCCTGCCGGTTTTGCCAAAATGACCAAAGGCATCGGCTCTTGGGGCTGGTCCACCACGCCGCAAAAGGCGATGCAGAACAAGGTCTTCAACTACACGCAGGCCAAGGTGATTGGGGGTGGATCAGCCATCAATGCTCAGATCTACACGCGCGGGGCCGCGCAGGACTACGACGAATGGCGTCAGATGGGATGCGAGGGATGGAGCTATGCCGACGTGCTCCCCTACTTCAAGAAGTCCGAGGATAACGACACTTACAATGGTGAATACCACGGCAAAGGCGGCCCTTTGGGTGTGTCGATGCCCTCTGCCCCTTTGCCGATCTGCGACGCATTCATCGAGGCTGCAGGACAGGTGGGAATCCCCAAAACGACCGACGTGAACGGCGCCAAACAGGACGGTGCTGGGTACTATCAACTCACCCAGCGCAATGCGCGCCGGTCCTCTGCCGCGATGGCGTTCCTCGCGCCGGTCAAGTCTCGGTCCAACCTCACCATCCAGATGCAAGCCCAGGTCCGTCGCATCATGGTCGAGAACGGACGCGCCACGGGTGTCGAGATGGCGGATGGCACCAAGATCACTGCTGATCGCGAAGTGATCCTATCCTCCGGCGCGATTGGGTCGCCCCGCCTGCTGCAACTCTCCGGCATCGGCCCGGCAGACGACCTCAAAGCGCTCGGTATCGACGTGATGTTCGACCAGCCCGAGGTGGGTGCAAACCTGCAAGACCACCTCGACCTCTACGCGATTTGTGAGGTCACCGGCCCGCACACCTATGACCGGTTTGCCAAGTTGCATCTGTCGGCGCTAGCGGGGCTGCAATACATCTTCACACGCAAGGGTCCTGTGGCCTCAAGCCTCTTTGAAACGGGTGGGTTCTGGTACGCAGACGAGAACGCGCGGTCACCCGACATCCAGATGCATCTGGGCCTTGGCACCGGGATCGAAGCCGGGGTGGAAGCGATGCCCAATGGCGGTGTGACCCTCAACGCCTGCCACCTCCGCCCGCGATCACGTGGGACGGTGCGGCTGAAGAGCAGCAACCCCAAGGACATGCCGCTGATCGATCCGAACTACCTGTCCGACCCGTATGACCGCGAGATGTCGATCCGGGGGCTAAAACTCGTACAGAACATCCTCGCGCAGGACGCGCTCAAGCCCTTCGTCCTCGCCGAACGCCTTCCCGGGCCGGATGTGAAAACGGATGAGGATTACTTCAACTTCATCTGTGTTCATTCCAAAACCTCGCATCACTGCGCGGGCACCTGCCGTATGGGCAGCGACGACAAAGCCGTTCTCGACCCGCGACTGCGGTTCAACGGCATCGACGGGCTGCGCGTTGCGGACGCGTCGATCATGCCCACCGTGAATTCTTCGAACACCAACGCCCCGTCGATCATGATCGGTGAAAAAGCCGCTGACATGATCAAGGAAGACCAAGGACTGCTCTGATGATCCGACATATCGTACTGACGAAATTCCAACCCGGCACGCCGGAAGACAAGATCGCGGGCATTTATCAGGGCCTCGCGGACCTCACTGAAACACTTCCTGGCGCGCAAGGGTTCAAGGGCGGTCGGTCCGAAAGCCCCGAACAGATCGAACGCGGGTACATGCATGGCTTCACCGTCGATTTTGACGATTGGGACGCGCTGCAAACCTATGCCGACAACCCCGATCACAAGGCGCTTGGCGCTCAGCTTGTCGAAAACGCCGTGGGCGGGATCGACGGCATTCTCGTTCTTGATATCAACGTGTGAGGTGACGCCGTGCTGAACCTGCCGACCTATGACGGAAAATTGGAACGATACAATTTGAGCGGTGAGCCTCTGGTGGCCCGCGCGCCAACCGTTCCGCTGACCCGCACCGCCTTTGCCGCCGCCCACGTCGTCAGCGACCCGCTGCGCGAGCGCAACCCGTGGGACACAAGGCCAGCGGTGGACTGGGATGCGACTTTGGCCTTTCGCACGTCGCTTTGGGATCAGGGCTTGGGTCTGGCCGAAGCGATGGACACCGCCCAACGTGGTATGGGCGTCGATTGGCTGACCGCGAAAGAAATGATCGAACGCACAATGGTCGCCGCCAAAGCCCATCCATTGAAACCCCGCATCGCTTGTGGTGCTGGGACCGATCACATCGCGTTAGACAACCTGAAAACGCCCGAAGACATCCGCGCAGCCTATACCGAGCAAGCCGAAGCGATTGAGGCGGCAGGTGGCCAGCTTATCCTCATGGCCTCCCGCGCATTCCCGGCCATCAACGCGACCAAAGACACCTATCACAAAGTCTACCGCGCCTTGATCGATGGCGCGAAAGACCCCGTTGTCTTGCACTGGTTGGGGGACATGTTCGACCCGGCTTTGACCGGCTACTGGGGCACAACGAACATTGAAGAGGCGAACCACTTTGTCCTGTCCCTCATCAATGAAAATCCAAGCAAGGTGGACGGCATCAAAATCTCTCTGCTCGATCAGGCGCATGAAGAGGCGTTCCGCGCACGCCTTCCAGAAGGTGTCCGCCTCTACACCGGAGACGACTTCAACTACGCTGATCTGATCGCGGGCGACGGCGCACATTACAGCCACGCGCTCTTGGGCATCTTCGCCGCAATCGCGCCAGCGGCCTCCCAAGCGCTCGAAGCACTCGCCCAGGGTGACATGGACACCTACCACAAGCTCTTTGCCCCCACCGTCCCTCTCAGTCGAGAGATTTTCAAAGCACCCACGCGGTTCTACAAGGCCGGAATTGCGTTCCTTGCCTGGCTCAACGGATACCAAACGCACTTCATTATGCCCGGCGGGTTCCAATCGAGCCGCGAAATTACGCATTATGCACAGGTTTTCCGGCTGGCCGACGCCTCACGGCTTTTGCTGAACCCCGATCTCGCCGAAACTCGGATGCGGACGCTTTTGTCGCTGCACGGGATCGACGCCTAGGAGGATCATGGCCCGCAGACCCACCATACTGGATGTGGCCAAACAGGCTGGCGTGTCGAAATCGACCGTCAGTCTGGTCCTGCAGGGCAGCCCAACGGTCAAGGACTCGACCCGCAAAACGATCCGTCAGGCGATGACGGATATCGGGTATGTCTACAACAGGTCCGCCGCGACGCTCCGGTCGTCATCCTCGGGTCTCATCGGTCTAGTGATCAACGACATCCGCAACCCGTTCTTCACCGAATTTGCGGCGTCACTTCAGATGAACCTGGCCGACCAAGGGTATGCCACGGTGATTGCCAACACCGACGAAGACCCGGAGCTTCAGCTACGGATGATCACGTCCCTGATCGAACATGGCGTGTCCGGCCTGATCATCTCACCCGCTTACGGGAGCCAGGCCGAGGCCATTGCGGCCCTCGACGCATCCGGCACACCCACGATCCAGGTGTTCCGCCGTCTGGATGAGGAGAGCGCGCGCATCCCCTTCATTGCGCCTGACTACCAGGACGGCAGCACCATCGCCACGCAGCACCTCATCAACCAAGGCTGCAAGCATATCGCCTTCCTCGGCGGTTTGGACGGTCGTCCTGTCACACACGAACGGATGAGCGGGTATTTGTCGGTCCTCGGTCAACACGGGCAAGAGCCTCTGATCCTCACCGGGCAATCCACTCGCGCTTTCGGCAAACACATGGCCCAACAGTTGCGGGATCAACACCCGGATGTGGACGGCATCCTGTGTTTCAATGATCTGGTCGCGCTCGGCGTTCTGTCCGCCTGCGCCGAACACGGGCCACGCGTTGGCACCGATCTGCGTGTCATCGGCTTTGATGACATCGAAGACAGCCGCGACAGCTTCCCGCCGCTGTCCTCTGTCAGTTGCAACATTCCTGAATTGGCCCAGACGACGGCGCAAAGCCTGCTGACATGGATTCAAGACAGAACACCGCCAGCGGCCAGCACTCGTATCCCGGTTTCGCTGGTCAAACGCGCATCCAGCGTCGGCTGAGCACTCGCCAAACACCGCGTCCGACGATTTTCCCGCCACCCACCACATTTTTTTTCGCATCGATGTCGATTGAGCCAATCCCCATCCGTCGTGTGGGTGAAGAGGCACAAAGCCCTTCGTTCAAAAAACGAGGAGACATTGAAATGAAACTCAAAACCGTATCGCTCTATGCCGTCGGCGCATTGGCCGCTTTGACCGCCGCCACCTACGCCCTACCCCGCCATGTCAGCACTGAACGCGTGGCTGTCGTGCAAGCGGCACCGGAGGACGTGCTGGCACTCGCTGCGTCAAACAGCGGCTTTCAGACGTTCAACCCCTACCGCACCATGGACCCGGACCTCGACATCGCGCTTTTCGGACCGGACACCGGCGTTGGTTCTGGCTTCAGCTTTGACGGCAAAGACGGAACTGGCAGCCAAACCGTGACGGACATCACGGACCAATCCGTCGTCTATGCCATCGACCTTGGCCCGATGGGCCAGCCCACACAGTCCATCACGGCGATCGCCACAGACACCGGCACGCGAGTCACCTGGCGGGTCGAGGCGGATATGGGGTTCAACCCAGCCTTCCGCGTCTTTGGCCTTTTCATGGACAGCGCGATGGGACCAACCTTTGAGTTGGGTCTTGATAATCTCGCCGAAGCTGCCGCTTAATCTGCAATAACCTCAAAAGGATACACCCAATGCGTTACACATTTCTGCTTTACTCGAACCCCGCCGATTTCTCTGACATGACGCCCGAGGACTGGGCGCGCGAGAAAGAGGTCTACGGCGCCTATATCGGTGCACTGCAAGAGGCCGGTGTCTTTGTCGATACCGATTGGCTGCACCCGGCCGACACGGCAACAACGATCACCCTGAAAGACGGCGAAAAGCGTGTTCAGGATGGCCCCTTTGCCGAAACCAAGGAAACGCTGGGCGGCTTTTTCGCCATAGACGTGCCTGACCTCGATGCGGCCCTTGCTTGGGCGGAAAAGTGCCCAGCGGCGAAACATGGCAAGGTGGAAATCCGCTCTTCGGCCATGGGTGACTATTGACGCAAGCTGACCCAAAGGCGCGGGCCGAGGACGTTGCCCGCGCCGCTTACGGCAAACTGATCGCGATGCTGGCCAGCCGGTCGGGCGATATCATGGCCGCCGAAGACGCGCTGTCCGACGCCTTTGTGGCGGCCCTGCGCACGTGGCCCAACAAAGGCATCCCCGACAAACCCGAAGCCTGGCTTTTGACCGTCGCAAAAAACCGACGCATCGATCAGGCGCGCAAACAGGCGCGGATGGTCGTAACCGATGAGGTGCCAGACATGCCCGACACATCCCTGCCTGACCAAGACGACACGCTGGACGAACGCCTCAAGCTGCTCTTCGTCTGCGCGCACCCGGCGATTGATGCCAATGTGCGCACGCCCCTGATGCTGCAAACCGTTCTGGGGCTAGAGGCAGACGAGATTGCCCGCGCATTCCTTGTCTCCCCTTCTGCCATGGCCCAAAGGCTTGTCCGCGCGAAACGCAAGATCAAGGCGGCGGGCATTCCCTTTGTTGTACCCGAGGCGGAAGCCTACCCCGACAGGATCGAAGCAGTCCGAGAGGCTGTGTACGGGGCCTATGCCGTGGATTGGATGGAAGGCTCCGGCGACCTGTCGCACGAGGCGTTCTTTCTGGCCACCATCCTGACCGACCTCGCACCGGACGACCCCGAAACACTTGGCCTGACCGCGCTGATCGGGTTTATCGAAGCACGCCGCGACGCGCGCGTTCAGGACGGAATGCTCGTCCCCGTTCCCGAACAGGACACGGAGCTGTGGGATCAAACCCTGATCGACCGTTCCGCCGCCAGCCTGTCGCGCGCATCCGCAATGAAACACGTCGGCAGGTTCCAACTGGAGGCCGCCATTCAATCGGTGCACGCGGCACGATCTATCACCGGGTCAACCGACTGGCGCGCGCTGTCTCAGCTATATGCGGGCCTCTTGCACACCTACCCCACAATCGGCGCTGCCGTCAGCCGCGCCGCTGCCGTCGCAGAAGACGCAGGTCCAGCCGAGGGGCTCAAACTGCTCGACCAGATCGAATACCCGGACCTTGACCGCTACCAACCCGCCCATGCCGTTCGGGCGCATTGCTTTGCACAACTTGGCCGCTTGGCAGAGGCGGCAGAAGCCTATTCCAAAGCCATTTCCCTATGCACCGATGCGCCCTCCCGCCGGTGGCTTGAAAAAAAGTTTTCGGATTTGCGAAAAAAAATGTCCTGAGGTGTCGATTGGCGCGGAGGCCGTTCGTCGTGTGGGCAGAAGGGACAAAAAATCCCCGCAACCCAAACCTAGAAACGAAGGACACCAGACACATGACATACCTCACCATCGCACTCGCCATCATCGCCGCAATCGTAATCATCGCGTTCCTGCTGCCACGCAAAGTTGTGGTGCAGCGCAGCGCTACAGTTCCGCATTCCGTGGAACAGGTCATCGCAACCGTGGCCTCGACCGACGGCTTTCAGACCTTCAACCCCTACCGCTCGACCGATCCAAACCTGAAAATCACGCCGTTCGGCCCAGCCTCCGGCGTTGGCGCTGGTTTCCGGTTCGAAGGCAAGGAAGGCAAAGGCACCCAGACCGTGACAGCTGTGACAGACACCAGCGTGACACACCTGATTGATCTTGGCGCGATGGGCAAACCCGTTCAGGTGATCGAAGCCACGCCGTCCGGCACCGGCGCGCGCGTCACCTGGACCGTGACATCCGACATGGGCTTCAACCCGGTCTTCCGCATCTTCGGCCTCTTCATGGATCGCATGCTGGGCAAGACCTACGAGCTTGGCCTGAGCAACCTCAAGGCTACCGCCTGATCCAACCTACCAAGAACACCAAACGAGAGTAGCCCGTCACGCGGGCTATTTTTCTGCCGACATACCCACCGCGCCCGACATTTCCAGCACCGATGCATGATCCGGCTGGACTCGCCACACCCCGCTACTTACGGTTTTGCCAACGCGATCCAACAGAGGGGAATGAAGATGGCAAAGACCATTTCGCTGGCCGCACTGGCCGTTGCTTTGACGACGACAACCGCGATGGCCGCAGGCCACTGCGCTGCCGGAAAAACACTCGAAGACGGCAAGTTCACAATCGCCACAGGCAACCCGGCCTACTACCCGTGGGTTCTGGATGACGCGCCTGAAAGCGGACAAGGGTTCGAGGCCGCCGTCGCTTATGCGGTAGCGGCTGAAATGGGGTTTGCCGAAGAAGACGTGGTCTGGGTCCGGTCGTCCTTTGACGAAGCAATCCAACCGGGTGCCAAGAATTTCGACGTCAACATGCAGCAATACTCCATCACGCCCGAACGCGACCAGGTGGTCGATTTCTCGGCCCCCTACTACACCGCCCCGATGGCGGTTCTCGTCGGCCCGGGTGCGACGGAAACAGAGCCAACCATGGCCGCGCTGAAATCTCTGAAATGGGGGGCTGTTGGCACCACAACCGCCGTTCCAAAGCTAACCGAAACCATCCAGCCCGACAGCGACCCGCTACTTTACGGTGACAACGCGGACGTGAACGCAGCACTTGGTGCCAACCAGATCGACGCGGCGCTGTTCGATCTGCCAACAGCGCTTTTCCTGAGCGCCGTGATGATCGAAGGCTCCAAGGTTATCGGGCAGTTCCCGCCGGATGAGAACGACAACCCCGATCATTTCGGCATGCTTATGGAAGACGGCAACCCGCTCAAGGAATGCGTGGATGATGCGCTCGCCGCTTTGACCGAAAGCGGCAAGCTGGCCGAGATCGAGGCGCAGTGGCTGCAAGACACCACTGGCGTGCCATTGATCAAATAACCATGGCAGACCCCAAAGCGGCGGGGATGACCCGCCGCGAACGTTACGAGGCAGATCAGCGCCGAAGGTCACTCACCGTCGCGGCGACAAGCACGGTGTTGGTCATCGCCGCAATCGTGATCCTGGTGCCGCTTGCCCCGGGTTGGGAAAAGGTGCAGCGCAGCTTTTTCAACGGCGCGGTACTGGCGGATACGTTTCCCAAACTGCTCGACGCGTTTCTGATCAACGTGATGATCTTCGCATGGTGCGCCCCCGCCATCGCGGTACTGGGCCTTTTGATTGCCCTCGCACGCGACGCGAAATCCCCGGCGCTCTTTCCATTGCGCATCTTCGGCGCGGCCTTCACCGACATCTTTCGCGGCGTGCCCGTGATCCTCACGGTGTACCTGATTGGCTTCGGCATCCCGGGCCTCGGCCTGCCACGCCCGTGGAATTCGCCTTACATCTGGGGATCGCTTGCGCTCATCCTGACCTATGCGGCCTATGTGGCCGAGATCTTCCGATCCGGCATCGACTCCGTGCATCACAGCCAACGTTCCGCCGCTTTGTCGCTAGGCCTCTCCGAACGCCAAATGATGCGTGACGTGGTACTTCCGCAAGCAGTGCGCAACGTGGTGCCTTCACAGATGAACATGCTCATCGCGTTGCAAAAGGACGTGTCCCTGCTCAGCTTCATCGGCCCGGTTGAGATCTTCCGTCAGGCGGGCGTTTTCAAATCCTTGTTGGCCAATTTCACGCCTTACGTTGGGGCCGCAATCATCTTCCTGATCGTGACCATCCCGGCCACGCGTTACGCAGATTATCTCATGGCCCGTCAGATGCGGGAACGGCGTTAGATGGCAAAGCTCGAACTGCGCGGCGTGGTCAAGCGCTTTGGCGACAACACCGTGTGCAACGGCATCAATCTCGACATCGAGGAAGGCCAGATGGTCTGCCTCATTGGGGCGTCGGGCGCGGGCAAGTCGACACTTTTACGCTGCATCAACCTTTTGGAGCCGACCGAAGATGGCGAGATCTTCCTAGACGGTGAGGACATCGCCGTGCCAGGGCTCGACCCGCAAACCGTACGCGCGCGGATCGGGATGGTGTTTCAAAGCTACAACCTCTTCCCGCACATGACCGCTTTGGAAAACGCGATGCTCGCGCCTCGCCGCGTGCATGGGCTGACCCGAGAAGAGGTGCAGCCCGAGATCGAAGCCCTCTTCACCCGCTTCGGCCTCGCCGACCGGATGCAGAACTATCCCGACCAGTTATCTGGCGGTCAACAGCAACGCGTCGCCATCGTCCGGGCCTTGGCGATGAAGCCCGAGGTGATGCTGTTTGACGAGATCACCTCTGCCCTCGACCCCCAGTTGGTGGGTGAGGTGCTGGACGTGCTGCTGCAACTCAAAGACCAAGGCATGACTATGGTACTCGCCACCCACGAAATGGGGTTTGCACGAGAAGCAGCTGATAAGGTGTGTTTCCTCAAGGATGGTCGCATCGTCGAAGAAGGCCCGCCGGATCAGGTCTTTGGATCACCACAACGGGCTGAGACAAAGGCGTTCCTGGAGCGGGCTTTGAAGTAGGCAAAGCGCAACATCGGGGTGTCGCTAGTCACAGCGTTCATTCGAAAGCGCCGATCCGAAGGGAGGCGCAATCGCGCCGCTCCGTAGGGGCGGATCGGCGCGGCGGAACGCTTCGCGTCCCGCGGTTATCAGCGTCTTACGCGCCAATGGCAAAATGCACTTGAAATTAGGCCGCCTACCTCAACGACTCACCGCATAAGCCTGCATCAACCGGGGCGTTGCAGCCGCACGCATAACGCCCCCCGGTTCCCACATCGCTGCCGTCAAACGACCGATGGTCCAAGGGTCCGCAACCGTCACCTTATGGCCCCGCGCGCGCAGTTCAGCGATCACGTCTTCGCCGACATTCGGCTCGATCATCATCTCCCCCGGCATCACGGCACGCGGGAAGAACGAGCTTTGGAAATGCATCGAATGAAACAGCGGCTGGTCCATGCACTCCTGCAAACCAAGCCCGTGATGCACAAAGCGCAGGAACCAGATGAGTTGCCACTGATCCTGCTGATCCCCACCCGGTGTACCAAAGGCCAGACGCACCCCGGCTTTCTCGGCCAGCGATGGTGTCAAGGTCGTCCGGGGCCGGCGTTTCGGGCCAAGCGAGGTTGGCAAACCCTCCTCAAGCCAGAACATCTGCGCCCGGGAATTGAGCGGGAAGCCCAGACCCGGAATAACCGGATTGCTCTGCAGCCAACCGCCCGACGGCGTCGCCGAAACCATGTTGCCCCAACAATCCACGACATCTAAATGCACCGTATCGCCGCGCTTTTCGGTCAGGTGCGCCATGGTCGGTTCCTGCGCCATCACGTCGCCAACCCCGAAATCGCGGGCCGCCCGTTCGATGTAAGCCTCTGCCTGCGCCTCGAACCCCGGAACACCACCGGGGCGTTGGTCCAGCGACGCCGTGTCTGTAATCAAGCCGCGCCGCGCGTCGTTGTACTCGTCGCTCAGCAGCACCTCCATCGGCACTTCGCTGAAATCCGGGTCGCCGTAATAAGCCTCGCGGTCGGCATAGGCGAGCTTCATCGCCTCGATCACCGTGTGAATGAACTCCGCCCCATTCGGGTCCATCGCCGCCAGATCAAACCCTTTCAGCAGCGCCAGAGCCTGCAGCATCACAGGCCCCTGTGACCAGGCTTGCGTCTTGTGAACACGCCATCCGTGGTACTCGTAGGTCAAAGGCGTCTCAAACGTCGCCCGCCACTCCGCCATGTCCGACCGCGTCAGAACGCCAGCATGTTTCTTACCCGACACATCCATGACCTCGGCATCCTTGAGGTAGTCAAAAATCGCATCCGCGACGAACCCCTCCCGCCATTCGGCGCGGGCTGCATCGATCCGCGCCTCCCGCGTTGCGCCGGGCGATGACGCGAGGCGGTCATAAGTCGCCGCAAGATCAGGGTTCTTGAACAGCGCATGCGGCTCCGGCGCTTTGCCGCCGGGCGTCCAGACCTCAGCCGATGTCGGCCATTCCTGCGCGAAATACTCCGCCAGTCCGTCGATCATCCCCGCCACACGCGGCAGAACCGGATGACCGTCGCGCGCATAGTCGATCGCCGGCTGAATCACCTCCCGCAAGCTCAACGTGCCATGATCGCGCAGCATCAGCATCCAGCCATCGAACGCCCCTGGCACAACGGTGGAAAGCAGGCCTGATCCGGGGACAAGGGTCAGCCCGAGGTCTGTGTAATGCTCAGCCGTCGCCGCCTCGGGTGCCACCCCTTGCGCGCAAAGCACGCCCACCTCGTCGGCATCCGCGCGATAGAAGATGGCGGGCATGTCCCCTGCTGGACCGTTCAAATGTGGTTCCACCACTTGCAGCGTCAGCCCTGTTGCGACAGCCGCATCAAAGGCGTTCCCGCCCTGTTCGAGGATGCGCATGCCAACGGCAGAGGCAATCCAGTGGGTGGAAGTCACGGCACCGAACGTGCCACGGATTTCGGGTCGGGTGGTGAAATCGGTCATAGGCGATGCCTTACCATCGCGCCTTACACGCGCCTAGCCGTGTATTGCCGGGCCTCGGATCGGCGATCCAGCCACGGATCAATGCATTTTATCGTGAAACTCCGAATAAGATACGAACGACGCGCTGACCCAAAACAAATCGCCGGGCCGTGGGGAGGCCCGGCGATGCGCGGCGGCCTTCGGCCTTTATTCCGCGCTTCTTTTCAAAACCGGTGATCTGCAAAGACCACCCAGCTTCCATATTAGTCCCGCACCGCCAACCCGGCCTTGTCGAACGCGTGAACCAGCTCAGGTGTGAACGCGAGGCCCACCTTGTCGCCCGGCTTGTAGGTCGTGTCACCATTGACCCGCACGGTGACCTGACCGGCCTCCCCACAGGACAGGATGACAAACGTATCCGCGCCTAGGTATTCGAGCACGTCCACGGTGCCCTGCACGTTGCCGCTGCCTTCGGCGACAAGATCAATGTGCTCGGGCCGCGCGCCGACCGACACGGCGGTCCCAGGGATGTTGACCCCAGTGACCGAACTTGCCGGCATCACATTCATCCGGGGTGAGCCGATAAACTGTGCCACAAAGAGGTTCGCCGGGCGTTCATAAAGCTCACGCGGGGATCCCACCTGCGCGATCTTACCGAACTCCAGAACCACGATCCGGTCCGCCAGCGTCATCGCTTCGACCTGGTCGTGGGTCACGTAGATCATCGCGGTGTTGAGCGTCTGGTGTAGCTTTGCGATCTCGTAGCGCATCTCGACCCGCAGGGCGGCGTCAAGGTTCGACAGAGGTTCGTCAAACAGGAACGCTGTCGGGTCCCGCACAATCGACCGACCAATGGCGACGCGCTGACGCTGACCGCCGGACAGGTCCTTGGGACGACGGTCGAGATATGCGTCGAGCTTCAACACCCGCGCGGCCTCATCCACCTTTGCATCGATCTCGGCCTTGGGCAAACCTGCCGACTTCAACGGGAACCCCACGTTGTCGCGCACCGACATGTGCGGATAAAGCGCGTAAGACTGGAACACCATCGCCAGCCCACGCTTGTTGGGTGGCTCGGACGTCGCATCGCGATCCGCGATGATGATCTGCCCGCGAGAGGTCTCCTCAAGACCCGCAATCATCCGCAGCAAGGTCGATTTCCCGCAACCCGAAGGCCCCACGAAAATGACGAACTCACCTTCCTCGATCTCCAGATCAACACCTTTGATGACCTGCGCTTCGCCGAACCACTTTTCGACGGATTTCAAAACAATGGATGACATCAGGCCGCTCCTCGGTTTTCTTCAATAGTTTTTCCGGCCCAGGTCAGCCAAATGGCTGCGGTCCAGGTAAAGTTTGCGCCCCCACAGGGTGTCGCGTCGTTTGGATCGAGATATTCGGCAAACCCGCCTTTGCGGATCATCGCAGCAGTCTCGGAACGCAGCCGCGCCTCAAGGTCAGGACGACCATTGTCACGAAACCCAATAGCCATAAGCGCATTCAGGAACGGCCAGGACGGCCCCCGCCAATAGCGACGCGCGTCAAACATCGGCGACTCCGGATCCGCAGAAGGAATACCGTAGGTCACTGAGTTCCAAACCCGCAGCAGATTTGCGTCAAGCTCTGGCGTTCCGGCACCTGCGAGATACGCCAAAAACGCCCCTGACCCTAATATGCCCGCAAACTCCCCGGTGCGCAGATTTCGCGCGTCATAGGCACCAAGGTCAGCATTCCAAATCTCAGGCAAAGCAGCCCGCAGATCACGCGCCCAGCCTTCGATTTCGGTCACGTCATGCCCTAGAGCTTTGCCGATGAAGGCAAGATCGTCATGCGCGCGCAGCAGGATGAAGGTGATGCCGGGATCGGCCATCAGGAATGGGCCTTCATTCGTCACCCGCTTCTGATCCCAGCCGACACTCACGCCAAATTGCACCATGGCGATGTAACGGTCGTACTCTTCCTTCTGTGGGCGCATGGACGGGTCAACATGGCCGGTATCGCGGCGCGTGTATTCGCCCACATTCGATCCATCCACACCGGC
>ERZ1740067.1776-NODE-1776-length-14208-cov-5.689253_pt1 | contig 14208 bp, 4 predicted proteins | sample MGYA00581736_ERZ1740067 | MGnify/ENA primary metagenome ERZ1740067 (study PRJEB43018, sample SAMN04849236) | marine metagenome | isolation source: floating plastic debris | place: Pacific Ocean | collected 2008-08-27 | study: EMG produced TPA metagenomics... | reverse complement strand
TGGCATGTCTTGTTTGGACGCCATTCAGGCCGTGATTAAAAAGGCCGAAGCAGAAGGTACTGGCAAGGGTAAAATCAACTTCCGTTTGCGCGACGCAGTGTTTAGCCGTCAGCGTTATTGGGGAGAACCCGTACCTGCTTATTTTAAAAATGGAGTGCCTTATATGATCAAGGAAGAGGAATTGCCTTTGACTTTGCCCGAAATAAGCGAGTATAAACCTACTGCCGATGGAGATCCTCCTTTGGGTCGGGCCGAAGGTTGGGATTATCAAGATCAATACCCTTACGAGTTGACCACCATGCCGGGTTGGGCAGGTTCTTCGTGGTATTTTGCCCGTTATATGGATGCCAACAATGCCAATGAGTTTGCCAACACTGAAAAAACCAAGTATTGGAATCAGGTAGATTTGTACATTGGAGGTACCGAGCATGCGGTGGGCCACTTGTTGTACTCTCGCTTTTGGTCTCATTTCTTGTGCGATCGAGGCTTCTTGCCTTATGACGAACCCTTCAAGAAGTTGATCAACCAAGGAATGATTCAAGGAAATTCGGCGATTATTTATCGTTTGAAGGATGATTCCAGCAAATACATTTCGGCCAAACAAAAGGGTGACTACCCTAAAGACAACTTAATTGAAATTCACGTAACGGTGGCCGCCTTGACCGGGGAAGAGACCATTGACCCAGAAGTTTTGAGAACCTGGAAACCGGAAGATTTCAAAGAGGCTGAGTTTGTAACTGACCCAGACGGGGCTTTTTATTGCACTCGTAGAATAGAAAAAATGGGCAAGCGTTACCACAATGCCATTGACCCAGTAAGTGTAATCAATGACTTTAGCGCGGATACTTTGCGATGCTATGAGATGTTTTTGGGGCCTTTGGAGCAATCTAAACCCTGGGATACCAAGGGCATAGATGGGGTGCATAAGTTTATGCGTAAAATGTGGCGTTTGTTTCACCAGTTCAACGACCAGGGAGAGTTTGATACGACCGAGGGCGCGCCCAGTGATGCCGAACAAAAGGTGATTCACAAGGCCATCAAAAGATTGACCGAAGATTTGGAGCGCTTTGCTTTCAATACTCCGGTGAGTACATTGATGATTTGCGTGAATGAGTTGACTGACTTGAAATGCAACAAACACGAAGTATTAGAGAAGTTGTTGTTGATTGCAGCACCTTATGCTCCTCATATTACCGAAGATTTGTGGGCCAAAATGGGTCACATCACGAGCATCCATCATGCTACGTTCCCCAAACACGACGAAAAGTACTTGCAGGAAAGTTCGTTTGAATATCCGGTATCGATCAATGGTAAAAAACGGACCACGATTAAGGTGCCTTTGGATATGCCCAAGGAGGACATAGAACGCCAGGTGTTGGACAACGAGGTGGTGCAGAAATGGTTGGAGGGCAAACCGCCCAAGAAGGTGATCATTGTACCCAAGCGAATTGTGAATGTGGTAATTTAATAGTTAAATAGCTGCATTGTTATGTGCTTGTGCGAAGCATTTAACTAAATAAAACCAACTTACTTGGGTTAATAAAAAATACTGAGGCTGCTCCTTGATTGGGGCAGTCTTTTTTTGTGGGCAATTTTTCCCAAAAATCAAGAATCAATCAAAGAGCACTCAACTTAGGGACGGACCAAAAATAACTTTCCTATTTGGAGATGATCTCTTGACTTGAAACTTCGTTATTTTTTTTGCCCGTAGCAGGGCTACGAGCGCAAAAAATGCCTCGTCTCAAGCCAATATCTCTACCTCGAAATGAGTAACTTATTTTCTTACCATCCCTTAACAGGTCTCAACTTCTTCAAAAGGAGCTTTTTTTCTGAAAATTAGTTGAGACTTAAGGAATTTTCATTTACTCGTTAAAACCCTGATTTTCAAGCCCTCCCATTTGGAATGATAGATATGTCCAAGGTCTTGACAGATATGTCCAAAACTTTGACTGATATGTCCAAGTGGTTTTCCGCTTTTTTTTATTCTTTAGCAACATCAATGCAAGTACAATACGTATTGGTTTTACAGATACTTTAATCAATAATAGGTGATCAACAGCATCCTACACAGTCCTCTTTTGACCATATGCTCGCTGTGCCATCAAGATAATCTGCAACTAAAATCAACAACATGAACGCTATAGTATCCAACATGCCAAATCATATCAAAGTACATCAACTAATAAACCACAAGACTCCCCCCGACTACTTGAGTTGCCTTCTTTTGTAGGGCTTCGTTTCCCAGTTCTCTTTTATTATTCGTTTTCCTAAACCAATCATTCAGCACCATTTCATTCAATGATTTGGTACCGATATCAGGCAAGGTGTGTCTGGTGATGGGAGGATTGGATCTGGAGGTGAAAGCTCATAGCGTATAGTATTCTAATTTATTTAAGTCAAACTTTAAACAGAAAATTTATGAGTGTAAAAGCTAAAAATAAAGTCAATGATTCATTGGATTCTGCCTATCCAATCCATCTAGAATTATTCCATATCAATCAATTCAATTTCATTTTCAGGATCTCTAACTAACTCATTACTATGCATTTATTTAACTTTGCTGGCCCCGGACTACCCAGTCAATCAGCTGCTCTAGCCTATGGAGTCAAGTCCATTGACACTTTTCGGGTCACATCTTCATTTGACATCCCCGCCCAAACCAACATCACCGCTTATGCGATGTTGTCGGGTACTGTATTGCTCCAACAACAAGCCAACGATCCCAAAAAAGTAAATTTAATCATTAAACCATCGGATTTAAAGCATTTCAAGGTACCGGTAAAATATGTCATTTATCGTGGACTGAATACGCTCGATTTTATTGAGAAAACAAACTTAGCTGATGCCACTAATAAAGTAAAAACTGCCGGGTTAGAACTACTAACCGAAATGAAAACGATACAGGATAAGCGAAGTCCTGGCCAGCCTATTCCGATAAAAGCACTTTTTGGCTTTGACTTGGCTCCCACAAATAATGAACGAATTGATACCTTCTTTTTTAGAAATCAAGGGGTTACTACAAGTGCTCAGCTTTTTACTATCAAAGTTGGAACAGAAATAGGCCATTTCACTTCCGGAGAGATTGGTATAGAAATCATTTTAGAAAACCCTGAGTTTTTTCCAACCATTGAGTTGGCCAAAAAGGTTTTTGATGAGATAAACACCAATAATATCACGGGAGCACCAGCCATCAAAGCAGCCAAAGAAACAATTCGACACTATATAGACCCCGCTGCATTTTATGGGTTACACCATGATATTACTGGTAATATTGAGTACAAAGATGGGAACAAAAATAAAAAAGCAGATACCCTGACTCGGATTTATGATAAAATATTGACACCATTTGATACTAAAAATACAGTATACCTGGACATTAGAAATGAAAATGGATATTCTTATAATTATTATGATAATTATGTAAACTCAGAGTTACAAATAGCTCAGAATCCGAGCAAATTAGTGGCTACTGAATATTATACTAATGGCTGGCCAATTCATTTGGTAAACATCACTCCCAGCAATACAGCTAATGAAAATGAGTTTAGCCTCACCTTGCGAATTGATGATAATGAACGGCCTTTAATAGCTAGTAGAAATATCGCACCAAATCTCATTACTGTTGTTGATCCTCCACTAGCCAATGCTGCTATTCAGAGAATCTATTTTACCGACGAAACCCACTTATTACCTACCCCTATTCCTGTAAGTTTACCAGGGTTCACTGAAATAATAACTTACAAAATTCCAAATATTCCAGGAACTCCTGGAAAGCAAATCGCGACCTTGGTAAGATTAGATTATATCAAACAATTATTGCCAATAACTACTTCGAATCAGTTTCCCAAATTAAATTTCACAGATTATATATTTGGCCCTTTAAATGCCTCTTTACCATTTAACACAAATGATGACAAGATTATATGGCATACAACTAATCATAAAACCTATATTGATGTAACTTCTGAGGGATATGTTCTTGGGCAGTACACAACTACTATTTTAAGCGTAGATACCAGTACAAATGAAATTGAAATTTTTGATGAAGTACCACTAGACATTTCTAAGGAGGTTATTATTGAATATGCAAATGGTGCCCAACATTCTTATTCTCCTATTAGCTATACTGTGGCAAATGGTAAGACAAAAGTTTTAGTATCAGGCTCAATAAATTCTCTACAAATTGCAAATCAGCTTACACTCACTATAATACTCGATGGCATTTTGGATGTAGGTATCAGTAAGTTTTTAATCAAAAATAAAAATGTAGTTCATCTAGAAGCCATTCATTTAGGTAATCGTCTAGATTTATATGCTTTCAATAGTTTTCTTACATCTTTCAATGTTGATCGCGTTGAATATAATGGAACACATACTGAAATTTTTTTCTCAAATATTGTATCAAAAGTTGGGTTTGGAGGTTTTGTAGAAACAGGCATTTTAGTAGAAGATGATGCTACTTTAGTGGGTGGATCAGACAATGATCGAGTGTTACTGTACGCTACTCCAGTAGTAGGTGCCCATATAGATAAAGTTGACCGGAAGAAAAAAAAGTTCAGTAAAGGAGGGAAATTTAAAGACAAATCATTTGGGGATGCCTTAGAGCTATTATTACCAGGAGTAAGCTTTGACAAAACATCTTTGGATTTTACTTCTGGTATACCTGTAAATACTTTTGCCTATGTTAAAAAATATCAAGCAAAGGAGCTTTTATTTATGCTAGGTATTTCTAAAAAAGAATGGGAAGATGCAAAGGTAGCAGCAAATGGACAAATTACCACATCATTGCCGTTTTTCAGGTTACTTTCTACTTCTGGTGCCAAAACCGACCGAGATTCGAATACTTATTATGAATATGATTTACAAGTTACAGGTAAAGATAATAATGGGAATTTCAAAGTAATAGATCTTGGAAAAAAAATTTATACCACTGATAAATTGGTATATGTTTCCAAAGAATTTGGAAAGAGGTTTGACATAGATACAACTCTACAAATGCAAGTGTTGGATGACTTTGTCTATGAGACACTTTATCAGACAGGAAAAAACTTCCAAACCGATTATAATACTATCGGAAAACCACAATTTGAGTATTCTAAAGAAGAAGAACTCAATTTATCCAGTGGAGAATTTTGGCGTCAGTATACTGGTGGTATAGAAAACCAAAAATTATTTCAACTTGATGTAGTTGTTCCTCCTATAGCTGTCACCTTTACAGATAAGATTGTTGATTTTAAGGATGCATTGGACAACATCCCTCAAAAAAAGAATGAAATAAAAAAGCTATTACAAGATACAGGTGAGGATTTATTAAAGTTTGCAAAAGAACAAATCCAAATGCCTAATAAACCCTGGACTAACAAAGATGGTATGTTGTATTTAGCTCGTCTCATCATGTCAGTCATCATTAAAAATCACCCCAAGATAACTAAGTATTCGGCAAACAAAGTTCAAAAGCTTTTAGATGAATTTGAAAAACATAGTCGTGGGCTACTAGGACAGGGAAAACCAAATTTTCCTATAGTTACCAATAATCAATTTAACATTTTAATTTCTGGGTTTGATCCTTTTGGAGCTGCCTTTGGAGGTTACAAGGATTGGCAAGGTCATCAATCCAACTCATCAGGAAATTTAGCTTTAGCTTTAGATGGTGAAAAGGTTTACGATAGGAATAGAACAAAAGAAGCCGTAATCAAATCAGTCGTTTTTCCGGTACGATTCAGAGAATTTGATGAAGGGTGGGTTGAAGACTTCTTCAAACCTTATGTCATGGATCAAAATATCAAGATGATTATCACTTTTAGTTATGGTATTGAACAAAGTGGTTCTTATGATTTTGAGATCGAGAGATTTGCGGCAAAAAACAGAGCAAATGGAAATGATAACAATAAAAAAAGAAATCCAAACCCTCCTTATTTTCAGTCAAATGATCCAGTGAAAAAAGAGTTTTTATCCAATCAATTACCCTACAATTATCCTCTAAGTAATAGCAATAAAGACACTAATATGCTTATAAAAGATGAAGTGGGACTTGATCAGGCGATTAAATTTTACTACTACAAAGGTAATCAACGTAAAAGTACCCCAGTAATAAATCCTTTTTCTGGGCCACATGGCATTTTACAAGTTGAAAATCCCTCTGCAACGAACCTTACAAATCCTCTAACTAATCGTCAGAACCCTTCCTATCCTACCCTGATAAAAGATCCAAATGAGTTTGGGCTTGTATCACAAGGTTCTACAAGAAAGGGATATTTACCTGTGGGATTAGATGCAGACAGAATACAAGCACAAGAAGGGCCAGGCGGAGATTATTTATCCAATGAAATTTTTTATAGAGTAGCATATCTACGAGACCGGGAAAAATCACTGGGAAAGCCCCATGTAGAGCTTACTGGGCATATACATCTTGGTTATCTCCAAGGAGATCCCAGTGATGACAGGTCAAAAATGTTTAGAGATATCAAACAAGCAATTGAAAATGCCTTGAATGGATTTTAAACGTAATATCATATTCAAAGATAATGATGAATCTTATCTTAAAATTACTCAGACACAAGTGACAACACTCAAGACCAACAATCCATGTCCACAGAATCATTTTATCCTAATATTGGTAGTTTAGTTACCATAGAAGACTTTCCACCAGCGCTCCGTTTTTTGCAAAATGGCTTGCAAAACGCGCTTGACAATATATATTACAAAAACCTTCAGTTTGTCAAAAGCAACAATGGCTCTCAAGGTTTTTATGACCTCACCCTGGTTACCAACGAACCCATTCAACTAGATCTACTCAATTCTGGGTTTTCGTTGGTGTTGAATCCAGGCAGTTCAGGAGAAACCTTGATTCCCATTACCCTCAATTTTAATTGGCCCATTATCGCCTTTATCAAAAACTTTAACCTGCAGGAGTTTTCGTTTTCACCAACTCAAATGCAAAACATTCTGGATCAACTACTTAGTTTTGGTGATACCAACTGGATTCAGATTGCGGTCAAGACGTTTGAGTTCAATACTGATTTGGAGGCATACCAAGTTTTTGTAGACAAAATCAATCAATACTACAACCTCACTGGTGCCAATCAAGTCAGTTATCCTGCCGAAAGCGACGCACTCCAAATGGCTGAGAGCTTACGCCAAGTCATTGATGATAATACATCTATCACAGATAGCATTTCTAAAATAATCAAAGAGGTTTATATCAGCTCCGCAAATGACAATGCGTTTCTGAAAAACCTAAGTGCGTTATCTTTCAATATCAATGGCGAAAGCATTCTGGACTTCATCAAAAAAACTATTATCCCGCAAATCGATGCGAGCTTAGAACTTTCGCTAGGATTGGCTTTCCCTCGCAGCGTACTTACCCCCTTGAATGCTCCGGCAGGAGATCCATTGCCGGAGCCCGCCCAATCTATTGTAGAAGTAGGAATAGGTTCAGTGAACTTTAGTACTCAAGGTGGTTTTGGTTTCGATGAAAACCGATCGGCTAGCCTCAATCATCCTTCTCAGATAGGGAATACTGGCCTAGGCATCCACTTTTCTAACTTAAAGCTAGACCTCAGCCGTAATACCAATATCAGTGAAGCCGATTTGGATGGCAGAACCAAAGATTTTATGGGTGTGTATGCCGAAAAAGCAAGCATTACGCTCCCCTCTAAGTGGTTCAATCAAGTAGATGATACTACTCTACAAATTGCTGGTTACAACATCTTGGTAGGTACGGGTGGCATTTCGGGTACCATTGCCTTAGAAGCCGTCAATGACACTCCTATGACTGATGATGACTACCTGGATGTAAAAATTGGGAATTGGGCATTAGGCTTCAATAAGTTTGATATTGAGTTTAAGCAAAATGCCATTGTAGAATCAAACCTAAAAGGGCGTCTGAAAATACCCAAATTGAAGGATGGAGATGGAAAAGACGCGGAAATACAGGTTACAGGTCATTTACAAGAAAATGGAGATTTTACCCTTACAGCTTCCGAACCGCAGGGGATTCCTTTGAATCTCTTCGATTTTCTCACCATCAACTTTTTAACCCTTGAATTGGGTAAGGAAGATGGCAAATTTTTCTTAGGTACCTCTTGTGAGATTTGGTTTGAAAACGACGTCATGAATAAAATCATCGGCGATCAGAAAATTATATTACCCAACCTACGCATCTACGAAGACGGCAGCTTAGAAATCGCTGGGGGCAACGCCTTCATTCCTACCAACATTACCCTCAACCTGGGTCCGGTAGAAGTGGCCGTTACTGGAATTCACTTTGGTTCGCACCAACAAGAATACAACGGAGTGATGCGCAAGTACAACTATTGGGGATTTGATGGGGCCATTAGCCTGGACCCACTCGGGATTGATGCTCGAGGCGAAGGCATCAAGTATTATTATACCAACGACAACGAAGAACACCTTGATCCGGACGGAAATCCTACCGGAGATTCATTTCTACGGATTCAAACCATTGAGGTAGACTTGGTCATTCCAGGAGATGCCAAACCAGATGCCGCCACTGCCATCATCCACGGGATGCTCTCTATTCCAGAGCCTGGAGCCTCACCCGAATATTTGGGCGAAGTTTCGGTTAAATTACCCCAGTCGGGCATTGCAGGTGGAGCCGCCATGCGTTTGCAACCCCGTCACCCTGCCTTTTTGCTGGATGCTTACGTAGATTTGCCAGCTCCCATTCCAGTGGGGCCTTTGGGCATTTATGGTTTCCGGGGATTGCTGGGTTTTAGGTACGTAGCCGAAAAAGAAGCGGTTGGTTTGGTGCCTGGCGAAGATACTTGGTACGATTACTACACTCATCCCCCTCGGGGCATCCATGCTACCAAATTTAGTGGGCCCGAAAAAACCGCTGATTACAGTTTCCCCTTCTCCATTGGGGCCGGTGCGGTATTGGGCACCAGCTTCGACAGCGGCATTAGTATTTCGGTACGCACTATGATGCTTTTGTCGTTGCCTTCGCTGTTTTTGATTGAAGGGCGGGCCAGTTTATTGAGTGCTCGCTTGGGCTTGACCGACGAGCGAGAGCCTCCCTTCTTTGCGTTCATTGCCTGGGGCGATCGATCCATTGAGATGGGCATGGGGGCCGACTTCAAACTCCCTCAAAACAACGGGGAAATACTTGAACTGTACGCCGAAGCTCAAGCTGCTTTCTTCTTCGATAACCCTTCTCATTGGTACATCAATTTGGGTACTCAAGAAAACCCCAACACTGCCAAGGTGCTTAGCCTGTTCAACGCCCAATCTTATTTAATGATTTCGGCTCAAGGCATCCAGGCTGGATCTCGGACCGAACTAGACCTCAATCAACGCTTTGGACCTGCCAAAGTACGTTTATACGCCTATATAGAACTCGGGGGCTTCATCAGTTTTGAGCGCTTCCAGTTGGGAGGATACATCAAACTCGGCGGAATGATTGATGTGGACATTTGGATCATTGGGGTAAGTCTGGAGCTGAATACGATTTTGTCGGCTGAAGCTGCTGAGCCGTTCTTGTTATACGCTGAATTGCAGGTAAAGGCTTGCGTCAAGATCATTTTCAAGAAGGTCTGCAAAAGCTTCAAAATCAAACTAAAGTGGGAGAAAAATGGCAGTTTGCCTCGCACCCCCATTGCTCCTTTGCCTCACTCGAATGATGATGGCCAAACCGACCGTACCCAAGAGTTGGTAAAAGGAGTGCATATGCTTACCAACGAAGCCTTTGCTTTAGACTACTTGGGACTCGACCTAGCGGCCGAACCATCCATTACCGACATCACCAAGGTAATTCCACTAGATACCTACATCGATATCAAAACCGTAAAAGGCTTGATTCCAGGGGCCGTTTCGGATAAAATTGGAGGTCATACTGGTGGGGCAGCTGGATATACCGACCTCATTCCTCCTCAAAAGGTAATGGCCGGGAGAGCACTTCGCCAGGAAAAACACAAATACTCGATCGAGGCAATTGGAATCAAAGCTTGGGATGGAAACCAATGGGTCAATTATCACCCCTTTGAAGCACTGGTAGAAGATACCGAACGTGCCAATGTACGCGACCTCAAAATTGGGTATTGGCAGCGTTCCGAAGAACAATACAATGCCATTCGTTTGTTGGCCACTACTCCTTTTAGCTTTACCGAAGCCAGCGAACCGGGCTGGTTTATCCCCGAACAACTAGGAATAACTACCTCATCAATATTTTGTGAAAGTCCTGCGGCAGGTGATGGTTGTTCCAATGTACTTGACCAGGATCAAGGTATTACGTACGAGGTGCCTACTCCTTACACTAGCCATTACATCAATGGCGCTTATTTTAGCCTTGAGAAAAGCCCCCTCACCGATGGGGTTACGGTAAAACAGCCTTATGTCTTACCGTCTCGTTTCAAAACAGTTGGGTTGTATGTGGGTACCAGTTACAACCGAGGCATTGGGTTTCACCCCAACGATCAGCTCGTGATTGTTTTACCTGGCCCCTCTATCAGGGCCAGCCTCAAAATACTCACCTGGTTTTGGTTTGATAGTGAAGAGGCCCCCGAACAATTTAACCCCTACGACTGGCGGGCCAATGTCATTTATCATCATGCCGATGGTACCACCCATACTCAAGTCGTTCACGCAGACTCCGAAGTATTTTCTCTTTACCAGGAAATCAATTTAGAATACCAAACTACTCCCAATGCGGCCATCACCAAAATTGTGATACAACACAATCCCGCATTTGCAAGTAGTTTTATGGAGACCTTTTTTCAGGAAGTTTGCTGGCTGAGCCTGGAAGATTATGAATACAATCAAACAATTCCGGGACAAGACGCAGTAGAAGCCGAACAACAAGCCTTACGAGAAGGGGCTGAAAAAACCATTCAACCCATTTGGCGCCCCAACACCCATTATTACATTCATTTTGCGCTAAAAGATGAAGTAGACAATGGGGCAAAAGCCCAAACCTTTGATTATTACTACGGTTTTAAAACCGCAGGACCAGTAGGGCACTTCCACAATGCACCTGGAGTTACTTATGGGAATGAATATACCTCGGATGGATCAATTGAAAACCGGAAAAACGGACAGCTTAAAAATGCTGATAAATATCCGCTTACTTCGTTGCGTCAGTACATTGATTATAATCGATCTTATCCCAATGCGGATGGCAGCTTGCTACAGGCCAAGCCCCTATTTTATGCCAACGGACAATGCAACATCAATATTTACTTTAGTCGTCCCTTGGCCTATCACATGCTCTCTGGCTGGCCTGCTTACGGTGATTTACCTTCTATTGTTGGGGAGCTCAATATGGCTATCAAAGATCCGGTAAGCAATGTCATCATTCCTTATCCACTTCCGGTAAATTATCAGGAAGAAACGGTGCCTACTCCTACGCCCCAAGAGGGTAATGAGGTGTGGCAAAACGATCAAGACCCGAGAATTCCTTTGAGTTTGCAGGCCTTGAATCAAATGATTGATCATATCAACGACAACAACGATTTGATCCAGTGTCAGCTTACATTGGGGGCACCTATCAAGCCCGCCAGCAAAGCCTATGCGGTCAATCTCACCAACTTAAAGCCTCGCAAGCTATACACGGCACTGTTGTACAATGCCTTTGATCAAGATGATTCCCGCTCACTGGAAGCAGCCGAAAATACCCTGGTACATCAGTTTGTATTTCAGACCTCACGCTATGCCCATTTCGAGGAACAGGTAAAAAGCTACATTTTACAGGAACTGGATCAAGATGGTCAAGTAGTGGACTCCCGTCAAGCGGTGTTTGATTTGAAAGTGCCTCTGGATGCTTCGGCCATTGATACCGCATTCGCCTTGGTAAATGGAGATTCCACTGCGGGGGGCAATGATTTGACCACCCAATATCCACAAGTTTTTGAACGCGTCATTGAAGGTGTGTTGGGATTGCCTACCATTGATCCTGCCCAAACTACCGAGTTCAATCTTATTAAGGATAGTAACACGGGGGACATCATTGCAATTCTGATTCGTAACTCAGAGCCTTTTAACATTCCTAAGATTCCAATCGAGGACATGAAACGCTTGTATCACTCCGATGGTAGCATCGAGCAAGAAGGTGCCATTGAGGTCATGGTGAATGCCACCACCGTGGATGAAAATTACCAAGTACTGTATTCTAAAGATTATGCTCAGGCATTGGTGATGTACAACGACGCTCATAACCACAAGAAAATAACCGCAACCTCGCTCAATTTTCAATTCTTGTACAAAACCTGGGATGGCGCCGCCTATGTGGCAAACAAGCAAGATCCTTTTAAAACCATTTATGTAGAAAACATTCAATTGAACTAATCAGCATCTCATGACTTTTTTTAATAATTATAAAAAAACAACCAACAGCGTATTTCTTGACGCTACTCAAATAGGTGATTTTATTTATGCCATTGGTAAGGCACTCGTTGGGGGCAAGTACCAGGGGCTCATCCTCAAAGTTGATCTCAACGGCCGGGTATTGTGGGAGAAAGTATACGCTCCCACCGACGGTGCCTCATTACAGTTTGAGAAATTAACTGCATTCTCAAATGGAGATTTGTTTATAGCGGGGGTAGCGGGCACTTCATCTCAGAAGGTACTCATGACCAGAATCGCTGCTGATGGCCGGACATTATGGCAAAAATACACAGGTGTTTCCACTTTCAGTGCCTACCACATCAAAGGAGTACATTTGGTCAATGGATCACAAAATAAATTTTATGTAGTCATCGGAACTAATGGTTCAAATACTGGAGGAGGCAAGTCGCTTGGCAAAGAAAACATTGGTTTGGCTGCTCCCGAAGGATTAGAAGGCGGTAAAACTATCCAGGGAAAGTCAGTAGGCATTGGACTCGGTGGACCTGGTGGCGGTGGGCTTGGAGGACCTGTTGGTGGCTCAGGAAGTAATCCTAACTGGAAGTATACCGAGTTACTGCTTATTTCTGATAGTGGCACCCTACTCTCTCAATCAGGCTTCAACTCACATGATATTTTTGGTACTGCCTCAGACGGCAACCAATTGCTTTTGTGTGGCAGTGCTACCAGTAATAATAACATTGTAGGGGGCTGTTTTGTGTTTGATCAACGGTTTCAACTCGTCAACAAATTTGCGATTGCTCCTCAGCAAACCGTTTCCAAAAGTGTACTACTCAATGTGGCTTTTCAGGGGCAAAACCTGATCTTACAAGGAGGGATGCAGGATCAGCAACGCAAAGAGTACAACTTTATGGCGGTCATTCCAATGCCTAACAATCCCACCTCGGGCAGTTTCCCAGGTAAGATTTTACCCTCTGGCCGACCAGGACAAATGATCCCTACAACCAACGGGATATACTTCAATTTTGTAACTGATACCCTACCCAATGGGGATGTCAGCAACCTTTTTTATAAACTGGATGAACGAAGCAACACCCTGCGGGGACAACAAATAGACCTCCCCACTACCCTTTCCCTCCAACAAGTCAACGAACAGAATGCCATACTACATGGTAGTGATGCTTCATTGCTGTCGTTGGATACGAGCTTCAATAGTTGTAAAAGTACCAATCCACATGCTACCGAAGCAATCAACACCAATTTACGGTTTGCATCCACTACCGATTATAACTTTCTATCCGTTCAGTTCTCGCTGAGCAATACTGCGTTGCAAGTACAAAATATGACTTCTCAGGTAGAAGAAATTTGTCCTTCTACTGGTGGAGGCAATGATGGTATTGAAATCAATGACCTCACGGTGCTCCAGTCGTCTTATCTTCACCTACAGGCAGCAGGTTCTACTGGCCAAGACAGTACCCGTGGTATCCATTTGCGATGGCTGTTTCGCGATGTATTGGGAGACAAGCACTTGCCCAAGGGAGACGCAGCGCTTACTACGCACAATTTCAACAAACCCAATGATGTGGTACGTTTGTATCGAGCTCCCTATCAAAAAATCGTTACTACTTTGTCTTTCACCAAGGTGCCCGACGAAATAGACGATGCCAACGCTACTTGGATCTACCGTTACCCTGGCAATCGCGAACTGTATGTATATTTCCGTAACACCAGCAAATACAACGAACTACGTACTAACAATGCCTTGGCTTCTGGACAATACGTCTCAGCATTTGTGAACAATTATGGGGGGAATGTCATCGAGGTTGAAAATAAAAAGGAGCAGTTTTTTGCGGTAGAGTTTACCATAGATGAAGACGAAGATGTATCTCGTTTACTGGCCGAAACCCTTTC
>ERZ1740067.1775-NODE-1775-length-14211-cov-16.813295_pt1 | contig 14211 bp, 8 predicted proteins | sample MGYA00581736_ERZ1740067 | MGnify/ENA primary metagenome ERZ1740067 (study PRJEB43018, sample SAMN04849236) | marine metagenome | isolation source: floating plastic debris | place: Pacific Ocean | collected 2008-08-27 | study: EMG produced TPA metagenomics... | reverse complement strand
TGATGCTGTAAGTCATGGCGAAAAAGGCTTTCACCTACTCTGTCACCCCGTCAGATATGGTCAGTTCAACAGGACAATTTTGAGTCACGCAATGAAGCTGAATCCCCACTATTGGCTTTGCCAGTGCTTGGCGAACGATGACCCTCGGCGATCGCTGACTGTTCTACTAGTTCAAGCGTCGATCATAAAATCTCAGGGGGTCAACGCGATTTAAATAGTCCTGTAATAGGTCATCGGGAATGCCGGGTAGGGTGAGGCGCTCGCCCGATACACCGCGTAGCCATTGGGTAATCAACGCCCCGTTACCAATGCCACTGCTAAGCCCCCAAGATCCGGTGCCGGAAATGGCATATCCGTTGCTGGCAAAGGGACCAAGGGCCGCCATCCCGTCTGAATACAGAGGACGCAATCCTGCCCACGGATTGATTTTGTCTTTCAAAGGCATCCAGTCGGCGGCGGCGACGAATGTCTTGCCGTTGAATTCTGCCCCCAGTAGATTGCCCATTACCTTGGGCACAAATGCCATCGCCTGTTGAATTTGTTGAGCGATCGCCCACTGCACCCCAGGATGCTCAAAATCCAGCGGCGGCTCGTTATTGGCTCCCGGGTAAAACTTCAGACCACCCACCCGCAAAATCCATCGATCCAGCACTGTGTCAAAGGTGGGGCTAAACACCAGAGGACCGAGTACATCCTGTTTCCACGCCCGTTGGGGAAAAGACTTAACGGAAGTATTGGGAATCGCTGGCGGCAAAACCAAAGTAATTGAGGTGCCTGCTACGGGAAATAAAGGTGCCGCGATCGCCCCACTTCGGTGCAATAGATCATCAAATCCAGTGGCAAAAACGTAGGCGTCCTCAGCGGTGCCCAAAGTCCTGCACCCCGAATGCTGCCCGCCAAAAGTTTTCACCGTTAAACCGGTAATTTGCCGGTGCAGCCCTTGGGCGGGCGATCGCCACTGAATATCTTGCACATGGGTATTGGTACAAAGGCTCACCCGATTTGTTGCCAAAAGACTTTGGGTCAGTTCTTCCATCAGCCGCCCCACGTGAATCGCCCCCCCCGGCTGCAAGGTCAACGCTCCGTCAAACTGGCGATCACCGTCCAATCGCGACTCCAAATACGCCCCCATTGCCGGGTCAAAATCCAGAGCATCTTGGTAAGTCACCACTTGACCAGGATTATCCCAACCACAGTCTGCCCCCGCGTTATTCAAACGACTCACCTCAGCGATCGCCCGCCGTTTAGCCCGCTTACCGCCATAGATCCGCAGCTTTTCGCTAATATAAAATCCGCTCTTTTCCGCGAGTTTTGGACACTCCTGTGCCCAGGATTGCCACTGGGTAAGTGTTGCCAAGCCAAAGCGCACTAGGGATAAATCGCGATTGACAATATCTGAGGCGATCGCCCGTAAGCCCGCTGCATAGTCATCCATTTGGGCTTGATCGGCAGGAGTAGCCACAAACCCTGGATAGGCATACCCACCTTTTTCCAACGGAGTAGCCAGCGATCGCTCCAGCTCGTCAGGCTTCATCCCCGCTGCCACTAACCCCTCCGTCGCCGTTAGGCTGCGCCCGTTCCCCTGGGTCAACCCGGTGCCAAGCTGCTCCGCCCGTTCGATAATTACTACCTGAGACCAGGGGGTGGCTCCATCGGCAATCTCTTTCAGCAACGATTGGGCGGTCAGCAGTCCTGCTACGCCGCCGCCGATGATGTACACCGTGGGCAAGGTTTTGGGAGACGAACTTTCAGAGAACGAACTTTTAGGGGTAGGTGCGGTAAATAAAGGCGAGTCAGCCAATGGAGAGTTTTCGAACGGTGCCACAGAACTAATCGCAGTGAAACTAACGGGGATTACCAATCTAGCGTCAGTTCTATATCAGCCAAGGCTAGCTTCAGATTTTATTACCGCAGCAGCATCTCTGTTTGCAGTCATCAGTGGCAGTCATTAGTGGCAGCAATAGGAACAGCCATTCGGCTTCAGGTGCTTTGTGACTTCTGATCGACCCTTGAATTAGTAGCACAGTCAGCGAGCACTGAGGGGCATCGTTCGCGACGACCACACACGACTAATCACGAATCCTACCTGAAGCCAGCGTTGGTGAAGATTCAGCGGGGGGCTCAGATTCTGGAATATTGCAGTTTCCCCCTGGGCAGTTTTGTCCCAGGCGATCGCGAGCTCCCAACCGTCGCAGCACCCGATACACGTCCACAGGCTCCTTAACTCCTTTCATTGGCAGCGGCCCCCAGGACTCCACCTGAAAATGATCACCCAGGTGCACCAACGTTTCCCGCGCCAACAAAATCCGGCAAACTCCCGGCTGGCGATCGCGAACGCAGCCTTCTAGGCGAGACGCAATATTAACGCTGGACCCAATGGCGCCGTACTCCCAACGCTTATGCCCGCCGATGCTGCCCACCACCACCGGTCCGGTGTAAATTCCAATGCGCACCTCAATGGACGGCAATCCCTGGTTTTCAAACCGCTGATTAAGCTGCGCTAGCCCATCGCGAACAGCCAACGCACAATCCACAGCATTTTGGGCATCCGCCGCCACCTCCGCCGCATTAGTTCGCGGCACCGGCACCCCAAAGAGCGCCATCATGCCGTCCCCCATAAACTTATTTACGGATCCGCTATACCGCTGTACCGAGTCGCTAACCAGCACAAAGTAGCAGTTCAGCCACTCCAGTAGCAGTTCTGGCTCCATCTGTTCTGCCACCGGACTAAAGTTTCGAATATCCGAAAACAAAATAGTTGCCGTTGCCTTGCGACCTGGTAACTGTCCCCCCCGCAATAGCTCGTCCCGATTATTCCAAAGGGACTGGGCGATCGCCGGTGATGTATTCTGCTCCAACAATTCCAGCAGGGCAATGCGCTGGCGACGAGCTTGGTGAGCCTGCATCATCAGCGTTCCTCCCACTCCTAGCCCCAGCCCCAGGGTTGGCGCCACCCAGGGCACCCAGGTTACCCCCTGAACAAACAGCCCCAGCGTAGACGCCGCAATAACTCCAGACCCCGCTGCCCCCAGCCCCGCCGCCAGTAGGGGACGTCGGGAAAAATAAGCGGCGCCGCATCCAACACTAACCCATAGCACCAGCCATAAAAATTCTTGCCAGTCTGCCCAGTGGGAAAGCAGGGGAATATTGCCCTCCACCGCATCTATAATTTGCAACAGAGCTTGGGCATGGACGTAAACGCCGGGAATTTTCGGACGAGTGGGATTGGTGGCACTATGGGGCGTAAAAAACACATCCCGCAAACTTTCCGCCACGCTGCCGATCAGCACCACCTTCCCTTCCACCAATGCCGGGTCAAAGTCTTCGGCGAGCACCTGGGAGAGAGATAACTCGGGGGCAACGCGATCATAGTGGCGATAGTTCAGCATTACCTGGTAGCCGAGAGTATCGTCTCCAGTGACTCGGTAAGCCCCTGACGTGGAGGTTAAGGGAAAAAACGTGGACTCGCCAAAGTCCATCCAGTTGGGGTTAGTAATGTTGTTACGAGTGCGAATTTGTCGTGGCGCAAAGTATTTCTTCGCCAGCTGCATGGGGAATGAAAATAGAAGCTGTCCCGTGGGTGTTGCAGAAACCAGCAGATTTCGCCGCACAACGCCGTCTTCGTCTAGCACCACGTCATTAAAGCCCACCTGATCGAGGGGAGGGCGATCGCCATAGGCGATGGGATGCTTAGCCCCATCAATGGCTCGAATAGTGACGATATTAGGCACATTAAGCTGGCGAGCAAGGTCACCGTGCCCTGGATCAAAACGCAGGTCCCGATAAATATCAATACCAATGGAGGCAGGGCGATGCTTTTGCAGCTTTTCTAGGGCTTCAGCAAAAATGGCGTCAGATAGGGGCCATTCTTCCTGCTGTGCAATATCGTCGTCGCTAATGCCAACAATCAACAGCCGCGAATCGGGCTCTGCCTGTCCCCGGGCTCGCACCATTAAGTCATAGGCTGTTAATTCAAAGCGCTGGAGCCATCCCAGACTTTCCGCGCCTGAAACGGTGCCAATCACCAATAGGGCGATCGCCACCGTTTGGGGCCACTGCTTTTCCCCTAAATTAAGCCGTTGAGTTACGGCGGACACAGACCGGGAAGGCAGCATAGACCGAAGCCGCTGCACCAGTTGTAGCGCTACAGGTTTAATGTTAGCGAGCATATTAAGCAGGCTTAGGCGTTTAGGTGTTTTTTAAAAATGGAAATCATTTTGTAACCCCAATTACTGTCAGCTTAGCCCACGTCCCCTGTTCTTCAGGGTCTTCCGTGGGCAGTCACCTGATCGTCCTGGAGCCCGTGACGGAACCTTAAATTTTTCCAGTTTTCTGAGATAGTTTCCTTGGACAGATAGTTCCCTTGAATAATTTTTTGGGTGGATCACTCCTTCAAAGGACCCTATCAATAACTAACTTCATTAAGGCGCAGCCACAAACAGCAAGATTAGAACCACCGCGGTAATGATTATCAAAAGTCCATAGAACCACAGGGACAGGCGATCGCCCGGGACCCCGCCATCCCAAAGGGCCAAGCCCGAAGACAATTCAGGGGACAGCTCCGCATTACCATCTTCGCCACGGCTGTTGTTGTCCCCACTGTCACGGTTACCGTCTCCATTTCTACTGCCCATGGCTCCAAAGTCCACAGGCACCACCCGCTGGAAACTGCGCCGCAAAAACTCTCGCCCCTGGTCCACCTTACTCCAGCGCACAGCAGCGTTCAGTCCATGAAGGGGATAGCTGATGCTCACACCTGCAGGGGCGATCGCCGCCTGAGCCTCACCACTCCCAAAAGCCGCCAACGGCACCGAAAAAAACTCTCGCACCCCCTGCTGTCGCAAACTCATCCCTAAACAGAACAGCCGCTGATTCGTGAGCAGCACAACACAGCGCCGCCTTTGGTAAATCACACCCACCATATCCAGCAGCGTTTCCGCAGGGTTCAGAAAATACACCAGAAATGCCGCCAGTCGGGGCACCTGCCATCGATATTGCCAGCCTAAGTTTTGCTCCAACATCCAAGCGCGATAGTCGCTCTCTGGATCCGCGTCCCATGGCGACGACGGCAACCCTCCGGGAACTTCCGTCGCCTCACCGTTAAAAACCGGCAACTGAGGGACATTGGTCGCCGTTCCCCCTGCGTCTTTTCCATTGCTGGCCGCTGCCGCTAAAGCTGCCAAATTTACGCCGAAAGCTTGCCCCTGGGGCGCGGTTTGGGACGAAGATCGAAACGGGCTTTGGGATGATAGGTTCGCGGTTTCTGCCATACTCCGTTGCCTCCCCCCTTCCACATACCCGTCTTCTCCCAGCTCCAACCATTCCACCCACAGGGGCTCCATGGCTCCCGCTCGCCATGCGCTAACCTGCACCGAATCCACCTGGCGCACCTTAAGAATATCCATCCCCCGCCGCACGAAAGTCACCAGCGTTCCCTGGGAGGGCAACCCTCCGTGGGCAACAAGCTGTAACAGCAAACAATTACCCTCAAGCTGGGCTTCCACCGCAACTTGTACTGACGTCAGTTTGCGGTTCATTAGGGTGGCGATCGCCTCCACATTTCCCTGACGGGCTAAAACCAGTAAATCCGTTTGAGACATAGTGATTAAACGACAAAGAGGCAGTGAGGCGATTTTAAAGCCCACTACCTCCACAACCTACTCCATGATCCTTGCCGGTTCCAGGGCTGTCATATCCGAGGCAAGTTACCGGTTCACCCCCAAAGTCTCTGAATGCCTGGGGAAAACGTTCTTCAAGACAGAAATCTTGAGGGCTGAAGTTCTAGAGCGTTTCATCAATTAAGTGCTAGAAATTTTACGCGGTGGGGAAGCCGCGCCCTTTCAACACAAGAAATGCTAGGGAATATAACCCCTGAAATCTCCGGCGTTAAGACTTAAATGATGACAACCTCTAGCGACCTGAACTTTGGAACCTGGCTATCGGCAGTCCTTAAACCGTCGCAGGAATTTTTGCAGGGACGCCCGCTTCCTCAGGCTTCAGGATAACTTTGTCATCCTCGTCCGTATCCACCAAGACGTGATCGCCTTGCTTGATGTCCCCTGCTAACAACGCTTCTGCTAAGGCATCTTCCAGAAGCTGGGTCACTTTACGACGTAGGGGACGGGCACCGTAGGCCGGGTCGTAGCCTTCGATCGCCACCTTATCCTTGAAGCGATCGCTCGCCACCAAAGTAATTTCCCGGTCTGCCAAATAAGTGGACACCTGTTGCACCATCAGGTCAGCAATCTTGCGCACCTGGGGCTGGGTGAGCTGGCGGAACACCACAATCTCGTCGATGCGGTTAAGGAACTCAGGACGGAAGAAATTCTTCAGCTCATCCTGCACTCGCTCCCGCATGCGCTCAAACTGGGCATCGTCGCCCGTTTCCACCTCAAAGCCCACGCCTTGACCGCCCTTCTCGATGGCTTTGGAGCCCAAGTTGGAGGTCATAATAATTAGCGTATTTTTGAAGCTCACGGTGCGCCCCTGGGAGTCGGTCAATCGCCCATCGTCCAACACCTGTAGCATGATGTTGAAAATATCCGGGTGGGCTTTTTCGATTTCGTCGAAAAGCACCACGCTGTAGGGACGACGGCGCACCTGCTCCGATAGCTGTCCCCCATCGTCGTAGCCCACGAATCCCGGAGGCGAACCAATCATTTTGGACATGCTCTGGGGGTCCATATATTCGGACATATCCACCCGAATCAGCGCATCGGAATCTCCAAACATAAATTCTGCCAACGCCTTAGACAGCTCAGTTTTACCCACACCGGTGGGTCCCAAGAAGATAAAACTGGCGAGGGGACGCTCAGGGTCACGCAGTCCAGACCGAGCCCGGCGCAGGGAACGCGCCACCGCCGATACGGCTTCTTCCTGCCCAATCAGTCGCTCGTGGAGACGCTCCTCTAGGTGTACCAACATCGCCGACTCAGAATCGGTCAGCTTGGTCACCGGTACCCCGGTCCAGGAGCTAACAATATTGGCAATGTCCTCTTCGCCTACCGTGGGCACATCATCAGTGCTAGCCCCATTGGCAGCCTTGATTTCAGTGATCTTTTCCTGGAGGGCTAATTCGCGATCGCGCAGGGACCGAGCCACGTCAAAGTCTTGCTTTTCCACAGCGGCGTCTTTGTCATTGAGCACTATCGCCAGCTCCTTCTTCAGGGAACGTAGCTCAGGCACCGCCGGATTATTCGCCAAATGCACCCGGGACCCGGCCTCGTCGATCAAGTCAATGGCTTTGTCCGGCAGGAAGCGATCGCTGATATACCGATCCGCCAGCTTCACCGCCGCTTCTACGGCTTCGTCAGAAATGGATACCTTGTGAAACTCTTCGTAGGTGCGTCGCAGCCCAAAGAGAATTTCCATTGCCTCCGGCACCGACGGCTCACCAATTTTCACCGACTGGAACCGACGTTCCAAAGCCGCATCTTTTTCAATGTATTTGCGGAACTCTTCCAGGGTGGTGGCGCCCATGCATTGCAATTCACCACGGGCCAAGGCAGGCTTCAGAATATTCGCCGCCGTCAGCCCCCCTTGCATGGTGCCAGCGCCCAGCAAGTTGTGCACCTCATCAATAAACAGGACCACATTGCCGGCTTCGCGCACCTCTTCCACAATTTGAGTCAGGCGCTCTTCAAAGGCACCACGATATTGGGTCCCTGCCACCAGCAGTCCCAAATCCAGTGCCACCACCTCGCGGTTTTCAATACCTTCAGGCACTTCCCCCGCCACAATGCGCAGGGCTAAACCTTCAGCGATCGCCGTTTTACCCACGCCAGGCTCACCCACCAACATGGGATTGTTTTTGGTGCGGCGACCCAAAATCTGCACCACCCGCTCAATTTCTCGCTCGCGACCCACCACCGGATCTAGCTTGCCGTCCTTAGCTTTTTGGGTCAGATTCTCCCCAAACTCCGCCAGCAGACTGGAGGACTTACCCTTCTTATTTCGAGGCGATCGCCGTCCCCCGCGATCCTCTCCCGCCGCCACCGGCACAGACTCGCCCAACTTGCGAATCAACGCCACTCGCAGCTCTTCCAGATTCACGTCAAAAGCCTGAATCACCTTAGCTGCTGAATTATCCTGGTCCCGCACCAAGGACAACAGCAAATGTTCCGGCGTCACGTAAGACTGACCATGCTGGCGCGACTCTTCCAGGGACCGCTCTAAAATCTGCTTCACCTTCGGCGTGAAGGGAATTTCCGGGGGCACATTGCCGGCGCCCCGACCAATCATCGATTCAACTTGCTTCCGCGCCTTTTCTAGGGTCACGCCCGCCTCAGCCAGCAACTGGGCAGCGGGACTCTTTTGCTCCCCGATAACGCCCAGCAAAAGCTGCTCACTGCCCACCAGGCGATGCCCCAACCGTCGGGACTCTTCCTGGGCAAACAGAATGATTTGGATGGTGCGGTCAGTAAAATACTCAAACATGCCGATGGGTGGTAGGGGTAACTTAAAGAGTGCTTCTTAAATTTGAAATCTTGTTATGGGTTGTGATACTGCGTTGAAATCATAAATTCAAGCCTTTAATGAATTGGACTTGTTAACAATGCTGAGGGTTGCCGTGACGGTGGCAAATTGTTTGGTGGACTCGCTGAGTTGTAAATCGTAGATGCTGTTTACAGGTCTCACGCTGTCGCAACTGGAAGCGGGCTTAGGATGATATTCCACGACCCTTCAGCGTTAATTCAAAGCTTTAGCTTTGAAGGTTGACAGACAATGGAGCGCTTTGTGGTTCGTAGATATACCCAAGGCGATAAAAATGTTTACATTGTTTCCAAACACTATAAATTAATTTGCGATCGCAATGGGCTTATCCGTGGGACGGGAAACCGACCTGTATCTAGCGCTACCAAAAAAGGCTATCTAACCCCCAAGTTCTGTAAACATCTTCCTTGCCAAGGCGTTACGTAGTCAGGAGAAAACAGTCAGGAGAAAACCCATAAGCGGGCGAGGAGAAGCCATAGGCAGAGAAAAAATTAGCGCTGGTTAGGGAATAGGGTGCTATCCGTTGCCCTGGGGCGATTTTTTAGGGCATCGAGAAGCCTTTGTTTGATGTCCTGTTCCAAGGCCGCTCGAGTACGTCCTTTGGGGTCAAATTGTCCCGTTTTGGGCAGAGGAGGATCGATGCGGCGGGAGCCTTGGTAGTTGTGCAGCCCTTGCACCCAGGTTTGCCGATCGCCTATGGACACTGGAGCCAAGGGAGCGTCACTGTTGGTGCTTAGAAATAAATCGCCGCTGTTGGGGGGAAGCTTAAGCAGTTGTTTTAAGGTGACGATCACTTGCTGGCGCAATTGGGGACGAGACGGCGACTCCCCAGCCAGTTCTGCCACCAGTTCCCGATTCAGTTGGGCGGTGGCTTGGTCCACAAGCTGCACCAGTTGACGCTGGGTGGCGGGAAATTGGGCGATCGCCCCTTGCAGCACCGGCGGAGATATTGGGGTCGGCAGTGAGGCAGTGCTGCTGGGAATGCGGTCAGGGATACCGGGGGTGGCGAAGTTGAGATTATCGCGATTGATAATAATCAGGCTGGGAATAATAATGCAGGCGCTAAGCCCCACCAGGGAAACGATGGTGGCTTTGCGGGAATAGCCGGGGGCTAGCCAGTACAGGCGGGCATTAGTGGCGGGCAGTTGTTTAAGGGTGGGAATGGGAACGCCGCCCATCTGGTTGCCTCCCATCAGCGGCAACTTTAGGCTAGGGGAACCGTACACCACCGTGCGCGGACGCTTTTTTTCTTGGCGAACAGGCTTGCGATGGTCACCTTTACGTACGGCGTCCCGGGATGGAAACGGGTCACGTCCTTTAAATTGCCGAGCGCGATCGCACCAGGGACACCGAGATTGGTGACTGTGATACACGTGGCGATCATTGACCCCACAGGTGGTTAGGCGAGCTTCGGCAGCTTCCAAAGCATTAACCCAGGCTTGGGCGTCGGGGCGATGGGCAGGGCTACGGTGCCCCTCTTCAAAGGTTTGGCGAAATAGCCCCCGTAGCTGAGGATCAAGGGTGGTGAAGGCGGGGGCAATGGGCTTTGGCTTATAGGGCGATCGCCGTTGCCCATAGGGAAAATGCCCCGCCACAATGCGCTGGTTCTTTAACGGCGGGTCGCCGCGCCCCGTATACACCCCGTCAAAGGGATGGGTCCCCTCCATTAGAAGCTGGAAAATTAACACCGCCAGCCCAAAACCGTCGTGGATGGGCGTGCGGTCAATGTGATTTAAATTTTTTCCATGCAGCTCCGGCGGCGTGAATTCCGGCTTGCCCACCCCACAGCGATAGACACGCTTGCCGTCGGGCACCTGAAACGAATCCGTATCCACCAGGGTCACCAGAGTGCTAGAGGACGCCAAAATATTGGACTCGTTAACGTCGCCAACGACATAGCCGCGGTCATGAATAGCGTGGAAAATTGCCGCCAAATTTCGCGCCATTCGCAGCAGGTAATGATAGGTAAATCCCAGAATCTCTGCCCGGCGAGTTTTCGGCGTGTAGAAATGATGCAGTGGACGTACCTGCTCCACCCGGGGCATCACAAACCCCAGCACCTGCTCCGGATGGTCGGGCAAGCCCACTAAGTCCGTTGGCCAAGCAATGGATGGCGTTTCACCGCCAGGATCAATAGGCGGGTTATTAAGCATCGCCTGTAGCTTTAAAAGCTGGTCTGGCTGGCGCTTGTGGGGATGATAGATCTTGGCCACCAGGGCGTCGTCTTCCAGCACCCGGTAGATTTTCCCCTCGCCGCCCCCTTTACCGGAGTCTTGCAAGGTCAGAATCTGCCCAGAGCGAAACCCTCGTACCTGCTTGTTTTTCTCCTTCGCCACCGTCGATTCTCTACCTTGCCCCAGCCTTTCAATTTTACGGTTGATACGTCTTTCAAAAATACATAATCCTGTGCGAAGTCGTGTTCGTCGCCGTGCCCAGTTTCCCAGATTTGTGTTGGCACCAAGGTGATAAAACCCTATGGAAAACCTTTGAACGACGACGGGGAATTGTTCTGCATGGCGATCGCTTCAATAGACCTCTTGCAGCCCCCGCCCTTACCCTAAATCCCTCTCCCCGGGGAGAAGGACTTCAGAAAAGCCTGTTTTTTTGCCATTCTCGCTCCCCATCTCCTTGAGGAGAAGCATGTCCTGGGCGTAGTCGCAGGGGAGGCTGGGGGATGAGGGCTTTCAGGGATTTTTGGTTTTTGCAAGAGGTCTATTGAATCAGAGCTTACGCAAAGCCACCCTTACCAAATGGGGAAACCGATGCAGCGTTTGTTTTTGGGTTCAGACGACATGTCTTGCATAAGTCCTGTGGATTTTGCCGACTGATTTCCCCGCCCGTTCTTGCCACTGAGTCAACTATCGACAAAAATTCTCTTTTATGCGGTTACACATAAGAGGCGGTTATACTTATAGAAAAACCAGAGAAACTTATAAAAAAACATACAACGAAACAATTGGTCGGACGCGATAATCAGCTGAGTATTTGCGCCGGGCATTTTTATGTCGGGCACGGATGTCGGAGGTTAGTGCGCTAAGCCTAAGAATCAGGGCGATGCAGAAGCACTAGCGTGTGCCCACAGGGCATATCCTTCAGGGCAAATTTAACAAGGTAGTTTGCTCAGTCAGTTTTGCCTAACGGTTTTATCAAGCTGATTTCAGCTCCGGGATTGCCCAGTTTTTCGCTCCTGTCACCGGCGCACTGCTCACTTTAGGAAACAGTCCATGGCGATTTATTTTTACAAAGCAAACCAAGCCTACGGGTGTTTCTCCAACTTTTCCCCCCATCGGGTCTATCTTCAGGGGCACAGTTGGGCAACGTCCGAGCATTTTTATCAGGCGCAAAAGTTTGTAAATTCCCCTGATGAGGTGCTGGTTTCTGCAATTCGTCAGGCAGCGACCCCTGAAGAGGCGGCGGCGATCGGGCGCAATCCTCGGCATCAAATTCGCCCAGATTGGGACCAGGTGAAACAGGAGGTCATGTACGACGCGGTAAAGGATAAATTCCAGCGTCACCGTTCCATTCGCGATATTTTGCTGGGCACCAACGATGAGCGGCTTATTGAGGATTCACCGGTGGATTATTACTGGGGCTGCGGGGCGAAAGGCAATGGACATAATCATTTAGGGCGAATTCTTATGGCTGTTCGCGGCGAGCTGAGACAGCGTTCAGCGCCGATTCTGACCTTTGCAACGCCTTTGCCGCTGGTGCTGGATTAGGAGAGCCACTGTGGGGGTTAGAGTTAGCTTTATCTGAATTAATTGTGTTCGTATCAGAGCACCGATTATCGGAAACGTCAGCATTTGAGGAACGGGACTGTAAGGTGCTCAACATTTCTGGCGCTGGTCCCGTGCGCTTAAGAAGCCAGTAAGTTTTCATTTCCCCGCGCCCTTTAATGGGAATTGTTCCTCGCTTTTCAAAGGCATAGCGATCGCCTAACGCCTGATAAACCACATCGGTGGTGTGGATGCGATTCTCGCCGCCGTGGGATTCCATACGGCTCGCCACATTTACCGTGTCCCCCCACAGGTCGTAAATAAATTTGCGTAGTCCAATAACCCCGGCGATAACGGGACCATGGTGGATGCCAATGCGTAGCTTTAGGTCAAGATTTAGCTCGTTGTTGATATCTTCCAGCACATCCAACATGGACAGGGCCATTTCCGCGATCGCCGTAATTCCACAGCTACAGTGGGTCATGGGCACGCCGCCTACCACCATGTAGGCATCACCAATGGTTTTGATTTTTTCCAGGTCGTAGCGATCCGCAAGCTGATCAAAGCGGGAAAATACTTGATTTAAAATTTCCACCAATTCCCTCGGCGGTAGCTGTGCCGCCAAGGTGGTAAAGCCTACCAAATCGGCAAACAACACCGTCGCGTCTTCAAACCGTTCCGCAATGGTGCGCTCCCCCTGCTTGAGGCGTTCGGCGATCATCACGGGCAAGATATTGCGCAATAGCTCATCGGACTGGCGTTCCGCTTGACGACGGCTGGCAATTTCCTGATGAATGGTTTGGTACATGGTGTTAAACGCCCGCTGCACATCCCCGAGCTCATCGGTGCGATCGCCCACTGGACACAGGACACCCGCTGCCTGGTCTGGGTTTGCCAGGCTAGCTGCCACCTTTTCCAGCTCTCGCCGCAGCGTAAGCACCGGTCCCACCGTGGTCCAATACACCACCACGATGGTGACCCCCGTCACAAACACAGAAATAATCAATACCAGCCCGGCAATTCGCGCCGCAAACCAGTGCAAAGCCGTGCGCGATCGCGTGAAATTGTGGCGCATTACCACCGTGTAGGGCTGCTCCTGGGAACTCGGCCAAGCGATATCCAGGCGGGACCAGTCAGAGGATAGTTCATGATAAAAACGGCGATCGCCTCCGGCACTGGATCCATCCTGAGACTGTAATGACCATTGTTTCTCCCATCGCAACGCCGGTCGATCCCCAATCTCACCCAACATTTGACCGTCCAAGCCGTAAATCGCAATCCCTAGCAAATTGGGATTGGCTTCCAGATTTTCCTCCAGCTTTGCCAAAATTTTAGGCTGTTCCAAGGGACTCGCCATCATGGATCCCATCTCATCCATCGCCCCCTCACCGGATTCCCGGCTGCCGAGAGCACCCATTGCCGTTTCCGACAGCACCGCCACCTGGTCAATTTGCTCCCGTTTTTCCCGCCAAAAAGACGGCACAAAAATCCCCAGCTCAATCACAACAATGCTGGCAAAAACGCCAATGGCAATTTTTTTGGAAAGCTTAGCTCGCCAGATACCAACCATGGAGCTTAGAGAGCGAGGATGTGTCATTGAACGGTGAGGCGTTAAACAAGTAACGGAGCGATGTTAAGGGCTATTTCCTTACGGCGTCAGGGATCCGCTTGCAACCTAAAAACAGGTAATGGTGGAGTTTTGGCAGACGAAGCGTAGAGGGTAAACAGCGAAAGACCAGACATTTGGCGTTGAAAAAATTTGGTCTTGAAACAACGCAAAAGCTTTAAATGCACCCGTAAGGTGATAACCCACAAGCTGATTAAGTAGGGCTATCAACCCCATCCTAAACGGCTTCTTATTCAGTCTTCGTGAATGATGGTGTGAAAACCGCATAACTTCCAGGGATTTCAGACTTTTTCAGCTTCGAGGGCGTGGGGCGTTCTTCCCACCTATAGCAGCGACGGAGTGAGTTAAGACATACTGAAGAAAGCTGTTTTCTTC
>ERZ1740067.1774-NODE-1774-length-14225-cov-5.676076_pt1 | contig 14225 bp, 11 predicted proteins | sample MGYA00581736_ERZ1740067 | MGnify/ENA primary metagenome ERZ1740067 (study PRJEB43018, sample SAMN04849236) | marine metagenome | isolation source: floating plastic debris | place: Pacific Ocean | collected 2008-08-27 | study: EMG produced TPA metagenomics... | reverse complement strand
GTAGGCCGAAGATAAACTGTAGTTTCGGGTATGTTGATGGCTTTCACCAGGAATGTCTACAGTAATAGCCAGGTATTGTCCTGGAATAAAGTGAGGAGCTGGTTGACCATCTTTAGGTTGTAGATAAAAAGAAGTAATCAATTCACTTTCTTTTACCTTTTGGGTAACTACAAAGGTTTTTTGACCTCTAAAACCACCTGGAGTGGCCGTTTTCTCGACGTAGCGTTGTTCTTCAGCACTGATGAGGATTTGGGCCAGCTGATGATAGGCTGCTGCCCAAGCATTGATGACCACAGGAGTAGCGATATCCTCTCCCAATACTTCTTGAATGGCCGCCAACAGGTTTGCCCCTACCACATCATATTGTTCTGGAGTTACCTGCAGGCTGACATGCTTTTCGGCAATGGCAGTAATGGCTTTTTCTAGCACCGCAGGTTGTGCAATATGGCGGGCATACTGAAACACCGCCCTGGCTAATGCTTCAGGTTGAGACCCTTTGGCCTGATGGGTCATGTTAAACACATTCTTTAATTGAGGATGCTTATTGAATAATCTTTGGTAAAATACTTGGGTGATTTTACTGATGCTGGTTTCTAGCAGAGGCACGGTTGATTGTACGATTTCGATATTTTCTTTACTTATCATAATAAAAAATTATTAGCAAATCTTAATAGATAGGCAAATGTATGAAGTGGGAGGAGAGGAGTTTATGAGCTAGATCATAAGCTTTTTATAAAAAGTGAATTTGCTGTAATGTTAAATATATGAGCGGTTGGTAAAAATATTTATCAAAAAAAATAATTTAAATATTGCCTGTTTATTGACCAATCGTTGTTGAAAGAGAAGCGTTATTTTCGGCAAGCGAATTTCCTCAAGTAACGCATTCGTAATAAGTGTTACTAAAAGAAATGATTTGTTGACCAATAACACAGCACTTTATGAATCACATGATCACAACCTACCAAAAAAAAGAAGAAGCATTGTTTGGTGGTAGTTCTTTATTTTATCGACATAAAAATCAAGTTCGGTTTTTTCAGAATGAGCTCCCCACAGATGATATTACAACCAAACCCAAGGCCCGCGACCTCAAGCCAGCCGATGCCATTAGCCACTATAATAAAACTGGCGACTATGCTCCCCTCATCAAAATTTTTAAAAAGAACAACCCCAAAACCCTCCAAAAACTATACGAACACTGGGACCACCACAACCACTATATCAGAAAGGTAAAAGAGCCATCGTTGCTCCACCATATCTACCAACATCTTAGAGAACAAACCTTGTGTGATATTCTATGCACCTTTTTGGGATCGTGCAAACTGCCTGGTTATAAGTGGGCGTTGCTCGAGTTGCTTCTTTCGCAACAAAACCCATTGAGTGAAGCGCAGAGAACCAAAATCGCCAAAGCGTATTTACCGGGCATCAAAGGCTTGCAAGAAGCGCAAATAAACCAAATCAAAGCGCTGTTATTAGGAGAGAATGCATTGCCTGAAGCGCAACATGAATGGATGATTAGCCTATTGGCGCAGGCGATTTTACCCAAACCTGAGGTAGTGATAGAAATATTTGAGGCTTATCTTGAAAAGTATGGAACTCAATGGTTGCCCGAACTCGAATCTGGATATTATAGAGGGAAAATTGACGAGCGAAAAAGCCTTATTTTATTGTTTTTGGCCAAGCATGGCCAGGTTGAACACAAGGCGTTGGTAAGACAAGCGCTGGAAGAAGCCATCGCTTATTACTCGAATGGTAATCTATACTTTGATTGTGAACCCCTGATACAGGGCTATGCCCGCATTGCTGGTTATGAAGCCATGCCCTACTTAAAGGAGCTTCTACTAGAATTTGATGTGCTTGATTTAGAGGTGATAAAGGCCTTGGCCATGATTGCCGAAAATACCCAGGATGAAGCCTTGATACAATGGATTTTGTCATTGTATGGCAATAAAGTCATTTGGGGGTATCACGGTAGGTTTGAGTTTACCTTGGCCATCCAACGGATTATGGGTACCAATGATTTGACGGAAACGATGCATCTTTATCCTACCGAAAAAAGCAAGCAACGAGCCAAGAAGTTCTTAAAATATGCGAACAAAACCAATGAGGAATTGATTGAAGTATTGCGGACAATGGAGCTGATTCCGGAAGAGGTGAGCAATGACAAATTACTGGAAAGCATAAGTGGTGAGGTGTTTTTTAGTCATGACGATAAGGTACAGTATTTTCTTGAGCAAGCAGGCGTTTTCTTTCAGTATGACTTAGAAGGAGAGGTGCTACCATTACAATATACCCGCTTGCTTGAAATGTTTGCGGCTCATAGTCGCGGGGTATTTTGCCCAAGGGAGGTACGACAGTATCAACGAAAAGATAGCGTGCTTTCGGTCACTTTTCAGATGGATGCATTCAAGGTAAAGTTTCACCCTGATGGTCAAGAAGATTGGTACGATTGTTCTACTGTTGCGGCTGCGGTAAATTTGTCTTTGATTCGGCAACAGAGTGAAGCGTACTTTCAAGAAATGAATTCAGGAGAAAACACTGCGATGTATATTTTTACAACTCCCGAAAAAGTACAATGGCTTACCCAAGAATTTGATTTTGAGCACAATGGAGCCCCCTCCGACTTGAAATACTTGGCGAGTTTGGTAGAAGATGAATAAATTTGAGCAATTGACAGAAATGAAGTCTAAAAAAGGCAGGAATCAATTCTTGCCTTTTTGGGGTAGTTGGTAAACCAGACATCACATTATAACAATACTTTATACAATGGATGACATCATTGCAACCTACCTGGCAAAAGAAGAAAAGCTTTTTGGTGGGCGTTCCGTATTTTACCTTTATACTCAGCGAGTGCAGTTTGTTGAGGAGGTACCCCCACCCATAACGTACAAGACCATACCCTCGCATTTTACGGTAAGTGAAGCCATTGACTATTACAACGCAACTGGGGATGATCGACTCATTCTTCAGTTATTTGAGGAAAATGACATCGAGAAACTTCAAAAAATGTATGCGTACTGGAGTCAACCGATGTGTTACCGGAAGTTGGTGACTGCACCTCAGCTGTTAGAGGGTATCTTCCAGCATTTGAGAGAAGAAGTATTATGTTACCAGGTAAGTATGTTTGTGGGAACCAATGCACTTTTGGGTTATCGAAGAGCTTTGTTTGAATTACTCATTTCTCAACAAAATCCACTTTCTGCCCATCAAAAAGTAGAAATAGCTTATTATTTTTTGGATGGAATGAGGAATATTTACCCCTCGGAAATAGAGACCTTGAAAAGGTTATTATTGAGTGGTGATACTATGCCACAACAAGATAAAAATTGGATACTGATCATATTGGCAAAATCGACTTTAGCAAACCCTGAGGTAGTAGTAGCTTTGTTTGATGCGTATCTTCAAAAATATAGGAACCATCTGTTTACTGAAAAAATCACTGAGGAAGATCTCCAACTTGATATCGAGTTGATTACCTCATTTTTGGCTCAGTATGGTAATTGTACTCACCAATCGTTGATAAAAAATGCATTGGAAGCCGCAGTAGATTATTATCGAGAAAAAGGAAATGATTACAGCTATACTGAATTGATAGAAGGGTATGCCCGCATTGGGCAAAAAGAGGCGGTTTCTTATCTCCAGACACTTTTGATGGACTTTGGTGAAGAGGTTGTACAAGCTTTGGGAGTGGCCGCAGCGGGTACTAAAGACCAGGCATTGGTACAGCGACTACTGTCACATTATGAAGAAAGATCATATTTAAATGGCTTTGATTTGACTTTGACCATCCAGCAAATTATAGATACCCCAGATTTATCGGAAACCGCGCATCTTTACCCTCATGAAGAAGACCAGATAACCGTAACGCGATTTTTGAAACATGTACAGGCGACCAATGAGGAACTGATTGAAATGTTAAGGACAGTAGAGGTTATTCCGATGGGGGTGACTAACGAGGAGTTATTGGAAGATATTGGGAGGTGGTCGGGAGGACGGGTGAAACATCGGGTGGAATATTTGCTAGAAAAAGCGGGAGTATTGTTTTCTCATGAAACCTATGATAGAGTGCCTTCTTTGGAATATCTGTACTTACTGGAAAAGTTTGCTGCCCATAGTCGTGGGAAATTTTGCCCTGAGTATATTCAACAAGATCGTACGGCTAACCAGATGACTTTGATTCATTTTTATGTGGATCAAACAAGAGTATCGCTCCGGCCCGAGCATAAAAATTCCTGCGATTGCAGTACCATTGCGGCCGCGGTCAATTTGACGCTGTTTCGGCAGCAAAGTGTAGCTTATTTTCAGGAAGTAAAAGAAGGGCGTGGAACTGCAACTTATGTATTTGCTACTCCGGAACAAATGCAATTTCTCAGCCAAGAGTTTGGCCTGAGCCCTGAAGCGGCTAGTATTGACCTTGAGTTTTGGGAATGTTTGCGGAAGGCCAAAGAAAATAATGGGTAACCATTTGTTGAGTTATTAGTATATTGATGAACATGGAAAATAATGATCTCAAAACTTTGACTCAATTTCTGCTAGAGCAATTGCAACAACGCCCTGGAAACTATCTGAAAGAACCCAGTTTGTCAGCGCTGTCTACTTTTTTATTGGGTTATCAGGTAGGGCGGGCCCAAAGGTATCACGATGATTTTTTTGGTGAACAAGGGTTTATTCACTGGTTATTGCACAAAAAAGGCAGCCTTGAGGTATCTTTTTGGGAAATAGTATTGATGGAAGAGGCTGGTAATGATGAGTTTCGGGCGTTGGAATTATTCTTTGAATATCTTGAGGAATACCAACAAGACCAAAATCTTTGATGTTTTTGCAACTAATTTTAATTATTGTGATCCTTCTCCAAGAGAATAAACATTCATCTCTATACTTTAAAATAAAATGATCAACATGAAAACCCATTTTACCATCATTCTATTGCTGGTTGCATCAACCGTGTTTGGGCAGAGCAAAGTACGAGTCAATATTCCTACTGCCAAAACTGAAGCTGCTTACATTTGGCGAAACCTTCGTGACCTTGGCTTTTTCGAGAAGCATCACTATCAATTGAGTTTGCCCAAGGGGCCATTGATGGAGCAATTGAAGGCTAAAGCGCGTAAAAATCAATTGACTGACGAAGATTATGCAGCGCTGGAAAAATTTGTAACCAAAAAGGTATACCGCAAGGCAGACTATCAGGCGGGATACGAAGCCATTCAGAAAAACCTACCTTTATTAAATAAAATGGTCAATGAGCTCGGGCATATGAAGTTTCGATGGGCCTTTAAAATGTATAAAATCTATGAGGTAAACCTTACCTTATATGGGCCAGGGGGAAGTTATGATCCTGACCAAGGCTCCATCATCATTTTTACCACGCGCGACGGAAGGTTCAAGCAATACAAAAACCCAATCAATACCTTGATTCACGAAATTTGCCATATCGGCATAGAGCATTCAATTATTCACAAATACAAAGTACCACATGGACTCAAAGAGCGAATTGTAGATACCTTTGTGTGGTTGAATTTTAAACAGTATTTACCCAACTATCGAGTACAAAACATGGGTGATTCCAAATTAGACAACTATCTGAAAAATAAGCGTGATTTGCTCAACTTGGCAACCATTGTGCAAAAGTTTACTCAAAAGAAATAAGGTAATGAGGACGATGCTATTCATTACAAACTAATCAAACGACTCAACAATTTCTTTATCCTATGACCAATATTTCAAAAGATACCTTGTGGAAAGGCATCATCGAGGACTTATTTGAAGATTTTTGCGCCTATTTTTTTCCTGAATGGGCCGCCGAGGTGGCAGACTTTTCTAAACCAATGGAATTTTTAGACAAAGAACTGGAGGCCATCGCGCCTGAAGCATCTTCCCAAAAACGCTATGCCGATAAGCTGATCAAGGTATTCACCAAAACGGGAGATGAACAGTGGATTTTGATTCATATTGAGGTACAGGGCTATCAAGATGAACATTTTGCCCAGCGTATGTTTACCTATTTTTATCGGATTTTGGATCGCCACCAACAAAAAATAATGGCTTTGGCTATTTTGACTGACAATAACCCTGATTTTCACCCTCAAAAATATACTTATAAATACGAAAACACCACGCATACGTATACGTTTCCGAGTTTTAAAATTTTACAAAAAACGGAAGAGATGCTTGATGTTGCGGGAAATCCTTTTTCGTTGATTATGCTCACGGCTAAAAAAGCACTAAATCAAGCTAACTTAACCGATAAAGCACAATTTATTTGGAAAAGGTCGCTGATTGAGGCGTTGAAAGAAGCCAATTATTCTAGGGAAAAGATTCACACAATTTTGGATTTTATTCGTTTCTACGTTAGATTCGATAAGGAAGAAAACCATCAAACATTAAATAAAAATATTCAGACAATATTTAAACAAAGACAAAATATGGGCATTCAAGAAGCAATTTTACAAGAAGTGAGAGAACAGGGTCTCTCGCAAGGTATTGAACAAGGCCTCTCACAAGGTATTGAACAAGGCATTTCACAAGGCATCGAGCTTACTACTATTAAAGTAGTATTGAGCATGCACAAAAAAGGTTTCAGCCTTGAGGACATTATGAAAGCTACTGATTTGAGCCAAGCACAAATTGAGTTAATTCTAGCTAACAACTAATTATACGATTCTTTGAATATGGGCATTCAAGAAGCAATTTTACAAGAAGTGAGAGAACAGGGTCTCTCACAAGGTATTGAACAAGGCATCGAGCTTACTACTATTAAAGTAGTATTGTGCATGCACAAAAAAGGTTTCAGCCTTGAGGACATTATGAAAGCTACCGATTTGAGCCAAGGGCGAATTGAGGCGATTTTGAGTATAGCATAATAGATTGAAATTACTTGCAATTCTTTGTGAATAATAATTGATTGTCGTTTACTGTATTTGAGCAAATTTTAACAATTCATTCGTTTTAATAATGCTTACCAACCCACAAAAACAATCATTGATTGAGCGCTATGTTCAGGCTTACAATGCCTTTGATGTAGCCGAAATGCTCCAAGACCTCCACCCCAAGATCGTATTTAAAAACATTGCCAATGGTGAAGTCAATCTGGAATTGACTGGCATAGAAGCCTTTGAAGCACAAGCCCAGCAAGCCAAAGCCCTGTTTGCAGAAAGACAACAAACCATTACTCAAGTAGATTTTGGTGAGGATACTGTTACCATTCAAATAGCTTATCAGGGTGTATTGGCTCAGGATTTACCCAATGGGCTCAAGGCAGGTGAAAAAATAAAACTGAATGGACGGGCGGTTTTTAAATTTCAAGAGGATAAAATCATTGAGATTCAGGACATCAGTTAGGATAGTTTCGTGGAAGGAGGTTGGCCTCATTAGAAAAGAGACCAACAATCAATATTCACAATTGAGATTTACATCACACCTTCTGCTATTAAAATATCGGCAATTTGGTTTACTTTTTCAGAGGCCCTTCCGGTTCCCAAGTTGCTGAAGCAGGCAATACCTACCCCTTCTTTGGTAAAACGCATAAATTGAGAACTAATGCCCCCTGCACTTCCGTCCCAGGCTACAATTTGCCGACCGTTAAAGTTACCAATATACAATCCAAATGCTTGATTGTCTCGAGGGTGCTCAAACTTCAGGGTTTTGTGCATGAGGTCATAAAACTTTTGCCCTCCAAATTTTTTATTGTAAAAATTGATCGACCATTTGGCCAAGTCTTCTACCGTAGTCATCACTCCACTTCCCCCATAATGAGGTGAAGTGCGCCAGTGTTGAATAAACTTCCCTTGTTGGTTGAGTTTGATACCTACCCCATTGTATGCTTTGATGTGCTCAGGGGTGCGGTAGTTATAAGGAATGGCCCGGTTTTTTACCACATTGGTAATGTCGTCGTTTACCAGAGTTTGGCTCATATTCAAGGGTTTGAAAATGCGTTCTTGCATAAAATCCCGAAACTTTTTTCCTGAAACTTTTTCTATGATTTTAGCCAGTAACATAAAGTTTACATTACAATAATCCCATTGTTTACCTGGGGTAAAAAGTAAGGTATCTTGCTTCAGCGAAGTTGCAATGGCTTCCTCAATATCAAAATAGTTGAAAGTACTCCATGATTTGCCGCTAGAGCGGGGGAGGTGGTAGCAATCTTGTATTCCACTGGTGTTGTAGAGCAAATGCTTCACTTGGATTTTATGAGGGTATTTTTTTAGAGCAGGTAAGTATTGGCTGGCATCGTCATCTAGCGAAAGCTTGCCATCCATGATCAATAAAGCAATGGCCGCACCAGTAAATTGCTTGGATACTGAAGCAATGCTAAAAACCGATTGAGGGCTAATAGGAATATCATACTCTAAGTTGGCCATTCCGTAGCCTTTTTTATAGAGTATTCTATTTCCTTTGGTAATGACTATGGCGTATCCAGGTGAGTTTTTATTATTGAAGTCTTTGAATAAAGCATCTATTTTTTTAGTGTATTGTACTTGAGGGGTAGATGTATTGGGTTGGGTTTGCCCAGTACAACCCAGATAAATTATCAAAGCAAAAAAGTAAAGCCAAATTTTCATCATCAAATAAGGGTTTAGTAAAAGGTGTTGAGTATAAATATAAAAACACCTTACCCCAATGATGGATTAACTTGGCAGGGGTTGCATCATCTTGCGATCATGTCATAGATTAGCAACAAGAAAAATAGTCACTTTTGTGACTGGTTCAGCGCTATGTTGCCAGAGGCTGAATGAATAGGATAACTCATTTGTTGGAAAAAAGTCACAACAAATATATGATGAGGTGGTTGAAGGTACTCCAACGAATGGAGGAATTCCGTTTGATGGTTTTCCAACATTCCCGAGTAAATGATTTCAGTGAATTAATAAAAAGTAATTTTACATTTAGGTAATGCTTCCTTGAGCGTTTCTACTTCTTGCGGATCGAGGTCGTTTTCGCTAATGTCGAGCGAAACCAACTGATTGAAATCTTTGAGTTCGTCAACACTTCTCAGTTTATTATTTTGTAGCTTGAGGTTATTGAGTCGGCGTAAACTTACCAAGGCCGATACATTTACAATGCGATTATTGTTGAGATTCAAGTCGGTAATATACTCCAGTTTGCCCAATGCATTGATGTTACTGATTTTGTTATTGCTCAGGTTCAACTGTTGCAATTGAGCCATGTTCTCAAAAATCAAGGTATCAGTAATTTGATTGTGACTCATATCTACTTTGCGTAGATGACTCAAGTCTTTGACAAAACTTGCGTCGATCAGGTATTTACGGGTAATACTGAGCTCGGAGTTGTACAAGAATGACTTAAGCTTATTTTGCATAATAGAAACATTGTACAACGATAAAATCTCAAGATTGGTAAACCCTTTGAGTACTTTCAGAATTTGCGAATCTATTTTTTTGATAGATACAAATACTACCTTTTTCATGTCTGACAAGTGAAGCTCCGAAAATGCCTGGTTAGTAACATTGGTACTCAAGCGAAACTCTCCATCTAACTTGCGAGCTTTGTCGTAGAACATTTCTTGTAAAAAGAACTCAGCTTGCTCGATGCCCTCAAAGTTTCCATCTTTGATGAAGTTGTCATTTTCAAAGGCTTCCATGGCTAAAAAATACTCAAGAATAGACTTGTGCGAAAACTTATATTTTCCCTGTACATCTCGGTTGAGCAACGACCTACTCTTGAGTTCAAGTTCTTGTAAATCAATGTCTTGTTGACGAGAAAAATGTAATACCTCGTTACCGTCTACAAAAAAGCCTCCTCGTTTTTTGTGGTTTTCATATATATTAATCGCAATGGCTCTCGAGAACTTATACAATTGTTTTTGGTATTCTTTTTTGTCTTTGGGGTGTCGCTGTACTTCTCGGTCTATCCATTTTTTGATGAGTTCTTTGTAAATCTGATAAGTACGTTCATATCTGCGGCCCGATTCAATCAAATCGTCAATATAGCTCAACAACATCGGCCGCACCATTAGGTTGGGTGACTGCTGAACAATGTCAGTGGCTTTTTGCTGTTTCTTTTTCTGAAAAAACGAATACTTCTTTCTCAAGTATTTTTTTATGTCGTTGTCGTCAAAAGGAGAAATGTATAGTTTACGAAATGTGTACTCACCGCCATCATCGCCAAACTTCAAAATACCAGTTTCGCGGGGTTCTTCTACTTCGGAGGGGAAAAATTGAGTACGACAAGTGATGATAATTTCCTTGAAATCCTTGGCCTTGGTCAAGATGATCTTCAGGCGCGCCTTATAATCTTTAATGGCTAAATTGTCTTCATCAAATGCATCCAACAACAAAATAATGTCTTTTCGTCGGGCGTGTTGTACTGCATCTACCTCTTTGAGCGATTCAGGATTACCCAATGGAATCAGGATGATGTTATCGGCACCGTGTTTTTTTACAAAAGAAGCATACAGATTAATCATAAAGGTGGTTTTACCCATTCCTGAATCTGCCAAAATAATAAAAAAACGATCCTGAATACTTTTATTTTTAAAAGCCTTGTCAATAAAGAAAGGAATTAAATCTTCTTTAGTTGCAAATGCGTGAGTATGGCCAGGCTCGTGTTCCTTAGAAGGGGCAATATTTTGGCATTGAGTAGGTATATAGTATTCCGTTGCCTTTTTGATGTCATTTTGTGAATAAAAAGGTGCTAATTGTTTATGTAGTTTCTTATTAAGTGAATTCTTAAATCCAAACATAAGTGTCGCTGCTAATGTTACTCTTTCGTGGTTGTTTTATATATGTTAAAAAAAATGCCAAAAATCTTTTTTAGCCAAAAATCATGTTTTGACTAAAATGAATGGAGTAGTATGGTGATGGGGTAAAATTATAAAAAAAGTCTTACCGAATTCAATAAGACTATCTTTGTTTTTAAGTAAAATGTTTCAGATATATTGAGATAAGGTCAATCTGGGTTGTTTTCCAAGTGTTGGCCAATACTATCTATGTCCCATACTTGGGTTTCTTCGTATTGGATAAGTTGGTTTACCTTAAATTGCAAATAAAAAATATTTAAAATAAAAGTAAAAAGTCCTACGTACTCGATGTCGTAATCTTGGGCTTGGGAGTAAGTACGTAAGATTCGATGTGCTTGAAAAGATAGTATGATACTCCAGATTAGTCCCGCAATGAAGGAAATGAGGTAAATACTATCATAAATATTTTTAAGAAATTGACCCGCTCCATTAAAATCAGTGAAAAAAGATAAAAAATTAAAAAGATGCCATAGGCTCAGCAATACCACCACTGCTATAGGACCATTGAGCGGTAATCGTTTATTTTCGTGAAGTGCATTGAGTGCGGTACGATGAATGATAAACCAAAGAGGAATGTATAAGCCCAATGTAACAAGGGTCACAAATATCGTAATGATCACTGGTTGAGGTGTAAACTGTACTTTTTCTGTCATAAAGCTGTTTTTTGAGCGAGGTCGTGAATATACCTTTTTCTTGGTTGAAAGCTCATACTTGATATCTGGTTTTTTAGTCTTTAGTCCACAGTTTATTTAGTTGGGAGTTGGTAGTCCGGAGTTAGTAGTTTTGTTTTTGAGCCCATAGTCCACTAATTGAATGAAAAATGAAAAACGTAAAGTGAAAAGTGGACGCTTCGCGGAACCCGAAGTCCTGAGCGAAGCCGAAGGAACTAGCCATAGAACAATAAGCCGAAGGCGGAAGTCCATAGTTTTACGTCGCTTCGCGCAAGGTCCTTCCTTCGTCAGGAGAGCTTTAACAATGCAACAATCAGCCGTAAGCGGAACCTTTAGTCCTGATCGAAGCCGAAGGATGTAACAATAGAAAAATACAACAATACATCGAAGATGGAATATTACAATAAAAAAGGCAATGATGTTGGGTCATTGCCTTTCGGTAAACCTGATAGGTTCAGGTTGGTGTACTACGTTATGGAGTCAATTCAAACGATCCCCCAAATAGATTCAGGTCAGGACTACTCGACAAACCAGGAATAACAGTAGACTGAGCACTTGGATCTATATTGAAATCATAGGCTAATAAATAGGTACCCGTACCTACCGATTGTGTACCAGCATTGAAGTCACTCAATATCTCAGTGTCAGTTTTTTGATAATCCACGATAGAGAAATTTTTTATTTTACCTTGGGCATAATTGAGACCTCCTACCCAACTGTATCCTCGGAAAAGGGTAAAACGGGTAGTTTGAGGAACCTCCAAAGCACCCAATTTATTGTTAGTTTGGATAACCACTTGCTCAATCCCATTGAGGTACAAGGTAAACCCATCGGCTAACCCGCTGCCATCATAAGATACGGTTACCTGAGTAATCTCAGAAAAAGGAAGCCCTCTACTAAATAGCCTTGAATTGAATTTTGAAGAGTTGGCCTGAAGAGAGACAATAAAATCGGCATTGCGGAAACCAAAGGTCAAACCACCTCCACTTCCATTGGGCAAACTCGAGAACAAGGGGTTATGTATGACGCCACTGCCTGCGGTATGGGCCAAATCTTTGACAAAAAATTGCATTGTAAATGCTTGCGATTGATCCCATTGCACAAATCCTGGCTGCGATTCTAGGTAGGCATTGTTCCCGTTAAAGCTTAAATGATATGAAGGGGGAGTCGCCTCCGAGTATACCGTCAAAATCTCTTCTTGATTACTTAATAACCCCGAAGTATTCTCAGCTACCAACTTAAAATGATGATAAATCAACGCATTGTCTGCACCTTGGATTGGTAAACGATCAGTGTTTAGATCGGTATCTTGTAACGGCACCTGCATTGTAGGTTGATTATCAAGGTTGGCAAGTTCATAAATTTTTACCCAGTTGCCCTTGTTATTCATTTTATACAAGTGATATTTTCCTTTATAACAGGTTTTCTCCCAACTAAGTACGACATTGGGCAGTTCGGCCTGGGTATTGAGCTCGTCAGCTGTATAACTAAGTACTGGGGTAGGAGGGTTGGTGACTTCTACCATGAGCGTACCCAGAATTTTAGAAGCCTGCGAGGGGGTAAACTCCACTACTACATCATTGGCATTTCCTTTATGGGCATATTCTATCCGACGAGCTGCAGTCACCCGGTAAAAAAGACCGTCACCGTAAGGTACTTCATCCAAATCGTCAAAAGTATCTTCTATCTGCCAAGTGCTTTCGTCCAGCAGCGCGTTTGCTTCCAGGTCGATGGTCTCTACCAGCTGCATCGTACGGACTGATTGGGCCTCCAGTTTGCTAAATGCCCGGTATATATTGAGTTTTCGAATGTTTTGAACCGCAGGATAAGCATTGACTTCTACTTGAATACTGGGAGCTGTACCTAAAATTACATTCTCCAGCTTGGGGATAATGCGTTTTACTTCGGGTGCTTCAGGAGGATTGGAATTCACCAATTTGATTGGTCCCAAAAACGGACTGAACTCCCCCATTTTCATTTGAGTATCCAACTCTTTTACCCCATAAAAGTACAGGTTGTTGGAGGTTCCATCCAGGTTAAAATCAGTAAACTGGGTTTTAGGTGGAGCCGTCCCGACTACTTTCATCATAGGGGCCATGTCAAAATCAGGATGGTTAGGAGCGAGTACATAACCATTTTTGTCTCGGATTACCTGTTTTTTATTGACGGGTTCATAATTCCCCCCGTTGATGTGTTGATAAAGCACTGGTACTCGAGTGAGTGGTACAAATGCATTGTAAATGGCTCCTTTTACGAAGTTGAGTAGCCGATCATCACCCACTGGAATGTGCCCCCATTCTGGTTCTGGGATGAAAGTTTGCCCCAGACTAGTTGAGATATCTCGAGCCCATTTAAATAAGGCAACCTTATCGGGATGAGGAAAACGGTAATTTTCCCAAGATTTATAATTCCCATCGGCAGCCAATGCTTCAAAGTTGAGGAAGTTTTCCCAACGATTGGCCAAATAGGTTTCATCGTTGCCTCCCAGTAGTTGTAAATCAGCCCGGATTTGTCTTACGGTTGATTTTTCATAAATGGCATGTAGTAAAACTTCGTCGTTGGCCCGGTAAAACAATACCCCATGGGGTTGGTGGGTATACTGAGTAGTAAAAGTATAGGTAGCGCGCCCAAAGAAATCGGGACGACTGGCATACAAGGCTCCCAATGGTTGTTCGGGAGTTTCGGCGGCCACCATTTCCTGAGCAAACATAGGACTGGGCACACTCATTTTGGACGTATGTTGTGAATGTACACTCCGTAAGCCTAATATGCTATAGCGGGTGCCTTCGAACGTAATGGGT
>ERZ1740067.1773-NODE-1773-length-14229-cov-7.611119_pt1 | contig 14229 bp, 14 predicted proteins | sample MGYA00581736_ERZ1740067 | MGnify/ENA primary metagenome ERZ1740067 (study PRJEB43018, sample SAMN04849236) | marine metagenome | isolation source: floating plastic debris | place: Pacific Ocean | collected 2008-08-27 | study: EMG produced TPA metagenomics... | reverse complement strand
GCTCGGGCACTGCTGTTGAGCGTCGTGCGCGACGGTCTTACCAACCAGTCACCCAGTGCAATGGCTTTAATCCGCTGCCAGCATCCTCTTATTCGGGAGGTGTGGGGGAGCCTGGGCCCCACGAACAGGAGGGTCATAGGGAGGAAATCCCTAAATCTTGCCTCTTGCCTCTTGCCTCTTGCCTCTTGCCTCTTGTCTCTTAACCTCTGAACTGCTCAGAATTAGTCGGATTTCGTCTGAGCTTACTCAACAAATCAGAAAGCACAAAAAGCCGCCCTGTAGTCAATGCTTCACTCCATTTCAAGCAAAGACACCCGAGCATCCTTTCATGATTGCAATTTCACAAATCCAAAATCGTCCCACCCCATCCACCAGAAAAGATTGGTCAAACACCTTCACCCAAAACACCCAACGCTGGCAACAGTTTGCAGCCACCCTAGACTTCGAAACACTCCATCTAGCCCCCACCCTCATCGAGTCAATCAAGATCTTCCAACTCGGCGAACAAGGAGAAGGCAGAACCCTCAGGGCCCTAGCAAAACAACACGCTCAAAAATATAACGATCCAACCTACCTATCAGCCATCCAACAATTTATAAAAGAAGAACAGCGCCACGCTCACTACATCGCCAAAGCCCTCAAAGCCAACGGCATCGAACCCATTGAAAAGCAGTGGAGCGACGGACTCTTTCGCAAAGTGAGGAAACTATGCGGATGGGAAGTCATGATTTCAGTGCTATTAACCGCAGAAGTCATTGCGATCGCATACTACGCCGCCCTCGCCCAAGCCAGCCAAAACCCACAGGCCAAACAGCTGTTTGAGCGCATCTTGCAAGACGAATCCGTCCACCTAAAATTTCACGGCGAATCCCTAAGCCGCATACGCAGCCCACGTGGGTCCATCAAGTGGAACCTCCACCGCTTAATACTACAGGCAGTCGCCAGCATTGTCTCGTACGCGCAACACAACGTACTCAGCCACCGATTTTCAGGGTATCGCCGCTTTGCCCATTACTGCGATACGCTTTTGGTAAACCTCATTTAGTAAATCTCACGTAGGCGGCGATGCATACTGCTTACGGTCTCTCATCCCCGCGACTTATGCTCAATACGCCCTACTACCTTTTACGCGCCAAATCCTCAGGCAAATATCTCGTGGCCCGGCCCCCGGCCCCCGGCGAGCATCCCGAAGCCCCAACCAATCCCTTCTTACTACTGTTTATCGCCGACTTTGATGCACTGAGCTACTTAAATACACATGCCAAAGATCATGCGGACCAATTTTCTGTCGAGTACTGTGACCAGACAAAAATCAAAGGGATCTGCGATCGCTGGAGCTACAAAGGCATCGGCATCGTCAATGACCCACTCGTGCCGCGCATCGAATTTATCAGCCTCTAGGCGTTTAATTTTCTAAGCATGTTAAAAGACCGTCCACCGGTACGATTAACAACCTCTGAGCCTGGCACCGCGACAAAGCCAAGCCGCTCATAGAGCCGCAGGGCAGGATTATCAGACCGAATACTCAAAGAAATCGCAGAAAACTGAGGCGTCGCCAACTGGATAAGCCGAGATAAAAGCGCTGTTCCAATCCCCTGGCCTCGAGATTCTGATACTACAGCAATCGCAAGCTCCGGAACCTCATCAGCCACATAGCCATAACCACGACTATCTTGGGGCCACAGTCGCAACCAAGCCGCCCCTACCGCAAGATTCTCCTGCTCAGCAACAACCCCAACATCTCCGTCCCGCCCCCAATCGCTAACATACCGGGCTAGCTCTAGGTTCGATGTCACCACATCGAGAGACGTCTCATGAGCAGCATGCATCAGCATTGTCCATAGCACCGGCTCATCCGCCAGGGCAGCCGTTCGAACGGTAAAGCGATTAGCCATTTATCTAGCTTCTCAGTAGCGACGCCCTTCCCGATAGACGTACATATTGATAGCTGCGATCGCAAAACAAATCATAAAAATCATCAGCCGAATCCCATAAATCGGCTCATTGATCAATCGCCCATCGGCAAATAGCGGTGTTAATGATGGCTCCAGCTTGGCCAGCGCAAACCCAGCCACAAACGCCGAAATCGTCGACATCGCCTGAGAGAACTTTTTAATCTCCTGACTCGTACTCGGCGAAATCAAAAAGCCTACTAGCCAGCCGGTCGCCCAACCCGCTGTCCCCACCAGCACCGTCTGTGCAAAGCCCGCATCTTCCAACTCCTGATGCACCGTGCGTGCAATCCACAGCACCACACCAAACAACACAAACCCAACAAGCAAGCTGGCAAAAGAACGCGCTTGATTCATAGACCTTTTGCCCCTCATGCCAAACAACCCCGCTAATCAGACACGATCAATTCAACCGTGACAGCTTAATTCGAGGATCGACAAACGAAAGCAACAAATCAGCCAGCAAATTACCCAAAATCAGCATCACCGCCCCCAGCACCAGACTCGCCATAATTAAAAACAAATCTTGCGTCTGCACCGCTTCTAACGTCAGCTTACCGAGCCCCGGCCAGCTAAAGTAATTCTCCACAATAAAAGAACCACTCAACAAGCTCGAAAACTCAAATCCCAAAATCGTAATCAGCGGATTCACCGCATTACGCAGCGCATGCACATAAATCACCTTAGTCTCCGAAAGGCCCTTCGCCCGCGCCGTCTGAATGTAGTCCTGACGCAACACATCCAACAGCTGTCCGCGCATCAGTCGCTGCAATCCGGCAAAGCTCGTAATACTCAGCGCCAGCGTCGGCAAAATCAAATGCCAGACCACGTCTAATATTTGCCCAATCCAGTTCAAATCGTCGTGATACAAACTGGTGCGCCCGCCCACCGGAAAGAGTGGCGTCGTCATCTGCGCAAAGAAAAGCAGGAACAAGCCTGTAATAATCGTTGGGAAACCCTGCGCAAAGTAACTTAGCAAGCGCAAAAAGCGATCCACAAAGTTGTTTTGGTTAACCGCGCTGATAATCCCCAGCGGAATTGCGATCGCCCACGTCACAAAAATGGACGCCGCCGACAGCAAAATCGTATTTGGCAATCGCTCAGCCAAAATATCGAGCGCCGGGCGATTGTAAGCAAAGCTAATCCCAAAATCAAACTTCGTGACCACCTGTCGCAGCCACAGAAAGTACTGCACCCACACCGGGCGATCAAGACCAAAACGCTCCTCCAAGTCTGCAATCGTATCAGCAGAAATCTGTGGATTTTGCCGGAAGGGAGTCAAAAAATCACCTGGCGCTAGCTGCACAATCAAAAAGCTAAACATACTTGCCAAAAGCAGCGTCAGCAACCCTTGAAGCACTCGCTTCACGATATAGCGAGTCGTTTCACTCAGGAAAAAATCTCGCACCGCCAAACCGGCCTTGGTAGAAATAGAAAGCTGCTGGCTAGATTGAGTCATAGGGCTTGCGTATCTTCTATCGTCAGTATCTTCAAAATCTTCGAAAATCAGAGCAGCGCGCTCATCCAAATCAGCTAGTGCAAATCAGCGAGGCAAAATCAGCTAGTACGTCATTAGGCTCATTACCGTAGCATCTGTTGGCAGTTTGTCACGCCCCGCCAATCCGGCTAATTCAATCACAAAGCTAAAGCCGACGACACTTGCCCCCGCTTTTTGTACCACCTCAGCGGCAGCTGCCGCAGTTCCCCCAGTCGCCAGCAAATCATCGACAATTAGGACCTTACGCCCGGGGGCAAAAGCATCCTGATGCACCTCTAACGTATCCTCACCATATTCCAGGGAATAAGACACCCGATGAACCGCCCTCGGCAGCTTGCCTGACTTGCGCACGGGAACAAAGCCTCGGCGCAGCTGATGAGCTATCGGCATCGCAAAGATAAACCCTCTAGACTCGATCCCCACAATGTAATCAGGCTCTAGTTCAGCAGCCTGCCCGCTCATAACCTCTATCGTGTGCGCAAGGCCGTCTGGATTTTGGAGCAGCGTCGTAATATCTCTGAAGACAATTCCCGGCTGCGGAAAATCAGGAATATCTGTAATGAGCGCCTTGAGATCCATAAGCAAAAGGGTACCGGCAGACTTGATCACCGGTATATTAGCAGGGGATTGACATTACGACAGCGCTTGTCCGCTTTTGCTTAGGCTTTGAGCTTGATTTCGCCTGTGTCTAGCCTGTGCTTGTGTCTAGCTGTTGCGTCTATTAACGTTGCATCGATTAACAACAAACCAACGACGAGCCTTGGTTTCAGCAATATCGTCAAATCAGCCTTTTTGCCAGAAGTCATAGGTCAGCAGCAATTGTCACCAGTCCCCCCAGCAAAACGGGTAACCCCAGTAGGCGTTAAGCTCTGGCATATTCCATCGAGCTTCGCAAGCTCATCATCCTCTTCCTCGACCAGCACACTCGTCCAATCCCTATCTCTACTCTTTTTCATCTCGTATCCTTAACGTTTAACGGTGTCCTTATTTCAGCGACATCGCAAGCGTGCGGATGCAAAAGCTATAGCTTGCGAGTTTGAGCTATTATGTTTCCGTCTTTGCCAGCAGCTGACAATGCCTGTTTGGCCAAATCACTCGCCAGACTAAGCCGACAGACTAAGAATGACCGCAGGCACGCCCAACTCGTCAGAACCTAAACAGCCTTGCCGTGTCACTGTCACTGCGCCCGGTTGGCACGGCGCGAGGTCAGCTGCAATCGCAGCTGGATGCACCAGCATCTCCGACATGATCGAAAAGCTCGGACGCGGCGAACTTGCCATCATCACCAGCGACGCCATTCATCCTGACGCCATCCATCCAAAAGAAGCTCACACCACACCTCAGCAACCCGCGTCCATCACACAGAGTGCGCCACCCGTTATTCCACAGCATGTGCACTACTACCACACGGCACCGGCATCTCCTGCGCTTTCTGAAGAAGACCCACCCAGTAAAATAGCCCTACCCAAGCTCGTCACGACAGGGCTATGCGCTGCCCTCATTATTGGCTCCATGCTCTACGTGGCCGACCGGCTTATCACTATTACCTCTGGCGTCTTCTCTCCCAAAGAAAATATCGAAGATATTGTTACACCTGCCACCGGAGACATTGTCGCTGGCTACGAAGTCAGCGACGAATATGGCATTAGGCCTGTGCACCCTGTAACAGGCGCAACCAACGTTCCCCACAATGGCGTAGACCTAGCCATGCCACCAGGGACACCCATTTATGCAGTTGGGAAAGCTGGCGACACGGTTGAAATCAAGTGCTGGTGGGACATAGACGGCGGCGGCTGGGTCGTGAATCAAACCGCCGCATCCTATCCTGGCTATGTCTTTCAGTCTTTGCACATGTCAGAAACTGGCTGTATCGACGGCACAGCCAAAGCAGGCGACAAAATCGCATTCTCAGGGAACAGCGGGCTCGGCACGGGGGCCCACTACGACTTTCGCGTCAAAATAGACGGCGAGTACGTTCCGCCCGGTACCAAATATTTAGAAGCTGCTGTCACTGGAGAGCCACCCAAAGAATAGCGTGAGCCATGCTGAAAATAGCGACGAGACCGTGCACCCATTTGGCAGCCAAACCTTCATATCTACCCTGAGTTTAGTCTCCAAAGAAGGTTTCTAGAAAGAAGACAAATCCACATTTCCACCACAGACAAGTACACCCACTCTTTCATCCGGTGCGGGCCGATATCGCCCAGAAATCAGCGCAGCAATGGGAACAACACCTGCTGGCTCTGCGGCAATCCTAAGCTCATCCCACAGCAACTGCTGCGCTTTGATAATTGAGTCCTCGTCAACCAGCACCGTTTCGGTAACATACGCCTGAGCAATCGGAAACATCATCTCTCCCACCCGACGCGACCCCAAAGCATCCGCAGCAATGCCGCCCACTTCTACATCAATTCGCTTACCAGCACTCAGCGCTTTGTGCAGCGTCGGCGCTTTTTCCGGCTCTATACTCACCACACGGCATCGATTCTGATACCAAGCGGAAATACCCGCGATTAAGCCGCCGCCACCCACGGAAACCAATACAGTATCCAACTCAGGGGCCTGCTTTTCCAACTCCAGACCTACCGTGCCCTGACCTGCAATCACCTCTGCTTGGTCAAAAGCATGGGCGACCAAACTCTGCGTTTCTGCTGCGCGGCGCTCGCTTTCCTCTAGCGCTTCAATGTAGTCTTGACCAGTCACCGTCACCTTCGCACCGTAGTCCCTTAGTCGCTGCACTTTAGTAGGTGAAGAGATAGTCGGTACAAAAATCTCGGCCGCATGACCCAATCGACGAGCCGCATAGGCAACCGCCGCACCATGGTTACCGCCCGAGGCAGCAATCACGCCCGAAGACGGGACGGTATTTTGCAAAATTCTGTTGAAAGCACCTCTCGCCTTAAACGAGCCTGCACACTGCATCAGCTCTAACTTGAGAGTGAGGTGAGCATCTATGCCAAAAGCGCCCTCTGGCAGAACGATAACAGGCGTCTCACGGATGTACGGCGCAACATGGCCGTAAGCATTAGAAATAAGGGGCTTAAACTCTTCTGGATTCATTCTGTTTATCTCCAATATAAAAGGCCTCCGGTCTCTTGTACCGAAGGCCTTTTACAAACACAACATCAAGCATTGGAGCCTGCGACGGCCCCTTGGATGCTCAACCTAAGTCAAACGCGTGCTGTTATCAGTCATCATGGTGAGCGTCTTCGCATACTCTTGTAGCTCAACGGGAACAGGCTTAATGTTCCAAATCTCATCACAGTACTCCTGAATAGAACGGTCAGAAGAGAACTTACCCATCCGGGCCGCATTCAAGATAGACATACGCACCCAGCTGTCTTGATCCTTGTAGGCAGCGCTCACTTCTTTCTGGCAATCGACATACGCCTGATAATCCGCCAGCACCATAAATCGGTCGTGGTTTAGCAAGTTATCAATCAAAGGCTTAAACATTTTGGTATCACCGCTAGAGAAGATACCAGAACCAATCAGATCAATAACGGTGCGCAGATCTTCATTTTCCTCGTAGTACTTACGGGGGTTGTATCCCTTCTGTTTTAGCCCAGCGACTTCATGCGCCTGAAGGCCAAAGAGGAAGAAGTTATCGTCACCGACTTCCTCACGAATCTCAACGTTAGCACCGTCGAGCGTGCCAATCGTCAGTGCACCGTTCATTGCAAACTTCATGTTGCCCGTACCAGACGCCTCGAAGCCAGCCGTCGAGATCTGTTCAGAAAGATCCGAAGCAGGGTAAATTGGCTGCGCGTTAGTAACGTTGTAGTTGGGATAGAACACCACCTTAAGCAGATCGCGCATATCGGGATCGCGGTTAACAACCCGACCGACCGATGTAATCAGCTTGATGATGAGCTTAGCCATGAAGTAGCCCGGCGCTGCCTTACCCGCAAAGATAAACGTGCGAGGAACAATGTTTAGGCCAGGGTTCTTCTTCAGCTGGTTGTACAGCGAGATGATATGCAGTGCGTTTAGCTGCTGACGCTTGTACTCGTGGATACGCTTAATCTGCACGTCGAACATAGACGTGGGGTTCACTTTCACGCCGGTTGCTCTTTCGATACGCACAGCCAGCGCTTCTTTGTTGGCTTGCTTGATCTGCCGCCACTCTGTGCGGAAACCAGGATCATCAGCAAAGGGCTCTAGCTTTTTCAGCTGAGTGAGCTCGGTCGGCCACTCGTTGCCAATGCGCTGGTTGATTAAGCGAGTCAGCTTGGGATTACTCAACACCATCCAGCGGCGAGGCGTTACGCCGTTGGTCTTATTGATGAACTTTTCAGGGAAGAGCTGATGAAAGTCATTGAGCACAGTTTGCTTGAGCAGTTCTGTATGCAGGGCAGCAACCCCGTTGATGGCATGGCTGCCGACACAGGCAAGGTTGGCCATGCGCACATAGCGGCCACCGGTTTCGTCAATGAGTGACATCCGCTCTAGGCGCTCGTTGTCTTGGCCAAACTTAAGGCGAACGTCATCCAAGAAGATGCGGTTGATTTCAAAGATAATCTCTAGGTGACGAGGGAGTAGATCTCCAAATAAGCCAATTGGCCAACGCTCTAGCGCTTCTGGCAAGAGTGTGTGGTTGGTGTAAGCCAAAGACTTCTGTGTAATATCCCAAGCTTTGTCCCATGGCATCTGGTGAATGTCTACCAGTAGGCGCATGAGTTCGGCAACAGCGATCGCAGGGTGCGTATCGTTTAGCTGCAGGGTGTACTTCTCTGGGAATTGCTCCAGCGGAATGCCGTCGCGCTTCATGATGCGAATCATGTCTTGCAAGGAGCAAGAAACGAAGAAGTACTGCTGCTCTAGGCGAAGCTGCTTACCTTCCAAGTGCTCATCGTTGGGATAGAGCACCTTAGAGATATTCTCAGAGACGATCTTTGAGTTCACCGCGCCGGAGTAGTCGCCCTGGTTAAATGCCTCAAAATCGAAGGCATCAGGAGACTCTGCTTTCCACAGACGCAGGGTATTCGCAGTGTTGACTTTGTAGCCAAGGATGGCCGTATCGTAGGGAACGCCTTTTACAACGCGATCACATACCCACTCAACTCGGTAGTTTCCTTCTACATCTGTGTAGGCCTTGGTATGACCACCCAGCTTCACCTGCGCCGACCATTCCGGCCTGGCAATCTCCCAGGGGTTACCATTCGCAAGCCACTTATCGGTTTGCTCTACCTGCCAGCCATTCTCTATCGCCTGCTTAAAGATGCCAAACTCATAGCGAATGCCATAGCCCAAAGAAGGAATTTCGAGCGTCGCCATCGAATCTAGATAGCAAGCCGCTAAGCGTCCTAGGCCACCATTGCCGAGACCGGGCTCTTGCTCTTGCGACATAATTTCGGCCAGGCTCAAGCCCAAGTCAGCCATGGCCTCATCGACTGCGTCGTACAGTCCTAGATTAATGAGGTTATTGCCAAGATAAGGCCCCATCAGGAACTCTGCGGAGAGGTACACAGCGGTACGAGATTGAGCTGCGCGGTAGGTGCTGGCGCTGCTGAGCCAATGATGCAGCATGCGATCGCGCACGGTGTAGGCTAGCGCCATGTAATAGTCCTGCAGGGAAGCGATATCCGGCGATTTTCCCTGGACGTAAAACAAGTTGTCCAAAAAAGCCCGCTTCAGCGTCTCAGGCGTTAGCCCTGTCCGGTCATCTTCAACTCGAACTGCTGGGTGCACGGGCGGGGTATTGATTTCTTTAGATTGCATAGGTTACAGAGGAATAAAATTCTTCAGGAAATAAAGTCAGTTATGCAAACGCACTATTAGAAAATCTGCTTCGCAAGCAACGGTGCCAGCAGCCATTTTTTCCAACATTTGCTCGGCAACACACCAGGTCATTAGGCAAACCTGAGCAGTGAAAAAATAAACTACTAAAAAATCAGACTCAAGAAATTGCTACGAAAGTAAAGGGTTTGCTTATATCGACTTTTTGATGTGTGTATAAGGGTATCGCCAGTTTCCTCAACCAGCGGAGAAGCTATATAAAGTCATAAGGATGCAATACTAAGCGGGTAGTGCGCAATACCAAAAATCACGCGGTAGCAGCCATCTCAGCGACACACAATACCTACCGAAAATACGGACCCACCCGCTAAAACAACCGGCCCGCCAACGTTGGTATAACGCTAGCGGGCCGATCCCTAAATTATTTGGAAGCTTTTCTATTTGGAAGCTTTTCTAAGAATGGGCTTACACTTTCTTCAGCCGGCTAAACATTGCTAGCAAGTCCTTACCCACTTCGTCTGTCGGATGCTCAGCCTCAATGCGACGGGTTGCATTGAATCCAGCATTACCAGACTGCGCTTCTAATACAAACTCACGGGCAAACTGACCGGTCTGAATCTCCTTAAGAATCTGCTTCATCGCAGCCTTAGTCTCAGCGGTAATCACACGCGGACCACGGGTATAATCGCCATACTCAGCCGTATTGGAGATACTGTCGCGCATCTTAGCCAGGCCGCCTTCTACAATCAGATCTACAATCAGCTTCACTTCATGCAAGCACTCAAAATAAGCTAGTTCAGGCTGATAGCCCGCTTCTACCAGCGTTTCAAAGCCTGCCTTAATTAGCTCACTCAATCCACCACAGAGCACCGCCTGCTCACCAAACAAATCCGTTTCCGTCTCTTCGCGGAAGGTCGTTTCCAACACACCCGCACGCGTGCCCCCAATGCCCTTGGTATACGCCATGGCAATATCACGTGCCTGACCAGAGGCATCCTGAAATACCGCAAACAGAGCTGGTACACCTTGGCCCTGCTCATAAGTACGACGCACGAGGTGACCAGGCCCCTTGGGCGCGGCCATGACAACATCTACATCCTTAGGCGGAACAATTTGAGCAAAGTTAATGTTGAAACCATGGGCAAAGGCCAGCACGTTACCGGCTTCTAGCCCAGGCTCGATGCTCTCTTTATAGACACTGCGCTGGATTTCATCCGGCAGCAAAATCATAATGAAGTCAGCTGCTTTTGAGGCATCAGCAACGGACTTTACGGTGAGTCCTTCTGCTTCGGCCTTAGGCTTAGAGCGACTGCCCTCATACAGTCCCACAATCACATTCACACCACTGTCTTTGAGGTTGAGGGCGTGGGCATGGCCCTGCGAGCCGTAGCCGATAATGGCGACTGTCTTGCCATTGAGCAAGTCTAAATTGGCATCGCTGTCGTAATACATTTTGGCCATTGGTCTAAGTGTCTCCTTAACTGCGGTTGTCTATCACCTACGGAATTGCCCAATAAATGCTGAGCGGAATGCGAGCTGACGATAGAGCTGTGAATGGGTGTCGGACGTTTGATTTTATCAAAAGGAGGCCTTCTCTAGAAAATTCGTGCATTGGAATCTGACGACCCACTCTAATGACCTGCATCGCCACCTTATTTTCTCGATATTTGAGACGACAACTTAGGATGAGCCCATACGCGAACCCAGTGCCAGAGAGGGTGAAATCCGTTTTTCAGCATCAGAAGTTCAGCACATAAGAGCATCGTGACTCCCTAAGCAGTGACTTCCTAAGAGCACGATGACTGCCTATAGTTTCGGTGTTGTCTTGTGCCAGTCGGTGGACTGCTCGTAGGCATGCCCCACCTCAAATAACAAATCTTCCCTGAGTACATTACTCACTAGCTGCAATCCAATTGGCATACCATTGGTGTCAAACCCACAGGGCACGCTCATTCCAGGGAGGCCTGCCATGTTGACTGGAATAGTCATCAGATCAAGTAAGTACATACTGAGTGGATCATCGTTTTCACCTGCTTTGAAAGCAGTAGAAGGCGCGGTAGGACTCACCAAAACATCTACGTCTTCAAACGCTTTCTCAAAGTCTTGCTTGATTAAGGTACGAACCTTTTGGGCCTTGAGATAAAAGGCATCGTAGTAACCTGCCGACAGCGCATAGGTACCAATCATGATGCGACGTTTGACCTCATCACCGAAGCCTTCTGATCTTGTCTTGTTGTACATAGAGAGCAGGTTAGGCTCTTTGGCACGGAGGCCGTAACGAACACCGTCATAGCGGGCCAGATTTGCGGAGGCTTCACAGGGCGCGATGATGTAGTACGCCGATACGCCATAGTTGAACCGAGGGCAGGAGATGGTTTTGACCTCTGCGCCTAGCGCCTTGAGCTGATCAATCGCAACGTTTACAGCTGCGCCCACTGACGCATCGAGGCCGTCGCCGAAGGTTTCTTTAATGACGCCGATTTTCCGTCCCTTCAGGGCATTATTTCCAGGGGCCTTGAGGAACTGAGTATAGTCCGGGATTTCAACATTGAGACTCGTGGCATCTTTAGGATCGTGGCCAGCGATCGCACTCAGCAAAATCGCGCTATCTTCCACCGTGCGACCAAAGGGCCCAATCTGATCGAGCGAAGACGCAAATGCCACCAGTCCAAACCGCGATACCAACCCATAGGTCGGCTTCATGCCCACAATGCCGCAAAAAGACGCGGGCTGGCGAATAGAGCCCCCCGTATCAGACCCTAACGAAATCGGCACCTGCCCCCCAGCAACCGCCGCGGCCGAGCCGCCCGAAGAACCACCCGGCACACGCGTAATATCCCAGGGATTGCCCGTCGTCTTAAAGGCAGAATTCTCCGTTGAGCCGCCCATGGCGAACTCATCCAAGTTGGTTTTACCGACAAACACTGTGCCTGCCGCATCCAATCGGGCAGTCACCGTTGACTCATAGGGCGGCACAAAGTTCTCCAGAATGCGAGAGCTACAGGTCGTAGGAATCCCTTTGGTACACAGGTTATCTTTGAGCGCAACAGGGACACCTGCCAGTAGGCCAATGTCTTCGCCAGCGGCAATTTTTTCGTCCACGGCCTTTGCCTGTGCGAGGGCTTTCTCAGCAGTCAGCGAGACAAAACTATTGAGTTTGGGCTCTAGCGCCTGTGCCTGTTCGAGCTGCGACTCGGCAATCTCAACGGCGCTACGGGCTTTGCTAGTGAGCTGTTTGTGCAACTCGCGGATAGCTGACATGAAATTCCCTCGTAATTTTTAAACGTGTGGTGAATGTGCACTTCAGTTAGCTAGGGTAGCAGGCTGTCATGCTTTAGGCGCGAGTGATCGCGGATAAATCTACCGACAAGTTCTATCAGCAGCCCTGTCGTCGAGCTGACAATCTCAGAACTGTCAGGCTCAAATTACGTGCAGTTGATGTATTTGATTAGATTTGGCCGTGAGAGGCTTGAATTCTTTGAAGTTTTCGCCTGTCAAAGTTCCCGAAAATATAAAAAGTTTACAGAAACCTTAATTATTCATCGTATTTGGGTACCCTCTGCCCGAGATAGTGGGTCAGGCGATTTGCCCTACCAGCTATACGCCCTAATTCTTATTGTTCTTCTTATAACCGCAGTTTATCAATGACTGGTATTTGGTACGCAACTGCGATGGCCGCCACAGCTAGCGCAATCTTCAGTATCGCTAGCGAAATTGGACCTTTGGCATCCTTCTCGCCCAGCGCAGGCACCCTCACTTCCTTTTCATCAGAACGCACATCCATCTCTTCAGCCCAGACTGACTCGGCCGCTGCCCAAGACGCCGTCCACCCCAACTATCAGCAGGCGATCGCACTTGCGAATCAAGCCGTAGCGGCATACCAGTCAGCCCAGCAAGCATCCGACTCAGCGGCCAAGATCAGCTTCACACAGCAAGAAAGAACCCTTTGGCGAGCTGCACTCCAAAAGCTGTCTGAGGTACCTGCCAGCGCCGATAGCTACGCTAAAGCCACCGAGAAGCAATCGCACTATCAAACCCTCCTCGCCACCGCCAACAGCAAGCTGACAGCTAGCGACAACGCCTTCTTGAAAGAAATTGCAGCCAGCGCAGACGTCGCATCTGAGCAAGTGCACATTACGCTCTGCCAGATCGACGATGGTCAGATCGATAGCGTCATTGCCAGCGCCCCCCTGCCAAACGCAAACAGCTGCCGCCATCATCAGGGAGAGCAGCATCTTGCTAGCGCAGCCAGCCTCATTAAGCTGCCAATTGCGATCGCCCTGATGGACAAAATTGAGCAAGATGGCCAATCGCTCAACGACAAAATCTACATCGACCCGAATAACTTCACCGAAAATGCACAGGGCATCGGCATCGAAATCGATCAGGAATACACACTGGCCGATGTCGTCACCCGCATGCTCAACGAAAGCAATAACATCGCCACCAATCAGCTCATCGACTACATTGGGCGCGATCGCATTGCTAAAACCATGACCGACAGAGGCTACACCGACACCCTCGTTGACTTCAAACTGGCGGGTGATCGCATTCTCCCATCCAACCCAGGCACCCAAAGCAACCAGCTCACCAGCCACGATCTCACTGCCATGATGGCCAACATATACGGCCTCAAAAATCCTGGCGACGAAGAACTTCTCACCGCCCTCATCAGCCAGAGAGACCGAGAGCTGGGCCACGCAGCCCTCCAAGACCTCAGCCCAGCGGTCCATTGGCTAGGCGAAAAGACAGGCCAAAACGACCGCCTCATCGGCACCACTTTGGCCATGCAAGTGGGCGATCAACGATATGCCCTCACCGTCGCGATCGACCACAGCGGCGACCTCCATGCGCTGCGCAGCATCATTCACGACATCGCCAAACACTTACTAGCCAAAGGCCCCCTCCTCAGCCACGTCAGTAAAGCCCATTAGCCGTAGAGCCAACCCTAGCTGAGGTGATTATTTTTATTCTCTTGCAAAGTATTCTTGCTCACACAAACCAGGTTTCCTGGCACATATCTATCGAATTTCTATCGAA
>ERZ1740067.1771-NODE-1771-length-14242-cov-4.845492_pt1 | contig 14242 bp, 13 predicted proteins | sample MGYA00581736_ERZ1740067 | MGnify/ENA primary metagenome ERZ1740067 (study PRJEB43018, sample SAMN04849236) | marine metagenome | isolation source: floating plastic debris | place: Pacific Ocean | collected 2008-08-27 | study: EMG produced TPA metagenomics... | reverse complement strand
AAAGAAGACACGATTTATCACGGCACGTTTCAGGACGGTTTTGTCCGCTCGGGCGGTCTGAAATTCCCCAAACATCCCAGCATTATCAAAGGCCGTATTCGCGCAGCGTTGCGTCAAGGCACGTATGAGCGCAAAGAGGCCGACGCCGTGCTGCGCGTCGTGCGCCAAGGTGACCGGGTTCTGGAACTTGGGGCGGGCATTGGATTTATGTCCACCCATATCGCCAAAGCGCGAAAGATTCGGGATATCTACACGTTTGAAGCGAACCCTCATCTAATTCCGTATATCCAATCCGTGCACGAAGCCAATGATGTCAATAACGTTCATGTCCACAATGCCATTCTCGGCAAGCGCAAAGGCAGCGTGCCATTTTATGTGCGCGCGAACCTGTTGGCGTCATCTATGGACGAACGCGATGGCACCAACATTCTGGCCACAGAAGAAATTGAGGTGCGATCTGCAAACGGTGTGATGCGGAGCCTGAAACCTGACGTTCTTGTCTGCGATATCGAAGGGGCCGAGGCAGTTTTGATCCCGTATATGAACCTAAGCACTCTGCGCGCTGCCGTGATTGAATTGCACCCCCAATGGATCGGACCAACTGGCGTGAACGCGGTTTTCCGCGCATTCATGGACGCCGGGTTGGCTTATTTCGCCAAAGGCTCCACCAACAAAGTGGTGTCTTTCCGCCGAAACTGGCCATTGCGATGACGATGCTCGCCGTTCTCACCGTCCGCAATGAGGCGGCATTTTTGCTGGAATGGCTGGCACATCACCGTGCCGTCGGGTTCACCGACTTTCTGGTATTTTCGAATGACTGTTCGGATGGCACCGATATGATGCTGGACCGGTTGCAGGCGATGGGATGGCTGATCCATCACCGCAACAGAGGCCCTTTTGACAAACGGGGCATACAGTTCACGGCACTCAAATCGGCGCAAAAGGACCCGAGCGTTCAAAACGCTGAATGGATACTGCCGTTGGATGTGGACGAGTTTGTGAACATTCACACAGGTGACGGGACACTGGATGCCTTACGTGCCGCGCTGCCCGATGCGACTGCGATCACGCTCACCTGGCGGCTGTTTGGGTCATCAGACAAGGTCCGGTTCGAGGATGCGCCAATCTGCACACAGTTCACCCGCGCAGCCCCAGAGGTTTTGCATTGGCCGTGGCGCGCGGCAATGTTCAAAACACTTTATCGCAACAATGGGACCTATCAAAAACTTGGCGTGCACCGCCCCCGCGCGCCGGTGCCTGATAAACTGGATCAGGCCCACTGGTTTGATGGCGCAGGGCGCGCGCTTGACGACCAGTTCAAAACGCGCCGGATCTTTTCCAACTTTGGACGCCAAAACTACTCGCTGGCTCAGTTGAACCATTATCCTTTGGGAGCAATGGAAAGCTATATTCTCAAGGCTGCACGCGGTCGCGCTGTGCATTCTGATCACATGCTGGATCTCGATTACTGGGTTGAGCGGAATTGGAACATCGACACGGACACTTCAATCGCGCGGTATCAGGAGGCATCTGCTGCAATCCGGTCCGAACTGATGCATGATCCGGTGTTGGCCGATCTTCATACCCGTGCCGTGGCCTGGCGCAAATCCAAGTTTGAAGAATTGATGCTTGAAGAACCCTATCGCGCGCTCTTTGGTCGCCTGCTTATGGCGCCGCCAACGCGCGCAGTGTCACCCAAAGCAGCACGCTTCATAGTTGAATTTGCCAATAAAGCCCGCACATTGGCCGCAACATAACCATATCGACCACCAAGTTTTTGCCTTAATCGCGCGCGACATATCTCGACAGGCGCGCCGGAAAAATGCAGGCTAAGCCACGCAATAGATAGACGAGTTTGATGCAGGATACGCGTCACATATTTGAGCAATCCCTTGCCGGGCTGTCCAAACAGGACTGGCTGGCAAAGCTGGAAACTTTGACCGAAACCTGCGGGTATTTCTCTGCGCTGGGATCACGTCACTGTGCCTCATTCGTCGAAAACAGCACCACTCTGTTTGTCACGTTTGAAACGATCCAGGGTATTCAAGTGCTGTCTGAAGACGCACAACCCATGGGCTGGCACATGGCAAAGGCGTCGGGTTGGTCCCATTTGGCACTTGTTTCTGACGGCGACACCTGGTTTCGCGATGATCACGTCTATGCCTATTTTGACCACATGGTGGATGACGGCTTTTTCGATGAATTCGAACAAGTGATTTTTTATGGCGCTGGTCCGTGCGGTTATGCGGCAGCTGCTTTTTCCGTGGTTGCGCCGGGTTCCATTGTTGTGATGATCCAGCCGCAAGCAACCCTTGATCCGGCAATTGCGGGTTGGGATGAACGGTTTATCGAAGACCGGCGGCGCGATTTCACCTCACGTTATGGCTATGCGCCCGACATGCTTGATGCGGCCTCTCGCGGATATGTCATTTATGATCCGCGCGTCGCGCTCGACGCGATGCATGCGGCGTTGTTCACCGCACACAATGTGGCCAAACTTCCCCTGCGCAATATGGGCGCGACGATCCAGACCCAAATGATGGATATGCAGGTGCTTTACAAAACGGTTGCGCTGGCCGCTGTTGGTCGCCTGACACGGGAAAGTTTCGGGAAAGTGATGCGCGCCCGCCGGGACCACCCGCCCTATTTGCGCAACCTTTTGTCCCGGCTCGAGGCAGAAGACCGCACGACCCTTGCTCGGCTGCTCTGTGCCAACGTGGTCACGCGGCTGAACGCGCCCAAGTTTGTTCGCCGTTTGCGTGAACTGGAAGAGCGCGACGAAACTGGCCAAACAAATGGCGGCATAGACGCGGCCGAGTGATCAGAACTCTTGCTCGGGCAGATACCCAGGCCGTGCGAGATTTCCGAACCGGGTAAACCGACCCTCAAAGCTCAGATCAACAGTGCCGATTGGGCCATGCCGCTGCTTGCCGATAATCACTTCGGCACGCCCGTGCAGACGTTCCATTCTCTCTTGCCATCTGGCCATATCTTCCAGGTTCTCGTCGGACGGTTTCTCGCGCTCGACATAATATTCCTCCCGAAACACGAACATAACGACATCCGCGTCCTGTTCGATTGATCCGGATTCGCGAAGATCGGACAATTGCGGGCGCTTATCCTCGCGGCTTTCCACCTGACGGGACAGCTGGGACAGCGCAATCACCGGGATGTCGAGCTCTTTCGCAATCGCCTTGAGCCCCATGGAAATTTCGGCAATCTCCTGAACCCTGTTATCGGCCACACCGCGCACAAGCTGCAAATAGTCCACGATCAGCACATCCAGCCCATGCGTGCGTTTCAGCCGCCGCGCGCGTGCGGCCAACTGCGCTATCGGGATAGCGGCTGTGTCATCAATATAAAGCGGGCACGCTTCAAGCTCTTTGGCGGCATCCACAAAGCGGCGAAACTCGCCTTCGGTCATATCACCACGACGGATGTTTTCCGATGGGATTTCAGCGGCCTCGGAGATGATCCGCGTTGCGAGCTGTTCAGAGCTCATTTCCAGCGAATAGAAGCCTACCTCGCCCCCCTCAACGGACCCTTCGGACCCGTCCGGTTTTGTGCCCTTGCGGTACGTCTTAGCAATGTTAAAGGCGATATTCGTCGCCAGAGAGGTTTTCCCCATCGACGGACGCCCGGCCAGGATCAACAAGTCAGAGCGGTGCAAACCGCCCAGTTTCTTGTCCATATCCATCAAACCAGTCGACACACCTGCCAATCCGCCTTCACGTTGATAGGCGGCGTTTGCCACATTCACCGCATCGGTCACGGCGCGCAAAAAGCTCTGGAAGCCGCCCTCTGTCTGGCCTTGTTCGGCGAGCTTATAAAGCTCTTGTTCTGCTTCAACGATCTGTTCTTTGGGCTCAGATGCCACATCGACGCGGCTTGCTTTGGCCGAAATATCTTGCCCCAAGCGGATCAAGTCCCGACGCACCGCAAGGTCATAGATCATCTGCGCATATTCGCGCACCGCAAACGCGCTGACCGCTGCACCTGCAAGGCGCGCAAGATAGGCGGGCCCACCGAGTTCCTTAAGGCCCTCGTCATCTTCCATAAACGCCTTCAGCGTCACCGGGCTGGCAAGCTGGTTTTTCCCGATCCGGGCTGATGCGATGTCATAGATCCGTGCATGCACCGGATCATAGAAATGGTCAGCACGTATGATGGACGCGACCCGATCAAATACATCATTATTGGTCAGGATCGCGCCCAGAAGCTGCTGCTCCGCTTCGGTCGAATGGGGCATAACATCCCCGGACTGCTCGGGTACGTTGCCCGCCTGAAAGCTTGTAATTTCGTTCACTGCGTCGCCCCCTGCGCGTCGTTAGGCAGCGGTTTATCCGCTGTCTCATCCCGTGTTGGCAGGTGTCATGTCACACACCAACACCAAGGAAAATCGGGAAATATTGGTGGATTTCCCTGTGGGTAAGCCTGTCGAGTCAAAAGATGACAGCAGTATATAGTAGGCGCGCCCAATCGTCACCCCAAATATCGATCCCGCGCCGGTTGATCCGTCATCGAATCGTTAAATTTCGTTAAGCATCCACAGGCATCCACAATCACGGCCATCCACAGATTCGTTGTGTTTCTCCACAGGGTGTCACGCGCACTTGACGTTAATCTGTCTTGTGGGCCGCTTGCCATCCGCGCGGGTCGTTCAAAAACGCCTCCACGCCGCCCAAGTTTTCGTCAGAAAACGCACCCGATGCCTTTGCCTCTGCCAGAACATCCCACCACGTACACAAATAATGCAGATCAACACCGTGATCGCCCAACGTCTTTTTTGTTTCCGGGAAAATCCCATAATAAAAGATCACCGCCGTGTGCCCGCAGGTCGCGCCGGTCTCGCGGATGGCATCCACAAAGGACAGTTTGGATCCCCCATCTGTTGTCAGGTCCTCAACCAACAGGACACGCTCGCCCTCGCCCATGACCCCTTCGATACGGGCATTGCGCCCGTACCCTTTGGGTTTTTTGCGCACATAGGTCATCGGCAGCGCCATGCGTTCGGCCACCAGTGCCGCAAACGGGATTCCCGCTGTTTCACCTCCCGCGATGTTATCAAACGCCTCAAACCCTGCATTGCGCATGACCGTCACGGTCAGAAAATCCATCAATGTGGACCGGATACGCGGAAACGAAATCAGCTTGCGACAATCGATATAGGTCGGCGACGGCAGGCCCGAGGCGAGCGTGAACGGCTCTTCGGCATTCAAATGCACCGCTTCAATCTCCAGCAGCATCCGCGCGGTCAGCCGGGCCATGTCTTGTGCATCGGGGTAACTTGATGGGATCATGTTCTGCTCCTTCTTACATATCTACGCGCCAATGCAAGGGACGGCCCGGGTCAAACACCGTCACCGTGTGCTCACCTGCGGGAACAGTTGGCGCCCATTCAATGGGGTCGCCTTTGGTCAACGTCATGCGCGCCTCATTCTCGGGCAGCCCATAAAAGGCTGGACCATTGGTTGAGGTGAAAGCCTCCAGGTTGTCCAGCGCGTCAAACTCTTCAAACGTCTCAGCCAAACAGGACATCGCAATCGGCGCAGTGAAACACCCCGCACAGCCACAGGCGTTTTCCTTGGTATGCGTCGCATGGGGCGCGCTGTCCGTGCCTAGGAAAAACCGGGGCGCACCCGAGGTCGCAGCCCGGAGCAATTCAAACCTGTGATTGCGCCGCTTCAAGATCGGCAAACAGTAATAGTGCGGGCGCACACCGCCCACCAGCATGTCGTTACGATCCAGCATCAAATGCTGCACGGTGATCGTCGCGCCAAGCGTATGGTCCTGATCCTCGGCATAAGCCACTGCATCGCCAGTCGTGATATGTTCCATCACCACCCGCAAACCCGGTGTCGCGCGCCGGATCGGGTCAAGAACTTGCTCAATGAATGCAGCTTCGCGGTCAAAGATATCGATCTCGGGATGCGTCACCTCCCCATGCACACACAACGGCAACCCTATCTCAGCCATCTTTTCCAGCACGCCGCGCACCTTGTCGAAATCGGTCACACCAGATGCGGAATTGGTCGTGGCCCCCGCCGGATAGAGTTTCACCGCCTTGACCAATCCGCTTTCTGCGGCGGTAGCGACGTCATCAGGATCCGTATCCTCAGTCAGATACAGCGTCATCAAAGGCTCGAATGTCATACCTTCGGGCAACGCGGCCAAAATACGATCCCGATAAGCTGCCGCCAGATCCCCGGTCAGGACAGGCGGCACAAGGTTGGGCATAATGATCGCACGCGCAAAATGCGCAGCGGAATGGGGAAGCACGGCCTTCAGCATCTCGCCATCGCGCAAATGCAGATGCCAATCGTCAGGTTGCCGGATGGTCAGCGTGGTCATGGCCCCCGCATACATGCCCACCCCAGCAGGGTCCAGACCATCACAGCCACGTGCATTGCAATACAGGTCGCGAATGCCAAAATCTAAACCATGCGCTGGTTCCTCGCTTTCCTCCTATCCACCTTGCCTGCTTTTGCCGACGAACCGCGTGAGGTGGATCTCGAACTGTTTCTGGCCGTCGATGTCTCGCGCTCAATGAACCCCACAGAGCTCGAAATTCAGCGTCGTGGCTATGCCGCGGCGTTGCGCGCGCCCCAGGTGATCGCGGCGATCCAGTCCGGTTTGATCGGCGAGATTGCCGTGACTTATGTGGAATGGGCCGGTGTTGGCGCGCAAAAGGTCGTGGTGCCCTGGACATTGGTCAACAGCGCCGAAGCCGCGCATGCGGTCGCCGATCAAATCACCGCGCATTTCGACGATGCCCTGCGCCGCACAAGTATTTCCGGCGCACTGGACTATGCCCGCGACGACATGCGCACAAATGACTTTTCTGGCCTGCGCCGCGTCATCGATATCTCGGGCGATGGCCCCAACAATCAGGGCGCGCTTGCCCCTGCCGCGCGCGACCGCACACTCGCCGACGGCATCACGATCAACGGCCTGCCTTTGATGACGCAAGATGCGCTGTCCAGCCGGTTTTCTATCCCCGATCTCGACGCTTATTATGAAAACTGCGTTGTGGGCGGACCTGGCCACTTTGTCCTGCCCGTTTATGATTGGGAAGATTTCCCCGCCTCCGTGACCCGCAAACTCATTCTTGAGATTGCAGGCATTGCGCCCACGCCGCGCATCCAACCTGCGCAAGGTTACAATTGTGAGATTGGTGAACAGTTATGGGAACGGTTCATGCAAAGCTATGATGATCTCTGACCACTTGACCTTCGCGGCCACCATGTCACAACGCAGACCATGGGAACTGCATCACTACGTATCGATCTGGGCGCGCTGGCCCGAAATTGGCGGGATCTGAATTCACGCTCTGTCACCGAAACGGGCGCAGTGGTCAAAGCCAACGGCTATGGCCTTGGCGCACCAGTTGTGGCGCGCAAACTCGCCCGCGAAGGGGTGCGCAGCTTTTTCGTGGCGGTCGCCGAAGAAGGCGCAATTTTGCGGGGGGCATTGGGACCTGCTCCGCGCATTTTTGTGTTCTCGGGCCATATGGACGGCGACACGGATCTGATCCGCGAACACAAGCTGATCCCGATGCTCAATTCCATCGACCAGATGCTGCGCCATTTTGAATCACTTCCCGGTCATGAATTCGCGGTTCAACTGGATACCGGCATGAACCGGCTTGGCATTGAACCCTCCGAATGGTTCGCGATCAAGGATATGGTGCTCAGCCAAGCGCCCGTTCTGCTCGCCTCGCATCTGGCCTGCGCCGATGAACCCACCCACCCGATGAACGCCGAACAATTGCGCGTATTCAAAGGCTTGACTGACGGCATTGATGTCCCCCGTTCACTGGCCGCAACGGGTGGTATCCTGCTCGGTTCAGAGTATCACTTTGACCTCACCCGGCCTGGCATCGGGCGCTATGGCGGCCTCCCATTTGCGCATGCCGCACCGGTCGTCACGCTCGATGTTCCTGTCATTCAGACACGCATCCTTGAGACGGGCGAATCTGTTGGCTATGGCAATGCTTGGGTGGCTGAAAATCCAACACGTATTGCAACGATATCAGCGGGTTACGCCGATGGGCTCATCCGCGCGATGGGGCCTGCGGCGGTGGTGTTTGACAAGGCGGCGGCTCTGCCGGTCGTGGGGCGCGTGTCGATGGACCTGATCACAGTGGACATCACGTCTTTGGAACACGATCCGTCATCGCTGCAAATCCTTGGCACACATCAAACCGTGGACACTGTGGCGGCAATGGCGGGCACCATCGGATACGAAATCCTCACATCGCTTGGCTCCCGCTACAACCGCCAGGTGACAGAGTGACACTGCTCGCCGCCCTTGGGGCTTTTACGCTTGGGCTTTTGGCGGCGATTGGGCGCGTGACGATCTTCGCAGCAGACACGGTCAGCCATTTCCTGCGCCCCCCCTTTTATGGCCGGGAATTTGCCGTCGCGCTCTTGAATATCGGCTGGCTGTCTCTGCCCGTCGTCGGCTTGACCGCGATCTTCACGGGCGCGGCACTGGCCCTGCAAATCTATGCAGGCGGTGCGCGTTTCAACGCCGAAGCGGTCGTGCCCCAAATCGTCGCCATCGGCATGGTGCGCGAATTGGGGCCGGTGCTTGTGGGCCTGATGATCGCTGCCCGCGTCACATCCTCAATCGCTGCCGAAATTGCGACGATGAAAGTCACGGAACAAATCGACGCGCTGGTGACCCTGTCCACCCATCCAATGAAATACCTCACTGTGCCGCGCGTTCTGGCTGCGCTCATCACTGTGCCGCTGCTGGTTGCCGTCGGGGACATTATCGGCATTTTCGGCGGCTACGCTGTCGCAACCGGCACGCTTGGTTTTAACGCGTCTGCCTATATCAGGAACACGGTCGATTTCCTCGAACCGCTCGATGTGATCTCATCTTTGGTCAAAGGCGCGGTCTTCGGCTTCCTCGCCGCGCTCATGGGCTGTTACTTCGGCATGAATTCCGGTCGCGGTGCCCAGGGCGTCGGCCGCGCCACCAAAAGCTCGGTTGAGGCGGCCGCCGTCCTTATACTGGCCGCCAACTTCGTTCTGACGGGGGTCTTCTTCTCCCTATGATACAGCTGTCCAACGTCAAAAAATCGTTCGGAAACAACCATGTGCTGCGCGGCGTTAACCTTGATATCCCACGCGGCACCTCCATGGTCATCATCGGCGGCTCCGGCACAGGTAAATCCGTCGCCCTCAAATGCATCCTCGGCCTTGTCACCCATGACAGCGGCACAATCACTGTTGATGGGCAACCAACCGGCAAAGGCGACCGCGATGCGTTTCTCGCCCGCTTTGGCATGCTCTTCCAGGGCGCGGCCCTCTTTGACTCGCTTAAGGTCTGGGAAAACGTCGCCTTCCGTTTGCGCCGCGGCTCCCTCAAACGCCCCAAAGACGAAGCCCGCGACATCGCCATCGAAAAACTGCGCCGCGTCGGCCTGACACCTGATGTGGCCGACCGCCTGCCCGCCGAACTCTCCGGTGGGATGCAAAAACGTGTCGGCCTCGCGCGCGCCATCGCAGCCGAGCCGGAAATCATCTTCTTTGACGAACCTACGACTGGCCTTGATCCGATCATGGCGGGCGTCATCAACGATCTGATCCGCGAAATCGTCACCGAAATGGGCGCCACAGCGATGACCATCACCCATGACATGACGTCCGTCCGCGCCATCGCTGATAATATCGCCATGCTGCATGATGGCAAAATACGCTGGACGGGTCCCGTCGCCGATATGGACAGCGCAGATGACCCCCACCTGCAACAATTTATCACCGGCAGCCCGGATGGCCCGATTGAAGCCGTTCGCTAAAACCTTCCTTTGACCAAAAAAATCCCGGAGCGCGAGGCAGAGCCTCGCAAATTGACTTAGCGCGCCGCCAGGGTCATATCGGTCGCAATGCTGAAATACCTCAACCTGTCCTTGCTGATCCTGTACCCCATCGCGTGGTTCGCGCCCCTGATGCGCGCCGGGTTGCTGCCGATCTTTGGGCTGAGCGAAATCTCGGTCATCTCGGGTTTGCAAAGCCTGTGGAAATCGGACGTGATCCTGGCGCTTGTCGTGACCGCTTTCGCTCTTTTCGCGCCCTACCTTAAAACAATCGGATTGGCACTCTTGCAGTTCCGCCTGCTTTCTCCCCGCGCCCTGCCTGCTTTATCGCTTTTGGGAAAGTTAGCGATGGCTGACATCTTCCTGATCGCAATTTATGTGACAATATTCAAAGGTATCGGCATTGGCAAAATCGAAATTGCCTGGGGGCTGTATCTGTTTACGGCGCTGATCCTGACCTCACTTCTCATCGCCTGGTTCACCGCAGAGGAGCGTAAACCGTAATGGCAAAAGCAGCGACATATTCGTGCAGCGCGTGTGGTGCGTCCTTTACCAAATGGTCCGGGCGCTGCGACAGCTGCGGCGAATGGAACACCATTTCTGAGGATAGCGGCCTCAGCGCGCAAGCCGGGTCCAAATCGCTCGGCGCCAAACGCGGCAGCCCTGTCTTCCTTACAGATCTCGCAACCGAAGAGGCCCCCCCGCCCCGTACGCATTGTCGCATCGATGAGTTGGACCGTGTTCTTGGTGGTGGACTCGTCGCAGCCTCTGCCACACTTGTCGGCGGCGATCCCGGTATCGGCAAATCGACACTGCTGTTGCAGGCGGCCGCCGCCTTTGCGCGCCAGGGCGTGAAAACCATCTATGTCTCGGGTGAGGAGGCCTCTGCCCAGGTGCGCCTGCGTGCGCAACGTCTCAACCTGTCAGACGCCCCCGTCAAACTCGCCGCCGAAACCAATCTGCGCAATATCCTGACCACGCTTGAAGCTGAAAAACCCGGCCTCGCCATCATCGATTCCATCCAGACCATGTGGTCCGACAGCGTTGACAGCGCGCCGGGCACGGTCAGCCAGGTGCGCGCCGCCGCCCATGAACTCACGACCTTTGCCAAACGCCGGGGTATTTCAGTGATCCTTGTGGGCCATGTCACGAAAGAGGGTCAGATCGCAGGCCCCCGCGTGGTCGAACATATGGTCGACACCGTCCTCTATTTCGAAGGGGAGCGCGGCCATCAGTTTCGAATCCTGCGCTCGGTTAAGAACCGCTTTGGCCCGGCGGATGAAATCGGCGTGTTTGAAATGACGGGACGGGGCTTGCAAGAGGTCACAAACCCATCTGCCCTGTTCCTGTCCGAGCGCGGCACACCGCAACCGGGATCAGCCGTGTTCGCAGGCATCGAAGGCACGCGGCCCGTTCTCGTGGAAATTCAAGCGCTTGTCGCCCCAACCCCGCACAGCCAACCGCGTCGGTCCGTCGTTGGCTGGGATGGCGGACGCCTGGCAATGATTTTGGCCGTGCTCGAATCCCGCTGTGGCATTCCGTTCACCGGCCTCGATGTCTATCTCAACGTTGCGGGTGGACTAAAAGTCACCGAACCTGCCGCCGATCTGGCCGTTGCAGCGGCCATCCTGTCCGCGCGCGAAGACGCCGCCCTGCCCGACGGATCGGTGGTTTTTGGCGAAATCAGCCTGTCTGGTGCGCTGCGACCCGCCCCGCAGGCGGAAAATAGGTTGAAAGAGGCGCAAAAACTTGGTTTCACCAAAGCAATCGCGCCGGAAGGCGGCAAGATCGCGTCAAACGGGGGGCTCTCGCTGATGCGAATGTCCGATCTGACCAGCTTTGTGGGCGAAGTATTTGGCGCGGGATAAGCGTCGCAGGAACGTAAAGAAGAGGCAAAGGGCACACACCCATGGACGGTTTTACAATCATTGACGGGGTGGTCGCATTGGTCATCGTCGTCTCTGCCCTGTTGGCCTATGGGCGCGGGCTGGTGCGCGAAACGCTGGCAATTGTCGGCTGGATCATTGCCGCAGTCTTGGCCTTTATCTTCGCGCCACAAGTCGAACCTTTGATGCGGGAAATTCCGGTTATCGGCGACTTTATTGCCGATAGTTGCGAGCTGAGCGTGGTCGGCGCCTTCGCAGTGGTGCTGGTTGGTGCGCTCATCGTGGTCGCATTGTTCACATCGCTGTTTTCCTCGTTGGTTCAACGCTCTGCGCTCAGTTCCATTGATCAGGGGCTTGGATTTCTTTTCGGTGTGGTGCGGGGTCTGGTCCTCGCAGCGATTGCATTTTTCATCTATGACATCGTGATCACCGGGCAAGAGTTCACAATGGTGGATGACAGCCGGTCCGCTGCAGTCTTTGCTCAGTTCAACGAACGCATCGCCGCTCAAAACCCTGAAGCCGCGCTTGGCTGGCTGGCCCAGCAATACGAAACGCTGCTTTCCGGCTGCACCGCTCAATAAGCCAGCTTCCCCCGCTTTGACACCAAAACCCCCACTGGCCCCGTAGGGGCCAGTAGAGCATATGCGCAGAATCGCCCTCTGGCTCGTGGAATCAGATTGAAAAATCGTTCATTTTCAGCGGGTTATGGTTAATACTTCGTAAATTTGGTTGCGGCATTCGCGCCAGTCCGGGCTGATGCGAAATACTGCATCCGTTGCAGCGACAGAGACTCAGAGAAACCGCGTTTGTGTCAAAAATATGGCCAATTCTGAGCGCCTCGTTTGGCTCAGACGACGAACTGCCACAGCAAACACACAACACCGGAGAGCACTCATGTTTACCCGCCACAACACAACATTTGCCGACATCAAATCCACCATCGCCGTGAAAGGCGCGATCGCTTCGATTGGCTGCGATGCCATGGTCGAAACCGAACAGGGGTTCAAGGCGGCTGGCGCGCTTTTGCCAGGCGAAACGATTGCCACATTGGATGGCGGGTTTGTGCCCGTGTCCTGGGTTGGTCAGTCCGCCTATGCGCTCACGTCGCATCATGTCCCGGCCGGGGCACTGGACAATTGCGCGGATCTTGATCTGCCTTCCGATACCCTTATCGGGATCGAGGCACCGCTCGAATTTGAGGCAACATCCGACATGATTTCGATGCCGGTCTCTGCGCTCGAAGGTCATTGCGGCATTCGCCCGACGAAACGACCGATCAAGGCCTGCACGCTTGGTCTTGAAACCGAAGAAATGATCTGGACCCAAACCGGAACGCTCTTGCATGCCCGCCCGATGACGGATGCGTTCTTCCAGACTTTACGCTTTGCCGAAGCACGCGCCGTTCTGGCCCGCTTTGGTGCACCTGACGCTGTGGCGGCGTGACACTCCGACTGACTGAGATAGTTGGATGACAGTCTGGGCGTGTGTTGGTTAACCCAATTCACGCCACTACGGATTCGGAGCTGCCACTCGTGAGTGATCCCAAACGTCTGCTGTCGCACCCTTTTGATGATGACAAGCTTAAGGAAGAATGCGGCATATTTGGCGTGATTGGCGCGAAAGACGCCGCATCGTTTGTCGCCCTCGGCCTGCACGCGCTGCAACATCGCGGACAGGAAGCAGGCGGGATCGTCACCCATGACCCGGAACATGGGTTCAATTCCGCGCGGCGTTTTGGATATGTGCGGGATAACTTTACCAGCCAAGAGATCATGAATGATCTACCGGGTCCGCTGGCGATTGGCCATGTTCGGTATTCCACCGCTGGATCCAAGGGCCACACTGCGATCCGCGACGTGCAACCTTTTTTTGGTGAATTCGCCATGGGCGGCGCGGCGATTGCGCATAACGGCAACATCACAAATGCAGACAGCCTGCGGCGTGAGTTGATCGAACGCGGTTCGATATTCCAAAGCTCATCAGACAGTGAATGCATCATCCACCTCATGGCCCGCTCGTTGCAGCGCAACATCCCCGAACGCATGGAAGATGCCCTGCGCAGGGTTGAAGGCGCGTTTTCTGTTGTCGCGATGACCCGCACCAAACTGATCGGCGTGCGCGACCCACTGGGTGTGCGCCCGCTGGTGCTGGGCAAGTTGGGCGATGGCTGGGCGCTCAGTTCGGAAACCTGTGCGCTCGACATCATCGGCGCAGACTTCGTGCGTGAGATTGAACCGGGCGAAATGGTGGTCATTAAATCCAGCGGCGAGATCGAAAGCCACAGACCGTTCCGCCCCGCACAGCCCCGATTTTGCATCTTCGAACATGTCTATTTCTCGCGCCCCGACAGCATTTTGGGCGGACAATCGGTCTATTCCACGCGCGAAAACATCGGTCGTGAACTCGCCAAGGAAAGCCCGGTTGAGGCAGATCTGGTCTGCCCCGTGCCAGACAGCGGCACACCGGCGGCAATCGGATACTCGCTCGAATCCGGCATTCCCTATGCCATAGGCATTATCCGAAATCAGTA
>ERZ1740067.1770-NODE-1770-length-14255-cov-8.426479_pt1 | contig 14255 bp, 9 predicted proteins | sample MGYA00581736_ERZ1740067 | MGnify/ENA primary metagenome ERZ1740067 (study PRJEB43018, sample SAMN04849236) | marine metagenome | isolation source: floating plastic debris | place: Pacific Ocean | collected 2008-08-27 | study: EMG produced TPA metagenomics... | reverse complement strand
TCATGCCGCTACCCGTCCCGCCGGAGAGCGAACCGCCCACGAAGACGTTCATCGCCGTCGGTTTTACTTTCACGTCATAGTTATTGAGCATGAACTGCTCGTGGCCTTTGGCGCGATTACAGGCTTGGGTGAAGGTCTTCTCGATGCCCGGGTAGTTGTAGAAAAATGCGAACCGGCCGCAGCCGCGAATCTGCCCAGCTCCGGCTTCGAGTGCCGTTACGTTTTTTTCGAGCTCTTTGGGAAACCAAGCCTCGATCCAGGGATAGTTCCCCATGTTTTGCAGGATCGCATCGGCCTCGATTCCTTTAACCGTGGCGTGATACTTCTCGTTGTCTTTCAGCGTCGAACCGGCGGCGCTGGGGTTACTGACTTGGTAGTCCTTGTCGGTGTCGATCGACAGAAAGCTAACAACCGGAAAAGCCTTTAAGCTGCCGTAAACCTCTTCGATCGCCCGCCGAACCCTAGCGATCACCTCATTCCCCGTACCGCCAATCCCGACGATGACCGTCGGTACCATTGTTTTCTCATCAACTGCCATAATTTAACCTCTTGTTTGCGATACGGAATGGGTGGGAATAGTGCCCGAATAAAACTCAAGATCGGGGCAACAATACAGAAGTTGCACGCGCTACGGACTTTGCGCTAGCAGGGCTTGATAAACGGAATCGTGGCAAATTTCCAAACGGCAATCAGCGTTGCTGTCGTCCAAAACAGCGCGTGTGAGACGGCGGCTCGTCCTGCCATATCGATCCGCAAGCCGAACATACCTTGAAATACCCAACGATCGAGCGGCAAAATCACCATCCACATCAACGCGATCCAGGCCATTCCCAACCAGAAGATAATCCACTTGATGTTGCTGTTGATGCTCCCAAAGAGCTTTTCTTGCAGACTGCTCGCCAGCTCGCTGGCTTCACTCGCCAGCGACAAACCGCCCGTCGTCAGCGACATTTGACCGGCTTCGGCCAAATCTTCTGGTGCAACACCCACAAAGATGCTGTGGATCTTGATGCCCTGTGCCACGATCTGCGCCAGTAGACTGGGGTCAAGCGGCGTACTGGGTTTGCCGTCAGTCACTACGAGCAGCTCGCGACAGCGATCGGAGACCTGCAAGAGGGCGTTAGTCGCATCGGTAATCGCGAGATTGAGATCGGTGCGCTCCGTCTCGAGCCTGCCCGCGAGCGTCGGATCGCTGAGCTTGGCGAGCATCTCCGTCTCGACGGCTTCTGGGTCGGCCTTGAATGACTCGGTGAGCGGCTCGGTCTGACCAGCAAAGCCGAAGACTTTGATTTGGTTAGGCCGATCGAGGGTCGTATTGCTGCGCTCGAGGTATGCCTTGACGGCGGCGATTTCCTCGAACATGACGCTGCCCGGCTGCTCGAAGTTTGCCAGGTCGCCGGTGCTGTTACTCAGATCGAGAGCGATTGCGACGTTGACGTTCGGCCTCCCCAAACCGAGTAGGGCAGACAGCAGCGCGATCGCGAGACAGAGCCCAAAGGCGATTGCGGGAATGTTGAATAGGGGATTTTCGAGAATCGTGCGGCGTGTCATTGGTATTTAAAGTGCGATCGCAACGATCGCGAGTGCGGGCGGACGAGTGGCAGTAGAGCTCGCCGTCGAGGCGATCGAAACATCAACCTCGACGGCGGAACCGGTGAAGCGCTATAGACAGCCGTTCTCGACGGAAACGAAACTGAAATTCGCACCGCTCGGGCCGCCGGAGTTCGACGGCTGGACGCAAACGAGCGGCACGCTGTCGATCACGTTGTAGTCCGCCTGGGTGGCTCCTACCTCGACGCCATCGTTGAGGATCTGCGATGCTTGGGCGCGATCGGGCGCGTTGCGCAGCACCCGCGACATCAGGTCGGTCGCGTCGAACGCCGCCGTCGTCCGCCAGCTCACCCGGCCTTTCCACAGTTGCGCCGTGTCTTTCGAGAAGCCCGCGTCGTTCTCCTCCCAGCGCCAGGGCACGGCTAGCACCATCTCGTTCACGGCCGACTCGCCGTTGAGCAGCAGCTGCGGCGAGTAGAGCGCGGCATCGCCCATCAGCAAAAGGCGATCGGAGCCGAGAGCCGCGTTGTTTTGCGCCACGCTGATGGCCACGGAAACGCCAGATTCGCCGGGAAGCGCCAGCAAAATCGAGTTGGAGTCATTCGTCCGCGCTTTGTTGACCAGTGCCGAGCCGTCGAGGCTGGTTTCGACGCCGATATCGACCGAGTCGAGCTTTGCGCCGGGCGATAAGGTATCCTCGTTCGCCTCAAACTGTTGCTTGAGGTAGTTACTGTAAGGGTTGCGCGAGTCGAAGACCAGCGTTACTTTGGCTTCTTTCTGCGTGGCCTTGGCGTGTTCGATCAGCGTCGCCAGTGCCTTGATGACGTACTGCTTGTAGAGGTCATCGACGCCCTGGGCGATCGGCACCGTCGTCAGGATGCTGTTGTTCGTGCCGATATCTTCGGTTAGTTCGATCGTCATCGGCGCAAGTACCGGCAGTTGTTGCGCGGCGTAACCTTGCAGGACGACGGCGCTGTACTCCGTCGCGCCGTGGCCGATGATACCCAGCACTTGCTCCGTACCCATTAGCACGCCCGCAATTTCGCCTTCCAGCGCGTTTTCCGGCGTGGCATCGCCCGCATCTACGACGACAACCGCCATCAGGCGCTCGACCCCCCTGTCGTTGAACTGCTTCTGCGCCGTGGCGACACCGCGCAGGATTTCTTTGCCCGTATCGTCATCGAGGGGTAAGGGCGCAACGACTGAAACCACAATCGGGTTGCCGCTCTCCATTGCTTTGGAGTTGTTCAGATAAATCTGCGCTTCGGGATCGTTCGAGTCCGCCGCCACAGCCGTCTCGTACAGCGAAATTGCCGCGCCCCAGTCGCGCAGCGCGAACTTCGTGCTGGCCGCTTCTTTCTGAGCGACGTTGTTCGAGCTTTTAATCAGCGTCCGTTCGCCTTGACTGAAGATTTCGACGATCGACTTATCGGCGCACTCGCTGACGAAGTCGTCGGGGTCGGTTGCCGCACAGTTGGCGATTGAAACGTTACCGCCACCAATATTGTTCGGGCTCGGTGGAGGCGTGCCGCCCACAGTCTGGCCGGTATTTACACCGGGCGTTGGCGTCGATGTGGGGGAAACTGCCGTCGTTCCACCGTTTTTATTTCCGCTCAACATGCGCGACACGCCGAAAGCTCCGCCCGCCAGTGCGACCACGGCCGCTGCCGCCATCGCGATCGGCTTCACCGGCAAACCGCTGCCGCCGCGGCCCCCAACCGGACTGCGGCCCCCACTCGAGCCGCCACCGACAACGTCGTTCTTACTCAGACCACAGACATCACACAGTAGACCCGTATTGTCGTGTGGGAGGTGCGGATCGAATTCAGTGCCGTCCGCTTTGACCCCAGTGCAAGTCCATGACATCAGTAATATCTCCTCAGTTTTTTGATTTCTCAGTACGATTGCGGGTTTGAATGAGTTGGGAACGTCTTGAAAGACGGCCTTTGATGCCATGGATAAAGACGAGTCCAGTGTTTTTTCAGGCGAGCTAGAAAGGAAGCCTCAGGTGTATTAGAACTTACGGATATTTGCAGAACTCGCTTGCTCTTAACAATCCCTGCAACAGTATATATGTGAGGTTTACTTTGAAAAGGTCTTTGTCGGCTTTTCCTATCAAAGTTATCTGACGCGATCTTAGGAATTTTTCTGAGTCTGAATCCTCTAGCGATCGCCCATCGCAGAAAAATCGCCCACGTTCAGAGAGCCGGGCCTGTTTCTGTCTCGTGGGAGGCTTCTGGGAAAAATTCCGCACCGCGCTCGAGAGCGGAGTCGATCGGGATACTCCAGCTCGATGCTGATGCCATCTCGCGTAAATCTTCGGGAATCGATCGCCCGTCCGGGTAGACGAACGGATCGCCCCATAATGGATAAGCGTGCAAGCCGTTGATTGCGATGAGTTCGCCCCTAAGATTCACCACGGGGCCGCCGCTCATGCCCTTCATTATTGGATTGCTGTAAGCGTAGCGATAGCCGTCAACGAGCGGCTCGTCGAGAGCGTAGGTCAGCTCGCCCTGTGTCCAACGAAATTTGCTGTTCTCTGGCCGCGTGCGATCGGCATCGACAAACGGATAGCCAGTGGCAAATGTCCTCTCGCCCGGTGACACCTGAGTTTGAACGGAGGCAACACGCAGGTTGCGATCGCTGGTAAACGAGAGAAATGCAAGATCGTAGCCGCCTACACGATCGTCGAGTTCGATCGTAGCGTCATAGATCTGCCCGTCATCAGTTTGGATTTGTACGGTCTCGTCGCGCAAAACATGAGAGTTCGTCGCCACGATGTAGCGATCTTCGCCGCCTTCGATTTCGTGGCGGGCAACGATCGCGCCGCTGCCCCAGCTTTCTTCGCCGAACACTTTTACCGTAAACTGACGAACGCGATCGCCGAACTCGCTTGCCTCGAGAGAAGGAAAAAAGTCGTCCGTTGTGTAATTGCTTTCCGGGCAGAAGAAACAAGGTAATTCTTGGGCTCTACAGGCCGGGAGTGCGATTTCCATCGTAATGGAAGTACCAAAAAGAATCGCGATCGTTCTCGTCAAGCCAATCAACATTCAGCAAAGAGACCAATAGGGACAAGTGCAGAGTACGCGAATGCCGGGGGGGGGAGTACGGGGTGGCGTCAGGCCCTAATGTCTCGTTACGCCGATCGTCGATCGTCTCGACTCTCTACTCACGTCAGCGCAGACTAATTACTTATGAGGTAGTGCATCTGTCCTTCCGCATCTCCCGCCAGAATATCGCCGTTTGGCAGGGACGCCACGGCGCGCACGATTGGCGGGAAAGCTACAGGGGACGGAGAGGAAGAGCGCAGGCCAGTGTCGATATCCCAATATGAGACTACACCGGGGCCGATGCTACTGTCGCCCGTTCCCACGATTGCCGTTTGGCCGTCGGGAGAGAGTGCCAGGCTGCGAACCTCAAATCCCGTGTCGAATTCTCGTAGAATCGCCCAGGTTTGAGTATCGATGACCGCGATATTGCCGTAGTTATCGCCGGTGATCAACTTAGAGCCATCGGGGGTAAAGTGCATCTCGATGATGACATGAGGAAGCTGCAACTCGCGCGTACCGCGTCCGCCTTCAGCGATGTTCCATCGGAATAGCACTCGCCCGATCGCGCCTATGGCATGTGTGCCGTCTGGAGCTGCAATCAGGTCGCTCGGTGCAAGGATACCGTCGTTGTAGGTGCGGATTTGCGTGCCGTCGGCTACGTTATAGTGCTCGACTTTGCCACCTGCGCCGCCGATCAGTAGGCTCTGACCGCTGCGGCTAAAGGCAACCGCCGACACGCCGCGACCATCGTCGAATGCGAAGGTGCGCAAAAGCTGTTGACTCACCACATCCCACAACATCACCGTGCCGTCACCGCTGCCGCTGGCGAGCAGACGGCCATCCGGACTGAAGGCCAAGTCTTGGACGCTGGTGTCGTGGTTGCCGAGCGTAGTCGTGTTCGCGCTGCTTCGCAGATAGACCGTACCTCTGCCGGAACCGATCGCCACTCGACCGTCGGAGCTGGCGACGATTTTCTCGATCGAGTCATCCGCAATAAAGTCAGGGTCATCTGGGTCGGTAACGATGTCACCGTCATCCGGATCGACCAAGGTAATGACATCATCGTCTGGGTCGGAAACGATGTCATCATCATCTGGCCTGACTAAGGTGATGACATCATCATCAGGATCGGAAACGATGTCACCGTCATCCGGATCGACCAAGGTAATGACATCATCGTCTGGGTCGGTAACGATGATGTCATTACCTTGGACATCGTCTGGGTCGGTAACGATGTCATCATCATCTGGACTGACTAAGGTGATGACATCATCATCTGGATCGGTAACGATGTCATCATCATCCGGATCGACCAAGGTAATGATGCTACTGTTCATTCCTCCAAAGCGTTCGTCAAAGGCGGACAAGAGTGCAACTTCATAGGGCGAGGGCGATTCTGCCTCGTACTCGGATAGCAGCGTTCTGCCTTGCGACTCGTCACCGGACGCGGCGGAAAGGTCGCCGTAGGTGCGACGCACGTAGGCGCGCGAAAGCAATGTGAAGGGATGGGTGAGGGTACTCACGGCGTCGTTCGCGCTTGTATTTGCCTCGAGTGCTAAGCCTTCGTCTGCATAGCTGCGAGCTTGCAGCGCCAGAGACAGCGCTTGCAGGCGTGGAGAAAGGCGCGACTGGGCGCGACGGAGATCTTCGATCGCGTCGTTATGACGATCGAGCTTGGCGCGAGCCGCACCGCGCACTAGCAGCGCCTCGGCATTATTCGAGTTGCGTCGCAGTACCTGGCTCGCATCGTCGATAACCCGGCTGTAGTCATCGCCTTGCGCGAGGCGAGCGTGGGCGAGCCCGATCAACGCAACCTCAGAGTCCGGCTTGAAGAGTAACCCCTGGGAAAAGTCGGCGATCGCACCGTCATAGTCTCCGTTCGCCATGCGAACGAGTGCATTTTGCGCGAAGGCACTCGGCGCGTTGTTGAGGAACGTTTCGATCGTAATCCCCCAGTAGAACCCGCCGCCTCGATCGGCAGCCGCGTGAATGCCGACCAGCTCGCTACTCTCATTGAGGATCGGTCCACCGCTCATACCGCCGCGCGTCGAACCGTTATAAATCAGGTTATACCCGCTGCTCTGGGCTCCATCGAGCTGGTTTGACACCTGACCGAGCGAGCAAGTTGGCCGCGAGGCATTCAGACCCGTCGGCCAGCCCGAAACCGATACATCTGCACCGTTGTTAATGTCCGTCTGCATGCGATCGCCGACGATGCGGTAGTCGTCATTGCTCTCCATCGTCACGATCGCCATATCGAGATCGAGATGGCTCGGGAAGCGGATAATGTCCTCGCGTTCGAGCCGGTAGGGCGATCCGCCGCCTGGCGGTGTGACCTGGTAAGTGAGCTGCGGCTCGCCGACAACATGACCGGCAGTCAGGATGTAGTACAGACCATCCTGCTCGGCCAGCAGCACGCCACTACCTTGAGACGGGCGACTCGGATCGGCACTGTCAATCTGAACCGTGATTTGCTCTGCAAGCTGGCACGCTGCCTCAGAACCAGAAGCTCTCGGAACGAGACCGACGAAACAGAGCGCTGCCGTCGCGAGGGCGGGAAAAGTGCGGCAGAATGGAACAGACGAGGAAAACATGATTGGAAGTTTGGTTCTGGCGAGCAGGGAGAAGAGCGACAGAGTCTTGGGGAGAGTGAGTGTCGATCGCCTTTAAACAAGTATCAAGATAGCAGCAATGGCCGATCTCAGAGGTTTAGACATCATCGAGATTGTCCTGAGTATGCCCCGAAAGTAAAAAGTCAAAAACCTTGAAAATTCAAGCGCTTCTCAGTCGTTCGGTTGCTCCTGAAACTACTCAAAGTGCTGGCAATATTTTACGAAAATCGATCTAACTCGCCGCTATTTTGACGGCATTTATCTCAAAATTTGGCGATACTGATCGCAGGGAAGCATTGAGTCTCAATACTGCTAGCAATATTCAAAGACCCAAAATAAAATACGATCGAAACTTGCGAAAGTTCTTGTTCTTTACCTCGTCTCACCGCTTCAAGTGATGTCGATCGTATCGAAAATTCCCCCACATCAACCACCTGATCAAAAACCATCTACGTAGAATCCACAGTATGAGTAACAGGGGGCTTTTGTTTATACTCTGTTAGATGCTTTTTTTCTCTGGATCGAGTCTAAAGCAAAACCTGCAAACCAATCTAAGTGAAAACACTAGAATCATGCGTTTTCCCTGATATTTGCAAAAAGGCGGGATCGCATGCGCGACGGCAGCGCCCTTCCTAGACATGTGACTCTAGCCAGAGATAGGCATTTCCCTGACGCCCTAAGTACCAACGACATGCTGAATAGAACCTTTTTGAAAGCTGCCATCTTCTCACTGGTCGCCGCAGTGTCGGCAGCGGCTGGAGCTCCAGCTCGTGCGAACTACGCTTATCCCGACGCCTTTGCATGCCAGCGGGATGCATCGGGCGTGTTCACGACCTATGCCGTCAAAGGTGATATGGAGGTGGCAATTATCCAGTGGACGAGCGACTTCGGCTCTTCGTCTGGCTACTCGCAACAAGACCGCTGCGAAATGGTCTCCAACCGTCTCGATAGCACTATCCGGAACCGCACACTGCAATATTTGACCCACGGTTGGATGAACGGCCAACCCGTAATCTGCACGGCGGAGGATCGTGGTGGCTCTTGCGGTACCCTCATTCTCACCCTGCCGCACAGCCGCGCTCACCTCGCTGCTAGCACGCTTCGCAGCATGGGCGATGCGGGTCGTCTGGCTTCCGGCCCAATAACTCAATCGGAAGGAGGGAGTTGTTCAGATGGCCCGATCGCAGATGTCGGAATGGCGTCGGATAGCGATTCGTTTGGCCCGCGCCCTGATGTTGGACATGCCGAGCCCGAAGTGCGCACGGCACGCGATGCAGGCTGCGTCACGGAAGAAGACGGAACCGTCTATGTCGATATGCTCGGCGTCTTGGGTCACGTCTTCAACTAGGTTCAGGCTGACATGGGGCGATCGAGTTCTCGGACTCGTCTCATGTCTATTCATCTCGATACCATCAGATCGCAAGCAGACCCGCGACGGCGAGCGCCACACTCGGCGCGCAGCTCGTGGGCCTGCTTTTTGCATATTTGAGTTTTCCAGTGTCAGATCGCTACTGCATTCGATCGATCGTCCGATACTGGATCGCCTCGGCGATATGGTTCGTGCCGATCGCCTCGCTCCCGGCCAGGTCGGCGATCGTCCGCGACACCTTGAGGATGCGATCGGTCGCCCGCGCCGAGAGCCCCAGCTTGCGGATCGCTCCTTCGAGGATGGCCTGGGAGCCTGCATCGAGCTGACACCATTTCCGTAAATGGCTGCTGCCCATCTCGGCATTGCAGCGCACGGACTCGCCGCGAAACCGCTCCGAGGCGCGATCGCGACCGGCCTGCACGCGATCTCGCACGTTCTCTGACGGCTCGCCGGTGCTCTGCTGGGTCATCTCCTCTGGTTTCAATCGCCCGACGACGACTTGTAAATCGATGCGATCCATCAGCGGTCCCGACAATCGCGACCAATATTGCTCGCGCTGGCGGGGCGAGCAGGAGCAGGCTTGGATCGTGTCGCCGAAGTAGCCGCAAGGGCAGGGGTTGGTGCTAGCGATGAGGGTGAATTGGGCGGGGAATTCGACGGACTGGCGCGTGCGCGAGATCGTCACGAAGCCGTCTTCGAGGGGCTGACGGAGGAATTCGAGAACGTCGCGCTTGAATTCGGTCAGCTCGTCCAGAAACAAAATGCCGTTATGCGCCAGGGAGATTTCGCCTGGTTTCGGGTAGCTGCCGCCGCCGACCAACGACGGCCCCGAGGCGGAGTGGTGCGGGCTGCGGAAGGGCCGATCGCGCACGAGCTGGCCGCGATCGCGCAGCAGCCCCGCCACCGAATGAATTTGCGTCACCTCCAGCGCTTCCTCGACGCGCAGGGGCGGCAGGATTCCCGGCAATCGTCGCGCTAGCATGGTTTTGCCGCTTCCAGGAGGTCCTACGAATATGAGGTTGTGCCCGCCGGTTGCGGCGATCTCTAGGGCGCGGCGAGCTTGGATTTGGCCTTTTACGTCTTTGAGGTCGAGCATCAGTCGATCGCTGTCGGCCAGCGCTGCTTCGGGATCGACGACGACGCGGGCGTGGCGGCTCGGGTCGTTCATCAGGTCGGCCACTTCGGCAATGCTCTTGCAGCCGTAGACCGACAGACCCTCGACGACGGCGGCTTCTTGGACGTTGGCTTCCGGTACGACGATCGCGCTCATGCCCAGACGCCGCGCTGCCGCTGCGATCGGCAAGACGCCCGCCACGGGTCGCAGGCTACCGTCGAGCGACACTTCCCCGAGAAACATCGTGTCGCCGAGGAGTTGGGCGCTGACCTGCTCGGAGGCGGCCAGGATGCCCACGGCGATCGGCAGATCGAAGCTAGGGCCCTCTTTGCGGAGGTCGGCGGGCGTTAAGTTGACGACGATTTTCCGCATCGGGAAAGCGTAGCCGGAGTTTTTTAGCGCGGCTTTGACCCGCTCGCGCGACTCTTGGACGGCGGCATCGGGCAGGCCGACGATGACGGTTTTCGGCAGGCCACCGGCCACATCTACTTCGACGCCCACTTTGACGGCGTCGATGCCGACCAGGGTTGCACTCCAAATTCGAGCTAGCACGGGCAGGGGTCGCGTCGATCGCGCGTTTGAAACGGTCGTGCGGTATCGTCTCACGGCGAGTAGTGGCAAGGGGGCGATCGGTGTCACATCGGCCTACCGGAACGATCGCGAGCTTCCTACAATGGTCGGATAGCCGCAGGAGACTAATGCGTCGTGATAACACAGCGATTTTCGAGGGTGCGACGCGACGATCGCGGGGTCGATCGCAACTGGTTGCTGTGGCTGACGATCGCGGCGCTCGCTCTCTACACCCTCAACCTCGATGGGACAGCGCTGCGCGACTGGGATGAAGCCACTGTCGCCCAAGTCGCTCGCGAGATCGCCAACGCGCCGATCGAGTCGCTGACCTGGCTGTTTCCGACGCTCCAAGGCGAACCCTACTGGAACAAACCGCCGCTGCTGCACTGGGCGATCGCGCTGTGCTTTCGGCTGTTCGGCGAGGGCGAGTGGACGGCGCGGTTGCCGGGGGCGCTGTGCGGCGCGCTGACGGCTCCGGCGCTGTATGTGGTGGTGCGCGAGCTGTGGCCGCGTCGGCTCGAGGCGATGCTGGCGAGTACGATTTTTTTGACCTGGTTGCCGGTGGTGCGCCACGGACGGCTGGCGATGCTGGACGCGGCGATCGGGCTGTTTTTCGTCGTGGCGATCGGCTTTACGCTGCGATCGCGGCGGGATTTGCGCTACTCCTTGGGTCTGGGCGTAGCGATCGGGCTAATGTGCCTGACCAAAGGACTACTCGGAATTTGCCTCGGCGGTCTGCTGATGGTCTTTTTGGTGTGGGACACGCCGCGCCTGCTTCGGCAGCCCTGGTTTTGGTATGGCATCGGCACGGGCAGCATTCCGGCCTGGTCGTGGTACGCGATGCAGTTCCAGCGTTACGGCAGCGAGTTCGCGAGCAAGCATCTGGGCGAGCAGGCGGTCGATCGCCTGGTCACAAGCGTCGAGAGTAATGGCGGCTCGCCGGAATATTATGTCTTTGAGCTGCTGAAGTACGGCTGGCCGTGGCTGCTGTTCGCCGTGCCGGGGATGATTTGGGCGTGGCAAAACCGAAAGTTTAGCTGGGGCAAGCTGCTAATCGTCTGCGGCCTCGGCTATGGGCTGATTATCTCGGCGATGCAGACAAAGCTGCCCTGGTACGTGCTGCCGCTGTATCCAGTTTTAGCGATCGCGGCGGGGATTCGCCTCGGCGACCTGTGGCAGAGCGGTCACATTACGGGGATGCCGATCGCGGTCGATCGGCGCTATCCGCATATCTGGGCGCTCGGTTTGGGCGGGCTCGCGACTGGGATGGTGAGCCTGCTGGGTTACGAGCTGCTGGCGTTTGCAGAGGGTCGCCCGCTGCTGCTGACCTGGCACGTGCAGGTGACGGTAGCCTGTCTGGCGATGACCTTTGGGCTGGCGGCTTGGCGGGTGGCGCGGCGCGATTTGCAGTTCATTTTGGTGCTGGTTTGGGGGACGTATATTTCGCTGCTGTCGTTTGTGACGTCTAACCAATGGAACTGGGAGCTGAACGAAAACTATCCCGTGCGTCCCGCTGCTGAGTTCGTCCGACAGGCGATTCCGCCCGATCGCCCGCTGCTAGTTCTCGATGCCTATCCACGCCCGTCGTTGGCTTATTACGCCGAGCGCCCGATCGCTGTCGTTGCGCCCGACGATCGCGAACAGCTGTATGAAAAATGGCAAGTTCAGCCCGAACTTTGCGTACTTGCTCCCGTCGAGCGTGCAGTAACACTGAGAGAACTCGTACGTGATTCGGACATCTCGGGGACGTTTGTTCGCTCGCAGGACTGGATCGCTGTCTGTCGTGCGTCGCTCTCCGACGGAGCCCCCGAATAGCGCGATACGAGGCCGTCGCTGTCTACCTTCACCAAACTTCGCCATGCGCTCAGCTCCTCTGACTGCTTTGCTTTCGCGCTTCATGTTGCTGGCGGTTGCGACGATCGCGCTGCCGAGTTTTCCCGCGCTGGCGACCGAAATGGCGATGTCGCCCCACGAGCCGGACTATCAGTGCGACCCGCCGGTGACGCAGCTCGATATGAACTTCTGCGCGCGCGATCGCTGGCAGGCGGAGGACGATCGCCTCGACGCGCTTTACGAGCGCCTAGAACCGACGCTGTCCGACCTGGCCGCGACCGCACTGGCTGAAGCGCAGCTTGCCTGGGCTGAATATCGCGACGCCGAATGCGAGTTCGCGACCAGCGCCTATATGGGTGGCTCGATCGCGCCGCTGATTTACCACGATTGCCGCCAAGCCCTGACCGCCGCGCGCGCCGACGAGTTGGCCGCATACATCGACGATCGTCGTCCCGATGCCGAACGCAGCGACTTCGAGGAACTCGAAGGCGAGCAGAGAGCCGCTCTCTACACGCTCTACTTCCACATGGCGAGCAACGTACCTCGAAGCGAAGACCTCTCCGCTGCCGACACCGCCTGGACGAACTATCGCTATACGGTTTGCGAACTCGAATCGATTCTGGGGCAGACGTCGGGGCGGCAAAACTGTCGGCTCCGCGTCACAGAGCAGCGCCTCGCCCGCCTGCAAAACTATCTGGAACAGCGCCGCTAGCACGCTCCAAATAATGTAGGGGCGCATGGCAATGCGCCCGGATGCCGGTTTCGCGCGAACGATATCGCGGGCGCACTGCCGTGACGCCCCTACCGATATTTTTTGTATCTCTAGCTAGCGCTGGGGATTCGGTGCGCTGGGAGCAGTGGGGTATGCGGCCTGCGCGCCAGGGACGGGCTGCGGGGTCGCGCCGGGAGCGGCAGAATTCGAGAGCGGCTGCTGGGGCGCGGCCTGCGGCTGGGGTTGTTGAGCTGCTTGCTGAGCCTGCTGCGCCTGCTGCGCCTGCTGCTTTTGCGCCTGCTGAAGCTGCTGGGCTTGGTGCATCGCTTCCTGGCGATGAGCGCGGTAGGACGCATCCTGCTGGAGCTGGGCGCGACCGTTGTTGACCACGCGCATCATGTCGCTGAGCTGCTGCTCGATCGCCTTCAGCACGCGATCGGCGTACTCGTCGGCTCCCGCCTCGATCGCGCGGGCATCGGCCAAGGCGCGAGTGCGAATCTCGTCGGCTTCCTGCTGGGCGTGCTGGCGCAGGCGTTCGATTTCCGCCATCGTCCGTTCCTGGGCGGCATCGCAGTCGGCTTTGATTTGCTCGCGAATGCGATCGGCTTCGGCCTTAGCCTGACGCACCAGTCCCATTTCATCGACGATGCTCGCGGCCTGCTTCTCGGCGGCCTCGACCACGTCTCGACCGTACTTCTCCGACTGGCGTAGGATCTCGTCCTTCTGGCGCAGCACCTCTTCCGCGCCCTGGAACGCCGACGGTAAATTCAGCCGCACCAGGTCGAGGACATCGAGGATCGGCTCTTCGTCGATCAGCGTCCGACCCGTCAGCGGCACGCGCGGGCTATCGAGGATCATTTCCTCGATGCGGCTGAGTTCTTGCTGGATATCGACCTTGCGATCGGCGCTCGCCGGAGCTGCGGCCTCTGCGGAACGATCGCCGGAAGTTCCCGCCGCCGATGCGGGCGTCGAATTGGAAGTGGTGTTGGAGTCGTTCACAGGTTGCCTGGATGTTTGGTCGGGATCGAGGCGGCGGTGGCCTGACCGTAGCAGTGATAAATTTCCCGCGCGACGGACGGGGGAACGAGATGATCGACGGAACCGCCGAAGCGGGCGATTTCCTTAACGACGCTGCTGCTCAGGAAGCTGTACTCGTTCGAGGCGGCGAGGAAGACGGTTTCCGTCGTCGCTGAGAGGGTTTTGTTGGTGTGCGCCATTTGCAGCTCCATCTCGAAGTCCGAGAGAACCCGCAGGCCACGCAGCAACACTTTGGCGTTGTGGGCTTTGGCGTAATCGACGGTGAGCCCGTCGAAGCGATCGACCTCGACGTTACCCAAATGCGCGGTGCTGTTGGCGATTTGCTCGACGCGGCGCTCGCTGGGGAAGAGCGGCGTTTTGTTGGGGTTCGTCACGACGGCGACGATGACCGTGCCGAAGAGCTGGC
>ERZ1740067.1769-NODE-1769-length-14260-cov-5.012601_pt1 | contig 14260 bp, 11 predicted proteins | sample MGYA00581736_ERZ1740067 | MGnify/ENA primary metagenome ERZ1740067 (study PRJEB43018, sample SAMN04849236) | marine metagenome | isolation source: floating plastic debris | place: Pacific Ocean | collected 2008-08-27 | study: EMG produced TPA metagenomics... | reverse complement strand
GTTCGAAGGCACCTGGCAACAGAAGCCTTCACTTCACACTCTTCCCTCCGACGACGCGAAACACTGGCACTGCCTATCGCCGCCCGCTCCATAAAGCGCTATCCTTGGAAAAGGGCCTTTCCTTTTTGAACCTTGCCCGTCAATGTGCTTTTCTGAGATGAAATTCAAAGCGAGATTCGACTGAACACGATGTCTGAAGACCTGTTGCGATACGATATCCTGATCCAGGATGCCCTGCGTGGTGCTGTGAAGAAAATCCTTGCGGAGGTTGGACGCACCGGTCTGCCCGGCGATCACCACTTCTACATCGCGTTTGAAACGACCGCACCGGGTGTGAAGATCTCTCAGCGTTTGAAAGAGCGTTACCCGCAAGAGATGACAATCGTCCTGCAGCACCAATTCTGGGATCTGGCGATCGGGGAGCATGCCTTCGAGGTTGGCCTGTCCTTTGGCGGCGTCCCGGAAAAGCTGCTGGTGCCCTTCTCAGCAATCAAAGGATTCTTTGATCCTTCCGTTCAATTCGCGCTTGAATTCGATCCTGGCAAGACAGCCGAAGAGCTTCCAGAAGATCTTCTGGAAGCGGTGGAAGAACTTGCGAAGGCGGAACAGGAAACCACCGAAAAGCTGATGACAGCCGACAACAAGCAGGATGATGTTCCTGCAGTGGAAGCTGAGAAAAAAGTCAAAAAATCAGATCAAGACACGGAAGACAGTGACGGCGGCGGTGAAGTTGTATCGCTGGACGCATTCCGGAAAAAAACCTGACCCTCAGGAAAAGGCCATGAGCGCCGAGATTGTCAATCTGCGCCAGGCGCGCAAGCAGAAGCAGCGGCAAACAAAAGCGAAAACCGCCGAAAGCAACCGCCAGAAGTTCGGCCGGACCAAAGCTGAACGCGAGGCAGACCGCAGGCGCCGGGATATGCTTGAGAAGCAGGTCGATGGCCATAAGCTTGACGGACCGGCCACCATTCTGCCCGGCGACGACTAACCCATATGGCGCTCCAGAAAAGATCGGTTTCCCTGCACGGCCACCGGACCAGTGTGGCTCTGGAAGCGGAGTTCTGGGCGGTCATCGACGCAGCCGTAAGTGCCGAAAATCGTTCCCTTGCCAGCTTGATCGCAGAAATAGACGACACGCGGGATCCGGACGATCCGCTGTCTTCTTCCATCCGCGTGTGGGTGCTCAACCGGGCGCAAACGCGCGCCGAACGACAAGCTTAAATCAACACAGCAAAACTGGTGTCATTGACCAGCCGGGATACCGAACTGCCCGCTTAAAAGATCTTCGATGGTGATCGGACCATCAAGGGGCGGGAGGTCTGAGGCGGGTTTAGATTCAGGCGCTGCAGATGCGCCGGTGAGATCAAGATTGTCGTTCGACGCATCAAGCACCGCGCGGATCCGGTCAGTCAGCGGGATCGGGTCATCCACTGGAGCATTGGCAGGGCTGGCGGCAGATTCAACGGGTTGAGTGGCAGGCACAACCGGGGTCTGCTCGCTGTTCTGCGTTTGCTCCTGCTCCTGGCTCTCCTGCTCAAGTCGTTCCTGTTCCAAACGAAGACGTTCTTCTTCTGCCGCCTGTGCCGCTGCTTCTGCGGCTGCAGCGGCCTCAATCGCTTCCCGTTCGCGCCGAACCTTTGCTTCAGACTGGCGTTTGAGTTCGCGCGTCAGGCGGTCCCGCTCCAGGATTTCTGCCTGCAGGCGCTCTACCCGCTCCACTTCTTGCTCAAACGCGCGCAGCGTCAGATAAGCTGTGAACGGTGTGATATCGACACTGCGCGCAGGTGCCTCTACCGGCCCTTCAAACAGCAAGCCGATCTGCGGCTCGGCACCGGTCACCGCGTTTTCTCCCGGATCGACCTGCAGCGAGAAATCCGCATCGAGGTCATAGGTATTAAGATCGAGCTGCGCCGATCCAAAGACTTCGGCCTTTTCGGCATCAACCACAACGTTGCGGGCAGAAAGACGGCCGCCAACCAGCGTCAGTGTTCCTTCCACCTTTTCAAAGGGCAAGCTGCCGGCAGACATGTGGCTGAGGAAAACCTCTTCGATCTTGTCGTCCTGCAAGTCGAGACCAGCATCAACCGCCCGCGTCACCTGAAGAAAGGCCTGCGGGTTCAACCGCTGAACCGTGCCGTCTTGAAGAGTGAAGGACCCACCACCATTCAACCCTGCAACAACAGCCGCGATCGAGCGGCCAATGCCTTCGAATTCGAGATAGAGATCGCCTGTCCCGGAGACAACTGCCCGTCCATCCGGACGCCATGACAGCTGGCGAAGATCCGCGCCGGTCAGCTTAACCCGGCCAGATGCGGCCCCTTCTGCCTCTGAACGGCGGAGGGAGAGATTACCGTCAAGCTTGCCGCCCGCATAGGTGCCATTCAGACCATCAAGACGCAGAAGTAGCGGCGTTAAGCGGAATTCGGCCCGTGCCGATTGAAGGGCCGTATCTTCGTCGAGGTAAAGATCGTCAGCCCGCAGATCCAGCGTCACATCCAGATCATCCAGAAGCGGCGCGCCAAAGAAGGCCGTTGGCCAAACGCTTGACCCATCACCAAGCGCGTACCATTGGTCCGGACCGAGCACCAGTTCGCTCAGGGCGCGCAAATCCATTTGGCTGACGTTGAGCTCTCCATTGAAACGGCGGTTCCGCTCGCCTGGAACCGGTGTCAGATCACCTTCCAGCCTGCCATCGAACCGGGTGTCCTGGAACGTGCCACTGAACGACGGCACTGCCAGACTGGTGCCAACCCCTTCAACGGTCGCTGTCAAAGTCGCTGGCAAATCACCGGCCATGACCGGCAAAATACGGCCCGAAAGCAATGCCAATGGTGTCAAGTCAGGCGTTTCCAGCGTCCCTTCTAAGGCATAAGCGGCTTCCTCATCAGTCTTGAGGGTCAGTGTTCCGGTGGTCTCTATCTGCGTGTCGCCGAGCCCAACAGTGCTGCGGACGTCGAGACCATTGGCAGGAACGCCAGAGACCTCTGCCATTATCCGCGCTTCGCCGATCGCTTCAACGGGAAGAACATCAAGGCCGAGCTGCTGCAAAACCGCGCTGCCGTCCGCCCCCGTCATGGACAGTGCAACGCCGACATCAGCTTCATGCCAGGTGTCAATCCTGCCTTCCAGATTGGATCGGACCGCAACTTCCGTCCCTCCGGCAGTGCCGGTCAATTCAATAGAAAGATCAGTGCCGTTGGCGCGTTCAGCCGCTTGCAGGGACGCATCGAACTGGGCCGGCACAAGGCTATCAGCGGCTTTTTCCAGTCGGTTAATGAGCGCAGAGTCCGGAACCACTCCCTTGACCAGAGCCATCAGACCAGAAAGATCCCTGGCATCAAGCGTCCCGGAAACGCCCCCGTTTGGCGCTGTCAGAAGATTGCGGACATCGCCCGTTACATCAATCCGGGCACCGGCGAGATCAGCTGCGAACAGACGATCAATGCGCATGTTGCCATCGGCATACTCAGCCTCAAACGCCAGCCCTTCCCCGGCAACGCCCTGCCCCCGAACTTCACGCGCCTGCAAGCGCAGCGACACATTTGTGGACCGGCCCTCTCCAGATGATGATTGCGTTGTCGCCCCGCGGAACGGCCGCATCAGGGCCGTCAACGTCTCCATCTGATCAAGATCCAGTGTGTCCGCATCCAGAGACAGGGAAAACTCGGCGTTGCCACTGCCACGCGGTTGGCGGTACGCAAGTCCGCCGCGCGCTTCCGACCCGGCAACAGTGAGACGAAGGTTATCAAGTGCTGCGCCTGCCGGCATCAGGTTCAAACGGCCTTCAACGGCAACCGGCTCCAGAACCGCTGCTCCACTTTCCTGGCTCTGCCACCAGCTGAAAAATGTCGCGGGCTGATCGGAACGAATTGAGACGGCGCCACGGTAGGTCAACGCCGGCTCAAGGCCGAGGTCCCCTTGTGTTGCGACCATGGTGCGGCCGGGCAAGCGCCCGGCAAGCCGAGCAATCCGCCAGCCTCCCAGCATGGTTTCAAGGTCAAGGCGGACATTTTGAATGATGCCGCCGCCAGCCACTACAGCCGGGACATCCAGCGACAAGGCGCCATCGATTGTCGGCAGTGGCACAGCCCTTAACGCACTGACGAGCTGCTGCCCGGCGGTATTGATTTCGACAGGCGCTTGTGGACCGCCACCCAAAAGGCGATCCAGATCCACCTGTTTCGACTGTGCACGAACTTCAAAACGCCGGTCACCAGAATAAACCAGATCCGCCTCGCCCGTCATGCTGAGCCGTTTGTCCTCCGGTCCGAACCTGAATTCGAATTCCGGAACAGCCACTTCCGCGATATCCGCGGAAAACTGGCCTTCAACCGACCAAGTGTTCGTGTCGCCTTCGTCGAGCGCGACCGAGGCTATATCGAACGCTCCGTCGAATCGGGGAGCGGCATCCGTCTCGCTCAAGCCACCATCAAAACTGAAGGTCACCGGTCGATCCGTGGGTGTCACATCTCCTTTGAGACGCAGGCTTTCATTGTCGCGAATGCGGCCTGAAGCAAGGCTGACCGTATAGGCGCTCCCGTTTAACGTCAGACTGCCATCGGCGCGGAAGGGACCGGCCAATGTGCGCGCACTGACGGAGAGGTTGCCGTTATCAAGGCTGTGCGTCTCGCCCGTTCGGGCATCGATCACAGAAATCGCTCCGTCGCGGATCGTGACCTTCTCAAGGGCCACATCTTCCGGAGGCAGCTCTGCAAGGGCGCCGTCCGCCGTCACAGCGGTCAGCCAATCCAACCGGCCTGCCTCATCCAGAGACAGGGTGAGGTGCGGCCGCTCCAGAGCCATATCGACAACACGAAACTCACCTTTCAGGAGGGGCGGCAATTCAACACGCATGTCGAACCGGGAGACGACCAGCAGCGGGTCTTCAGCTTCGCCGACGCGAACATCGGAGAACCGTATGTATGGCGCAGGCAACAGGCGGAGATCCGCCTCCCCGAGAACGGTCACGCGGTGCCCAAGCACCCGGCTTGCGTAGGTTTCAAAGGTCGACCGGTAGATGGTCCAATCAATGAAAAACGGCCCCACCAGTGCCGTAATCAGCACCAGGACCACTGCAATCCCGAAAGTAATGTAGACCGAGTTCAGGCTGTGTCTCCTTAAGGTTCAGCCAATCGAGCCAACTGATGTCCGGTTTTGTGCCTGTTTGTCAGGCCAATCCGGTTGTGAAAACAGCCAGCCTCTTCCCCTGTTATTAATCCGATTCCCTACACTATCATGACTGCCGCACAACATGATCTGCCAGAATCGCGCAAATTCGAAATTTGCCTTCGTCCGGCAAACCGCAGGCAGCAATTCTTGAAGCAGTTTGGGAGCCTCTACAATTATGCACCAGAGTTTTATGGCAAGATCTTGCCCGGGTTCATGATGTTGTCGGGATCAAGGGCCTGTTTGATTGCAATCATGAGGCCCAGCGCGGTGCCATGTTCGCGCTCCATGTATTTGCGCTTGCCCTGACCGACCCCATGTTCGCCGGTGCAGGTGCCGCCCATGTCGATGGCCCTCAAGGACAGGCGTTCAACAAAGGCCTTGGCACCACGCACTGCCTCAGTATCCTCCATGTCAACGAGAACCTGAACGTGGAAATTGCCGTCACCGACATGACCGACGATCGGGGCAAGCAAGCCTTCTGCCTGAATATCGTCCGCTGTTGCCTGTACGCAGTCGGCAAGCCGGGAAATCGGAACGCAGACATCCGTGACCATGATATCGGCATCGGGCTTGAGGGACTTGCCAGCCCAATAGGCATCGTGCCGTGCTGTCCAAAGGCGGGTGCGTTCTTCCGCCGCTGTTGCCCATTTGAACGGCCCGCCGCCGAGCTCTTCTGCAATGGCGGAGAACATTTCAGACTGTTCTTTCACGCCCGCTTCAGACCCATGAAACTCCAGGAAAAGCGTAGGTGTTTCGGCCAGATCCAACTTTGAATAATTATTGCAGGCTCGCACCTGCAGACTATCCAGCAACTCAATCCGGGCGACCGGCAAACCCATTTGGATGGTGTTGATAACAGCGTTACAGGCCGCCTGCACGTCCGGGAACGGGCAAACACCGCCGGAAATCGCTTCCGGTTGGCCGTGAAGGCGTAAGGTGATTTCCGTGATGATGCCGAGCGTGCCTTCCGAGCCGACCATCAACCGGGTCAGATCGTATCCGGCGGAGGACTTTTTCGCTCTTCCGCCAGTGTGGACGATCGACCCATCCGGCATCACAACGGTCAGGGCAACCACGGCGTCCTTCATCGTTCCGTAGCGCACGGCGTTGGTGCCGGACGCCCGGGTCGCCACCATGCCGCCAATGCTGGCGTCCGCGCCCGGATCAATCGGGAAAAACAAACCTGTGTCCCGAAGGTAGCTGTGCAGCTGCTTGCGGGTCACACCGGCTTCAACGACGCAATCCAGATCTTCCGGGTGCACGTCCAAAATCCGGTTCATTTGACTAACATCGATGGAGATGCCCCCGTGCGGAGCATTCACGTGCCCCTCCAGCGAAGTCCCCGTCCCAAAGGGAATGACCGGTACTTTGGCTGCGGCGCAAAGTTTGACGATGTCGGAAACCTCTTCTGTTGTCTGCGCAAACACAACAGCATCCGGCGGCTGGGTCTCGATCCAGGTGGTGGTATGCCCATGTTGCTCGCGCAGCGCTGCGGACGTCGCACACCGCTCCCCAAAGCGGTCCTTCAACGCCGACACGAGTCCCTCGACCCCGGCACTCCCGGTTGAATTTTCAAGTGTTTGGGCCGCTCCCGCCAATTCTGGCATTGTCTTTTTCTCCGTGGACACGTCTTTTCTTCGTGCTTTTTCATCGCCTATGTTAGCCGCACCTTACAGCAAAAAACCATTGGTCAACGGTCTGAAAATGCCGCAGGCCGATCATATTTGGAGGAGTTTTTCATGCCGATTGCCTGGAAGCCGGAGCCGGTGCGGTGCGATGTCATGACCGTCAAGGACGAATGGATCGACTATAACGGTCATCTGAACATGGCCTACTACAACGTCCTCCTGGATAAAGCGTGCGATCAGGTGTTTGAACAGCTTGGCCTCGGCCCGGAGTATGTGAAGGAGCGCAATGCCTCGTTTTTCACCGCAGAAGCCCATGTTTGCTACGTCCGGGAACTCAGCGCCGGAATGCCTGTGATTGTATCCCTGCAGTTGATCGGCTTCGATGAAAAGCGGGCTCATTTTTACGAGGAAATGCATCACGCTGAAGAAGGCTGGCTGTCTGCTACATCCGAACAGCTCTGTCTGCATGTGGATATGGCAGCCAGAAAGGTCGCGCCATGGCCGGAAGACATCACGGCAAATCTGCAAGCGCTTGCAGACGCACACAGCTCCTTGCCTCGTCCTGAGCGGGTCGGCAGGCACATTGAGATCAAAAAGAAGAGCTAGAACGCAAATTTCAGCACAAATTGCAGTGATTTAGGGCGTTTATCGGTCAACTTGACCTGTATTTTACGCACGACTCGAGCGACACTGACAGATGTAAAGAGTAATGTGCCGTTTCGCCAGCGGGCCGACAGAATGCGCAAGATACTAGACGCCGCGAGCCATCTACCCGATATCCTGATCAGCTGGATCACGCCCAACGTGCGCCAGTACAGGTCCAGCCGTTTGCATGTCGTGTGGTTGCTTGCGCTAATCGTCGGTGTTCTCGTTGCGATTGCCGCCATTGTCTTCCGGACCTTAATCGGGCTTTTCCAATTGCCCTGGCTGGGAACGGCCACTGAACTCACAATGGAAGCCGCTGCTGCGCAGCCCTGGTGGGTGATCTTGGCGGCACCCACCATTGGCGGCCTCATCGTCGGCTGGATCCTGCAGAAATACCACCCGTATCAGCGGGCCGGCGGTGTGGCCGACGTCATTGAAGCGCGCGCCTATGGCGGCCGGGGCTTGCCGCTGAAAGCAGGTCTGTGGTCTGGCCTGGTCACAACGATCTCGCTCGGTGCCGGCGCGAGTGCCGGACGTGAAGGTCCCGTTGTCCACCTTGGCGCCACGATTGGCGCTGCTATTTGTTCGAAGTTCTCACTGCCCGATTCAGCACGCCGGGTCCTCTTGGGCTGTGCTGTTGCCAGTGCGGTCTCAGCCTCGTTCAACGCGCCGATCGCAGGCGTCCTCTTTGCCCACGAAGTGATCCTCGGCCACTATGCCGTTTCGGCTTTTGTACCGATTGTACTCGCATCGGTCATGGGCACATTGATTGTCCGATGGTGGTTTGGCGATGTCGCCGCCTTCGTGATCCCCCAATATGAGATCACGTCTTATCTTGAAATCCCAGCCTTCGCGCTTTTGGGGCTCACATGTGCGGCTGTGGCCATCATTTTCCAGTTCGCGCTGATCGGGACCGACTGGACAGCCCGCAATGTCACAATGCCGCTGTGGCTTCGCCCGGTTCTGGGCGGCCTTGCCGTTGGCACGATGGGGATCTTTGTTCCCGGCATCCTAGGCGTCGGATACGAAGCCACCGACCTTGCGCTGAAACACGAGTTGCCGCTTCAGACCATGCTTATCCTGCTGGTGGCCAAGACCGCGGCAACGGCCATAACTCTCGCCTCGCGGTTTGGCGGGGGGATATTCTCGCCGGCGCTTTATCTCGGTGCCATGACCGGTGGCGCCTTCGGCTTGATTGCGGCGTCCGTGTTCCCGGAAATGGCCTCAAGCCACGGGCTTTACGCGATCCTTGGCATGGGCGCAGTGGCAGCGGCGGTTCTTGGCGCACCCGTCTCCACGACGATGATCGTCTTCGAGCTGACCGGCGGCTATGCCCTTTCGATCGCGCTGCTTCTGTCTGTCTCCATCGCAACCGGGTTGACACAGGCGGTGCATGGCAAGTCCTACTTCCATTGGCAGCTCGGCATGCGCGGGTGTTTCGTCAATGAGGGCGCGCATCGTCTCCTCAGCGAGACGGTGAAGGTTCGCGACTTCATGGATCCGCCCTCCGAAAACGAAGACCCGGACGCCCTCAAGTTCGATCCCGGCTCCGATGGCCCTTATCTGCATGACACGGACAGCCTCGAAAGCGCGCTGAAGAGTTTTGACGCTTGCGGAAAGTCATCGCTGCCCGTGGTGCGCAAGGGCAATGCCACGCGGATCGTCGGCACGGCCCGCCACGTCCGCGGTCTGCGCTACTTCAACGCCGCCTTGATCAAGGCGACGAAGGAAGAACATGTTTGATCGGAGATCAGCATCGGAAACATCCGTGCCCGTCCGTCACTGCCGGTATGCAATTGACCGCTACGTTTCATAGGGAAACTGATAGTCAGACAATACTTGCGAGATAGCATTGCATTGTATACATACGCACACAATAATTATTGCGTGTGAGAGAGCCGCGAAAAGGCTGTTTCGGACCGTCCCCTTCCAAACCTGACAAGAGGCCGAGATTCAATGACAAAGATCAAGGTAGACAATCCGGTTGTTGAGCTCGATGGCGATGAGATGACCCGGATCATCTGGGCTTTCATCAAGGACAAGCTGATCCACCCATACCTCGACATTGATCTTCACTACTATGATCTGTCGATCCAGAAGCGCGACGAGACCGACGACCAGATCACCGTCGATGCGGCCAACGCCATCAAGGAACACGGGGTCGGCATCAAATGCGCCACCATCACGCCGGATGAAGCCCGCGTTGAGGAATTCGGCCTGAAACGCATGTACCGGTCGCCGAACGGCACGATCCGGAACATTCTGGGCGGCGTGATCTTCCGTGAGCCGATCATCATGCAGAACGTGCCACGCCTCGTGCCGGGCTGGACCCAACCGATCATTGTCGGCCGGCATGCGTTTGGCGATCAATACCGCGCCACGGATTTCACCTTCCCCGGCAAGGGCAAGCTGACCCTCAAGTTTGTTGGCGAGGATGGCACCGAGATCGAACGCGAAGTCTTTGACGCGCCCTCCTCCGGTGTCGCGATGGCCATGTACAATCTTGATGATTCCATCCGCGACTTTGCCCGCGCTTCGCTGAACTATGCGCTGGGCCGGAAGGTTCCGTGTTACCTCTCCACCAAGAACACCATCCTGAAAGCCTATGACGGCCGCTTCAAGGATCTGTTCCAGGAAATCTACGAGGCCGAGTTCAAGGACAAGTTCGCTGATGCCGGGATCTGGTACGAGCATCGCCTGATCGACGACATGGTCGCCAGCGCCCTGAAATGGTCCGGCGGTTATGTCTGGGCCTGCAAGAACTATGATGGGGATGTTCAGTCCGACACAGTGGCCCAGGGCTTCGGCTCGCTCGGCCTGATGACCTCGGTTCTGATGACACCGGATGGCAAGACTGTCGAAGCGGAGGCCGCCCACGGAACCGTGACGCGTCATTACCGCCAGCACGAAAAGGGCGAGAGCACATCGACCAACTCGATTGCCTCGATCTTTGCCTGGACCCGAGGGCTTGCGCACAGGGCAAAGCTGGACGGCAATGACAAGCTGGCCCGCTTTGCCAAGACGCTGGAGACCGTTTGCATCAAGACAGTTGAAAGCGGCTACATGACCAAGGACCTGGCGTTGCTGGTCGGTCCGGACCAAGGCTGGCTGACAACCACCGGCTTCCTCGACAAGATCGACGAGAACCTGCAAAAGGCGATGGCGGATCTTTGAAATCTGGCCCCGGCATCAGGTTACGCTCGCGTGCCGGGGTCTTCTTGGCTGGCGGTAAACGTCCGATTCGTCTATTTCGCCTGCATCTTAGAGACCATCTTCAAGACGGCCCGGCGCGGCAGCAGCGGCATCACCCAATTGAGCGAGAAGTCGAGCGCCTTCTCGTTGATGGCGACAAGCTTGCCGGCCATCATGGCGTCATAACCGATCTTCGCAACGCTTTCCGGTGTCGCGCCGGAGCGCGTCAATTGCGTGCCTTCAAGATCCGCAACCTTGGCAAACTCGGTCTCGACGTATCCGGGTGCCAGGACCGTCACCTTCACACCTTTCGGCTTTAGTTCTTCATTGAGCGCCTGCGAATAGGAATTCACGAAGGCTTTGGTGGCAAAATAAACAGCCTGCGATGGCCCGGGCATGAAACCGGCTGTGGATCCGACATTAAGAATATAGCCCTTCCCGCGCTGGGCCATGTCGTGTCCGAACAGCCGGGTCAGCGTCATCAACGACATTATGTTCAGATCTACCATCGCCTGCTCGCTGGCAAGCTCCCGCTCGATGTGATTGCCCCGGCCGCCAAATCCGGCGTTGTTGATCAAAATGCCAACCTCGATCCCTGCCTTGGTGACCTCGTCGTACAGCGCTTGCGCAGCTTCGCCTGTTCCCACATCCCGCGCAAAGACATGCACCTTGATGCCATGCTTTGCCTCCAGCTCTGTTTTCAACTGTTCGAGAGCGTTTTCACGGCGGGCAACGAGAACCAGATCACCGCCTCTAATGGCATGGTAACGGGCAAATGCGGCACCGATGCCTGAAGAAGCCCCGGTGATCAGAGCGGTGGCGGTCATGGTCTTTCCTTTCAAGTTTCGCAACAAAAGTATACTAGTGAGTTTACTTTTGCGCAAATGCCCATTGCCGGCCGCAGTTTCAAGTGTCACGCATCAGATTTTTCAGCTCAACCGAGCGCAAAATCCAGTGCAGCCTCGGCATGCAGCGCTGTCGTGTTGAAGGATGGAACTGAAAAGTCCGCTTCTGAAACCAGCAATCCGATTTCCGTGCATCCGAATATCACGCCATCGGCACCAGCGGCGACGGCGCGCTCAACCACGTCGAGATAGCGCGCCTTGGAAGTTTCAAAAACGTCACCCTGACAAAGTTCTTCGTAGATAATCCGGTGCACCTCCGCCCGGTCATCCGCCTCCGGTATCCGCACCTCAATCCCGTGCTGATCACGCAGATGACCTTTGTAGAAGTCCTGCTCCATCGTATAGGCGGTTGCAAGCAGCAGGGGCGCTGTGCTGCCTGCTGACTTGATCGCCGGCGCCGTCGCATCGGCAATGTGAATGAGCGGAAGGTCGACCGCGGCCTGCACCTCTTCGGCCATTTTGTGCATGGTGTTAGTACAGATCACCAAACACTCCGCACCGCCGCGTTCCAGGTTCTGCGCTGCGTAAATCATGAGCCGCGTTGCCCGTGCCCAGTCGCCATCGGACTGTGCCTTGGCAACATCGGCAAAATCGAAAGACCAAAGGAGACACTTCGCAGAATGCAGGCCGCCAAGCCGATCCCGTGTCAGCCGGTTCAAAAGCTGGTAATATGTGACTGTGCTTTCCCAGCTCATACCGCCGAGCAAACCAATGGTTTTCATGACTGACTTTCATCTTCAAACGTCCGCGCCAGGCGGACAATTTCTTCCCATACGGAAGCTGGTTGAATCAAATTCTGAACAAGGCCGTTTTTTATATTCATTTCAGAGGATTGTCAGCGCACTCTTATGCACCGTTTGCCTCTTGATCCTCACCCCGGCCGCACATGCTCAACCGGTCCAGGAGCCGGCAAGAGGTACTGCAGAGCGCTCCGCCATCCTCAACGCGATCCGCCCACTGGCCGAAGCCCATTTTGGTGCACCGGTCGAATTTGTGGTGAGCTGGCTTCGGGCTAGCGGTGGATGGGCCTTCGCGGGCGTTGCGCCGCAACGGCCTGGCGGTGCTCCTATTGATCCGCGCAATACCGCTTACGCCAGTGAGGCGGACTACATGGACGGCCTTCAAACCTACGTTCTGCTTCGCTATCAATATGATCGCTGGAATGTAATTGATTTTGCCGTCGGCCCGACGGATGTCTTCTGGCACGGCCATCCGCTCTACCGGCAGGTCCCACCCGGCTTGACGCCCTAATTGTCATTTGCGGCGGACATAGGCAGCTGTTCAGCAGTAAGCGGGTTTAGTCAGCCTTCACGGGCCGGCCATCTTCGAACAACTCCGGCTGCAGATTGTTATCTTCATCGGACGGTACGATGCCCGCTTGCTCCAGTTCTTCTTCAGCGATTTCGCCAAGAACCTTCTTGCCGGCCTCCACCCGCTCCCGGGCTTCGTCCATGATTTTCTTAGCAAGAGCGGCATCTTGATCCATCAACTGCTGCAGGGCGCCCGCTTCCAGCACAAGCAACTGGCAATCCCGGTAGGCAACGACCGTTGTGCTGCGAATTGCCTGATTGAGGAGCGCGAGCTCGCCAAAGAAATTGCCCTCCCCTAAGAACACTGTTCCGTGTTCCATGCGGATTTCGACTTCACCGCTCGTGATGAAAAACATCCGGTCCGCGATGTCTCCAGCTTCGGCAATGGTGGCCCCTTTGCGCACGTTGAAAGCTTGCAGAAGTTTTGAAACCGACGCCACTTCCGTCGCACTCAGGTCCTCAAACAGTGGTACGCGGGCAACCATGGACCAGGTAACCACGAAATCCCGGCTGTGGATCTCGCGCGCGAATGCGGAGGCAATGATGCCCACCGGCAACGCGATCAATCCATACCCCATAAGCATCACAACTGCCCCGACCATTTTGCCAAGGTTGCTGATCGGCACGACGTCTCCGTAACCGACCGTGGTCACCGTGGTGATGGCCCAGTATATGCCATGCAGGATGCTGCGGAATTTCTCCGGCTGGTGATTGTGTTCAATCAAATACATCAGCGTGGCAGCCATCAGGATCACGCCGAAGATGATCATGCTGGACCCGATGAGTGCCTTGCGTTCTGCCGCGACAGCGGAAATGCGCGAGCGGAGCGCCGGGGAATATCGAGCAAGCTTCAAGAACCGTAACAGACGAAGGATGACAACCATAGTCACGGCCTGGTTTGGCAAAACCAGAACAAGAACCAGTGGCAAAGCACCTATCAGGTCGACAATCGCATCCGGATGAAGCGCATAACGCATCCGGGCCCCGACCGGACCGTAGCGGCGCATCGGTGGGTGAAGATCCGCCACATAGAGTCTCAGGATGTATTCGACCAGAAAAATGACGCCGGAGCCGAGCTGCAAAAACCTTAGATGCGGGCCGAACGTGTCCCGGATTTCCGGCACTGTCTCCAAGACGGCAAACACGACATTTGCCACAATCAGAAAGATCAGAAAATTGCGCAGGCTTTGCGCGGCAAGACGGCGTTTACCGGTATCTTCAAGCACTTCGTAGAGTGCGCGTTTAAAATCATGGCCGGGCACAGGCTGTCCTGCTTGCAGTGGACTCACTTTCAAACACATAGCCGAAGTTTCGAATTGCACAAAATTCATCTGCCAAGCATCTGAGGACAGTTCAGTCGAATCGAAGGAAGCATCGGAAAAATAGACTATTTTCGAATGGGCACGGGATG
>ERZ1740067.1768-NODE-1768-length-14280-cov-14.209209_pt1 | contig 14280 bp, 11 predicted proteins | sample MGYA00581736_ERZ1740067 | MGnify/ENA primary metagenome ERZ1740067 (study PRJEB43018, sample SAMN04849236) | marine metagenome | isolation source: floating plastic debris | place: Pacific Ocean | collected 2008-08-27 | study: EMG produced TPA metagenomics... | reverse complement strand
GACCGTCATTGCCGACGATGTCTTGGACCCAGTGGGCCAGGTTACTGGTGTTTTGGAAAAGTTCCTGGGCCTTGGTGTTTGCATCGCCGTCTACTTTTGCGGCGATGCAAACTTTTAGGAGTTGGCTCAGCCGGGTTTCGGGCTTGGTGGATAGGAGAACTGAGATCGCAACGGTAACGGCTTCTTGATTAGGTGACATGGTTAAGGGGGGGATAGTGTGACGGTCCAGGCAAAGAAAACAGCCCATGTCACCTATATCTACCTTCAATTGCTGCTGATATAAAGCAGGAAAATTGTCAATCCATTTAATGACATGGCATTGCTGAAATAGAGGATGAAATGCATAATTTCAACATGGCTGGCAGTGCATTATTAACGAAGCAAACTAAGAACTACAATCAAAGTCTCAAATTGAGATTTAATGACTTGAAATTGGTCCCATCTGGAAGTTAAAAGTATTATTTTGAGACTCAAGGCTTTTGTCTGAAAGTTTTTCAATTAGTCAGCTAGTCGATAATGATGGTTGTTGTAATAGTTTAGTCGTTGTGGTTAGTCACAGGGCTATTCGCTAACATTGCAATGTAGGTCTCGTAGCGACTTTTGATTGAATAGTCAAAGGCTTTACTGATTGCATGTACCTACTTGTCACTAATCTCTATATCGATTTACTTAAGGCGCATTTCAGAGCTCTAACGTAGTTTGAGGAGAAAGGAAATGAGTTAAATTAGATTGCTTACATGTTAGTTTTTTCTTGAAAATTAGGCGTAATGGTGACATTCTCATTCAATGATTCGTATTTTTTTGGCTCATGCTAGTGAAGATAAAAAGCCCGTTATCGGTCTATATAACCGCCTAAAAGAAAAAGGATTTCAACCTTGGCTTGATGTAGTAGATTTGCTTCCTGGCCAAAACTGGCGGGCTGAAATACCCAAAGCTATCAAAAATAGCGATATTTTTATTGCTTGTTTATCACAGCAATCTGTTAAGAAGCAGGGCTACATTCAGAGGGAATTCAGGATGGCCTTGAATGAAATGGGTGATAGGCCAGCTGGTCAAATTTATCTAATTCCCTTGCGTTTAGATAACTGTCGCATTCCAGAACTTCGGCAGGAAGAGTACGGGGTCAATCTTGCTGATTATCAATGGGTTAATTTATTCGAGCCTGATGGTTTTGAAAGATTAGTCAAAGGAATCGAGGCAGGAATGACTAGTACTATAGACTCATGTTCTGAAGATGTAATCATACAGAAACAGACTTACTCTAGTCGTGACCAAGTGGGCCTTCCACAGGCTGAAATGATTAATACTATGAAAGTTGGCATAGACACTTCGAAAAGTGCCTTGTCAGAATCATCTGCCTTAACGCTTGGTCAACAACTTAAGCTACAAGATCGAAAAGATGAGCTAGAAAAATTAAAGGAAAAAATAGAGCAATATAATACTGTTATTGAGGAGTCAACTGATATAGATATTGAAAAGAAGTACCAGCTACGAAAAGATAGAATCTTTAATGATATTGACAGGATTACCCAGGAAATTCAGGAAATTGAGTATCAAAAACGAAAGGAGTTAGCTCAATTTGAAGATAAGGCTCTAATTGATATATTGAAAGCTGACATTAACTACTTAGGTGACATTCAGCTAGCATACAAAGCAACAGTAACTCACTGGCCAATGCCTGCTCCCTTAATTTCGTTCCCGAATACATCCTCAGATGATCAATATGAGGGACATCTAAAGATCTTGCTTGCAGAACTCAAACGGATGGGGGATGTCAAGGCTTCTTGCAGTGCTCTTGAAAGCTTTATTGCTCATCTTGTTCATAGCACCGAACATCTTGAACTAATAACTGCGTTAAATCAGTGGAAAGGAAAATCGCGTCCCTGGAACATCCTTTACAAGCAGATTGAATCAGAGTTGTCAGAACGAGTTAGTAACTATAAACCAGCAATTTTAATCAAAATTAATCTGGCAGAAGAAAAGACGACTCAATCAGGAAATGAAACTTTTTGTCGACTGGAAGCTTGGCTAATTGATAATATTGAATCTTATCAGAAGCAAGGTAAGCAGCGTACGGGGTACCGTACGCTTATTCCTCCGGGTGCGCCAATTTCAGAGCCTTTCCCTCTAAGGAATTTAGAGTCAAAGATTCAACCCTTACTAGTTCAGTGGTTGGAGGAAAAAAAACAATTATTAGCTGGTTGCAGAAATGATCCTGAGTTTTATGTCTTTTTGCCAAAGCCTCTATTACCTTTGGCGGTAGACTATTGGCCTTTAGATTTCAGTGATCATCCTAAACGGCTCGGGTATCTCTACACAGTAGTGATTTGTTGTGCTGATAGGTTTGAAGAGGCTGTATATCCTATTGAGGATTGGCATGATTTATGGGAGCAACATGAAGCATGTCTGAACCGAAAAGCACGAGAGGTTTTTATCGACGGGAGACATCAGGAAGTAGATAGTTTTATTGAAGCTTTAGAGAGATCGGACGATATTGGAAAGATTGTTGGTTGGAAAATTGATACAGCTCCAGGCTCAGCTGACGTAAGCGAATGCTTTGAAGAGCTTGAGGATTTCTTTGAGGAGCTTTTAATAATTGGTGTTCCAATGGCAATTTGGGGAAGATGTAACCATTCCGGTATTGATAATGCGAACGAATTAGAAAAGCTTCTTCAGGCAAGTACTTTAGGTAAATTACCCAAGGCAGTGAAACGAAAACGATTAAGGGGGCATAAGCGAAATCCAGACCACCACATTGGTCATCATTTATCTCTTTTATTAGATAATCCGACCTTGATTCCTCCTCAGAATGCTTAGCTAAGAACCATGACTCAATCCCGCGATACCCATAACGTTTCTCAGCATGACTGGCAAATTTTCAAGGGGAACAGTACGGAACCTCATGATGATATTGAGGAGCGGTTACCACCAGCACCAAGTTGGCGGCCTTTTGGAAAGGATATTACTCCTGGAGTTAGCCGACGTAAACGACGGGGGAAAACTTTCCAGACTCGACCGGAAGAGGTCAAAATGATTAACGCAGCCCTCTATTTGAGAAGGCCACTATTAATCACAGGTAAACCTGGTACTGGTAAATCCTCGATTGTTTATGCAGTGGCAGAAGAGTTAATGTTAGGGGAAGTGCTCTATTGGCCCATCACCACACGTACTACTCTCAAGAACGGGCTTTATACCTATGATGCAATTGGTCGATTGCAAGAGGTTAAGCAAATGGAGGCGCGAAATGCGATTGAGAACACAGAAAATCCACAAAAAGTTGCTGATTTCATTACGTTAGGACCTTTAGGTACAGCCCTATTATCCTCAAAGCGGCCGCGAGTGTTGCTCATTGATGAAATTGATAAGAGTGATATCGATCTCCCCAATGATTTACTAACTATCTTTGAGGAAGGGCGGTTTGAAATTCCGGAACTGCTACGTTTAGAGAAAGATGAGCGTCATCAGTCAGGCGGTTCAAAGTCTATTAGTGTAAAAGTTCGAACGGCCTATACCGACGATGAAGGAATTACCAAAGCAGATCGAAAAGTAACGATTCAAGGAGGACGGGTAACCTGTAATGAATTTCCCCTGGTGATTCTCACTAGCAATGGTGAGCGAGATTTTCCACCTCCTTTCTTGCGACGATGCCTTCGTTTGAATATGTACGAGCCTGATCGTAAACAACTCGCTGCAATTGTGAGGAAACATTTTGAGAATCTTCAGGGTGATTATGATGTCTCAGAGGAGCAAATTAATCGATGGATAAACACTTTTCTAGTTAAGCGAGATCAGGGAAAAAAAGAGCAACTGGCAACAGACCAATTGCTTAATGCCTTGTTTATGGTTGCCCGTAACCGTGAAAACTTAGGAGATGATATGGATGAGTTTATCAATGCTTTTTTGCTAGCTCCTTTGGATCGTCCTCTATCAACGAAGCCGACAGACCATTCATCGAAGTAAACGCTTATGATCGAGCGGTTGATTGAGGTTTTACAAGAAGCTGGCTTATTACTCGAGGATAAGGCCATCATTAGTAGCGCTTGGACTGAGGAGCAGTCTTTGCTACGCGATGAAGACATTGCTGATGCTCTATGGCTCACCACCCTGATAGGGAGTGATGAAATTACGGCAGTATTAGATCAGGAATCCTCAGATACCACTGATATGGACGAAAAAGACGGGGAGTCTGAGGACCAACCACTACCCAGCGTATCTGTTTATCCACCGAAAAAGAATGATAAGTCAGAAACTGATGAATACGAGATGCCAGCAACTGGGCTCCCCTTAACAATCCAAGCTGCGCCTGCCTTACCGAATGCTTTGGGTGTAGGACGTGCTTTGAGGCCTTTAATGCGTAAAGTTTCGTCTCGCACTCGACAGGCACTTGATGAGCTCGCAACGGTTGATCGTGTTGCAGAAGAAGATATTTGGTTGCCAGTGATGCAACCTGCTAAGGAGCGTTGGTTGAATCTAGAGCTAGTAATTGAGGCAACTTCTTATAGCTTTGTGTGGAAGCCTACCTTAATTGAGTTACAAAAAGTATTAGAACAGCAAGGAGCTTTTCGAAATGTTCGCACATGGTGGGTAAGAGAAGATGAAACTGGCAAACCTGCTCTGACACCCAAAACGCGACAAGGTTTTCCTTTGGAAGCTGGAATAGCATCAAGTCATCGTAGTCCATACGAACTTATTGAAGCCTCAGGACGGACTTTGGTTCTCTATGTAAGTGATTGCCGGTCAAGATTGTGGCAGAAAGGAATTATTCATGATTGGTTAAGGTTATGGAGTTTGCATGGACCTACAACAGTTGCGCAGTTATTGCCTGAACGACTCTGGGGGCAAACAGAGCTGAAAGCTGGGTTTAAGATTCAGATTCAATCACTCAGCCCAGGTGCGGCAAATCATCAGTTACGCCTATATAATTCGCCAACCCGCCGTAGGTTTTCTGACGATCAAGCCCTAATTTTACCGATTATCAGCTTGACGGTAGGTTCCTTACAACAATGGGCTTGGGTGGTATCAGCTGTAGGGCAGCAACGACTACCCGCTCGCTTATTTGATGTTGGTTGGGTAAAAAATCGAAAACGTCTTGCTGAAGCCAATTGGGCTGCTATTGAACCACAAACTCCAAAGGCGAGAGTTGAGCTGTTTAATGCTACAGCCTCGGCTGCGGCGCAACGATTAGCCCGACTTATGTCAGTAGTACCTGTTGATTTATCGGTAGTGCACCTAATTCAGCAGGTATTTTTTAGAGATGTGGCTGAACCTGTCCACATTGCAGAAGTTTATGAAAGTTGTTTAATTGAGCGCAGGAAAGCCTTCGAAGACACAGGTCAAATCCAATATGATTTTGTACCAGGGGTCCGGGCATTACTGAATCCACGTAACTCGATTGACGAAACTTTGAATGTTCTAGATGCCATATCGCAAGAAATTGCACGCACAATCGGGTTTGAGATTAATAGTTTTACCGCGTTACTCTCTGTTGATTTGAATAAGTATCAAGATAAGAAGGATGCTATCCTTCCTTTTGCCAAAATTACTACTCAGGTTTTACACCGACTCGGTGGAGACTATAAAGAGTTAGCTAAACAGGTTGAAAAAGATATCCACCACCACGAATTTTTGCTTCAGCCTCCACAACCAAGGCAAACATCGTCAGCTTCAGTCTCGTCGACAAAAAAGGCAATTTATTTGGCAGAAGTACCCATAGGTCTAGAGGATGAGCGAGATTCCTTGCGTCGAGACCTGGTATTAAACGGGTATCAGGTTTTACCCAGTGAACCGTTACCTAATGACTCAAACGAATTTAGAAAAGCTGTGCAGGGGTATTTACAAACCAGCCAACTTTCAGTGCATTTGCTCAATCATCGACCGAGAAATATTACTAGGCCAAAGGTGTCTAACCGACTAAGCTATACATTTGTTTATGACATTTTTATCAGCTACGCCCATATCGATAATCAATCCCTGAGTCCTGAGCAAGAAGGGTGGATATCGACGTTTCATAAGGCGCTGCAAATTCGGCTGTCGCAGATTCGGGGCACGAATCCTAAGGTTTGGCGCGATCTCAAACTGGACGGCAATGATTTTTTTGGCGATACCATCCTGGAAGGGCTTTCCAGCTCTAGTTTGCTGGTGTCTATCCTATCCCCTCGCTATCTAAAATCCGAGTCGTGTATGCGGGAGCTGCAAACTTTTTGCCAGGTAGCCAATGGCCAAACCGGAGGCATCAGGGTGGGCGACAATAAATCTCGGTTGTTTAAGGTCGTCAAGACCCATGTGCCTCTGGATCAGTTTCCGCCAGAGCTTGCGCCCTTGATCGGGTATGAGTTTTTTGAGTTTGATGCTAATAGACGGCCCCAGGAGTTTAGCAAGATCTATGGCTCGGAGCTGGAGCGTAAGTTTCATTCCAAGCTAAATGATCTGGCCTATGACATTCATCAAACGCTGGAAATTTTGGAAACATCTGCAGCATCAGCTTCAGAGCCCGTTTCATCTGTGTCAACTTATAGTGAACTCTTTCAAGAGCTTTCTTTTGAGAGAAGTGAAACACAAATTAACTTGGCAGCTCAGGCATCTCAAAATCGCCCTGACTTCAATCGGATTATCTGGATGCCGCCCACAGCTCAGCTAAGCGATGGAGACGACTTTTTGAAGATGCTCCAGCGCGAACCAGATTTTGTCAGCACTGGTCTAGAGGACCTGAAAACCATTATTCAGGATCGGTTAATTGGGGGAGAATCAGAACCAAAGATTACGACAGATGGATTACTAAAGGTTTACCTTGACTGCGACCAGAGAGATTTGGATTCAGCGGACATCGAGCCGCTCTATGAATGGTTAGATCAGCGTTTCGAAGTATTATTACCAGACACCAATCTCAGCTTGAGAAGCTCAGAAACGCTAATTCAGCAGTGCGATGTAGTTGTAATTTACTACGGTCGAGCTAACAGCCTATGGCTTAGGCGACGCATAAATGCATTAAGGAAATCCCTTTATAAACGAGCAAAACCTCTGTTGGCCCGAGCAATATATGTAGCGCCCAACAGACAAATAAGAATAACAGTTCCAGAGGATATTCCAATATATCAAGGGACAGAGCAGTTTAATGCTGATACACTAATATCTTCTTTAAATCAATTTACCCAACAAAAACGAACAGAAGAATAAACGATAGCAAGCTTGATATTCAAATTTGCCAATTGCTATTACTTCATGAGTTCCGCCACATGTTTATTAATTGAGGTCACTTTTTGACTAGCTGCGTATAACGCAGCTAGTCAAGAGCGCAAAGCCCTATAATGTCAATAATTTCAGGAAGGTATTAGATGTATCTGGCCTAGAAATGGACTAATTTTTGAGTAGTTCTTAGACCAAAAATAGTCCTTAAAGGCGCGATTTCACCCCAGGATACACCCGCCTGCCCCATCAGCCACAGACGGAACTGACGCTTGTTAGCAGCTATGGAACGTGTTGTAGTTGCGATCGCAACCAATCCCCGCAATCCATACCAATGCATTCCCAAAAGTAATCCCAGCTTCCCGCATTCCTGCCATCTTCAAGAAACGAGAGATCGGCTACCGAGAAAATTAGACACTCTCATTTAAAACAACATCTAAACTCGACCATAACAATAGTGACTAGGGGAGGGTGCGATCGCAAACAAAAGGAGCCAAGAAAAGATTCAATCATTGCACCCTTACCCCAAAGCCAAAACAAAAAACTTACACCGCATCCTGAAAACAAAACTCAAATAGATCAAGATGAGATTTAATTGTCTTGCTTTAAGACCTAATACAAGACGACTATGTCTCAAAAAAAGACTGTCTTCATGTTCAAAATTTTATTTGAACGACGGCATTAGATATATAGACATATCGCCAGACTTTCTAAATACCCTCTATGACCTATCGTCTTAGCAATAGACACTCAGTATTGACATGAGGCTCAATATAAGTAAAGTGTGTCTAGCCATAAAACAGGGAAAGTCACACAATGTCTGATTTAGCCAACGCATTGGAAAGTGTCACTAACGTTATCGAGGCTGCTGAGCCCGACATTGCCGCAGCGGATCCACAGAATTTAATGACCGTTGAAGCTGTCCAGAAAGTACTCAACCGTTCCCGCGCATCGGTCTATCGCTATGCCAATACCGATACCCTGATCCTCAATCCCCCCTTTGACCACACCCGGCTTAATCCAGAATCAAGGCAACACAAAGAAGATCCACTCATGTTCCATCCCAATGAAGTGGCTCGCTTTGCCCAAGACGTCCTCGGCATCAAGCAAGTCACTATCGAAATCAGTCAATCTCCAGAAACCCTGACCCATCAGTTGCTGCGCCAGGTCCTAGATGAGCTCAAAATTATCCGAGAACTAATCGAAAAATCCCAGTAGGCAATGTCATCAATCCGCAGCTTTCGCCCTAACCAGCCCCATAGTTTGTCTATAAAACCATCAATCGCCGCATAGTTGTACGGTCCGCCCAGTCCAGATTTACAAAGCAGTGTTAACCTTGAATCAAGCGAGCGTCGTCAGGCAAATGTCAGTTTTTGACATCTGCTAACAGGAATTTAGTGCAGATTAGTTGATGTTTACCCTAGTGGATGGTGTCATTCAGTAAGCGACAAAAGGTTACTTCTCCATGACTCGACCGCCATAGGGTTGCGTTTTTAAGATTCAGTTTTTCCTTCGGCACATACGCCTTAATTTGCGTGGGTGCCCAGCGTTTTCATTTAATTTTTTGTACAGTCTTCAGCATGGAATCTGCCAGTCAATTAGAGTCTAATTCTGAACCTCCTCACAGTCCGATCGCAGAGATATTGGGGACGTTTATCGCGTTGGCAACATTAACTCTACCTCTGTTCACGGTTGCTTATTTCTCTTCAACCACCCTAGACAACCTGAGCGGTTTGCCCTACTCGGCAATACAAACAAATGAATAAGATCTAGCCACGCCATAGGTGCTGACTCCCTTTTCTCCTAAAATGCTATCGGGATAGACCAATTTATTAAGGTTTGTCCTGGTTAGTTATCAGTAGTTGGAGAAATATCGTGGATTTATCTCGTATTCCTGCTCAACCCAAGCCAGGGTTGATCAATGTTTTGATCGAAATCTCAGGCGGCAGCAAGAATAAATATGAGTTTGATAAGGACCTCAATGCATTTGCCCTAGACCGTGTCCTTTTTTCATCGGTTCAGTACCCCTATGACTATGGCTTTGTGCCCAACACCCTAGCCGACGATGGCGACCCTCTTGACGGCATGGTGCTAATGGACGAGCCTACATTTCCTGGTTGCGTAATTGCAGCTAGACCTATCGGTATGCTGGAAATGATTGACGGTGGCGATCGCGATGAGAAAATCCTATGCGTTCCTGATAAAGATCCTCGCTACGTCGGTGTAAAAACCCTCGATGACGTTGCTCCCCATCGACTAGATGAAATTTCAGAATTCTTTAAAACCTATAAAAATCTAGAGAAAAAAGTGACTGAAATTTTAGGTTGGAAAGGTCTAGATGAAGTGCAGCCTCTCGTAGAGAAGTGTATCGCGGCCGCTAAGTAGTCCGGTCTTTGATCAAGACTCTTTGAATAGGTAACTAAGCATCATAGAGACACGTCAACGTATAAAATGTGTCTCTACGATGCTTGATGTTTATCTGGGGTTAGTCGTTTTGGGGACGACCAAACGTCTATGAGTATGCGTACAATTTTGGAAGAGATGCTGTGAGTGTATCTGCCTATCGATCAGGTAAAGAAGGCGCACCGCAGTATCAATCAGAGCTCTCAATAAAATTTTGGGGAGTGCGTGGTAGTGTGCCCACCCCCGGTGCCGATACAGCATTTTATGGCGGTAATACCTGCTGTATTGAAATTTTGGCTGATCAGCAGCGCTTTATATTTGACGGAGGTACCGGTCTCAGGGTTTTGGGCGAAGCCCTGGGTCAAACCCCTAAACCTGTAAAAGGACATTTGTTTTTTACCCATACTCAATGGGACCGAATTCAAGGGTTTCCATTCTTTTTACCCGCCTTTGAATCTGGCAACGAGTTTCATATTTACGGTGGCACGGCTGCTAATGGGGCCTCCATCAAACAGTGTTTAACGACCCAGATGCTCAAACCTGGGTTTTCCGTTCCGCTTCAGGCTATGCAGGCAGCCCTGAAATTTCATGACATTACCCCCGGCAGCACTATTCGCATCGGCAACATTACCATTGCCCCCATTGGTCTTTATGGCCACACCAATGCCCTTGGCTATAGACTTAGCTACCAAGGAAAATCAGTCGTCTATGCCACCGATACAGAGTATGCGCACATTGACGAAAACCTACTGTTTTTAGCCCATCAGGCCGATCTACTGATCTACGATGGCATGTACGTAGATATGTGCGATCAAATTCATCTGCAACCGTCACCTCAGCCATGGCAGGCTGCAATTCAACTAGCTCAAACGGCTCAGGTTAAGCAGCTTGCCATGGTTCACTATGGCCCTCGCCAAAACGATACCCTGTTAAATGGCCTAGCCCATCAGCTTAAAGACATTGAACCCCAGGTATTGTTGGCCCACGAAGGAATGGTGATTCAGTGTTGAGTTTGGTGCGGCGCTAGAGCGGATTTCGAGAAAAGTTACTGCCACGACTAGGACGGCGGCTATCATCGCCTTTGGGTTTGGCTTTGTTAACCCGTAGCTCACGCCCAAGCCATTCAGCCCCATCTAGCTCGGCAATTGCCAGATCTTCTTCTTCATCCTTCACCATATTGATAAAGGCAAAGCCACGACGCTTTCCCGTCTCGCGGTCAATGGGCAGAGTAATGCGAGACACTTCGCCATACTCAATAAATACATCTCTAATATCGTCTTCTGTGGCTTGGAATGACAGATTTCCAATGTAGATAGTCACGACTGCTCTCCGATGATGGGTCCAGCTGCGCCTAAACGTTTGGGTGCAGCCTATTCGGGTGATATCATACCGCACAGCTTTTGGCCTAGGGTGCTCAACCAACGTTTAATTCATCTCTACATTACGCGGTTGCTGATCTAGAAGATGAGCGGTGCTCCCGCCAGCAGATATGACCGTACTCATACATAGGGTGTTCCGCCGATGGCCATATCCCTTCACGTTTCTAAAAAAAGATGTTTCGAACCACCAAGATTCATCAATTGTTTTTGGCTAGCTCATCCAGGTGTCCAGATTTGCACAACATACTTGGATATTCGCCGACACTGCTATCCGGCGGATAAGGAGAACCCATCATGCATACATTTGAAGTGTTCGTCGATATTAAAGAATGTGCTGGCAAAAATAATGCTACCAATCGCATTATGGCCACCCGCTATGAAATAAATGCGAACGGTCGCACTGATGCCCATGACAGCGCCCTATTTAAAGCGGAGAAGGACTATCCTAAAGCAACTGAATATGACGTCCGGATCACCCGACTTCTAAAGTAAGTTAATCTTTGCCTAAATCTTTTCGATACATTTTCCAACCATAGTCTGCTACTTCTAGGTCTAGCTCTGTTTTTTAGCTAGGCCTTTTTTAATTCGTCATTGGGGGCAGCGCCATTGGTTCCCCTCACTTCCCCGGACATAACTGCCGATGACTAGAAGAAAGGGATATCTACCACGGCGAATTGACCCAGTGGCATGCCAGAAAGCCTTGTTATTAATTTAGTTTCCGAATCGACCATTCCAGTCCAGTACCTTGGGGGCCGCCATCTCAACAGGTTGTTCTTATCTTTTGTTAGTGCTGTTGATGCTGAACTTAGTCAAGCACTACAAACCCATAAGTGCCAGGCGTTTACCCTTAGCCCGTTACAGATAGCCTCTCAACCTCAGCCTACATCTGCTCGCAACCTAAAATTTTTACTGCCGCGTCAGCATCTGGAAAATACACCCTTTCAGTATGTCCATGGCTCGGTGCCAGGTGGTTCCCACTGCTGGTGGCGCATTGCATTATTAGATGATGCTCTGTTTGAACACATTAGCCCCCGGTTGAAACAAGCAGCTGCTCGTAAACCCTGGTATTTGGGTCCTGCACGGCTGCACGTTACCAATTTTTTGCCTGCTAATATTCCTGAGTGGACTAGCCACAGCAGCTATCAACAACTCTACGAGCAGGCTTCTGGTTCTAACCGACAGGTTACATTTCAGCTGATTACCCCTGCGGTTTTTCGCCAGGATGGCCAAGAGTCTCCACTCCCTACTCGCGATGCTGTATTTCAAAGTTTGCGAAAATGCTGGAACCGCTACAGCGGGCTGGTGTTTGCCCCTGACACGATTACTCCGATTGTGGCAACAACGTTTGATTTGCATACTGTTGCCCATAACAAAACGAGCTTTGGCTGTCTCGGTGAGCTAACCTTTCAAATTTCGGATACGGCGGATCCATTAGTCATCAAGCGGATTAATGCGTTGGCTAACTTTAGTCGCTACTGTGGCATTGGATGTAAAACAAATTTGGGATTGGGTATGGTGCGAGCTAAATCATATTCAAGTTAAAACTGTGGATCTCCCATAACCAGGAATTGGATACTGAACTCCTACATTATTTTCACTAAGGCAATGCCCTCAGACGGTTCGAGTGCTTTTAAGTTGAGGTGATTCAAACTAAAAGCACTCTTATACCGGTAGGTTAGCAGTGAACTAAAGTTATGACGCAATTGATAAAGTCAGTGTGACTCTAGGGGAACAAATCTGCGATATTTTCATAGACTTCCGCCAAAGAATAAATTGATTCTAATGGTGCTTTTTAGAAATTGTGCTGCTGCTAAAAGGGCTGGTACTGTCCATCTAGTTTTGAAGATAGGAGTTTGGGTGAGAACTTAGAAATTAGGCCGCTCAGTACTGTGTCCAAAATTGGCGCTGAAGTGCATTTTGATAATGTAACCATCACTGCTGTAGATGTTCCTGCTGACATTTTAGATGTTACGCCGTCCGCCGTCCGTAAACGACTTGAACGTGCCCGTCGTGACTTGACTAGCTTTATGAATGAGAAATGCGGTCTGATTAACAAAGATAATCCTTGTCGATGTCAGAAGAAAACCCAGGCATTTATCAAGGCAGGTTGGGTGGACCCTAATCACTTAAAGTTTACGGCCTGTCACGTGTCACACCTTGAGCAAATATCACCGAAGCATTCTGAATCTTTAGACCAAATGAGCCAGGGGCAATATGATGACTTATTTCGAGTGCATCCCGTTCTAGATGGGCCAGATTTTGCCTCTCGTCTGAGAGAACTCATTCAAGATCCGCTACTACGAAAAACCTTTGATATGGATGGAGAGAGTACCGGAGTTTGAGTAGTAATGGATACTGTTAGTGAAGTGCTCACCAAACTTAGTTGGAACGATTGAGGGCCGCAAATCAAGACGTTTACGTTTCAGCATAAGGAACACCGTCCAATCAATTCACTCAAGGTTTAGCCCTGGATGGAGAATATTATGGCGACCAAATAAACTGCTCAATCAAATGGGCTAAACGACGCAGATCAACTTTGTCCAATCGTTCCATGGAGTTACGGACAACGATGCGGCGACCGAGGTCAGCGATGTTTATCCCCTGGGGTACATCCACAAATGACCAATCTACAATCGTCCGGCGACCGAGGTGATAACGCACTGCCTTAGATAACAGTTTGATGGGGGCCACACCAGTTTGAATGAGCACCTGATCTGATAAACCGTTGACATGAATAATCGTATTGGCAGGAGACGATAGTCGGATGACCATGACATATCCCCAACGCCACAGCCCTATCCGCTGACGATATACCTGTACCTGTTCAATATGGCTCAGGTGGTAGTGATTGACGTTTCGCTGACGTTGTCGACCACGGGGAATTTCATGGATAACGCTCAGGCGGTTAAATGCCTTATTGAAAATACAGGTGGCCACCTCGGGATAGAGCGATGGCACAAATGGTTCTGTCAAGATCAGCAAAATGCCTGCGGCCATCAGGACTACCCACAGCAACGGAGCCTGTCGATAGCCTAACCACACCACCAAAACCAAACTCAGTGCGCCTAGACGAGCCAGATTTGTAACGCCTCCGGCAATGTGATAGCGACCTGAATTTGAGAAACGTAGCACTAGCTCACGTTTGTTATGTCGAAACTGTCTCACCTGGGTTGATTTGACACCGTTAATCCTGTCAAATGCTGCAGGTAAATATCATCAACGCTAGGCGTGTAGGCTTGTAAAGCACCGGGTTATACCTGTTAATAATTCATTTGTACTGAAAGACGACGTCGGCTATACTGCCTCTGTCTCACCC
>ERZ1740067.1766-NODE-1766-length-14285-cov-6.329234_pt1 | contig 14285 bp, 15 predicted proteins | sample MGYA00581736_ERZ1740067 | MGnify/ENA primary metagenome ERZ1740067 (study PRJEB43018, sample SAMN04849236) | marine metagenome | isolation source: floating plastic debris | place: Pacific Ocean | collected 2008-08-27 | study: EMG produced TPA metagenomics... | reverse complement strand
TCTTCGCCCTCGCCGCATGCTTCACCGAGTTCGCCGCCGGCGCACTGCTCGCACTCGGCCTGTTCACACGCCCCGCCGCGCTTCTGCTCGCGTGGACCATGGGCGTCGCCTCCTTCGCCTTCCACGGCCTCACGCCGATCCTCGACATGCACATCGCACAGGGCTTCGTCTGGCTCTTCGTCGTCTACCTCGCGCTCGGCGGCGGGCGACTCTCCATCGACGCGCTGATCAACTGCTTCATCTCCGACACCAAGCTCAAGCCAAGGCACGCACTCCTCATCGCCGCCGCCCTCGCAACCCCCGTCCTCGCCTTCGGCGTCTATCGCCAGCTCACCCCGCCCCCGCCCCAAACCGAAACCGAGGCCACCACCGACCTCCCCGAGATCGACACCGTCGCCCTCGCCGGTAAGCACAACGGCTGGTCGCTCACCACCGACGAACTCATTCTGGGAGATGACAACATCTGGCGTGGCACCATCGACTTCCTAACCACCGGCCCATCCCCCATCAAGTTCGCGGCCAACGGCTCATGGGACCTCGCCCTCGGCGCACCACCCAACGCCCCCACCCACCAGCTCCCCGCCGAGCTCACCGGTGATCCCAACGGCAACAACATCATCATCGCCATCGAAACCGCCGGCCCGCACACCATCGAGGTCGACCCAGCAACCTTCACTATCCGCATCGGGCGCGCCGAGTAGGCACCCCCAAAGACAACAGCACCCGCGCCTCGAACGACGCGCGGGTGCTGTTTCAAATGTTGTATCGCAGAAGCGGCTTATGCGCGACGACGACGCACGCCGACCAGACCGGCCGCGCCGATCAACATCGCCGTGCCGGGCGTCGGGATGAACCGCAAATCATCGATGCGGAACGAAATCCCGCTCGTCGGATCCGTGTCGCGGAAGACCACCCGCGTGATCAAATCCCCATCGGTCTCGCCGCCGACCCAGCCACCGCTAAGCACGCCGCTTCCAACCGTCGGCACCGCCGCAACCGTGCCGAGCAGCGTTGCGCCGTTGTAGAACTCGAGCTCCATCGTGGTCACCGTGAAGCCCGACCCGCGCAGATCGAAGTACGCGCCCACAGCCGTCATGCCATAATCAAACGTCACCTCCGCCGCGTCATCCGCGCCGCTGGACAACGTGAACAGGTACGGCGCGCCCGAGTCACTCGGCGGCGCAAGCGAACCCTCATCGACAATCACGCCTTCGGAAAACGTCGCCGGCCCAATCGAGAACGGCCCGGACGTGCCCACCGCCACCTCGCTGAACGTCACCTCATCGGGCGTGCCGCCAAAGTCCGTCGGCCCGATCGAAGAGATCGACCCCGCCGCGACGCCGCCGCACACCGCAACCGCCGACACAGACACAACAAAGCTATTCAAACCCATAAGACGCCCTCTCAAAATGCAACAGCACCCCCGGGGGGCACCGCACGACCAAATGACGCGCCCAAGAACAGGCGCATAGCCACCGCCACAACGCGGCCGCTCTTCTACACCATGCCGCCAAGTCCCAGAATCGCCAGTAAAATTCGCCCAGCACGCCCCCGCAGCCGCCCACCCGTACCCAGCCCCCCCCCCGCCACCGGAGTCGCGACCGTGCCCCGAAACCCGCGTCCAAAGCTCATGAAAGCGCTCGACGCAGCCATCGCCGCCGTCACGCTGCCCATCACCGCACCGCTCGCCCTGCTTGCCACGACCTACGCCCGCCTCCGCTCGCGCCGGCCGATCCCGCCCAACCGCGAGATCACCCACTACCTCCACCGCGGCGTCCGCACCGACTACATCGCCGTCGACCTCTCCCGAACCCACCAGCACCTCGTCGGCATCCGCCAGCGCACCTGGCAAATCCCACCCTCGGGCGACCCCACACCACCGCCCTACAGCAACGACATCGCATACATCCAAACCAAACACTTCTGGGCACCACCCACGCCAAGCAGCGACACGCCACGCGACCACACCGACCCCGAACCGCGCGAGCACGACCAATGAGAGCAAAGCAGTTCGACAAACTCATCCGCGCCGCACTCGGCCCCGTCCTCGAGCCGCTCGGCTTCACCGCCGCCGAGAGCAAACGCTCCACCTTCACACGCCGCGTCGCAAACGAACACCAACACGACGACATCGTCCACGTCATCCTGCCCGACCGCAGCACACGCGGCAACTGGTTCGACGTCCGCGTCTTCCCCACCTCGCCACACGTCAACCCGCTCTTCGACCTCGAGTTCCCCGACGACCTCAGGTTCCCAACGCAATCGTCCTCGCTGCTCAGCGAGGAGGGCGTCGGCATCAGACAAACCACGTTCTCATGCAGCCGTGAGGACAGCGTGCAAAAGGCCGTCGACCTCCGCCTGGGCCGCCTCCTCCGCGAGCACGCCGTGCCCTATCTCAACCAGTTCCAAACCGTCGAGGACATGCTCCCCTTCATCCAACACCACTGGCCCAGAGCCTTCGCCCTCGACCACCTCGGCCGAACCGAAGAAGCCCGCGACATCCTCCGCGCGAACCTCGAACGCCTTCCGAAGTACGACCCCAACGACGAAACAATCCGCATCTACAACGGCCGCGTCTACGCCATCCTCGGCATCGACCCGCCGAGCGAGTAGGAGCACGCCAAACCGCATCGCACGTGCCGCAGTCGCCAATCGCGAGGCGTCTCTGTAACATCTATCTATGTCCAACTCACTCACGATCGCTGGGATTGTCGTGCCAATCATCGCCGCCGTCGCAGGCGCGGCGGCACAGCATTTCATTCCTCGCTTCGCCCAGCAAAGGAGCGCGACTCGCGCCGGGCTCGACAAGCTTGTCAATACCACATGGGATGCGAAGTGGTACATGCACGGACGGGACGAACCCTACGTCGTTGATCGCGTCAGACTTCGCGAGCTGAAGCGGGGCAAGCTTCGCGGCATCGGCGACGGACCAGGAGGCGAGTATCCGGTCGAACTCGCTGCCGAAGATCACGGCGTCCTTCGCGGAACGTACGAAGCATCGGGACAGTCGAAGTACGACATGATCGGCTCTATTGTGTTACGCCGCGACGTTGGCAATTCGCGCATGGAAGGGCAATGGTGTGGGTTCAGCAGCGAGAACACTATCGTCGCCGGGCGCGTCGAATGGTCCATCGCGACCTGAACGCTGTTCGCCAACCCCATAGTGGTTTTACACGCCTCCGCAACGGACTACCCATCAAGCACTCTGACTTCCGTAAGTCGAACCGTGATCACCCACCGTGACCATGGCACCCGTCGAGTGCAGGCAACTAGAACGGAATGTCGTCGTCAGAAATGATTGGCGACCCTTCTGATTGCGCATCTCCGACGCGCCCCGGGCGATCGAGTTGCTCAAGTATCTCGCGCATAGTCTGACGAGGCTTATCGACCGCCTCCACAACCGCTTCGTGCAAGACCGTGATCGGCCGGAACATTGCACCGCCTGGTTCCACCGCAACGTGCTCAATCTTGCGGCCACTATCGTTATAAATCACAAGTTCTGCAAACGGACTATCAGAATCGCCGTCATAACCCCATGCGTCGACGGTAACCGTGGCATGGTCTAGGACAACGCGAAATTCATTTCGACGAGACGACCCGTGCCGCCTCCACGCGACTTCGCCGCGCCGGGTCTTCTTGGCCAATGCTTCGACGACGTGAAGAATGCTGGCATCATCACCCATTTACTGCTCCAGCATCATTGGCCGCAGAAGCAGCCGCAGAGTTTAATTGCTCCAGAACGTTCGACGCGGACGACAACGCGTCACGATGCAGATCGGCTTGTGTTTCGGACGAATCCGACTCCTCGCCGGGATGCTCGCACAGCTCTTGGACGTTTGCAATGTCCGTAATCGCGGTTTGCCACTGCTTCTGGGGCATCACGGTTTTTGTTCCTGTTTGATATCGCGCCCTCGCAATCTGCTGACGCATGTCAAGCGCCTTTGAAGCCGCCAGTCCATAATTTCGAGTCCTAATTGCGACTACAAGCTCTCTACCTGACGCACACAGGTCGCCGAGCGTGACAACGCTCATAACTCGGTCAACCTGTTGCTTGGCTGACTCAGCGGCGTCCCGCCCTGCTTCCGCCACACTTTTTACACCAGATATCTGCTTCAGAGCGATCGACAAACCGACAACCGCGACGCAAACACCAACGGCCCCAACCGCGACCGACAACCAACCCATAAACGCCGGATCTGAATACCAACCTGGATACGACAGCGGCGGCGATCGTGCCGCCGCTGTCGCAACTGTCAAAATTGGAGCACAGATACACATCAGGATGCGATCTAGCTCCGGCTAGTAATCAAAGTCCTCATCACCCCCGCCAACGGGAGCCTTCTTCTTCTCCTTCAGCTCCACGATCGCCGCGTCAGTCGTCAGCAGCAGGCTCGCGATGCTCGCGGCGTTCTGCAGCGCGATCCGCTCGACCTTCGTCGGCACGATCACGCCCATCGCGACCAGGTCGCCATACTCCTGCGTCAGCGCGTTGAAGCCGAAGTTGTCGGCGCTGTTCTCCTCGACCTTGCTCGCGATGACCGAGCCATCGAGCCCGCAGTTGGCCGAGATCTGCTTGATCGGGGCCGCCACCGCGCGGCGGACGATGTCAACGCCGATGCGCTGGTCGCCCGTGAGCTTCTTGAGGCTGTCCAGCGCCCGGCGTGCACGCAAGATCGCCACGCCACCGCCGGGGAGGATGCCCTCCTCGACCGCCGCCCGGCAGGCGTGCAGCGCGTCCTCGACGCGCGCCTTCTTCTCCTTCATCTCGACCTCGGTCGCCGCGCCGACGTTGATCTGCGCCACGCCGCCCGCGAGCTTCGCCAGACGCTCCTCGAGCTTCTCGCGGTCGTAGTCGCTGCTGGTCGCCTCGATCTGGTGGCGGATCTGATCGATCCGGCCCTTGATGCCGCTGCTCGAGCCCGCGCCCTCGACAATCGTCGTGTTCTCCTTGTCGATCACGACCTTCTTCGCCCGGCCCAGGTCCTTGAGCTCGAGCTTCTCGAGATCGATACCCAACTCCTCCATGACGGCCGTGCCGCCCGTGAGCACCGCGATGTCATCGAGCATCGCCTTGCGACGATCGCCGAAGCCCGGCGCCTTGACCGCCGCGATCTTCAGAATGCCGCGGAGCTTGTTGACCACCAACGTCGCCAGCGCCTCGGAGTCGACATCCTCGGCGATGATGACCAGGCTCTCGCCCGCCTCGGCGATCTTGCCGAGGATGGGCAGCAGGTCCTTCGCGCTGCTGATCTTCTTCTCGTGGATCAGGATGTAGGGCTTCTCGAGCGTCGCCTCCATCTTCGCCTGATCGGTCACGAAGTGCGGCGACAGGTAGCCCTTATCGAACTGCATGCCCTCAACAAGCTCGACCTCGGTCTCGAGGCTCTTGCCTTCCTCGACCGTGATCACGCCGTCCTTGCCGACCTTGTCCATCGCCTTCGCGATGATCTTGCCGATCTCGGCGTCCTGGTTCGCCGAGCACGTGCCGACCTGGGCGATCTCCTTCGAGTCCTTGATGGTCTTGGACATCTTGTGCAGCTCGGCGGTGATCGCCTCGACCGCCGCATCGATGCCGCGCTTGATGTCGTTGGCGTTCGCGCCCGCCGTGATGTTCTTCAGGCCCTCGGCGAACAGCGCCTCGGCGTACACCGTCGCGGTGGTCGTGCCATCGCCCGCGTCCTTCGAGCACTTGCTCGCGACTTCCTTGACCATCTGCGCGCCGAGGTTCTCAAAGGGATCATCCAGCGTGATCTCCTTGGCAACGGTCACGCCGTCCTTGGTCACCGTGGGCGACCCGAACGACTTCTCGAGCACCACGACCCGGCCCGAGGGGCCGAGCGTGACCTTGACCGCGTGGGCGAGTTTCTGCACGCCCTTGAGAATGCGCTCGCGCGCGTCAGCGTTGAATGCGATTTGTTTGGCTGCCATTGATCTGTGTCCTTTCGCGCGGGCCGAGTGCCCACGCCTGTTGATTCTTCTTTATGTCCCAAACGCCGACGCGGTGTTGAGCCCGATCCGGACCCACGCCACACGCTCGGCGTCGATAATGAAAATGGATTGGCCGTCCGTGACCTTGACCAGGTGGTCCGGCTCATCCGGCACCAACATCGCGTTGGTCACCGTGAGATGACCCCCGCCCCCCTCAACAAAAGAGCCAGCCCCCGCGATCGCAAAGGTCGCCGACCGCTCGCCGTTGAGCTCGTTGAGTGCCTGCCTGAGCTGGTCTGAAGTCACGAAAGCAATCCCTTCTCTGGAAGCCGACTCAATCGACGACCGCGAGAACTTCCGACTCATCAAGAATCAGCATCTCAACGCCATCAAGCTTGATCTCGGTGCCCGCGTACGAGGTGAAGAGCACGCGGTCGCCGCTCTGCACGGTCAGGGGGATGCGCTCGCCCGTCTCGGTGTTCAGTCGGCCATCGCCGATCGCCTGCACGGTGCCGCTCTTGGGCTTGTCCTTGCTCGACTCGGGCAGGTAGATGCCGCTCTCGGTGACCGACTCGGCCTCATCGCGCTTCACGATGATCTTGTCGTGCAGCGGGCGAACATTGATCTTGCTCTTGGTTTTCGTTGCCATCTGTTGCTGTCTCCCTTGTGGGTATGTTGCGAATCACATCCGAAACGCACGCCGCAGCGTGCGAAGAAATCACGTATTTGCAAAGTCCTAAGATGCACTCGTCCCGGGCCAACGCCCCTCGTAGTGCCTGGTCAGCAATCGGCGAAGCGTGTCGAGCAACAGCTCCAGATCACGCGTGCTGTGCGGCCGATCCACCACCGCAAACGCCCCCGCACGAAGCGAAGCCGCCATCACACGCTGATCGTCACGCACACTCCGCGCCGCCTTCACCACCACCACCGGCGGCGACGTCTCCAACCGACGAAGAATCTCAAGCAGCCGAACCCCACCCTCGGCGTTGGAACTGACCTCATCAGCCGCCGCCTCCGGCTCGCCGTCGATCGGCAAGCCCAGATCGACCACCGCCGCATGGATCGGCGTCCGCCGGATCACGTCCGACGCCTCACGCCCCGTGCTCGCACGAAACGCCCGCACGCCCATCGGCTCCAGAATCTTCGGCAGCCGCTCCACCCACGGATCCGCCTGCCAACCCGCATACGACACGAGCAGGTTCAGCCCGCGCCCGCCGTCGCCAGCCCTCCCGCTCCCCGGCAACTCGCGCGCACCATCCTCGTGCATCGCCCCAGGCTCGCGGTCAATATGGAAGCGCACCGATCGCATGCCCAAGCGAATGCAACCCCCGCGCCGCGCCATCGATCACCATAAGCGACCGCACAACAAACATTTACGACACGCGACACACCCGTCCCACTGCCACCCGCCCGCGCCACAGCGCCCAAACCGTGCCAAACTGGCAGCCGGGCCCAATCCACCGATTCCTCACCCCTAACGCTCATAAACACCCACCCGCACACCCTGTCGTTTGGGCTCTGATCGGCACGCCGAGACTAGACTCACCCCATGACCGAAGCCGTTTCCATCATCGCGCTCGTCCTGGCCGCGATCGCCGCAGCCGTCGCCGTCTGGGCCCTGACCACCAAAGCCAAGGCCGTCGCCCTCGCCACCGCCCGAGCCGAAGCCGCCGAAGCGAACCTCGCCACCGCCCGCGCCGACCACGCCGCCGCCCGCGAGGCCCTCGCCGCCGACCACGCCAAAGCGCTCGAAGCCGTCACCACCCGCCTCACCCAAGAGCGCGACGCCGCCCGCGCCGAATCACGCGAATCCCTAACCCGCCTCACCGACCTCACCGCCAAGCTCGCCGAGGCCCGCCAGCAACTCACCGACCTCGACCACATCAAGCAACAGCTCGAAGCCAACGAGGCCCGCCTCAAAGAGTCCTTCGCCGCCCTCTCCGCCGACGCGCTCAAAGCATCCAAGGCCGACCTGCTCCAGCTCGCCAAAGAACAGTTCACCGCGCACCGCGCCGAGTCCGACCAAGAACTGGAAAAGCGCCGCCTCGCCGTCGAGCAGATGGTCAAGCCCATCCGCGACACGCTCGGCAAGACCGACGAGCGCCTCACCCGCCTCGACGAACAGCTCGCCGCCAACACACTCACCGCCACAGGCCTCCGCGAAGAAACCGCCCGCCTCTTCACCGCCCTCTCAAAGCCCGAGGTCCGCGGCGCCTACGGCGAGATCCAGCTCAAACGCGTCGCCGAGCTCGCCGGCATGACCGCCTACTGCGACTTCACCGAGCAGACCTCCGTCCGCGACGACGACGGCAACCTCCTCCGCCCCGACATGGTCGTCAAGCTCCCCAACAACCGCGTCATCGCCATCGACGCCAAAACCAACATGGGCGCCTATCTCGAAGCACTCGGCGCCAAAGACGACACCGCCCGCGAAGACCAGATGCAACGCTTCGCCCGCCACGTCTCCGACCAGGCCAAGAAGCTCGCCGACAAGCGCTATTGGTCCGCCTTCGAGCACTCGCCCGAGTTCGTCGTCATGTTCGTCCCGGGCGATCACTTCATCGACGCCGCACTCCAACGCCGCCCCGACCTGCTCGACCTCGCCGCCCAGCACGGCGTCATCCTCGCAAGCCCAAGCACACTCATCGCCCTCCTCCGCGCCGTCGCCGTCGGCTGGCGCGAGAACACCCTCGCCGAAGAAGCCAAGGCCCTCCTTGAGCTCGGCAAAGAGCTCCACGACCGCGCCTCGGTCGCCTTCGACCACGCCGCCAAGCTCGGCAAAGCAATCAAGCAAAGCGTCGACCGCTACAACGACCTCGTCGGCTCCATCGACAGCCGCATGGTCCCAACACTCAAGAAGTTCGAAGACGCCGGCGTCACCAGCGGCAAGGCCCTCCCCGAACCCACCGAAGTCACCGTCGTCGCCCGCTCACTCGATGCCGGCATCCAGACATGACTCGCCAATCAGACCTCGCACACGAGGTGACATCCACCTTTTTCGACAAGTACGGACCAAGGCCGGAGCTCGATGTTTCAGGTGAAGACGCCCGATGGCACGACGGGTCCCTTTACAGCGCAGTGAGCGCTACGTGGCACGTTGACGCCTTGGTGTCGAACGGCGGCTGGCCGTCGGTCTACTACGACGGTGCTTCGCGCTTAGTGCCAATCGCCCGGGATTTCCTGAACGACCTGGGAGCGGTTGGACTCGCGTCTGCATGCGACGCGGCAATCGCGCTTGGAAAGCAAACGTACGCGAGGCTGCTCGACAGCGACGAGCCAACCCATCAGTGGCTCGAGCAATCGCTGTGCGAACACACGACCGACGCCGAGTGGGATGTCCCAGATGACACTTGGACGAAGTACGCACAGACAGAGGATTGGTGGCGTTTGGCGGCGGACGCCATCACGAAGAGTCATCCCGAGATCGTTGAGCAGCTCGCCTCACGAGACGAGACGAGCCCCGACCCGGACACCCCACGCCGAGCACCTGAAGACGACGGCCCAACGCTCTTCGATTAGCCGGTGATCGCGCTCCGACGAGGCCGGCGCGTCCACAGAGTCCTCCATCCCCGCGCCACCGCTTGACCCGAACGACAAGCGGCGCGACCGCGACGCCGGCACGAGCAACGCCCGCAAAGCACAAGCCGTAACACCCCCGATACCCACGCCGCCGCCCAACTCCCAATAATGCCACCATGAACCCCCGCACCCTCAAGATCGCCGCCGCCAGCACCCTCGCCCTCAGCGTCACGGCCGCAGCCGCGGCCGCCGCCCTGCACCTGATGCAGGCCGACCCGCCCAAGGGCCCCGTCACCCCCACCGCCGCGACACCCAAAGACACCAACTGGACCAAATCAGCCGTCACCAAGGGCCTCGAGCGCCCCTGGGCCGCCGACTGGCTCCCCGGTGACGCCGGCATCCTCATCACCGAGCGCCCGGGCAGGCTCCGGCTGTTCGTCCCCACTGGTAAAGAAGGCGGCTCGCTCCGCCCCGAGCCCATCGCCGGCCTGCCCGACATCACCGCCATCGGCCAAGGCGGCCTCATGGACGTCGCCCTCCACCCCGACTTCGCCACCAACCGCCTCGTCTACCTCACCGCATCCACCGGCACCAAGCAGGCCAACCGCACCACACTCTTCCGAGCCACGCTGAGTGAAGACCTCACCGAACTCACGAACGTCCAAGAGCTCTACCGCGTCAGCCGCGACAAGTCCGGCGGCCAGCACTTCGGCTCCATCATCGAGTGGCTGCCCGACGGCTCCCTCCTCCTCTCCATCGGCGACGGCGGCAACCCCCCCGCCACCCTCGACGGCGAGTTCATCCGCACATTCGCACAAGACCCCACCCTCGCCTTCGGCAAAGTCCTCCGCATGACCGACGAAGGCAACCCCCACCCCGACAACCCCTTCGCCAGCGGCGCGGGCGACGCGCCCTACGTCTACACGCTCGGCCATCGCAACATCCAGGGCATCGCCCTCCGCCCGAGCTTCGTGCCCGACGCGCACAACACAAACACCAGCCCCGAGATCTGGGTCACCGAGCACGGCGCCAAGGGCGGCGACGAGCTCAACCGCCTCGTCCCCGGCGGCAACTATGCCTGGCCCCTCGCCACATACTCCACCGAGTACTGGGGTCCCGCCATCGCCGACTCCGCAACACGCGAGGGCACCATCGACCCACACATCGTCTGGACGCCCGCCCTCGCGCCCTGCGGCCTCGCCTTCTACACCGGCACCGACTTCCCCGAATGGACCGGCGACCTCCTCGCCGGCGGCCTCGCCTCGAAGCAAATCCGCCGCGTCCACTTCAACAGCGAAGGCGAGATCGACGGCCACACCACGCTCCAATTCAACGAGCGCATCCGCTGGGTCGGCATGAGCCCCACCGGCCACCTCCACATCCTCACCGACGAAACCGACGGCGGCCTCTACCGCATCGACCCCAAGTAAACACGACGCAAAAACCCCCGCGGCCACCCAAACCCGCGCCCAACAATCCCGCATGCACATCACCCACTTCTCCGCCCGAGCCTTCGAGCGCGAAGCATTCGCCGCCGCCAACGACGCGCTCGATTCGCCGCACCACATCACCTTCCAAGAGACTCGGCTCGACGCCTCCACCGCCGCCCTCGCCGAGGGCTCGCCCGCCGAGTGCGCCATCGCCAACGACCCCGACGGCGCCGCCACCATCGCCGCCCACGCCAAGGTCGGTGTCAAGCTCATCGCGCTCCGCTGCGCCGGCTTCAACCAGGTCGACCTCGAAGCCGCGGCCGAGCACGACATCGCCGTTGCGCGCGTGCCCGCCTATTCGCCCCACGCCGTCGCCGAGCACGCCGTCGCACTGCTCATGACCCTCGTCCGCCACACCCAACGCGCCTTCAACCGCGTCCGCGAGCACAACTTCGCCCTCGACGGCCTCATGGGCTTCGACCTTCACGGCAAGACCGTCGGCATCATCGGCGCGGGCACCATCGGCATCTGCTTCGTCAACATCATGAAGGGCTTCGGCTGCCGAGTCCTCGCATTCGACCCCTACCCAAACGATGACCTCCGCGCCACCGGCGCAAAGCTCGTCGACCTCGACACCCTCCTCGCCGAGTCCGACGTCATCAGCCTCCACTGCCCGCTCAACCCAAGGACCCACCACCTCATCGACGCCGACGCCCTCGCCAAGACCAAGCCGGGTCTGGTCCTCATCAACACATCCCGCGGCGGCGTCATCGACACCCGCGCCGTCCTTGAAGCCCTCAAAGCCCGCACCCTCGGCGGCCTCGCACTCGACGTCTATGAAGAAGAAGGCGACGTCTTCTACAAAGACCTCTCCGGCCAGATCATGCAAGACGACGTCCTCGCCCGACTCCTCACCTTCCCCAACGTCCTCGTGACAAGCCACCAAGGCTTCCTCACCCGCGAAGCCGTCACGAACATCGCCGACACAACACTCCACAACGTCACCACCTTCGAACGCGGCGGCCAAGACGCCATCCCAGAAGCAAACCGAGTCAGCGCCGACCAACACGTCGCCGCCGACTAACCCGCGCCGCCGAACACCCACCCACTCCCCGTGCCACGGCTTGACCCAAAGGGCAAGCCGTGTCCTCCTCGCACACAACGGGCATAACAGCACGCCCCAAACACGGCTTGCAAAGCACAAGCCGTGGCACGAGAGCGCACGAAAAAACCGCGGCCCGCACACGCGAGCCGCGGCTCAAAGTCAATCAATCACAACGGCCACGCTCACCGACGCCGGCGAGCCATCGCGAGCCCGCCCATGCCAAGCAGCGCCGCCGAAGCGGGCGTGGGCACGACGAACAGCACATCGGTCAGCGCCGCGAACTCAGAAGCGCCGCCCGGGTCCGTCACCGTCAGCACCGCCTGCGAGAACGGCGTGTCGCTGGCAAACCCGACGAACTCAAAGTCGGGCGTCGACACGAACGACTCGATATCGAGGGTCTGCCCATCGATCGTGAGCGAAAGCCCGTTGGTCACAAACGTGTTCAACCACGAGCCGCCGAAACCGAGAATCGGCGCATCAAAGTCAAAAGTCAGCGAGTCCAGATCGCCACCGACCGTGAACACAAGGGTTCCCCCAGAATTCACATTCGCGCCGCCCGTGCCGACGCCATCGAGGTCGACCGAATACCCATCGAAGAACGAGTTCGAGCCGAGCGTGAGGATCACCTCACCGTACGACGAAAGGTCATCGACAACCGCGGGGCCGCCCGCGGCTGCCTCCCACGCACCCTGATCCGTAAACCCCGTCACCACGGCAAAGGCCGAGCCACTCAACGAAGCAACAACAACCACGCTCATCTTCACACTGTTCATGCTGACCCTCCTCTGGGCATCGCACACCGCCCGAGGGCATCGCCCAAGGGCCTCAGACTCGAGCGGGCGCGCCGGACACAGCCCGGCCGATCTCGCCCACCACGCTAACAACACCGCCCACCAAGACCGCGTTGCAAATCTTGCAACAAATAATCCGTGGCCCTGCAGAAAAGCAGCCCGCCGCACGCGAGCTACCCGGTTCAGGCATATGTCTGATCTTCAATCCACTTGGTTATGCCGGGCTCGGCATCGCACCCGCCGGCGGCTCCGGATCGGCATCAGGCATCGGCGGCGCGATCGTCACGCCCGGGCTCTTCTTCGCCTCCGCGGCAAGCAAGTCGCTCACCGTCGGCTTGTCGAGCTCCTCGCCCCGCATCAGGCGATGCACCTCGTCGCCGCTGAGAGTCTCGTACCGAAGTAGCGCCTCGGCAACCGCAACAGCCGCGTCCCAGTGCTCTTCGAGCAGACGCTCCGCCTCGCGATACGCCTCATCAACAAGCCGGCGAACCTCTTCATCGATCACACGCGCCGTGTCGTCCGAGTAGTCCTTATCCGCAACGAACGACTCCCGCGTGTCCTGCCCGGCGTACCGAACGAACCCGAGCTTGTCGCTCATGCCCCACTCAAGAATCATCGTCCGAGCAAGCTGCGTGACCTGCCCGATGTCCGACGCGGCGCCGCTCGACACATCCTGCATCGCCTTCTGCTCGGCGATGCGCCCGCCGCACACGACCTTCATCGTCGCGTCGAGCCACTTGAGGCTGTACCCCATCCGATCCTTCTCGGGCAGGCTAAATGTCGCCCCGCCCGCGTCGCCGCGAGGAATGATCGTCACCTTGTGCAGCGGGTCCGCATCTGTCAGCAGCGCCTGCAAGATCGCATGCCCCGCCTCGTGATACGCGACGAGCTTGTTCTCGTCCTTCTCGCGCACCCGCGACTTCTTCGCACGCCCGAACCGGATCTTGTCCCGCGACTCCTCGAGATCGTCCTGCTCGATGAAGTCCTTGTTCTGCATCGTCGCGGTGATCGCCGCCTCGTTGATGATCGCAGCCAAGTCCGCGCCGCTGAACATCGGCGTGATTCGAGCAAGCCGCTCCATGTCCACCGCCGGGCCCAGCTTCACCTTCTTCGCGTGCACCTTCAAGACCTCAAGCCGACCCTTCACGTCGGGCAACGGCACCGCGATCTGCCGGTCAAACCGGCCCGGCCGAATCAACGCCGGATCGAGCACGTCGCTCCGGTTCGTCGCCGCGACCACGATCACGCCGTCGGTCGCATTGAACCCATCCATCTCAACAAGAATCGCATTCAGCGTCTGCTCGCGCTCATCGTGGCCGCCCGAGCTAAACCCGCTCCCACGACGCCGGCCGACCGCATCGATCTCATCAAGGAAAATGATGCACGGCGAAGAGTCCTTCGCCTGCTTGAAGAGATCCCGCACCCGGCTCGCACCAACGCCCACGAACATCTCAACAAAGTCCGAGCCCGAGATCGAGAAGAACGGCACGTCCGCCTCGCCCGCGATCGCCT
>ERZ1740067.1765-NODE-1765-length-14308-cov-5.129657_pt1 | contig 14308 bp, 17 predicted proteins | sample MGYA00581736_ERZ1740067 | MGnify/ENA primary metagenome ERZ1740067 (study PRJEB43018, sample SAMN04849236) | marine metagenome | isolation source: floating plastic debris | place: Pacific Ocean | collected 2008-08-27 | study: EMG produced TPA metagenomics... | reverse complement strand
ACACTTGTCGGATTGCCGTCTCAGCCCCTCTCAAATGGCAGCGGAAATGTTGACCGCGCGAACCCACTCCCGTTCTACTGCGCCCCAACAACCTGCAACACTTAACCGGCGCACCTCCTCGAATGGGGGCGATAGCCGATAGGAAATTCCATGAAAGCTCTACTCTCTGTTGCCCCAGGCGGGCCAGAAACTCTAGAATATCAAGAGATTGATACGCCCGAGCCGGGTCCAGGCCATGTGCGCATCAAAACCAAGGCTATCGGGGTGAACTTCCCCGATACGCTGATCATCAAAGACATGTACCAATTCAAACCCCCGCGCCCCTTTGCACCCGGGGGCGAGGCCGCTGGGATCATTGATGCGATTGGGGATGGCGTCGAGGGATTTGAAATCGGCCAACGGGTCGCTGCTGCCGTCGGCCCGTTTGGTGCCTTCACAACCCACGCCATCGCCCCCGCGCCCAGCGTTGTCGCCATTCGCGACGACCTGCCGTTTGAGGAAGCCGCAGGCTTCATCATGACCTACGGCACCAGCTATTACGCGCTGAAAGACCGGGCAGCCCTTGGGTCAGGAGAAACGCTCCTTGTCCTTGGGGCCGCGGGCGGCGTGGGCTCAGCCGCTGTTGAATTAGGCAAAGCGATGGGGGCCAAGGTGGTGGCCGCGGTTTCGTCTGATGAAAAAGCCGCCTTCTGCAAAGACCTCGGCGCCGATGAAACGGTGGTGTACCCCCGCGACCTTGACCGTGACGGGCAAAAGGCCCTGTCCAAGGCCTTCAAGGACGCTACCGGCGGCGGCGCCAACGTCGTCTATGACGCTGTTGGGGGCGACTATGCGGAACCCACCATCCGCGCCATGGCGTGGGAAGGTCGGTACCTTGTGGTGGGCTTTCCCGCGGGCATTCCCGCTGTTCCCCTGAACCTCACCCTGCTGAAAAGCTGCCAAATCATGGGCGTTTTTTGGGGGGCCGCCGTGATGCGGAACCCGGCGGGCAATATTGCGAATATGGCGGATCTGCAAAAGATGATTGCCGAGGGGGTCCTCCGCCCCCGCGTCACAGAGACCTACCCGTTAGCTGAGGGCGCAAAAGCCCTTCACCGGCTCGCGGCAAGAGAAGTCACCGGCAAAGTCGTTCTCACCGTCGAGGATTAGGCATACACACCCATTGGGTGTAGTAAAAAATTAAGCAATCAGGGGTTGTGTCTCGCCAAGGTGGCGATAGTATCAACCCATGATTGCATTCCTTCTTCTTCTACAATCAAGCCTGAGTGGCACCGCCACAGTCGTGGACGGGGACACTTTGCGGCTCGCGGGGGAGCCTGCCCGTATTCGGCTTTGGGGAATTGACGCCCCTGAAACCAGCACCGCCGCCGGGCGGGAGGCCAGTGCGTTTCTTCAGGGCGTGGTCATCGGTGAGACTATTCAGTGCACGCCCGAAGGCCACGACCGCTATGGCCGTATCGTTGCCCGCTGCCGATCAAGGGACGGTGATCTCGGGCAAACTCTTATCTCTCAAGGGTATGCCGAGGAATGGTGCCGCTATAGCCAAGGCTATTACGGGGGCTGCGGAGAGTAGAAGCCCTCAAGGAGACCGCAATTGGCTTCACATGCCACCGCGCATCTTCGCACTTGATAATCATTATCATTTGTGATTAGACCTCCGAATTCTTTCATATTTTAGCGTACTTTGTACGCGTATTCAGTTTCCGTTGGAGGGCAAAAGAGATGGGTTCAACAATCACTCAAGGAGCAGCGGGCGCATCGCTGCTAACGCTGGCCGCGGTCGCCACTATGGGCCCAAATTCAGTCGTGATGGCTCAAGGGGCGACTGACGCCGCCACTGGCCGCCAGGATGAAGTTGTCATTGTCGTCACGGCCGGGCGGCGTGAACAATCGATCAATGAAATTGCGCGGACCGTCGTCGTGATTGACGTGAGCACCCTTGAAGAAAACTTTGTGAAGACGTCCAACGTGGTCGACCTTTTGGGATCGACAGTGCCCGGCTTTGGCGCCCCGACGGGTATTGATTTGATCCGTACAAATACGCTACGTGGCCGCGATCCACAATATTTGATCGATGGTGTCCCGTTGAGTTTTAATGGCGGGTCTGCTTTCCGGACCAGTCCACTGACCAAGTTCGACCCCGAAACCCTGGGCCGGGTTGAGATCCTTTATGGCCCAACCGCAATCTATGGTGCCGGCGCCGCCGGGGGCGTTGTTCAATTCTTTACGCGCGACGCAGCCGAAGAGCCCATTTCTGTCGAACTTCGTAAGCAAACGACTTTCTTCCCCGAGGAGGATGAACACTTTGGCGACACATCTTTAAGCTGGAAAAGCTCTGCTGAGATCTCCGGAACACTAGATCGCTTCGACTATGTGGTGGCGGCCTCCTACGATTCTCAAAATGCCGTCATCGATGGCAATGGCGATGTTTCAGGGCCCACCTATTATGGGTTTTACGATACGACGAACTATTTCGCGAAGGCTGGCTTCAACATCACGCCGGACCAACGCATCCAAGGCTTCTTTAACTTCAGCGAGCTGGAGGAAGATGGTCGGGTTTTCACCCCGGTACCAAATGATGAGAACTTCGGGATCGCAGTCTTGGGCGACAACCAGACGCCTTACACATATGGTGATTTTGCGCCCACGGATGAAAAACTGTTCTACTCCATCAGCTACACCCATAGTGACTTTTTCGGTGGTGACCTAGAAGCCGTTTTTTATGGGCGGGATGATTCGCTCATTAGTTCGATTATCCCCCTGGGGGCATTTCCACCGCCCTTCCCAAGCAACTATCAAACAACGCAGGACTTCGAAGGTACAGGGTGGCGTCTTCAGTATGCCCGGGACATTGGTGACCGCGCGAGCGTTATTGTCGGCGTTGACTATGATGACCAATCCCAAGAACAAAGAGCGCTGGTCTATGACCTTGGATCGGATGTGTTCGAGGCACGCGATATCACAAATTTGATCCGTAATGATCTCTTCATTTACCCCTATGAGGTGGAAACCCTCGGCATCTTTGTTCAGGCCGAGTATGAAGTTGTCGACGATCTGCGGCTATCTTTGGGGTTACGATATGAGGAACCCGAATTTTCCATTGAAGGCGGGACAAGGGTCTTTGAGCTCACCGTCGACGAAGACGATAATCAGGTGTCACGACCCGGCGGTAGCGGCGGTTCCGACGGCCTCGCCTTTAATATTGGCGTCAGCTACGACGTGATCGACGATCTCACCGTGTTTGCGAACTTCTCCCAAGCCGTTGAGCTACCAAGCTTAGGCCAACTCGGAAACCTTATTCCGCCGGATGCGACGTTCGAAAGCGCCGAAGCCATTGAACCACAAATTATCGACAATTATGAGATCGGATTAAGGGCGCAAGCGGGAACTGTCGCTTACACCTTTGCCGCCTTTTTCTCCGAGTCGGATTTTGGTGAGAACTTTATCTACGACCCTGAGACGCTGCTCGGTCAATATAATCGGTCACCTGAAGAAATATATGGTTTTGAAGTCACCGCAGACTGGGAGGTCCTTCCGCAGTTTGATTTATTGGGGACGTTCTCCTGGAGTGAGGGGGAATTTGATCCCGATGGCGATGGCCCCTTAGGGTTCCAGGCACAAAGCGCCCTTGATATCCAACCTTGGAAAGCCACCCTGAACGGCCAATATGAGTTCAACGACAAAACCTCAGGAAACTTCCAATGGTTGGTTGTCGGTGATCGGGATACGGCATTTGATGACGGTACTGATCTTTATGAAATCACCGGCTATGGCGTTGTGGATATCGGCGTAAACCGCGACATTGGTCCGGGTGTACTCAGTGTTCAAATCACCAACCTGCTTGATAATCTTTACTTGAGCCCGGCAAGCCAAACTTACGAGAACAACATTCTGTTCAATAGCCGTGTTAACCCATCCGCTGGCCGGGCTATCTCTCTCGCCTATAAGCTTACGCTATAGCGAGCCACAACCGACCGGGCGGCAGACCGCATACACCAGAGCCTCAGGCACTTACCCGAAATTGCCTGAGGGTTGATTGGGAAGGGACCCAATCAACGAATCCAAAGGCGGCGTCTTGAAGGACGAGGAAGTGATTCAAGCAGATCGCCTAGCGCGATAGATCATAAAAACTGAGCAGTACACGATACAAAAAACCCCGCCATAGGCGGGGTTTCTGATAACAATAGTGTAGGACGAACTACCGCTTCGAGAACTGGAAGCTCCGGCGGGCTTTCGCCTTACCATATTTTTTCCGTTCCACGGCCCGGGCATCACGGGTGAGGAAGCCGCCCTTTTTGAGAACAGGCCGCAAGCCCGGCTCATAATAGGTCAACGCTTTGGAAATACCGTGACGTACCGCACCGGCCTGGCCAGAGGGGCCAGACCCTTTCACCGTGCAGTAAATGTCAAACTGATCTTTTCGTTCAGCGGCTTCGAGCGGCTGCTGCAAAATCATCTGAAGGACGGGACGGCCAAAATACTCCGTATAGTCCTTTTTGTTCACGATGATCTTACCACTGCCTGGTTTGATCCATACCCGCGCCACCGCCGTTTTCCGGCGGCCCGTGGCGTAAGACCGGCCCAGCTCGTCAATTTTCGGCTCAGCGGGAACATACTCTTCGGCTGCGACATCACCTTCGGTGCCTGCGGCAACAACGCCAGCGTCCGTGGCCAGATCTTTAAGGCTATCGAGGCCTGTATTCGTTTCGCTCATGCTGTTTGATCCTTACCGGCGCGGAGTGTTTTTAGGATTACGGGAGGCAATATCGAGCGCCTCAGGCTTTTGCGCCTCATGGGGATGCTCTGGACCCGCATAAACATGCAGATTGCCAAACTGTTTGCGGGAAAGCGGGCTGTCCTTTGGCATCATCCGCTGCACAGCCTTTTTCAGCACCCGCTCAGGGAAACGCCCTTCGAGCACCTTATCGGCGGTGCGGGACTTGATCCCGCCAGGGTAGCCGGTGTGCCAAAAATAGGTCTGCTGTTCCCGCTTACGGCCTGTGAAAACCACCTTATCGGCGTTCACGACAATCACATGATCGCCATCATCCACATTGGGGGTGTAAGTGGGCAGGTGCTTGCCCCGCAGGCGCATGGCAATGATAGACGCCAGGCGGCCAACGACGAGGTTTTCAGCGTCGATTACCACCCACTTCTTTTCCACGTCCGCGGGCTTAGTATTGTAGGTCTTGGAGGCCTCGGTTTGCATCGCAAGGTCCTTTAGATAATGAAACGAAGGGGCGCCTATGACGGCCCCGACGATTTCTGTCAAGCAGAGGCAGAAAATTTGTTTTAGGACAGAGGCTTGGAAGTGCGGTACTATAATACCACACGAAGCCGCCGACACCATAGCCCTTTGTTTTCGTTGTGCTACATCGACCTTTGATCGAGACAGGACCCCTCCCCCATGTTCCCAAAAGGCACTTTTTTATTAGCCGCTTCATCGGCTCTGTTGACGCTCGTCGCGTGTGAGCAAGGGGAGGAACCAAACGCCTCACGGGATGCCGATATCGAGGCTACTGAAATCCCCGCCGAGCCCGCGACGGTATCTATTGCGGACACGCTTGGCACCTTTGAGGGGACGGTGGGCGACCTAGCGGTGTGGCAGCATCCGTCGGTCCCTTTCCTCAGTGCGGTACTCGCCCCCAATGGCGCAGCCGGACTGTTCCTGGTGCCCGTTGATTCCTCCGCCCCCACCAATAATGAGGGCGTGTTCACCGGCGGCGTTGCGGTGCAGTACGCCGAGAGCGGGCCGCTGATTGCCGCCTATGATGGCGGTCAGGGGACAATCCGCCTTTTCTCGCTCAATGAAGCCAACAGCACCTTAAGTGAGGTGTCCAGCATAGCGGCCCCAGGAGGCGCCGACGCCCTCTGCTTTGGTGGAGAGACGCTTTATGCGGTGGGGGAAGAAGGCAACCTGACGGCGTTCACCGTCACCGCCGAAGACGGCGCCGCTGCACTAATGGACGGCACAAAATTGGCGCTAACCGCTCAGGACTGCGCCAGCGTGACCGGCAAAGCCTATTTTCTTACTGCGGAGGGTATCGTCGCGGCGGACGATGGACGTATCGTTGCGCAATCACCAGCAGACGCGAAAGGGCTGACAGGCTGGAGCCTAGACGTCGGACCGGTTTTTGTGACCCTGTCGGGCGAAGGGACCCTGCGGATTGGCGACCTACCCCTCGAGACCCAGGGCTTTGCGGGGGAGACGGAGAATGTCACCTTCACCACCATTGCGGCGGGCAGCGGAAATTATGGCGGTGTCTTCCGGGACGGCCTTCTTGCCGCGGTGACATCCGACAATGAGCTGGTCTTGATCCCCTGGGCCAGCATCGCCGCGGCAGCAGGTGTTGAGGGCCGCACCCAAAGCCCGCGCGGCGACCGTAATGTGGCCGCCGGCGCGGGTGACCTCACGGATATTCCCGTTATAGCGCTGGCGCCGGTGGAGACGAGAGCGCCGGGCGAGTAAGGTCGTAGGCGGTGATTATCATCACCGTCAGCACACCCAAGGCCCCTAGCTGGTGCACAAGGCCAAGCCATAGGGGTACCGCGGCAAGCAATGTCCAGATGCCGATAAGGGCCTGCACCAGGACCGCCGCAAAGATGGCCACGCCATACCCTGTCCGCGCACCGCGCCAGGCTGCAATGGCAAAGGCAAGCGCCAGTCCAAATAAGACGTAGGCCCCAATGCGGTGATTAAACTGGACCGCGGCGATGGTTTCAAACGCATCGATAAACCGTGCGGGCACTGAAAAATATCCCTCCGGCACGAACCGTCCGTCCATAAGGGGCCAAGTGTTGTAGGTAGACCCGGCCCTCAGGCCCGCTACAAATGCCCCAAGAATGACCTGTACGAATGTTGCACCGAGCAGAAGAAGCGCAAACACGCCAAGGCGCGGCGCCGCGCGCTGTCCTTGCGGTCTCACTAGGGCAAGGATCTGCCAAATGATCAGGCAGAAGAGGATGAACGCGGTCCCCAGATGAAGGGCGAGCCGATACTGGCTGACATCCACCCGTTCACTGAGGCCCGAGGCCACCATGTACCAGCCCAGCGCCCCTTGGACACAGATGAGAGCAAAGAGGCCCCAAAGCCGCCAACGCAGCCCCCCTGTCACCACCCCCCGCACGGAGAACCAAATGAGCGGGAACAAAAAGGCAAGGCCGATGAAACGACCGAGATTCCGATGCCCCCATTCCCACCAATAAATCTCTTTGAAGGCCGCCATCGACATGCCCGCATTCACGCGAGTATATTCTGGGATCTGCTTATATTCCGCAAACGCCTCTTCCCACGCCGCATCCGATAACGGGGGTAAGGTTCCTAAGATAAGGTCCCACTCGGTGATAGACAGCCCAGAGTCGGTCAAGCGAGTGGCCCCCCCCACGGTAACAATGAGGGCAATGAGGACGGCCATCACCGCCAACCAAATAGCGACAGGGGACAAATTGGCAGATTGGGCTTTCAGCATATTGCCCTTATATGGACTTTGTCGCCGTTGAGAAGCGCGACCAACGATCACCCTCTTTAGACCCTTGAGGACCGACGTGCCCCTACGCCCCCGGCAAAAGAAGCTCATCATCGTGCTCGCCTTTATGCCCTTTTTGGTGATCTATATTGCGGGTGTGTTGTGGATTTCGGACTTTGTACCAACTCACTGGGCCGTCCAGCTGGTGTTCTATATTGTGGCAGGCATGGCTTGGGCGGTTCCTTTGCGTCCCGTCATGGGCTGGATGAACACTGATCCGACCGAATCAAAAGCTGAGTCTTGACCTCAGCTCGCGAAAAATACCGCGCGAACCCTGCGAAAATTACCCTAAAAACGGGAATATTGCACACGCGAAAAGAGAACTTGCTAAATTTCCCTCAAATCACCGCGTTTGCGTTAACCTTAATTACGATTATGCTTGAAATTGTGTGAATATTCGCCGATCAAGGGGGCGTTGGCACTATTTTTTCATCGCGCCGACCATTCTGTGGCGTAAAAGAGGGTTAAAATGAAACTCAAAGCACTCGCGGCGGCGGCCGCACTTGTTGGTATGGCGGCAACGCCTGCTAATGCTCTTCTGGTTGGTGGGGACACCACTGTCGACGCTAGCCAGATCATTGGTGGTGGCGTTGCTAGTAAAAGCCTCGTTACCGAAACGACACTCAAGCACGGTGTTTTCACCGCTGAAGCTGAGCTTATTCGGGGTGTTGACGAAAACGGTTCTATCGCTTTCGATTTGACTGCTAACAGCTCTGTTATCACAGTTGAGTCTAACACGGTGAACACTGCAGGCGACATTAACAATCTGCTGATCAAAATTTTGGTCGACGGTGTCGAAGTCGCTTCTCAGTCAAACGTATTCGGTTCTGCTGTTTTCCCAGCAATCACCGTTATTGCGGGCGAAGTTCTCCGGATCGAAGCAACCTGGGACACTTTCAATGCGTCCGTTGCTAACCTCGACTTCAAAATTGATGCGACCCCGCTTCCTGCTGGTGTTGCGCTCTTCTTGACGGGTCTCGCTGGCCTTGGCGTTGCTCGCAAGCGGAAGTCTGCATAAGCTTTTAAAAACGTTCCACTCTTGAGGAGCGTTTTTGAGAATTTGGAAAACCACTACCGCTTTCGGTAGTGGTTTTTTTGTGCCGATACCGAAGCTTTCTGCCGAATTAGAGCGTTTTCCGACCAAGTGGGTACCGGTTGGTCGCAAGAAAACGCGACAAATCAATAATCTAGAGCAAGCGAACGATTCAATCTGTTCGCAAAGTGCTCTAGTGGGCTCAGGCTTGCGATTTGCTCAACCATCCGCTACGCGCTGGCTTCACACGAACGGTGGTCAACGCAACTGGGATAGTCCCGCCCGCGCTTGAGCCAAAGGCGTTTCCGGTCCCTCCAGACCCTAATGTCTCCGCCGTCAATCAGGAGTGATAAAGCCCATGCCGCTTTATGAGCATGTCTACATTGCGCGCCAGGACATCAGCCCCGCGCAGGTCGAAGCCCTCACCGACGAACTTCAGTCCATCGTCCGCGAAAATGGCGGCGAGATCAAAAAGTCGGAATATTGGGGACTGAGAACCCTTCAGTATAAGATCAATAAAAATCGTAAGGGCCACTACAGCCTCATGAACATCGATAGCCCGCCTAATGCCATCACTGAGCTTGAGCGTCAGATGCGCATTAAAGAGGACATCCTGCGGTTCATGACGATCCGTGTGGAAGAGCATGATGAAGAACCCTCCCCCGTCATGTCGCGCCGCGACCGTGATAATCGCGACTAAGGAGAGCATGAACCATGGCAAAGACTTTTTTCCGCCGTCGCAAATCCTGCCCCTTCTCTGGTGAGAAGGCCCCGCGGATTGACTATAAAGATCCCAAGCTCCTTGGCCGCTATATCTCCGAAAAGGGAAAGATTGTTCCCTCACGGATTTCGGCTGTGAGCCAGAAAAAGCAACGGGAACTGGCCCGCGCCATCAAGCGCGCCCGCTTCCTCGCCCTTCTCCCTTATAAGACGGACTAAGATCCATGCAGGTTATTCTTCTTGAACGAGTAGAAAAGCTCGGGACCATTGGCGACGAAGTGTCCGTCAAAGATGGTTTTGCCCGGAACTTCTTGTTGCCGCGCAAAAAGGCGCTCCGCGCTAATGAGGCCAACCGGAAGGTTTTCGAAGCGCAGCGCGCAGAGATTGAATCACGAAACGCTGAAGCGCGTGAAAAGGCTGAAAAGCAGTCCGCGTCCATCGCCGACAAGACCTTTGTGGTGATCCGCTCCGCGTCTGATATGGGCCAGCTTTACGGCTCCGTCAGTGCACGAGACATCGCTGAGATCGCGTCCACGAAAAAGGTCAAACTGGCCCGCGGCCAGATTGTTCTGAATGCCCCCCTGAAAGAGCTGGGAATCTTTGACGTGAAGGTCGCCCTCCACCCCGAGGTGGTCGTCGACATCAAGATCAATGTTGCTCGGAGTGAGGAAGAAGCCGCCGCCCAAGAGCGTGGCGAGAATGTCCTGGCGAAAGAAAAAGAAGACGTGGAGCAGGTTGTGGGCACCGGTGACTTTGACGAGTTCGGCGCCGCCCCAGATGGTGAGGGATCAGCATCACAACAGGAAGAGGCCGCCCCGGAGGCAGCATCTTGATCGACGACAAGTCAGTCGTACTCGACAACGATAATTGAGTAAGGGCGGTGTTCTCAGGGGACACCGCCCTTATTCTTTTTCACCTTCAGCAGTCAAGACGGATATGGCTCTCCATTTTGGGCCTCCTTCGATATGCATCAACTTGGATTCTTCAAGGATCAAAACAACATGTCTGGGATCAAACGCCTCAATCAGCTGCGTGAAGGTTGGTTTTGATCGATCAGCGTTGTTGATCGTTAAGCCGATAGCCTCAGAGAAATGTCGGCCCCAAAAGTCAAATGCACTATTTGAAAACGAGTCGCCAATAATCACGCCCCTGCCATTCTCTTCCAAGCCACCAGCCATATAAAATGACCTTCTTGCCGCGGTAGCAGAGTACAAAGACGCAACTGTGGACGGAATATGCTCCAACTCCCCCGCCTGCGAAACAGTGCCCACATAACTTACGTCCTTATCCGGCTTCGGGAACAAAGCTTTGTACGTAGACGGCGCAACACCTAAATATCGCGCCATGTCAACACCCCCTTCCCGCATTTCCAACTGAGGAAGAAACTCTATGCCCCGAAAGTCAGGCGCGGTTACAAGGCCATTCTGTATTCCGTACCGGGAATACCACGCCGCACCGCCACGATGCCAATGAAAAGAGCGCGGCGGATAGAACTTAGTAGCCCCCTCCGCGATCATCCAGTCGGGATCATATAGGACTGAAACGCCCCCTTCTCGTAGTTGCCGCAAGCTCTTCTGAAGCCTGGGGACAGGAGAGGCACAAAGCTGGGATAGGCCTGCGGGAAGAAGATCCGCCCGGACGGTACTTTGTAAAGGTGCAATCACAATACTGAGGTATCGGCCCTCGGACGCAAGACTGGCATTGAACTCAATTAGACTCTGTATCAACGCATCCGTACTGACTTCATTTATCGCTCGAGGCGACGCACAGGGGGCACGCGAATAGTGAACATTGCCAATTTGGAACCAATACCCGTCCCGACCGACCATAACTCCCTCTGACTTCTCATGTCCAAAGCCGTAGAGAAGAGTACGTTTGTACTGACGAACCCAAAAAGCACGAAAGGGGATTTGATCCTTGCTCGCCTCCTCCAATCGATCTCTCAGTCCTTTAAACCTAAAGACACCTTGGGGTTGGAACGCATCCGCAAACGTCGTCATTTTACGACTTTCGCCAGCGCTAATGCTGTTCTCAGTGCCCATAAGAAAGTTTAAGATCGGCAGACCGCCGCCCAATATCAGCGTCAACGAAAAAAACGCAACAAAGCAAGCTTGAATGGTTCTTGTCATGATCAAAACCGGAAGTAGATAAACGGGCTATAGGTGTTCGAAATCACGACGATGAGGGCGATAAGGTACAAGATCATTGCCCCTACCGACTTCACCAATTCCGCAGTGATCGGTCGTTGCCTTACAACCTGCGTCGCAATGGTGGTCGCGAGACGGGGTGACCATAAGGACCAAATAAGACTAATTCCAAATATCGTCCAAAACCACCCATCTGTATTCAGAATAAGTGACGCATAGACAGGATGCCCTCCCGCATCGGGGAACCACATTTTCGCCAAAACCGTCGCCGCATCGGAGAAGTCTTCAATTCGAAAGAATACCCACGCCACCATGACCACAACAATAAGGTACAGTCGACTGAAAAAACGGGGAACGGTTTCCAGAAGACGCGATAACCCCTTCCTCTCAAGCACAATAAATAGGCCGTGAATGAGCCCCCAGATTACAAAATTCCAACTGGCACCATGCCAGATGCCGGTGCATAGGAAAACGATGAGAAGGTTGGCGTAGGTTCGCGTGGGCGCCCTTTGGCTTCCTCCCAATGGGATATAAAGATAGTCTCGAAACCAAGTTGACAGAGAGATGTGCCATCGGCGCCAGAACTCTCGGACATTGAGCGATGTGTAGGGCTGGTTGAAATTTTGTGGGAAGGTAAAGCCACACGCCCGCCCTAGACCAATAGCCATCAACGAATAACCCGCAAAGTCGAAGAAAATCTGGAGGGAGTAAGCCGAAATAGCCACCCACGCGACATGGGTTGAAAGCTGCTCAAAAGGGTGAGCGAAAATCGCATCGACATTGTAAGCGAGGGTGTCAGCCAAGCAGGCTTTCATGAAGAGGCCAACACAAAACAGTCTCAGCCCTGAACAGATCCCTTCAGTGGTGAGTGTTCGCTTTCGAATTTGCTTATCCACCGTTTCGTATCGAACAATCGGACCAGCGATAAGTTGAGGGAATAAAGCAATATAGAGTCCTAAATCCAGCAGGTTCCGCTGACACTTTGCATGGCCACGATACACATCCACCAAGTAGGAAATGGCCTGAAACGTGAAAAACGAAATTCCGATAGGCAGGTGTACATCCGGCCATGTCACCGTCCAGCTAAAACCTAACAGCGAGACGATCTGGTGAAGGCTTTCAGCCAAAAAGCCCAAATACTTAAAATAGGTCAGCAACAATATGTTCGCGCAAACCCCTATCAAGAGGATTGTCTGGCGATGCCGACGTAGGAACACTGACTGATGATCAATCAATAATCCGAATACATAGTTTATAAGAATTGATACAAGGATCAGTAAGACGAATCCAGCCTCGCCAAAGGCGTAAAAAGCGATACTAAAGAAAAATAGGACGGGGTTTGAAAGCTTGGGACCCGCAAGTTTTTGGGCAACAAAATAGATCCCAAGGGTGATCGGTAGGAAATAGAACAGGAAAATGGCACTACTGAAAACCACTTTTGCTTCCGTCCTCTCTCACGCCCCCCTCAAGATAGGGTGTCTTGCAACCCTCAAGGGGATGTGGGTCGCAACGTGCATTAGCCTGGCGCCTGGAGGGGTTCCACACGCCGTAGAACGCCCCACAGGCGATAATGAAACAAAGGTGGTTTACTGCGCTGTCATCCCGCCATCAATTGTAAAGGCGGAGCCCGTCACGAACCGAGCTTCATCGGAGGCAAGGTAGGTGACCATAGAGGCAACTTCCTCAGGTTCGCCTAAGCGCTTCATGGGAATATATTTCGACAACGCCGCTTCCCCTTCTTCCCGGGTTGCCTTCATCCCCACCATGGGCTCAATGATCGGCGTCTTGGTGAAAACTGGGTGTACGGAATTACAGTTGATGTCATATTTCCGTTTCGCGCAGTGAACCGCAATAGACTTTGACATCATTGCCACGGCGGCCTTTGCGGTGTTGTAGGCCAAGAAACTGGACTGCGCTTTAATGCCAGCCACCGACGAAATCACCACGATGGAGGCGGGCTGCGTCTCTTTTAAAAATGGCATGCACGCCTGGGTGCCGATGAACACAGAATCCGTGTCGACCGCCATCACCTTCCGATAAGCCTCTAAGGTTTCGGTCTCAATATCGCCAAAGGAGCCAATGCCCGCATTGTGGATGAGGATGCTGATGCCGTTCATCGTGGCATTGGCCCGGGCGCCAACCGAGGCCCAATCCTCAGGGCTCGTCACATCATGTTGAAGCCCCGCTGCGGCGCCAATCTCGTCCGCTGCCTCTTTCACTTTGCCGCCCTGTATGTCGGTGAGGACCACTTGGGCCCCTTCCTCAATAAAGCGTTTACCAAACGCAAGACCGAGCCCCTGCGCTCCGCCGGTGATCAGGGCCTTTTTGCCCGCCAGTCGTCCGCTCATCCTTGGTCCCTCACTTGCCGCATTGCTTCGTCTAAACAGTCGGCCATTTGACCGCGAATCTCATCGTCACTGACAGCGTCCCGAGCGCCATCGAGATCTGCCCGGAGTTTGCGGAAGACATCCTCATGTCCCGCCTCTTCCATATCGGCGCGCGCCACACTTTTCGCATATTCCTCAGCCTCGTCCCCGCTCAGGCCCAGCTTTTCAGCGGCCCAGGCCCCCACAAGCTTCGCGCGGCGGCCCTCCACCTTAAATTTCAGCGCCGCGTCATGGGTAAACTCGGACTCGAATCGCTTCTCTCGTTCATCAAAGGTGGTCATCACCGTCTCCTTACTCGTTGGAGGCCTTTTTAAGCATTGGCGCCGCCCCTGCAAACGCCTTTGCGCGGTAGTTCGCAGCGTGCTAGCAGTCTGGTTCGGCGCCAGCCGCCCGCCAACGCCCAATGGTGCGGCAAAGCGCCCATGGTAAAGGAACCCCAATGGCTCGTGGTAAACCCATTTATGAAGGCAAGGCGAAGATCCTCTATGAGGGTCC
>ERZ1740067.1764-NODE-1764-length-14314-cov-5.556140_pt1 | contig 14314 bp, 13 predicted proteins | sample MGYA00581736_ERZ1740067 | MGnify/ENA primary metagenome ERZ1740067 (study PRJEB43018, sample SAMN04849236) | marine metagenome | isolation source: floating plastic debris | place: Pacific Ocean | collected 2008-08-27 | study: EMG produced TPA metagenomics... | reverse complement strand
AGGAGCAGGCGCCTTTCGATCGGATCATTCTGACTGCTGCCGCCCCCAGCATGCCCGAAAAGATCATTTCGCAGCTCAAGACGGGTGGCGTGGCAATCATTCCCATTGACGTGGCTGCAGCAGATGGCGGCGGCCAACTGCTGGTCAAGGTCACCAAAACCGAAGATGGATTTGAGCGGGAGGACCTTCTTCCAGTGCGATTTGTCCCAATGGTGGAAGGCGTTGCACGCGAGCTTTAAGCGTTGGATTTCCTGATTTTCCAAGGCTCAAACGCAAGAAAACTAGCCGCCAATCACTCTTGGCGTGCTTTTTCTGGCCGCCATCCAGTCTTCATTAACCAAATAACCCGAGACTGCGCATCAGATTACCTGCGCGGCCTACGCCTTGTGCATGGGGCAGGCCCGCAACGAGACGATGTTTTGGGAATGAAGCCGATGTCGGTTTTTACAAATCTGGCAAGACCACTCAAGCGTGACGGCAATGGCCGCGGCGCCTCGCGCGCACTTTCAATTGCTGTTCTTTTGACAGGTGCTCTGGCCATTCTTGGCGCCTGCGCAGCGCCGTCCAGCTATCGCGGTGCCCCCAACCCGTCCTATGGCAATGCCCAGGCCCCTGCGGTTGAGCCTTACACGATCACCGTTAAATCAGGCGAAAGCCTTTCCATTCTGGCGGAACGCCACAATGTGCCCATGCGGGCATTGGCTAAAGCCAACGGCGTCTCAAAGCCATATACGATTTACAAAGGTCAGAAACTGACTGTGCCCGTGCCACGCACCCATCGGGTTAGCCGCGGCGACACACTGTCTGAAATCGCCCTGAAATACGACACCTCGACCCGCCAGGTCGCGACACTCAATGCCAAGCGCAAGCCGTATCCGATCTATGTGGGGGAACGCCTTCGCGTGGGGGGCTGGATGCCTGATGACGGGCGGGGGATTGCCCGTCGTCAGGCCGCTCCTGTTCGCACGGCATCGACAAAGTCGACAGTTCCCACCCCAGCTGCAAAGCCAGCCCTTGGTCTCGCCACCCCGCGGGCCAAGCCCCGCATTCCTGAGCCACCGGCACGGGCAGGGCGTTTCCTGTGGCCGGCGGAAGGCCGCATCATCTCAAGCTACGGCCCCAAACAGGGCGGCCTGCACAATGACGGCATCAACATCCGCGTACCGCGCGGCACGCCGGTGGTCGCGGCGGACAATGGTGTTGTTGCCTATGCTGGCAATGAGCTGCAGGGTTATGGAAATATGGTGCTTGTGCGCCACCAAAACGGCTACGTGACCGCTTACGCGCACAATTCTGATCTTCTCGTCAACCGGGGTGACATTGTTTCCCGCGGACAGAAAATCGCCTCTTCGGGATCATCAGGCGGCGTAACCGAGCCTCAAATTCACTTTGAGGTCCGTCGTGGCTCCAAGGCCGTAAACCCGATGAGCTATCTCGGCAACAACGTTGCCTCGCGCTAGCACACCTTAGTCGTCCAGAGTCTTTCCAAGCTTACCTGCAAGGTCTTGCACGAACTGCCACGCCACGCGTCCAGAGCGGCTGCCGCGCGTGTTGGTCCATTCGATTGCCTGGGCTCTTATGTCCGTCCACGGAGCATCAAGTCGATAACGGTTGCAATATGTACGGATCATCTCCAGATACTCATCCTGGCTGCAATGGTGAAAGCCAAGCCAAAGACCAAACCGGTCCGACAGGGACACCATTTCTTCGACTGCTTCCGTCGGGTTGATGGCACGCTGGCGTTCGTTGTCCACCATGTCGCGCGGCATCAGGTGGCGGCGGTTTGAGGTGGCATAGAACAACACGTTCCTCGGGCGTCCTTCTATGCCCCCCTCCAGGACCGCCTTGAGCGACTTGTAGCTCGTATCTGCCTGGTCGAAGGACAGATCATCGCAAAAGATCAAAAACCGCCGGTCCACATTTCGCAACAATCCCATAAGGCGGGGCAGCGAGGAAACATCCTCCCTATGGATCTCAACCAGTGCCAAATGGCCGGGCACGTCGGACGCCACCTTGGCATGCACTGCCTTGACCAGCGAGCTCTTGCCCATGCCCCGCGCGCCCCAGAGCAGAGCATTATTGGCAGGCAGGCCGTCTGCAAAGCGTCGTGTGTTTTCAAGAAGGATATCGCGCATTCGGTCGATGCCCTGGAGCATCTCAAGCGCCACGCGGGAGACTTCAGGCACAGGGGCAAGCCGGTTTTCCTCGCCCATCCAGACGAACGCGTCGCCGCCGGTCAGGTCAGTACTGGCCGTCGGGATAGGTGCCTTAGCTTCAAGAGCCCGGGCAATCCGGTCCAGCATAGGGACTATCTGGTCGAGGGTCACTTGAGAGGGTGTGCCGTCCGCCATGCCGCGTTTGATTCTCCACCTGGGTCACTAACCAATTCGTGATCCTATCATTGCCCCATCCATGCGTGAAAAACCGCAAGAAACCAAGGGCCTAAAGAAGACAGCAGGGCTGGTTTTCAAAGGGTGGCGGCCTCGTTATAGTCCGCCCGCAGCAGACCTCGTGCCGAAGCGGCGCCCTGTTAAGTGTCTGCCCCAGTTTTGATTTCCCTGCATCGGAGACCTTGATGCTTATTACCCCGGCATATGCTCAGACGGCGGGCGGCGGCAGCGATTTTCTCGTTACCATTTTCCCGTTCATCCTCGTCTTTGCCATTATCTATCTGCTTATCCTGCGCCCCCAGCAAAAGCGCATTAAAGAGCATCGCGCCATGGTGGAGGCCGTGCGCCGCGGCGACACTGTTGTGACTGCCGGCGGCCTCATCGGCAAAGTCGTGAAGGTACTGGATGATGCTGAGGTGCAGGTCGAGATTGCCGAGGGAACGCGGGTGCGGGTTGTCCGCAGCACACTGTCTGACGTGCGGTCCAAGACAGAACCGGCACCAAAAGAAACAAACAAAGATGCCCCCAAGGCAGCAAATGATGAGGATGCCAAGTCGTAGCCGGCAAATCTGCCGTGCACGTCTGGCGCTCCCGACGGAGAGGCCCTGAATGCTTTATTTCCCCCGGTGGAAATACACCCTGATTGCCATCACGTGTGTGCTTGGCTTCCTGCTGTCTGCGCCCAACCTTGTCTCGAAGGACGCGCTGTCAAATCTGCCGGACTGGCTGCCCTCCAACCAGGTCAATCTCGGCCTTGACCTTCAGGGCGGTGTGCATCTCTTGCTGCAGGTGGATGTTGAGACGGTTCTGTCGGACCGACTGGAAGCACTGGAAGGCGATGTCCGCCAGACCCTTCGTGATGCCCGCATTGGGTACACCGGGCTTGGCACAGCCAACGAGAGCGTCAGCGTTCGGATCCGCAATGCTGAGGATGTCGAACAGGCGTCCGACCTGTTGCTGGAGTTATCAGCTCCGATCAACGCCAATGTGTTTTCTGCTGTTCCTGAGCGGGATATCGAGATTGAAACCACTGGCTCGCGCCTCAGCCTGACCTTCACCGAAACCGCTCGCACCCAGCGCTTGCAGAGTGTCCTCGAGCAGTCCATTGAAATCGTCCGCCGCCGGATCGATGAGCTGGGCACCAATGAGCCAATTATCCAGCGCCAGGGTGCGGACCGTATTCTCGTACAGGTTCCGGGTTTCGATGACCCGCAACGGCTGATCGACATTATCGGCCAGACGGCGCAGATGAATTTTCATCTGGTCGACAACTCCGTCTCGGTCATTGAAGCCATCCAGAACCGGCCACCTCCGGGCTCCGTTGTTATGCCCCTTATTGACGGGTCCGGCGGCTCAGTTCTCATTCGCCGCCGGGGCATGGTGTCAGGTGAGATCCTCGTCGATGCCCAACCCAGTTTTGATCAGCAGACCAATGAGCCGGTGGTGTCCTTCCGCTTTGATGCATCAGGCGCCAAACGCTTTGCTGATACGACACAAGCAAATGTGGGCCGCCCCTTTGCCATTGTTCTCGACAATCAGGTGATCTCGGCGCCGGTCATTCGCGAGCCTATTCTTGGTGGTAGTGGACAGATCAGTGGCGGATTTACGGTCACGGCTGCGAACGACCTTGCCATTCTACTGCGCGCCGGTGCATTGCCTGCGCCCCTTTCGGTTCTTGAAGAACGTACCGTGGGTCCCGGGCTCGGGGCAGACAGTATTGCGGCGGGTGAGATTGCCGCTGTGATCGGTTTTGCCGCCGTCATCATCTTCATCATCATGGTGTACGGACTGTTCGGCGTGTTCGCCAATGTCGCGCTTATCATCAACGTGGCGTTGATCTTCGGTGCGCTGTCGCTTCTGCAGGCAACACTGACACTGCCGGGCATTGCCGGGATCGTGCTGACCATTGGCATGGCGGTTGATGCCAATGTGCTGATCTTCGAGCGCATCAAAGAAGAAGTGCGGGCCGGCAAGACACCGATCAATGCCATTGATGTTGGGTACTCGCGGGCGCTAGGCACCATCATTGATGCCAACATCACAACGTTCATCGCCGCTGCCATCCTGTTCCAGATGGGGTCCGGCCCCGTGCGCGGCTTCGCTGTTACATTGGCCATCGGCATCATCACGTCCGTGTTCACAGCCTTCACGGTGACGCGGCTTTTCGTTTCCATATGGCTCAAGAGCCGACGGCCCTCTGAAGTGCCGCTTTAAGAGCCAACAGGAAAAAGAAGACATGCGTAAGCTCAAGCTCGTTCCGGACGATACCCAGATCCCGTTTATCGGGATGCGTGTCATCGCGCTGATCGTCTCCAGTATCGCGGTGTTCGCCTCCATCGCGATGGTCAGTGTACTAGGCCTGAATTTCGGCATCGATTTTCGGGGCGGCACGATGATTGAAATCGGCACCGAAGAACCGGCCGATATTGGTGACTTGCGAAGCCGTTTGGGCGGGCTTGGCCTTGGCGACGTCCAGATTCAGGAGTTTGGCGCGCCAACCGACGTTCTTATTCGCATCGAGACACAGCCCGGTGGCGAAGAGGCCCAGCGTGGCGCCATCGAGACGGTTCGCGCTGAGCTGGGCGAAGAGGTCGAGTATCGTCGCGTTGAAGTTGTCGGTCCTACTGTTTCAGGCGAACTGATCGAAGCAGGTGTGCTGGCCATCATCCTCGCGGTGGGCATGATGCTGGTCTATATCTGGTTCCGCTTTGAGTGGCAGTTTTCCGTTGGTGCCGTTGTCGCGCTGGTGCATGACGTCGTCATTACACTCGGCGTTTTCGCGATCCTTCAGCTTGAATTCAACCTGTCGATCATTGCGGCCCTGCTTACCATTGTCGGCTACTCGATGAACGATACTGTTGTGGTGTATGACCGGGTGCGCGAAAAGCTGCGCAAGTACAAGCGCATGCCGTTGGCTGAACTACTTGACCTCGCCGTCAACAAGACGCTGTCACGTACTGTTATGACATCTGTCACGACGCTACTGGCACTGCTGTCACTTTACATCTTCGGCGGCGAAGTCATCCGCGGTTTCACCTTCGCCATGATCTGGGGGATTCTGATCGGCACGTACTCATCCATTTTCGTAGCAGCACCGCTGCTGCTCTGGTTGGGAGTGAAGCGCGACTGGTCGGGCGCGGGCGCAGGCGAACCTGGCCAGGCCGCCAAATCTGCAAACTAACTGCTGCTTTTTGGCAGGCTATGGCGACTTCCCATGCGGTGGGTAGCGGCGTAGTCTTGACCACGATGAGTCGACGCTTGGTCCGTCAAAGGCTCCGGCACTGAACGACCGGCGCACCATGGACCGCGCAAGACACACCAGCACCATGAGGAGGATTTTGGGGATGGCTGGCATTCTTTCAAATCTGCGCAACACCGTCATTACGGGCTTCGTGCTCGCACTGGTGCTGTGCATTTTCTACATTTACGGCCAATACAGCTCGGCAGAACACTTTGCGGAAGCTTTTGGCTCGCAGCCCTTCTGGGCTTTCGTTCTTCGATGGGCACACGTCCTGTGCGGCATCATGTGGAGCGGCCTTCTGTACTATTTCAATTTCGTCCAGATCCCCAACATGCCCAACATTCCCGATGACCAAAAACCTGCCATCGGCAAGGTCATTGCACCAGCAGCTCTTTGGTGGTTCCGCTGGGGTGCCATGGGCACCATCGGCTTCGGCATCGTGCTAGCCGCGCTGAACGGGTATCTGATCGAAGCGTACCTGCTTGGCTTAACAGACGGTGGCGCGAGCACGATCATCGGTATCGGCATGTGGCTTGGCACAATCATGTGGTTCAACGTCTGGTTCGTGATCTGGCCAAACCAGAAAATCGCCCTGGGCATTGTTGATGCGCCAGCGGAAGACAAGCCAAAGGCGGCGCGCACAGCTATGCTGTTCTCACGCACCAACACCATGCTCTCGGTTCCTATGCTCTTTGCCATGGTGAGCAATCAGAACGCCTTCTAGCCGAATACGTCTGACGAAATGCAAACGGCGCTGCCTCAATGAGAGGCAGCGCCGTTTTCTTTTTGGTGATTGATCAACTAGTCGATGGCGGCGTAGTTCGACGCGGCAAACTCCCAGTTCACCAGCTTGTCGAGATAGGTTGCGATGTAGTCCGGACGCTTGTTCTGATAGTCGAGGTAATACGCGTGTTCCCATACATCGATGGTCAGAATGGCAATGGCGCCGTGTGCCAGCGGCAGATCAGCATCATGCGTCTGCATGATACTCAGCCTGCCGTCCTTGTCAGACACGAGCCACGCCCAACCCGATCCAAAGTGACCGCTCGCAGCGTCAGAGAACTCAGACTTGAATGCGTCAAATGACCCAAAGTCACGCGCAATGGCCTCCGCCAGGTTTCCGGACGGCACGCCGCCACCTTCGGGTTTCATGGAGTTCCAGAAAAATGTGTGGTTCCACACCTGCGCTGCCTGATTGAACAGCTTGCCGTCAGAAGAGGTCACAATGTCTTCGAGACCTTTGCTTTCGTGGTCCGTCCCCTTGATCAGCCCATTGAGGGTATCGACATATTTTTGATGATGTTTGTCGTGGTGGAACTCAAGCGTTGTCTTGGACATATGCGGTTCCAGCGCATCATGAGCATAGGGCAGGTCGGGGAGGGCGATGGTCATCAAGATACTTCCTGAACTCGATTACTTGGGACATGGCACAGGGAAACGGCGCGCCGAGGCTGGTGAATTTCCGTCTATGCACTACCTTGTGCGCGTGACGTATTTATCAAGGAATCTTGGGCGTGTCTGACGCAGAAAACTCCCTTCTGCCGGTAAGTGTTTCCGAGCAACTTCGCCGCGCAGACAGCGACAGATTTTTGTCGGCCCTGTTTGCTCCCGCAGAGGTACGTCCGCATCTGCTTGCGCTTTACGCCCTCGACGTTGAACTAAAACGCATCCCCACGCTGGTATCGGAGCCAATGCTTGGCGCCATTCGTTTTCAATGGTGGCGGGATACGATTGGTTCAATTTATCAGGGCGACCATCCAGGTCATGAGCTTGTTCCCGCGCTGTCGGCAGCCATTGAGGCAGGCCGCCTTCCAGCCGAAGGATTTCATCATTGGCTTGACGCCCGGGAAGATGAGATGAATGAATTTCCGTTCGCGGATCTTGCCGCGATGGAAGCCCATGCCAAGCGAAGCGACGGCACGATCATGAATATGGCCACACGGCTGCTGGGGGCATCTGATGACACAGACATCCTTGCACCTTTCGCCACGGCCTATGGATTGATCGATCTGCTCAAAAGATGCGGGCTCGCCGCCGGACACCAAAGCGCTTTTCTTCCGGTGGACAAGATAGAAGCCCAAACACAAGCGCTCTTTTCCGGACGGCTGACGCCTGAAGTCACCTCCACTTTTGCTGCCGTGGCAAATCACGCGAAGCAGTCAATCGGCACGGCAAGAAAAACGAAAGTGCCGACAGGCTTTGTGCCGGCAGGTCTATATGCCGGACTTGTGCCCAGCTACGCACGCCTGTTTACAAGGTTAGATTTTGATCCTCTGCGCACATCGCCCGAAGTTCCTGCCTATCGCAGACAGATAGCTCTCATGGCGCGCGCCATGCGCGGTCGCATCTGACTTCTCTACCGCGACTATTCGGCAGCCAGTCTGCCGCCGAACCAGCTTTCTACATCGGCCTTGGCCCGGGCCGTATAGGCGCGCTTGCGCCCCGGCTTCTTGGCCTTGCCGCGAAGACGTTTGCCATCAGGTCCCTTCGGCAACTCGACCGGCGGGAACAGACCAAAATTGATGTTCATGGGCTGGAATGACCCTTTGCCAGCATCAAGGTGACCGCCGGTAATGTGGCTTAGCAATGCTCCCAGAGCTGACGTTTGTGGCGGCGGGGTCATCATTTCGCCCAATGCCTCGGCGGCAGCAAAACGGCCGGCCAGCATGCCTATGGACGCACTTTCGATATACCCCTCGACGCCAGTTACCTGTCCGGCAAAGCGGAGACGGGGCATGGCTTTCAGCCGCAGCTTGCCATCCAGCAGCCTGGGGCTGTTGAGGAACGTGTTGCGGTGCAATCCACCCAGACGGGCAAAGACGGCATCTTCCAAACCTGGAATGGACTTGAAAATGCGGGTCTGCTCCCCGTGCCTCAGCTTCGTCTGAAAACCAACCATGTTGTAGAGCGTGCCCAGGGCGTTATCCTGACGCAGCTGTACGACGGCATAGGGTTTGACTTCCGGGTTGTGTGGATTGGTCAGCCCGACAGGCTTGAGGGGGCCATAACGCAACGTTTCGCGCCCACGCTCGGCCATCACCTCGATCGGCAGACAGGCCTCGAAGTAGGGCGTGTTTTCTTCCCACTCCTTGAAGTCCGTCTTGTCGCCTTCAAGAATGGCGTCGATAAACGCGTTGTACTGATCTTCGTCGAGCGGACAATTGATGTAGTCAGCGCCTGTACCACCCGGGCCTACCTTGTCATAGCGCGATTGAAACCAGGCCTTGTCCATGTCCACAGAGTCGAAATTGACGATGGGGGCGATGGCATCGAAGAAAGCCAATTCGTCTTCCCCGGTAAGCCCCTGAATGGCTTTTGCCAGGTCAGGAGAGGTGAGGGGCCCTGTTGCCACAATCACACTGGCCCAGTCATCCGGCGGCAGGCCTGCCATCTCATGGCGGTCGATCGTCACCAAGGGGTCGGCTTCCAAGGCGGCCTCGACCGCGTGCGAAAACCCCACACGGTCAACAGCCAGTGCCCCACCGGCCGGGACCTGGTTGGCGTCGCCGGAGCGCATGATGAGGGACCCGCCGCGCCGCAGCTCATAGTGAAGCTGACCGATAGCGCTGGTCTCATCATCGTCCGACCTGAAGGAATTGGAGCAGACGAGTTCCGCCAGTCCACCAGTCTGATGCGCATCGGTGCCGCGTTCTGGGCGCATTTCGTGGAGCACCACGGGTACGCCCGCCCGGGCAATCTGCCAAGCCGCTTCAGATCCAGCGAGCCCGCCGCCAATGACGTGAATTGGGTCAATCTTGTTCATAAGCGGACACTTAAGGCAGGCCATGCATTGCTGCAAGTTTCTTCATGCCATGGATGTCCGTCTCAGACCCTGTCTCAGACCCTGTGCCCACGAATCTCTAGCCTGTGCACGCGTTTACCCGTATATGGGGTTGTAGGTGCCTTGGGAGCGTATTCAGCCCTTGGAGAGATAAACCATGAAAGCGATCTTCACTGTCAGCTTGAGTGCGCTCGCGTTGTTGCTGGCTACTGGTAGCAAGCAGGCCCTTGCATTGCAGAGCTGCAGCTATCAGGGCCTCGAACTCTTTGGCGAGGTCGCCGTCGTCTCAGCAAATGCAGACATCAAGGTCGAAGTGGTACCCTCAGGGGCGGACCTTAAAGTTCAGTGGGTAAACCAGCACGCCGACAGATGTGGCGAGTGGCGGAGAGTTGGACTTGGAGCGGATTTCACGATCCAGCTCGTTCCGGCAGGTGGCGATATAAAAATTCAGGAAGTCACCCGCAACCCAGGACTGCTCTAAAGGTTTTGGCCTCTACCCGCCGGCAGCAGCAAGCTCGCCCACATCACCAAGGTACCCGTCCCAGGCGAACCAATACGCAATGTGACCGGGCAATCGATGGAACTGAGTTCCCTCTGGCCCTGTGAGTGAAGTTTCCGAAACAGTCCATGTTTCCGCGCCGCTGAGCAGAACGTCAGGCTCATCCGCTTTTTCAAAGGTACGGCCATCGGTCCTGAAAGCGCGCACGGTACGGGTCGATGCATCGCCGATCAGTGTCACCGGCACTACACCCGCCACATCGTTGATAACTACTCCGCCTTCAAAAGCCGACAAACGCCAGGCTTTTTCAGTGCCGGAGCCGCGTAGGGCAAAGACGTAATCCTTGGGCTGGAGCGTCGCAGTATCAATCGGCGCAGGAAAGATCAGATCCGGGCTGTTGAAATAATCCGCGTAGGGCGCTCCGGGTGTGTAGTCGCGGCTATGGCCGGTGTTGAGTGATAGAACTTTTGTTGATGGGTTCCGGGACCGCCAATCGCCCCATGTGGTGATGGTGACGGGGCGGGTCTTGAGTTCGATTCCTGACCCGGCCAACTCTCCAATAACCGGGCGGCCGGTGAACTGGTTCCAAAGGCTTTCTGTCTTGTGATCATACATCAGCTTATTGGAGCGATAGAGCAAGCCGGACGATCCAAACGTCAGCGGCTCTGTGCGTCCTTCAAGTGTTGTCTCGAACAAGATACCGGAGCCACACAAGGTGCAGTAGGCGAGGCTTACCGGGACACCGCCAATGACGTCATTGAACATCTCATGCCAGTCAAGGATGCGCAGAGGATAAGCCCTGACGTCGCCATTTATCTCAACGCCGAAGACCAGTTCATCGTCGGTCAGGTAGTCCGCATCCTCCGAGGTTAAGAGTTCCGGGTTGGTCAGCGCAGGAATCCCGTCTTTCAGTACGCCACCCCATACTGCCTCCCAAAGCGGAACGTCGTGGACAACACCAGGATAGATAAATCCGTAGAAATTCGGATCAATCTGCGCCAGCAGGAGCGCGCGGGCTTCATCGAAGCCTTCGAACGGTGTCAGGTCGTCCTGCTGCTGGAGCCAGGTCATCCACTCAAACCAGCTGTCACCGTGATCCGCACCGGTAATGCTGCTCAGGGCGATCCCGAGGGCTGGACGCAGGTTGCGATGGAACCGCATGGCCTGCACGAGGGCGAAAGCACCATCCGGGTTCTTGCGCTTGATGAAGTAATCAATGGCATCCGTCACTGCCCGTGGGTTGTCGGCGACAAGATCAATCGCTCTTGAGACCGGTTCGGGTCTGTCGCGAGAGACATCCTGCGCCGCAACCGGGAACACGAAGAGGCACGCGCCCAGAAGGGCTGCACCGACAGCTCGTATAGTTGCTGGAAGTAGTCTGGTCATGAAAACGGCACCGCTGAAATCTGGACTATCCAGGTCAACGGTGCCGCGTATCGTTTCCATGCGCACCTCAAGCCGTCACACAATGGTGTGAGACGGTTGTGTGTCGTCTAGTTCCAGACCGGCGGGCGTCTGTTTTTCCAGGGCTGGGCTTCTTCCAACTGACCGGCCAGGCGATAGAGCGTTGCTTCGTCGCCGTAGCGCCCAGTGAACATCATGCCCAGAGGCAGGCCATCCTTTGACCACTGCAACGGCAGGGAAATGGACGGTTGCCCGGTAAAGTTGAACGGCGGCGTGAATGGGAAGACTTTTGCCTGCCGCTTGTTCACTTCCTTTGGTTCCAGGTTTACTGGGTCAATGAAACCGATCTCCGGCGGCGGTGTACCCATCACGGGGCACAGATACGCGTCAAAAGCTGCCAGATTATGCAGGATCTGTCGCGACAAACGGCGCAGTGTCCGCCATCCCCAGAAGGCCTGCGCGCCGGATATGCGCTCGCTGGCCTTGAGAATCTGCCAGGTCAAAGGTTCCAGTTCTTCAGGTTCCGGCTGGCGGCCCAACATCTCTGAACGTTCCATCATACCGGCTGCAAAGTTCGATGCCGAAACGGCACCTTGCGCGCGGTAAAGCGTGCGGTAATCCACGCCGAGCCCTTGCTCAACGACTTCGTGACCAAGCTTCTGAAGCAAGGTGACTGTCTTTTCGAAGGCCGCCGAATTCTCTTCATGGATCGGCCCATCGCTTGGCTTTTCCATGGAAACAGCAATCTTCAACTTGCCAGGCGCTCGGCCGACTTCTTCAAGAAACGGCCGCTCATACGGCAACGGCGGATAGGGGCTATCAGGCTCCGGCGTGCAGGTGGCATCCAGCATCGCCGCGCTATCGCGGACAGTTCGGGTGACAACGTGATCCACGGAGAAACCCATCGCCCGTTCACCGTCTTCGCCGGAGTCTGGGTTGCGGGCACGGGTCGTTTTCATACCGACAAGGCCGCAGCAGGCGGCGGGAATACGGATCGATCCCAATCCATCAGACGCATGCGCCATGGGCACAATGCCTGCACCAACGGCGGACGCGGCTCCGCCGGAAGAGCCCCCTGCGATATGGTTGGTGTTCCACGGGTTGCGGCAGGGTCCGAGGCGGGCAGACTCGCTGGTGCCGGTGATGCCGTATTCAGGCGTATTGGTCTTGCCCACAAAGACAAGACCGGCCTCGCGATAACGCTTGGCGAGAATGCTGTCTTCTGTGGGCACATAATCACGCAGGTAGTGGGAGCCAGAGGTGGCTGGCCAGTTGGCAACCTTTACGCCCAGGTCCTTGATGAGAAACGGGACGCCCTTGAAAGGCCCGTCCGGCAAATCGCCCTTGGCCCACTCGCGGGCGTCGTCGTACCCTTTGTAGACGACAGCATTCAGCGCCGGGTTATGGCGTTCGATCCGGTCAATTGCTGCATCCACGAGTTCGAGTGGCGTGACCTCTTTCTTGGCCACAAGGTCTGCCAAACCAACACCGTCATAATCTGCATACGCATCAATGGTCATGGTTCAGTTTCCTAATTCCAGATTGGTGGATGACGGTCGATCCAGGGCTGTGCTTCTTCAAGCTGTGAGGCCAGCCGGATCAAGGTCGCTTCATCACCGGTGCGCCCCGCAAAATGCACGCCAATGGGCAGGCCATCAGACGTCCAGTGCAGCGGCAGCGAAATTGCGGGCTGACCGGTGGCATTCTCAATTGGCGTGAAGGCAACATAATTGAGGACCGGTTCAAAGGCCTTTTCAGGATCGCCTTCATTGATGTCGATTGTGCCGACGCGCAGAGGTGGCTCGCCCAATGTGGGGGTGAGCCAGAGATCAAACTCGTCGTGCCACTGAGCAACGCCGCGCGTCATGACCTGCAGCAAGGCCACTGCATTCAGATAGTCCGCGCCGGATATCTGCTTGCCGGCTTCCCAAAGTCCCATGGTCAAGGGTTCAAGGTCACCCTGATTGGGTGTCTTGCCGAAGAGCATCTTCTGGACTTCGATCTGTTGCGCCACTCCGGATGCCCAGATCGCCATAAAGGCTTCCTGCATCATGTCGTTGTCGATGGCCGGGGAGGCTTCCTCCACTTGATGGCCCAGGCTCTCCAGCAGTTTGGCGGTATTCTGGATGGCCTTGGCGCATTCATCATGCACCGGCACGCCGCCCATGGTCTTGGTCGTGAAACCGATCCGCAGATTGCCCGGTGCCGTGCCCACATCGTCAGACCAGATGCCATCATGATGGGGGGCAAAGTAGGGGTCTCCGGGCTCGGGGCCGGCGGCTATGTCGAGTGCGACAGCCGTGTCCCGTACAGTACGGCTCACGACGAGATCGGTCGTGAGGCCGGACATGGCATCGCCGATGAGCGGGCCCTGCGGAATGCGTGCGCGGCTTGGCTTCAGTCCAACAAGCCCGCGAGACGATGCCGGAATGCGGATGGACCCCCCACCGTCATTGGCATGGGCCAGCGGCACGATGCCGGCCGCTACGGCTGCTGCCGATCCACCAGATGACCCGCCCGGCGTATGATCCGGGTTCCACGGGTTACGGGCAGGGCCATAAAGCGCACTTTCAGATACCGGTAGGAGGCCGAATTCGGGCACATTGGTCTTGCCCAGCGGTACAAGACCTGACGCCAGAAAACGTGTTGTAAGGGTGGAATGCATCGGCGCCGGGCTGCCTGCAATGAAGCGCGACCCGTATTGCGTGGCAACACCTTCGAAGTCGCCCATAATGTCCTTGAGCAGAAAGGGCACACCGGCGAAAGGTGCGGCTGCATCACCAGCATCAATGTCGCCGGCGATCTGGCGGCCCTGATCCGCCATGTCCGTGACAACGGCATTTAGTGTGGGATTGTGTTTCTCGATGCGGCTCAGAGCTTCTTCGGCCAGTTCGCCCGCGGTAACTTCTCCCTTGCGCACAAGTTCAGCCAGGCCCACCCCATCATGGGCCACATAATCGTCAATCGGCATCCCGCGTCCTCCCAGACGTTATATCAAC
>ERZ1740067.1763-NODE-1763-length-14320-cov-5.225868_pt1 | contig 14320 bp, 13 predicted proteins | sample MGYA00581736_ERZ1740067 | MGnify/ENA primary metagenome ERZ1740067 (study PRJEB43018, sample SAMN04849236) | marine metagenome | isolation source: floating plastic debris | place: Pacific Ocean | collected 2008-08-27 | study: EMG produced TPA metagenomics... | reverse complement strand
CCAGGCTGCTGATGTCCAGAGCGCTCTCGCCGAGCGGACGCAAGACCACGAACTCATCACCGCCGAAGCGGGCAACAAGGTCCGTCTCGTTTGTCAGCCTGCGCAGCATATCGGCCACAGAAATCAGCAACCGGTCGCCGGCATCGTGCCCAAACGTGTCGTTGACGGATTTGAACCGGTCCAGATCGATGTAAAACACGGCAAAGTCTGATCCGGCGTCTTTCAGGTTGGACACCCAGGACTTGAACTCGACCTCGAAATGCCGCCGGTTGGAAAGACCCGTCAGCGCATCTTCCTTCGCCTCTTTGGCAACCTTTTTGGCCAGCTGGAACAGCCGATTGTTTTCTCGCTCCAGATGCCCGATTTTTTCGACATAGCTTGTCAGCGCTTCGCGCCCGGAGACGGGCCGTTGCAGATGCCGCACGGTGTCTTCCTGGCCGGCCTGATCCTCCAGCTCGATCAGCGAACACAGCCACCACCGGTCGCCGGTGGACGTATCGGAAAGGGGCGTCCAGCTCATCCGCTGCCAGTATTTTTCGCCATTCTTCCGATTGTTGAGCGCCTTGACCGAAAAATGCTCCCAGTTCATCAGCTTCTCGATGATGACCAGGTGATTGCCCTGATCCATGCTGGACCCGATCAGGATCGTGCCGCGCTGACCAATGACCTCGGCCGCGTCATATCCGGTAATCTTGCAGAACGCGCTGTTGCACCATTGGAAATGCATGACCGCGCCGTCGGCATCGGACGCCAGCGCGAGCGCAAGTCCTTCGACACACTTGTCATTGATCTGGGCAAGTAACTGAGGCGGTATCGGGGATGAGCCTTTCATCTCCAGGCTCTTAGAAGACTGCCGGTCTGATAGGCAATTGTCATTTCCTACAGGTCAGCCAAAAGAAACAGCCCAACTTCAACTTGCAGAATATGCTAGATTCACCAGATCAGACAAAAGTTGTAATTTCAGGGTTACGGGCGAGTGAATTTCTAATGCAAATCAGGCTGATAGGGGATGGGGATGCGGAGGCGGATGGCCAGTCTCACCCATCCCATGCCGGTGCTCCAAGCATCCCAAGAAACACGGGGAGTTAGAATTATTTGTCCGGCGCCTACACGTCCTTCACCGATAATCTATCTTATGGAATTTTTTTGATCAGATCGTCAAAAAACCAAGCGTCAGGATTAGACACCGGACATAAGAACAGCGATTGCACGCGTGATCAGTTCACTTTGATTCTTGATGTTTCCGGCTCGTTGCAAATTCGACCGTCGCACGGCCGCAATCAGGCGGGTTGCAAGAACCAATCGCTTCCTTTCATGCACCAGGACTGGATTCAAATATTTCACTGCTGGGTAATTGGACAGCAAAGGAACAACGACCACAGCCGGGTCAGACGGAAGGAGGTCGCTTTCGATAACAACCATGAACACACCGTTGTATTCCGCGACATCAAAGCGGCTCAGCTCTTCCATGCCGCACCGGCCGGACCCGCGATTATGTCAGCCAGCGGGTGTCCATTCTGCTCGTGCCACTCTCGCTGTGCGTCAAACGCGTCTGCATTCTCTTCAAGCCATATCTTACGTTTCATCGCCGATACCGCTTTTTCCAGCGCATCTTCCGCGACAGCTGTCACGTTGATCCCAAGTTCCTTTGCCTGATCAAGTGTTTCGGCATTCAGCCTCAAAGATGTGCTACGTCGAGCCGCCGTGCCCATAATAATAAACTCCGCAATGTACCGCAGAATTGTAGCACAGATGTCTAGTATCAAAAATGATTATAAAGTGCGAACTGGCTCAATTCTGATTATGGGTTTTTTGGAGCCGCGCCTGCGGCTGACAGGCCTCATCGGCGAGAAAACATTTTGATCTCCATTCCGAGGTCCGGGCAAAGTGCTCTCTGTTGAGATCCAATTGACCCGTCGCAAGCCCATCGAGCATGAAGTTTTCGATGCCGCCACCTTGTGCCAGCACGCTGTTTTGGTGTTTAGAAGACGCAGCAACGCTCAAGAGCCGTACCTTGATGCCGTCAAGGCAAAGCTCTTGGCCGGACAGACAACAATAACGACCTCACGGAGGCGCTTCAGTGACCCAGACTGAGCTGACAATCCGCCAACCTGACGACTGGCATCTTCATCTGCGCGATGGCGCCATGCTGGAAGCGGTATTGCCGCACACGAGCGCGAATTTTGCCCGCGCCATCATCATGCCGAACCTGGTGCCACCGGTCGTGCGCACCGAGCACGCGCAGGCTTACCGCGACCGTATCCTGAACGTGCTGCCGGCCGGTCACAATTTCGAGCCGCTCATGACGCTGTACCTCACCGAAGCAACCGACCCGGCCGATGTGCGCAAGGGCGCGGAAAGTGATTTGATCACGGCGCTGAAGCTTTATCCATCCGGAGCCACGACGAATTCTGAAAACGGTGTCCGCGACTTTGAGAAGATCTATCCAGTTCTGGAAACCATGAGCGACGTGGATGTGCCCTTGCTGGTCCACGGCGAGGTCACGGATTCGGACATCGACATCTTTGACCGGGAAGCTGTTTTCCTGGAGCGCGTGCTGTCGCCGATCCGGGAGAAGTTTCCAGAGCTTCGCATCGTGTTGGAACACGCCACAACATCCCATGCGATTGACTTCGTGAAGGCCTCAAAGGCGCGCACCGCGGCGACCATCACCACTCACCACCTGATCATCAACCGCAACGCCATTCTGGCCGGCGGGATCAAGCCGCATTACTACTGCCTGCCGGTGGCAAAGCGTGAGACACATCGCCTAGCCTTGCGCGAAGCGGCAACATCCGGTGACCCGCGGTTCTTCCTTGGCACCGACTCTGCCCCGCACACCGACACGGCAAAGGAAAGCGCGTGCGGCTGCGCCGGCATTTTTTCGTCGATCAACACGATCAACTGCCTAGCGCATGTGTTTGAAGAAGACGGCGCGCTGGACAAGCTGGAAGGGTTTGCCTCCTTGAATGGACCGGCGTTCTACAAGCTGCCACCGAACGAGCGCCGCATCCGCCTTTTCAAAAGCGCAGATCCGGTCAGCTTCCCGGACAAGATCCAGTTTCCGGACGGCACGGTTACCGTCTTTGATCCCGGCTACCCACTTCACTGGCAGCACGAACCGGTCGCCGCAGCTGCCGCTGCCTGAGGCCAAGCGGCCAAAGCAATTGACGGGCCTTTACACACCGCAATAGGAAGGATCCGGACAGACACTCCGGGTCCTTTTTTTGTGTTTAGGGCCCCTTCCTTTACCGGCCAGAAGGGGCAGCAGCCGAATTTCCACCGCCAGCACCCAGGAATGATCTGGACAGGGCTGCATCCGGTGAATACCTAAGGCGGGCACCCTTCTTTCCGCCCACGGCCTCGCCCACCGTACCCAGACCTTTTAAGAGACAGCATGCTTCAAAAGAAACGCGCCTTTATCACTGGGTCTGCCGGCTTTATCGGCTTTCATCTGGCCGAGCTGTTGTTGCAGGAAGGCTGGGAGGTCGCCGGCTTTGACGGCCTGACGGACTACTACGATGTGCGGCTGAAAGAACGCCGCCACGAGATCCTGCATCAGCACGGTACCTTTTCCTCCATCATTGCGCAGCTGGAAGACACATCAGCCGTTTCCGAGAGCATTGCGGATTTCAAACCGGACGTGATTGTTCACCTCGCGGCCCAGGCCGGGGTGCGTTACAGCTTGGAAAACCCGCGCGCCTATGTCGATGCCAATGTGGTTGGCACATTGAACGTCATGGAAGCTGCGCGCGCTGCCAATGTTCAGCATCTGCTGATGGCCTCGACCAGCTCGGTTTATGGCGCGAACACTGAAATGCCGTTCGATGAAAACCAGAAGACCGATACGCCGCTGACGATTTACGCAGCAACCAAAAAGGCGAACGAGGCGATGGGGCATGCCTGGGCGCATATCCATCAGATCCCGATCACCATGTTCCGCTTCTTTACCGTTTATGGCCCCTGGGGGCGCCCGGATATGGCGCTTTTCAAGTTCACCAAAGGGATCCTGGAAGGCACGCCGATCGACATCTACAATCACGGCGAGATGTACCGCGACTTCACCTATGTGGCCGATTTGGTGCGCGGCATTCGCGGCCTGATGGAGGCGGTTCCGGGACGCGGGGATGCCGCCTCGGGTACAGACAATTTAAGTCCCGTTGCGCCCTACCGTGTGGTGAACATTGGCAACTCGGACAAGGTCCGCCTGCTCGATTTCATTGAGGCGATCGAAGATGAACTCGGCAAGAAGGCCATCCGAAATCTGATGTCGATGCAAACCGGCGATGTGCCGGCGACCTGGGCCGATGCCACGCTGCTGCAGGACCTGACCGGCTATAAGCCCGAGACACCGTTCCGTGAAGGCGTCGCCAAGTTCGTGCAGTGGTACCGCGATTATTACGAGGTCTAACGCTGAGATGAGGAACCGGACCCCGGCACTGGCGAAAATAGCTGTCATCGGCCTTGGTTATGTCGGCCTGCCGCTGGCGGCCGAATTCGGTAAAACGCACGCGGTCATGGGGTTTGACATCAATCCGGAGCGGATTGCCCAGCTGAGTGCAAGCACCGACACGACGCTCGAAGTCTCGAAAGATGACCTCTCCGCTGCAACACACCTGCGAAATACTTCAAACCCTCAGGATCTGGCGGCGAGCGACACTTACATCGTCACGGTGCCAACGCCGATTGATGCCTATAAGCAGCCCGATCTCGGCCCCCTCCTCCGCGCCAGCGAGACCATCGGCAAGGTTTTAAAGCCCGGCGATCTGGTGATCTACGAAAGCACGGTCTATCCCGGCGCAACGGAAGAAGACTGTGTGCCCGTGTTGGAGCGCGTATCCGGTCTTACCTTTAACGAAGACTTCTTTGCAGGATACAGCCCGGAGCGGATCAATCCGGGCGACAAGTCCCACCGCCTGCCGCAGATCTGCAAGGTCACATCCGGCTCAACGCCGGAAGCCGCCGACTTCGTCGATCAGCTTTATGCCGGGATCGTAACGGCAGGAACCCACAAGGCCCCCTCGATCCGCGTGGCGGAGGCTGCCAAGGTGATTGAGAACACGCAGCGGGATCTGAACATCGCCTTGATCAACGAATTGGCGATCATCTTCAACCGGCTTGATATCGATACCGAAGCCGTTCTGAAGGCCGCTGGAACGAAGTGGAACTTCCTGCCCTTCCGGCCCGGCCTCGTTGGCGGGCACTGCATCGGCGTTGACCCCTACTACCTGACGCACAAAGCCCAGGCGCCCGGCTCTCACCCGGAGCTTATTCTGGCCGGGCGGCGGCTGAACGCTGGCATGGGCGCCTATGTTGTGTCGGAGATGGTCAAGGCCATGACCCGCAAGGCCCTGCCCGTCACCGGTCCCAGAATTCTTGTCATGGGATTGGCCTTCAAGGAAAACTGCCCGGATCTTCGAAACACCGGCGTTGCCGGAATTCTTGAAGAACTGAAAGACTACAATGTCAGCGTGGATGTCCATGACCCCTGGGTTGATGGAGCGGCTGCGCATGACGAATACGGCATCCAGCCCGTGGAACACCCGGCGGAAGGTTCCTACGACGCCATCATCGTTGCCGTCGCCCACCAGGCCTTCAAGGACCTCGGCATCGGCAAGATCCGCGCATTCGGCAAACCCGGTGCCCTGGTCTACGACCTAAAATGCATGTTCCCAGCCGAAGAAACCGACCTGCGGCTTTGAATTACGAAACACTGCCGAGGCACAGCATGATAGGGTCCGTAAAGATGCGTGCTCCATTGCGACGCTCGCAGCTTCAGACGCTGACGCCAGTTTTTTCCGACCAGAACCCCACTTCTGCAAAGACTAGCAGGCAGCTGAGCGAATGGTTGAAACGCTAGCCGTGATTCTAAGCAGTCCTTTCAGTACTGCCCCGCGGAATCACATCAAAACCCAGATCGATGGTCTTTTGCTGCGGCTCTGCTCCCTGCAAGGCTTCGACGAGGTTCTCAAATGCGATCCGTCCCATGTCCAACCGGAAGGTTCTCACGCTGGTAATGGACGGGTTGGCGGCGGCAACCATCTCCAAATCATTGAACCCACAGATCCCGAATTCCTCGGGAATACGCACGCCCCTTCTCTGGCATTCAAAGAGAGCTCCAAGCGCCAAGTCGTCATTGTTGCACAACACGGCATTTGTATCTGGCGCCTTGGAGAGCAAATCCGCGACGAGCTCGCATCCAAGCGTCACGGTCGAGGGCCGCGGGGTCGTTACCACCCGGTTTGGCGCATAAACCCCGGCCAGTTCCGCTTCGGTCTTGAAACCTTTCAGCCGGCGCTGACTTCGTGGATCGAGGCGCGCGGCGATATATCCGGGACGGTCATATCCTTGTTCCAAAAGATGCCGAGTGGCTGCTCTTGACGCATCCACATGGGAAAACCCGACCATCATGTCATAAGGATCTGGGCCACATTCCATGATTTGGACGATACGGCAGTCAGCTCCCATCAAGAGCTTCGATGTTTCGGAAGACTGATCAAGACCGGACAGAATTAGCCCGGCAGGTTTCTGGCTCAAGAACGTCCGTACGAGAGTTTCCTCTTCCAATGGAGAGTAGCGGGAATTCCCGAGCTGGATCTGCCACTTCGACCCTTCTGCGGCCTCATACACCCCCCGCATCACATCTGAAAAAACGTTGTTGGTCACGGAAGGAACGATGACGCCGATAACATTTGTTTTGCCGGCAGCAAGAGCACTTGCGGCGGGATCAGGCACATATCCCAAACGGTCAACAACCGCTTTTATCTTCAAAAGCGTTTTCTCCGACACCTTGTCGGGATTCCGCAAAGCTCGCGAAACTGTCATAGCGCTAACGCCCGCTTCACGCGCAACATCTGAAATATTTGATCTGTTTTTCTTCAAATATTACAACCTTTTAATCTCACAACAACGCCTGTTGGAAACACTAACTTACAAAACGCCTGTTGACAAATGTTAGCGCTATCAATTCAATGAGGTCAGAAAACAAGCGGTATAACATAGATGCAGAGCGCGTCGCCAAAGGGCGGAAAAGAAAGTGTGGTTGTCGTGATGGGCGTGTGCGGAGCGGGCAAAAGCCGCTTGGCGCTAAACCTGTCAGATCGCCTGGGCGTTGGAATGGTCGAAGCCGACGACTTTCACACTCTGGAGAACAAGCAAAAAATGGCAAAGGGCGAAGCGCTCACGGACGCCGACCGAATGCCTTGGCTGGACGCAGTCGCGATGGCGGCCCTGCTCCAAACCTATTGCACTGGCGGTGCGGTGGTTGCCTGCTCCAGCCTGAAACGCGCCTACCGTGACCGCCTTCGGAATTCGTTGCCAGCATGCAATTTCATACATCTGGACGGATCCAGAACCCTCATCGCGGAACGCCTCATCAATCGCCAGGGCCATTTTGCCGGTGAAACGCTCCTCGATAGCCAACTGGCCGTTCTGGAGCCGCTTGATGACGATGAAACCGGCTTCACTCTTCAGATTTCACGGCCCGTCGATCAGCTTGTCGACGGCGCCTTGGAAGGACTGCGGCACGTAACGCCGCCTCAAACCACTGTCGCCAATTGACCGCAGCGATAGAGACCATTGGGAGGAATTATGCTAAAGAATCTCACAAAATCCGCACTGACCGCAGTGGCTATCAGCGCATTGACTTCTGCCGCGTTTGCGGCCGATTTCTCATTCCGGTTCCAATCTTCAGACCCGGCGGGCAACCCGAACTTTGAACTTCAGCAAGGCTGGACGGAAACCGTCAAGGAACTCACCGGCGGGCGGGTCGAAATTGAACTTCTGCCGGTCGAATCCATCGTTTCACATAGCGAAACACAAGACGCGATCGCAGCCGGCATTCTGGACGGCCACATCACTGACACGTCCTACTTCGCTGGCAAGGACCCCGCCTTCGGTTTGATTGCGAACCCGGTCGGTGCCTGGTCATCCCCAGATGAGATGTTCACCTTCATGGCACAAGGCGGCGGCAACGAGCTGATGAATGAACTGGTGGGTCCTTATGGCCTGCATTTCATCGGTGCGACCACACCGGGACTGGAGGCATTTGTTTCCAAAGTGCCACTGAATGGCGTCGATGATCTCAAAGGCATCAAGATGCGCGCTCCGGAAGGGCTCGTGCAACAAGTGTTTGCAGCCGCAGGCGCTGCTCCGGTGAACCTTCCAGGTTCCGAGGTCTTCACAGCGCTCGACAAAGGCGTGATTGACGCTGCCGATTACACCGTGTTTTCGACCAACCATGCCCAGGGCATGCACAAGGTCGCCCCATACCCGGTCTACCCGGGCTTCCATTCCATGCCACTGGTCGAAATCTCCATGAACAAGGCCAAATGGGATGCACTTCCGGAAGATCTGAAAGCTGTTCTTGAAGAAAGCGTTGCCGACTTTGCGACGGCTCAGGTGGCAGCACTTGCCGAACGGGATCTGAAAGCTGTCGAGGAAGCAAAAGCTGGCGGCGAAATCACCGTAACCGACTGGTCCGCGGAAGAACGCGCAAAATTCCGGACCATCGCAACCGGTGAGTGGGCAAAAGTCGCCGCACGCTCTGACAATGCCCAGAAGGTCTACGAGGTGTTGACCGGGTATCTGAAAGAAAACGGCTTGATGCAGTAAGCTCAATCCCAATCAAAACAAGCGGCCGCCTGCGGGCGGCCGCTCAATTCTATAGCGTGTCGCGTTCAATTGAATTCAAGCTGCTTCAGATTTGGCGTACGAGGCAAACCTGAGTGGCAGCGAAACCTGAAACTTTTCGACGCGATTTGTTCTAAAAAGCTGGGAGGCAGGCTTGGCAGACACCGAGGAAAGATCGCACGACAAACCGGATCCCGGAGCCATACCCGAAGCAGGTATCTTGGGCCGGTGGATCGACAAGACCGGGCTGGTCTTTGCCTTCGGCATCGTGCTGTCCATGCTTATCCTGCTGAATGAAGTGGTGCTCCGTTACGTCTTCAATGCTCCGACCATTTGGGCGCATGAGACAACCATCTTTCTGTGCGGCGCAGCGTTTCTCTATGGCGGTCTTTATTGCAGCGCGCGCGACCGGCACATCCGTGTTGTGCTGATTTACGATGCCCTGCCGGACGGGGCCCGCCGGATCCTCGATATCGTCATCTCAGTTATCTGCATGCTCTCCAGCGGTGTTTTCGCCTGGGCGGCATGGCTGATGGTCCAAAGGGCCGCGTTCCGGCCCGACGGCAGTTTCCGGCTGGAGCGGTCGGGAAGCGCATGGGACCCCGTCTATCCCGGCCTGATCAAGGTGTTCCTGCTCATCGTGCTTGCCGTAATGGCCGTACAATTTCTCATTCTTGCCGTGAATTACGCCAGGGGGCGCAAGTGATCGATTTTTTTGGCTCCCTGCAAGGTCTTGGAATTGAGACCGGCACGCTGCTTATGTTTGCCATGTTGCTGGTGCTTCTTGTCTCCGGCATCCCGCTTGCCTTTGTGACACTTCTGGTCGCCCTGATATTCGCGCTTGGCTGGTTCGGCCCGATGGTCGTGCCGTTGATCACAAGCCGTGTCTTCTCCTTCGTTTCGTCTTTCGTTTTTGTTTCCGTTCCCATGTTCGTGCTGATGGCCGCGATCCTCGACCGGTCCGGCATCGCGCGGGATTTGTTCGACGCAATGAAGCTGGTTGGAGGCCGCCTGCGAGGCGGGGTTGCGATCCAGACCATCATCGTCGCGGTGATCCTCGCGGCCATGAGCGGCATCATCGGCGGCGAAGTTGTTTTGCTTGGTCTTGTCGCCCTGCCCCAAATGCTCCGGCTTGGCTATGACAAGCATCTGGCCATCGGGGTTGTCTGTGCTGGCGCCGCTCTTGGGCCCATCGATCCGCCGTACATTGTTAAGAACATCTCCGGTCTGACAGCCAAAGTGGCTGTCGGTGACCTATTCACCGCTTCCTTTGTGCCAGGTCTGATGCTGGCCGGGTTTTATGTCACCTACGTTTTGATCCGCGCCTATCTCAATCCGGCTCTTGCACCGATACCTCAGGGTGATCCGGTTTCAAAGGCTGAAAAAGTACGCCTGTTAAAGGGACTGTTCTTGCCCCTTCTCGTCGTCGCTGGTGTTCTCGGCTCGATCTATGGAGGCATTGCCAGCGTGACGGAAGCATCGGCCGTTGGGGTGGCCGGTGTGCTTCTGTCGACAGTTATCCGCGGTGAATTCACGCTTCAACTTCTGAAAGGTGCGGCCTTACAAACCCTTCAAACCGTTGGAATGATTGTATGGATTGGCATTGGAGCGAGCGCGCTGGTTGGTGTGTTCAACCTCATGGGCGGCATCAAATTCGTTTCCGCACTGATCTCAGGCATTTCAGACAATCCCACCCTGATCCTGCTCTTCATGATGCTGATCCTGTTTGTCCTTGGCATGTTCCTCGACTGGGTCGGAATTGCGCTTTTGACCATGCCGATCTTCGTGCCGATCATTACCGAGCTCGGTTATGACCCGGTCTGGTTTGGGGTGCTGTTTTGCATGAACATGCAGGTGTCCTTCTTATCGCCGCCGTTCGGACCAGCCGCCTTTTATCTAAAAAGCGTGGCCCCTCCGGATATCTCCCTGGCAACGATATTCAGATCACTCCTACCGTTTATCGCCATGCAGGTGCTGGCCGTTGGGCTTCTGCTCTTCTTCCCAGGGATCACCGGACGATGAGGCGCGGGCTGGACCCGGCCGTATTCGGACCCCGGCTTTTGACCCGCCGCCCTGATCCGAGCTGTTAAACGCACGACATGACCGGCGGTAAACGCTGATCTTGAAGACAGTTGCAGCACCGCAGGTCCAAGAGCGGAAATCAAAATGATGAAGAGCGCGGCGATGAACCGCGCTCTCCGGGGGCGTCTGCAGGTGAGGATATCAGACGCCGTGTTGGTGTGTTTCTTCTGCGCCTTCGCCGGTCGCCTTTCCGCGCAAGCCTGCGATCCGGTCTTCCACGCCTCGCACCACGACGTAAAAGACAGGCGTAAACAAGAGACCGAACAAGGTGACGCCGAGCATTCCGGAGAACACCGAGGTTCCCAATGACTGGCGCATTTCAGCACCGGCACCTGTCGCCAGCATCAGCGGAACCACGCCGAGAATGAATGCCAGCGAGGTCATTACGATCGGCCGCAGCCTGGTCTGTGCAGCATGCACGGCAGCATCCCAACGCGACAGTCCATCCGTTTCCGCCTGGCGTGCGAACTCCACGATCAAAATGGCGTTCTTCGATGCCAAGGCCACCAGCGTTTCCGGCCGTCCGAACCTTTCAATGTATAGCGGCGACACACAGGTATACGCGCGATCCTCAAATAGCTTCCGTGCCATTGGGTTGGCGCTGTCCCCCAGCGCACCGATCCGAAGGACAATGTCGATCCTTCCGTACCGAGATCAACTTGACGGTCTTCGAACTTCAACTCGCGTCCACTTCCTGGTAGCGGCACATGAAAGTCAGAACCCGCTCCGTCAGCCAAACCCGGCCAAAGACCCCTGGCGGAAGGCAAACGCAAATACGATCCATCCTACTCACTATCACGCCAGTCAGTTTGAAATCATGAGGTAAATCCGGGATCCGAGTGGTTTTCAGCCTCGGGAATTGCCAGCGCAAACAGAGCGGCAGCAGTAATGATCCCTGCTGCGATCCAGAACACCCAGGATGTCGCCCAGTCATAAAGCAACCCGCCGCCGATAAGCCCGACAATACTGGCAGCGGCCCCCAGACTGCTTGCAAACCCCTGGACGGCACCCTGATAGGTTTCCCCAGCAAACTTTGACAAGACCGCGGTGAAGGTCGGCCACATCAGCCCATTTCCCAGTGCAATACAAAGGGCAGCCACGTAGATACTCAATAGGTTATCCCAGAACAGCAGCACAAAGCCGAACCCCAGGACGAGGCCGCCGCCAGTGATCAACAGGCCCTGTGGCGTCTTTCCCGAGATCCGTGACAGCAACGGCCCCTGCACCATCATCATGCAAAAACTGAGCACTGCGAAGAACACGCCGGTGTCCGTGCCCGACCATTCAAGTCGAGTCGCGGCGTGGACCGGAAAGGCAATGTAAAAGAAGCTGAAGCCGAGCATGACCAGAAAGTTCACCGCCATCAACTGAGGCATCATGGGGAGTTGAAGAATGGACGTGGTGGCTGTCTCGTCGCATCCCTTCAACCGATAGACCTCCTTGGTCTCCTGGCCAAAAACCTTGCACGCGTTCGAAAGCCCCGGTTTGTTGTCCAGCGTCTCGGCTCTGCTCTCTTTGAGGCCGAAGAAAATCAACAAACTCGCAACGACAGAAATGAGCAGCGCGGCGAGAACGGGCAGCATCTCACCTAGAAGCGTCGCGCCCAAAAGCCCCGCCAGAGCCGGTCCAAGAATGAATCCCGCATTCGTTGACATGGCCATGAGGCCGAAATCCGCTGTACGGTGTTCCTCATCGGTGATATCAGCCAAGTAGGCGTTGGCCACGGAAACGTTTCCGCCGGTCAAACCATCCGCCGCACGGGCAAAAAACAGAACGACCAGTGGCAAGGTCAGAGTGAATTGCCCCAACAGAGCTGTGTCGATGCTGACGATCGCATCGATCGGCAGATAAAAGGCGATGAGGAACACGATCCAGGACACAAGTGTGCCCAGTTGGCTCACGAGCAGCACCTTGCGCCTGCCGATCTGATCCGACCATCTGCCGAGGATTGGCGCGCCAATGAGTTGAAATGCAGAATAAGTCGAGGCGATCAGGCCATAAACCAGCGCGTTGCCGCCCCAGTCGGTCACAAGAAACACCATGAAGGGGACGACGATTGAAAAGCCGAGCGTCCCGACGAAGTTCACTGAGAGAATTGGCAGGATCGACGGCATCCGCGACGGCGTCAAATCGGAAACGTTATCTGCCATGTCGGAACGCCTGCCTCTTCCGGACCATCAACTGGTTGCTCGTTAGCGGATAGTCGCACACCGCACCTGAAAATCAACGCGACTGGAGTTCACCTGTCTCAGGACCCCGCCGGAGGTTCTGCCTTCGCACTGAAGCAGAAATCCGGCGGTTAACGCCAGACTTGACTGGCCTGATCCATGACTGTTCCCGGATTTCTGAGGTCAAACGAGAACCCAAGCGGTCCAGTTCTCTTCCAGATGCTGGATTGATGTTGTTCCGGGGATCACGACGATGTTGGGGGAACGCTTCAAAAGCCAGGCGAGCGATTGTTGTGGCGCAAGTTTTGCGCCCTGGCGCATCGGATGCGCGCCCAATGGACCATATGGAATGAAGGCGATGCCTTTGCTGGCTGTATAGTCGACCAGGCCGTCCGCATCGGCTTCGTCCATGTTGAACCGGTTCTGCACGCTTGCGATCGGCGCAACCGAGAGTGCGCGGTCAAGTTGGGCGCGGGAGACGTTGGAAACGCCGATTTGGCCAATACGCCCGTCTGCTTGCGCCTCTGCAAGTGCAGCGATGGAGGTCTCAATCGGTGTTTGCGGGTCGACACGGTGAAGCTGGAACAGATCAATCCGGTCCCGGCGCAGATTGACAAGCGCGCGGTCCACCTGACGCAACAGCGTATCGCGCCGGCCATCGACCACGATCCTGCCCGGCTCCGGTTTGTCCACCCCACCCTTGGTGGCGAGCACCACTTGCCGGCTCTCAAGTCCTTCGCCAATAATACGGTCGGCAAACTCCGGGCCGTAGGCCCAAGCGCTGTCGAAGAAATTGACGCCGAGATCCGCAGCACGGCGCAGGAGCGCAAGACCCTGCTCCCACTTTGGATAAGGGCCGAAATTGCTTGGCTGATCAGTGAGGCGCATGGCGCCGTATCCAAACCGGTTTACTGTCAGGCCACTGGCGATTTTATAGGTTCTATTGGTCATCTGAGGTCTCCTTTGTAAGCGGCATTGCTGATGCGGAGAAAGATGATCGAATTCAGAGTTATCCTGTAGACAGTTTATATCGCTATCTATTATTCATATTACGCATGAGCAAACCACTGGACCGCCTTGCGCTTCTTGAGACCTTTATCCGCATTGCAGAAAAGGGGTCTATCAGTGGCGCGGCGCGTGATTTGGGGAAGTCGCAAGGCTCCGCTAGCCGTCAATTGAAAGACCTGGAAGAACGTCTTGGGGTTCAACTGGCCCGGCGTACGACCCATTCCCTGGCTTTGACAGAAACGGGGTTTGCGCTGCTAAAAGATGCGCGCGAGATAATCGCAGGGTGGTCCGCGCTGGAAGAGCAATATGCTGGCGACGCCGAGATCCTCCGCGGTCCGCTTCGGATCGTGGCCCCGGTGGCGCTCGGTCAGCTTCACCTTGCCGATATCGCGATTGGTTTTCAGGCATCGCACCCCGAAGTCACGGTCAAC
>ERZ1740067.1761-NODE-1761-length-14332-cov-20.047069_pt1 | contig 14332 bp, 13 predicted proteins | sample MGYA00581736_ERZ1740067 | MGnify/ENA primary metagenome ERZ1740067 (study PRJEB43018, sample SAMN04849236) | marine metagenome | isolation source: floating plastic debris | place: Pacific Ocean | collected 2008-08-27 | study: EMG produced TPA metagenomics... | reverse complement strand
GTCTGGGCTGCCGGATAACTGCTGAGATTTTTATTGAGTTTTTCAGCAAACCCCAATTAGAGTAGGTCTTGTCTCCCGATTCAGTTTCAGGGTAAGAGAACAATCGCTTACCCTAAAGAGATGGACAATAACTAGACAATACTTACGGTAGCTTTCACTGAGCCAGAGTATCCACCTAAATCAATCACCACGTTCCAATCTTTATGACTTGGTGGAGTGAGCAACGCAGGGGAAACTTTTGCGAGTCCTCCTTGAAAGGAATAGCGAGCGCCAGAGCGATATCGCTGGTAGTTGATGTCATCCATCAACTTCACATTTGCCTGCTTATTGAGTTCGACACGGATACAGTTACTAGGTCCAGCATTGACTGTGTAATGCAGATGTTTCATAATGAAGTCTTCAATTAATTTACAAGTGAGTGCCAGCCAGTTACAGCTGTCTAACACTCTAAATTAGAAAACTCCTAGGTCTTACAGCCTAGGAGTTTTTTTTCGGTGGGCTGATGCGTACCCAGGTTCTACCGGGTACTTGAGTTGGCGGCAGCTTAGGATCACCAGGTTCGATCGTAACTTGCCGTGGATTGGGTACATGACCTCCACGTTTGCCGCGCTCTTGATACTCACCAGGCCTAGTCGGTTTTTCGCCAGGTTTTTGAGGAACCATCTTTTTTCATTTATACAACGCCCAAATATTATGCAAAGTACAGAAGAATGTCAAGTAAAGCCTAGGCCATTTATGCATGTCATTCTCAAAAACGTTTTTGTTGATGACATTAATTGCTAAACTTGTACCTCTAGCAAGCTGCTGTGTTGTACAAATTGTTTTGTAAAGGTTGGTTGAAATGGTTGCATTAGACAAAGATGCGTTCTATTTGGACTTAGGTCAGAAAGTTCGTGCGGTGCGTGAGGAGCGTAAGTTAACTCAAGAAGCTTTGGCATCCCTTTTAGGAATTACTCGAACCTCTGTAACAAATATTGAGAAAGGCAGGCAAAAGATGTTTCTGCATACCTTTTTGGAAATCGCACAAGGCTTGAGCGTTTCTCCTGATGTACTTATGCCTTCCATGCAATATTCAAGTAGCCTTGAAGATGCTTTAAAGGAGCAATTGAATCAGAAAGAATTAAATTGGGTTCAAGAAGCTATGAATGAGATTCAGAGGGATTAGTTATGCCTGCATCAGTTAGGAGGAAATTTATCAGATCTGCTGTTGAAGACATTCTAAGAAGAACTAACAATTTTGAAGCCCCTGTCAAGGTTTATGAAATTGCTGAAAGTCTTGGAATATCAGTTGTTGAACATTCAACAGATGACGATTTATCAGGCTTTTTATTAAGAGATCGAGAAACTAAGAGAGTTGTTATAGGGGTTAACTCTGCACATCACAATAATAGACGTCGGTTCACTGTCGCCCACGAATTAGGTCACTTCCTTCTGCATGAGGGTGAAGTGATTCATATAGATAAACAAAGTACAAGCCAAGGGTTTCAGCTCAACTTTAGAAATGCTAAGTCGAGTGAGGGTGTTGATATAAAAGAAAAAGAAGCAAACTTGTTTGCTGCGGAGCTTCTTATGCCATCAAAATTTATATATGATGATTTATCTGGGTTGAAAAGTATAGATTTGCTAGGCGCAGATGAACAATATTTTCAGAATTTAGTAGAAAAATATGCCGTTAGTCTTCAAGCATTCACGATTAGACTCTCGTACTTGGGCTACATCCAATTTTAGCTAGGTAGATGCGTTGTAACGCATGTATCGAAGAGAAAATCAACTGAGATTTTGCTCGCATAGCTCAAAAAAGACTCGTAATCTGCCTAATAACATTGGCATGTCTCCCACACCTGTCAACAGCGTTTCACCCACCTCACCATTAACCGCTAATCGATAGAACTTCCAGCCTTCACCGTTAGTAACAATGCCATAGCTATCAATCTCTTTTCCTTGCTGTTGATGCAGCCACTGACAGGCTTTCATCTCCACTAAACACTGAGCTGCACCTTGCTCAAAATCATCCTTTTTTGCCTCAATGACGCAAACATAGGGCATCTCTAAATATGCTCGCCGTTCTGCAATTAAATAATCGGCATTCCCACAAACATCTTCACCCTCTAAATAGGGACCTTTCCAAACTTTTAACCGTTGAGATGTCTCTAAGCCTTCTTCACAAATCGCATCGATTAACAGGGTTTTAGATACCTCTAAACTCTCTAGATCAAACCGCTGTAGTCGCTCTAATCGCTGTTTGAAAAAGTCACTGACTGGCACAGGCTCAGCCTTTATCGTCCAACGCTCTAGCTCAGTAACTCCCAAATACTTAAAGGCATCCTTGTAATTAAAGCTAGAGAAGCTTTTCTTTCGGTTTTGAGTTGCCTGAGACATCGCTAACATCCAGTGGTCTGCTTATCTTCCATTATGGTAGCTGTTATCAATTCAGATCTGACAGATGAAGCTCGATTAACCCAGTCAGGCTGGGATGTGTCATGACATGTATAGCTGACTTTCGGTGGATTAGCGAGCATTCGCGTAATCCACCCCACGAAGACTATTTCAGAGCCAACCGCTAATCGACTCGGACGCGCTTGGTTAAAATAGCCATGACCTCATTGGGTCGCCCGGTGGGTAGGAGCTTACTCCAATCATTGGGTTCGGCGTAGTTGAGTTTGTGCAGTAGCGCAATAGTGTTGCGCACAGCGATCAGACTACCAAACAGTGTGTGCCGGACTATCTCAAATTGGTGCTCTGGCAAGGGTGCAGGCTGAGATTTTGACGTGCCGTCGGTTGGATATTGAAACATGGATTCTGATCTCCAAAACGTAGTGTTTGCGAAGGAAACCAGAACCGAATGCCTGAGCAAACCACACGAGATGTATGCACACCGGGGATGCTAAGGCATAATAACCAAAGCCCGCAGTTGGCTAGATCAGCTGTGGGTCAGCTGTCGGTTAGGTGCGTCACCACCTGCCGACAGTGCCAGATATTCAGTTCTGTAGTAGAGCCGCTTTGCGACTTGCAGGAAACTATAAATCTCTTTTAGAACCCAGTCAAGAGACAAATTTTGGAGATTGCTTAAAAGAGTTGTTTCCTTGCCGGAAAATCATAATATTGTATGGTTTGGTTATCGCTATGAGAGCTTATCAAAAACTCTTGATATGAACTCGTAATATCAAATCTGGTTAAATCAGCCCACTTCAGCTGCAACATTCGACTATCAGTAGACATTAGTCAAACCGTCCAAAAGGCCAGGGCGGTCAATCAAGCCCCGACAGCAGTTCGCGCGTGTATCTTCTAATGGTTGGCCCGAATTCAAAATGCTGTTGACCGGATGCAGGTCAGTGCGTGCATCTTCAGCCCAAACGCAAATATCAGCCTCTGGGTAGTGCTCTTGTATGACAGTCTGGGTGTGCCATACATTTTTCGCTTGTTTTAAGTCCAAGCTCGGAAAAACGTATTATCTTGCCAAACAGCAGTCGTTTTTTGTTCAATGTTAGCTAGGCTAATCTCATCTAACATTTGAAATTCCGAAGCGACTCTTACATTTTCTTCCAATTGTGAAATTGTTTCGGCGGCAATGATTGTACAGTGAACTCCAGGCTGCGACATTGTGTATCCTAGCGCTTGGTGCATGCCATCTAGCACCCCTGGTTTTAATAATCGACCATAGGCGGGTACCTTCATAGCTGTTACACCAATGTTTTGTGCCTGAGCTAATGGCAGCACAGTTGGAATAAACGGTCGAGGATGGTGGATATCGGCTGCATTGATCGGAATTAATGTATGGTCGAATGGATAGCGCTGTAGACCGATTGCAATAATTTCAGGTTCATGATGACCTGTAATACCACTAAAGCGAACCAATCCTTGCGCTTTTGCTTCTTCTAATGCTTTGACCGCGCCATTGTTTCCAAATAACGTGTCGAGCTCAGACTCAAAGGAAACATGGTGAAACTGCCAAAGGTCAAGATAATCAGTATTCAGTCTACGTAATGATCGTTCCAGGTTCCGCCAGGCACCATCATAATCACGAGCTGCTGTCTTGCTTGCTAAAAAAATCTCGCTCCGATATTGGGGCAAAACTTTACCTAAATACTGTTCACTGGGTCCATAGCTCGCTGCGGTATCAAAATAACGAATACCTAGGGTAAATGCTCGTTGAATCTGTTCGATGGCAGCTTGTTCTTGGTTGGGGCTCGATAACGGTGTGCGTCCCGCTCCACCTAAGCCTAAAATAGGCAGCTCTACCTGGGTACGTCCCAACTGACGCTGTGGCATCACAGGTGTAGCCAGTGTTGTTGACGATGACGGCTCAGCGGATAAAGGTCCATCAGACGAAGTTGAGTGGCTCGGTGATGCAGATGTTGACTCTTGTTGGCTAGAGGAACATCCAATCAGACCTAATGCAGTTGTAACGCTAGTTGCAAGAAACTGTCGCCGAGTCTTTCTCTGATATATTTTGATAGGGAGGGGCTCGCTCAACTTCAGTGTCTCCTTTCTCTACAACGTAAATGACTGAAGTCCTCTACAGGATAGCAAGATTAAATCTTATTGAGCATGGTAAATGAATCTAGCGGGCAGGCGTTCAGAACGGCTCAATTTGCGCCACGACTTCAGGCTCATTTTGGCCGTTGACCTGCATTACTACGATTTCCCCAGATGAGGCTCCACTGTCTGCGATCGCAATAATATTGACAAAGTGGGTGACTAATACCGTGACGCCCTGTTTATCTTGATGGGTAATCATAAACTCCCTCAGCATCTGGGTCTGCTCGGGCTCCTTAGCACGATTTTCAAAAAAGGAGTTTAAGGCAGGGAAAGGTTCGACAGGGCCAAGAGCCATTGCTGTTGCCGTATCCAGGCAGCGACACCATTCGCTAGAGAGCACCTGCTGCACGGCTACCATCTGGGCTCTAAAGGCATCTCCGGTACGTCTTGCTTGGGTAATGCCTGCCTCAGATAGGTTGCGTTGCGTCGAGCAATCGCCAAGCTGAAAGTTAGGTGGATCGCCAGTTCCAGGTGCGATCGCATGTCGCATAAACACATAGTAGTGGGTATCTGCCTGTCGGAGTTGTGACCAAATATCATCCTCAGAAACAGCGACTGTTTCTGGATCTTCTGGCTTCGTTTCTAAGTTCGACTCGGCTATATTTTCAGAAGGCGTACTCTCGGTAGTGGGTTGGGAAATCGCATTGGGAGAATGGGATAGCTGAGGTACATTCCTACAGCTTGCTAACCCCAATAGAAATATCCCTGCAATGCTTGTGAGGGTTTCTCTTGAGAGAATCATAGTAACTCAATGATAAAAAATATTGTACGAAATCCTGGCTGATAGTGTCTGATATTGAAGGGCATCCACAAGGGAGTGCCCCTACAGGGTTGTTTATTTTTAATTGGGTTTAATGAATTCGGATTTGTATCATGTACAGTTAGCCTAAAATTGTTGGTGTAGGAATTCTTCTCTTGTTCGATAAAAATCTGCTAGGAACTTACTCTCATTATTGGGTTTTGAAGTCTGCTTAAAAGAGTTTTTAGTTGCTGGAAAGCTCTATTGTTTTATCGGTTAGTCATCACTATGAGAACTTTTCAAAGACTCTGGACATGAGCTAGCAAGAATTGATTTTATGAAATCCAGTGCGTTAAGAAGTTTGCGATCGCATCCGCTTCATAGCTAGGTAACTCATCATTACCCGGTAAAACTTTTACGGCAGCACCCGGAGCCGCCATCGTAAACAGTTGAGTCAGCTGTTGGCTAATCTCCCCTGCCCCTTCTCCCTGCAAGACAGCCATGGGCATAGACAACGAAGCTAGCTGGGTTCCAACAATTTCTGGCTCTAAAACCTTTCGACGTCGCTGAAATAAAAGTCGACAAGCCACAGGATAACGCTTAAAAAGCTGCCGTAGACGAGTATTCTGCAACCATGTCGGTACCCGTCCCGGTTTAGGCTTGCGAGCAAAGAGTTTAGCAATAGCTAGCCACAGACCTGCCAATGGGCTAATCAGCCAGCGGGCCTGCTGCCAGCGTTTTGGGTCATAGCTTAGCCCCTCGGGCTCTAACACACACAGAGCCTTTACCTGTTCTGGATGGCTGAGGGCATAACGAGCCGCTACCCAAGCCCCCAGCGATTGCCCAACTAAAACAACAGAATCTAACCGCAGGGACTCCAATAGCTCTGCCAGGGTATTCACCTGCATAGCAATGGAGTAAGCAGATTTATCTTTTAGCCGTTGGGACTCCCCAAATCCCATCAGGTCAGGAGCCAAGCAATGGTACTGCTGCCCCAGCTGCGACAGCACATGGCTCCACTGATCGCCGTCATGCCATGACCCATGGAGAAAAACCACAGTTTGACCGCGACCCACCTCTCGCCAAAACAGCTGTCCATGCTTTAGCTGGCGGCGCAGGTTGCGTACGGGCAGACTGGCTTTAGGCCAAAACAGTGGCTCCATTAAAATAGTCCTGTAGCTGCTGATCGTGATCGTGGGCTAGGTTACCACGGGGAATGGCATCCACCGCAAAAGCCTCAATTCTCATGACCTCAGCTTTATCTCGAATAAAGAATTTGCCATCCACATGGGCTTCGAGGGCGACACAGGTGGAATGGAAGCGTGGGTCGCGCTCTGGATGTGAATATACCCCGACTAGGCGACCCACATTGAGTAAATCTAACCCTGTTTCTTCTAACAGCTCTCGCCTAGCAGAGGTGACAATATCTTCCCCCCAGTCCACTAGACCACCGGGCAACCCCCAACGACCGCTGTCACTGCGCTGGATCAAAACAATACGACCATCAGGCAGAATGGGAATCACGCTGGTGCCGATTAGAGGCCGTCGTAACAGCAGACCCAATAGGGTCCGTACCGGTCGCCAAAATTGTGGCATGGGCTCAAAGCTCGTCTAGTTCAGCAAGAAGTTCAACCGGATGCTTCTCAGCCTTGACCTTGCGGTAAATCTTTTCCAGATTTCCATCTGGACCGATCACAAAGGTGCTGCGGCTAATCCCCATATATTCTTTACCCATAAACTTTTTGAGACCATAGCTGCCATAGGCGGTTGCTACTTTAGCCTCTTCATCCACCAGCAGTGGAAAGGGTAAATCGTGCTTAGTAATAAATTTTTGGTGGGATTTGGCATTGTCTGCGCTAACGCCCAGGACCACCACATCCTTCGCCTGATAAGCGTCGTAATTATCTCGAAACGCACAGGCCTCTTTAGTGCACCCAGGGGTGTTATCGCGGGGGTAGAAATATAGCACCACACGTTTGCCCTTTAGCTCGGCCAGGCTGACGGTATTTCCATCAGCATCAGCCAAGCTAAAGTCAGGAGCCGGATCGCCAACTTGCAATGTCATTGAATCTTAAAAGCCTACTTACCAAGGTTGCCCTTAAGATTGTATACCCTCTCGCTAGTTGCTTATTTCTATGGCAAATCGGTGTGCCCCATCAAGTAGAGATCGCATTCACGAGCCACACCGCGACCTTCATTAAAGGCCCACACCACCAGGCTTTGACCCCGACGGCAGTCACCCGCTGCAAACACCCCAGGAATGCTGGTGGTGTACTGCTCAAATTCCGCTTGGATATTACTGCGACCATCTTGGTCTAGACCCAAGGCATCGATCAGCGGCTGCTCTGGCCCCAGAAAGCCCATGGCCAATAACACCAGCTGAGTCGGTATTACCCGCTCAGACCCCGCCACATGCTGGAGTTGAAAGCGACCATTTTCATCCTTTTCCCAAGCCACATCCACCACGTGCACGGCTTTTACATGGCCATTCTCATCAGATTCAAACTTAGTCGCTGTGGATAGATAGGCCCGAGGATCGCCACCAAACTTAGCGGCCGCTTCTTCTTGGCCATAATCCATACGATAAACCTTAGGCCATTCGGGCCAGGGGTTATTGGCCGCTCGCTCCTCTGGGGGCTTAGGCATAATCTCTAACTGGGTCAGGCTGGTGCACCCATGGCGAATTGAGGTGCCCACACAGTCGGTGCCCGTATCGCCGCCGCCGATGATCACAACATCTTTACCCGCAGCAGAAATCACCTGGTCATTCTGGGTGGGGTCAATCACTGCCTGGGTGTTCTTGGTCAAAAACTCCATGGCAAAGTGAATGCCATTAGAGTCGCGTCCCTCAATGGGCAGATCTCGAGGACGAGTTGACCCGGTACACAGCACCACCGCATCGTATTCTTTGACCAAGGTGTCTGCCGGCAGATCCTTACCAATCTCGGTATTGCAAATAAACCGTACGCCCTCTTGCTCTAGCACCTTGAGGCGACGTAGCACCACGGCTTCTTTTTCCAACTTCATATTGGGAATGCCGTACATCAGTAGGCCACCAGGGCGATCGGCCCGCTCATATACGGTGACTAGATGACCCGCCTTATTCAGCTGTGCTGCCGCTGACAAACCGGCTGGACCAGAGCCCACAATGGCAACCGTCTTACCCGTGCGCGTTGCTGGCGGCTCGGCGACAATCCAGCCTTCTTCCCAGCCTTTGTCGATAATGGCATGCTCAATATTTTTGATGGTAACCGGTGGGTTATGAATTCCCAGTACACAAGCTCCTTCACAGGGCGCTGGACAGACTCGACCGGTAAATTCAGGAAAGTTGTTGGTCTTATGGAGTCGATCTAGGGCCTCTTTCCATAGACCGCGATAGACCAAGTCATTCCACTCAGGAATGAGATTGTTGATAGGGCAGCCGCTGGCCATGCGGTTAATGGTGTTGCCCGTATGGCAGAAGGGCGTGCCGCAGTCCATACAGCGGGCTGTCTGGTTACGCAGTTTCTCATCTGGCAGTGGGGTATGAAACTCTTGCCAGTGATGAATCCGCATCAGCGGTGAGACATCGGGCGCAATTTCGCGGGTGTATTCGAGAAAGCCGGTTGGTTTACCCATGGGAGAAATCGTTGAGAATTAATGATTGATTTGGAGGGTGGGTCATACCCACCGTGGAAAACAAGACAACCCGATATCGATATAAAAACAATGATCGAATCAAGGCAAACGGTGATGAAGGGGTTAGTTCCCCGCCACCCGGGCGACATCTTTAATATTTGCCTCAAACGCTGCCGACAGAGCATCGTCACCGCTCAGACCATCTTCCAGTGCCTGCTTTAGAGCCTGGATAACACGCTTATAGTCGCGTGGGATCACTTTGACAAACGTGGGTAAGAGAGCGTCCCAATCACCTAAAATCTTGCTTGCTTTTTGACTACCTGTATAGTCCTGATGTTTGGTTAACATCTCGCGCAGGTCAGCAATCTCTTCTGGATCGGTTACCTGTTCAAGGTCGACCATTTCAGTGTTGCAACGGGTGCTAAAGTCTCCGGCCTCGTCAAATACATAGGCGATGCCACCGCTCATGCCTGCGGCGAAGTTACGGCCGGTGGTGCCAAGAACAGTCACCTTACCGCCGGTCATGTACTCGCAGCCATGATCTCCCACCGCTTCTACCACGGCATTAACACCGGAGTTACGCACACAGAAGCGCTCTCCGGCCATGCCATAAATATAGGCTTCACCACCGGTGGCTCCGTAGAAGGCTACATTGCCGATAATAATGTTGTCCTTGGGAACAAAAGTGGCCGCTTTAGACGGGTAGACAACAATCTTGCCACCGCTGAGCCCCTTGCCAACATAATCGTTTCCATCCCCTTCTAGTTTGAGGGTGACCCCTGCCGGGACAAAGGCGCCAAAACTCTGACCAGCGCTGCCTTGGAAGGTGAGGTTGACAGTATCCTCGGGCAGACCGTCCCAGTGTTTTTTGGTAATCTCATTGCCTAGGATTGTTCCCACCACCCGGTTGATGTTGCAGATGGGTAAGGTGGCACTCACTGTCTCACCGTTTTCAATGGCTGGCTTACACAGATCCAACAAAGTAGTGATATCCAGAGCTTTATCCAGACCGTGATCTTGGGGGATCTGGCAGTAGCGGCCTACGCTGTCATCCACCTGGGGCTGGGCCAGAATTTTGGAGAGATCCACACCCTTTGCCTTCCAGTGGTCAATGGCAGACTGGACTGCTAACCAATCGGTATGGCCCACCAGTTCATCAAAGGTCCGCACACCTAGCTGGGCCATAATCTCTCGCACATCCTGGGCAATGAACTGCATAAAGTTCACCACGTGCTCAGGATCCCCCACAAAACTCTTGCGTAGCTGCGGGTCTTGGGTGGCAATACCGGCTGGGCAGGTGTTCTTTTGGCAGACACGCATCATAATGCAGCCAAGGGAGACCAGCGGTGCGGTAGAGAATCCAAATTCTTCTGCCCCCAGCAGTGCCGCCATCACCACATCACGGCCAGTTTTCATTTGGCCGTCTGTTTCGACCACAATGCGGCTGCGCAGGTTGTTGAGCACCAGGGTTTGGTGGGTTTCTGCCAGACCTAGCTCCCAAGGAAGACCGGCATGTTTGATGGAGGTTTGGGGCGATGCGCCAGTACCGCCGTCAAAGCCAGAAACCAGCACCACATCGGCATGGGCTTTGGCCACACCAGCGGCGATGGTGCCCACACCCACCTCTGACACCAGCTTGACGTTGATGCGGGCGCTGCGGTTGGCATTTTTCAAGTCATGAATCAGCTCCGCCAGGTCTTCAATGGAGTAAATGTCGTGGTGGGGAGGTGGGGAAATTAGACCCACCCCAGGGGTGGAGTGACGGACCTTAGCAATCCAGGGATAGACTTTTTTGCCGGGAAGTTGGCCCCCTTCCCCAGGCTTGGCACCCTGGGCCATTTTTATCTGAATCTCTTTGGCCTGGGAGAGATAGAGACTGGTCACACCAAATCGACCCGAGGCTACCTGTTTGATGGCGCTATTTTTAGAGTCGCCGCGCTCGTTAGTCCAGGTAAACCGTTCGGGATCTTCACCGCCTTCACCGGTATTGGATTTACCCCCTACGCGGTTCATGGCAATGGCCAAAGATTCATGGGCTTCCTTGGAGATGGAACCATAGCTCATGGCCCCAGTTTTAAACCGACGGGTAATGGCCTCGACGGACTCTACTTCCTCAATGGGGATGGGCTGACGCGCCTTGAAGTCTAGCAATCCCCGCAGGGTGAAGTGTTGCTTGCTTTGGTCGTTAACTAAATTGGCATAGTGCTGATAGGCCTTGTAGTCACCAGCCCGCACTGCCTGCTGCAGGGTGTGGATAGTATCGGGGTTAAACAGATGAGCTTCGCCATCCTTACGCCATTGATAGTTGCCCCCCACATCGAGGACTGGGATATCTCCCCGCTCGGCAAATCCATGGCCATGGCGCATGATGGCTTCTTGGGCAATAACCTCTAGGTCGATGCCCTCAATGCGTGAGGCGGTCCAGGTAAAGTACTTATCAATAACGCTGTGGTTGAGACCAATGGCTTCAAATATTTGGGCGCCTCGATAGCTTTGTAGCGTCGAGATACCAATCTTTGAGGCGATCTTGATGGTGCCTTTGGTAACGGCTTTAATGTAGTTTTTGTGAGCGTCCTCAGGGGCAATATCCACCAGCATCCTATCGGCCACCATGTCATCCAGGGTTTCAAAGGCCAGATAGGGGTTGATGACATTACAGCCATAGCCCAGCAGGACGGCAAAGTGATGCACTTCGCGGGGTTCGCCCGACTCGAGAATGATGCCGACTTGGGTGCGGGTGCCTGTACGGATCAGATGGTGGTGTAGCCCAGCAACGGCCAGTAGGGCAGGAATGGGTGCCTGGGTAGCATCCATGCTGCGGTCAGAAAGGATGATCAGGTTGGTGCCAGTTGATATGGCGCTGTCCACCTGTCCACAAATCGACGCCATTACCGATTCCAGCCCCTGCACGCCAGCCTTGGGATCAAACAAAATCGGCAGCGTCAACGCCGCAAATCCAGACTCATCAATATGCTGTAGTTTCGCTAGCTCACCATTAGTAATGACCGGAGTCTTGAGCTGAATTAACCGACAGCTCTCAGGCTGTGGGTCCAACAGATTGCGCTCAGAGCCCACAGTAGTCACCGCCGAGGTGATAATCGCCTCACGAATAGAATCAATGGGAGGGTTGGTTACTTGGGCAAACAGCTGCTGAAAATAGTCATACAGCAGCTTTGGTTTGTCCGATAGCACAGCTAGCGGGGTGTCGGTCCCCATGGAACCAATGGCCTCCACACCGTTTTGCGCCATTGGTGTCAGCAACATGCGCAGTTCTTCAAACGTGTAGCCAAAGGCCATCTGCCGCTGTCGTAAACTACCGCCCGACACCTCAGCCCGTGGCGTTTTAGGCGCTAACGCCGATAGGGTGAGCTGATGCTGATCAAGCCACTGGCGATATGGCTGGGCATTAACGATGTCTGATTTGACCTCTTCATCACCGACGATGCGACCGGCGGCCATATCCACTAAAAACATGCGCCCTGGCTGTAGGCGACCCTTCTCTAAGACCTGATCCGGCTCAACGGGCAGCACCCCGGCTTCTGATGCCATAATCACCCGATCATCCTTGGTGACGTAGTAGCGAGAGGGGCGCAACCCGTTACGGTCTAGTACCGCTCCGATCATAGAACCATCGGTAAATGCTACTGAGGCTGGACCATCCCAGGGCTCCATCAAGCAGGCATGGTACTCATAGAATGCTTTGCTGGCATCATCCATGGATTCATGACCGGTCCACGGCTCAGGCACCATCATCATTACCGCATGGGGCAGCGATCTGCCGGCTAACACCAGCAACTCCAGGGCATTATCAAAAATGGTTGAGTCGCTACCGTCGATGTTGATCACCGGCTTGACTTTAGCCATGTCGTCACCAAACAGTGCCGACTCAAACATGGACTGTCTAGCAATCATCCAGTTGGTGTTGCCACGCAGCGTATTGATCTCACCATTGTGGGCAATGTAGCGATAGGGGTGAGACCGCTCCCAGCTAGGAAATGTGTTGGTACTAAAGCGAGAATGCACCAGCGCCAGGGCGCTTTCAAAATCTGGATCGCTCAGATCAGGAAAAAAGTCTCGCACCTGGGGTGGTGTGAGCATCCCTTTGTACACCATGGTGCGACACGACAAACTGGCCGGATACCAGTACGTGTCATGGCCGGTCTTGCCAATGGCGTTGTAGGCCAGCTTACGAATGACGTATAGCTTACGCTCAAAGGCCAGATCATCAGCCAGATCTGCCCCACGGGCAATAAACACCTGCTGCATAAACGGCTCGCTCGATTGAGCCGTTGCCCCCAGGGTGCTATTGTCTGTCGGTACATCGCGCCATCCCAGCACCTTTTGCCCCATCTGGGCGGTTACTGACTCAAACCGTCGTCGACTCTCAGCCCGCACGGTGGCATCGGGTGAGGTGAAAATTAGCCCCACACCATATTGACCTGCATTCGGCAGATTGATTCCTTCAGCAGCGGCGGCCTTGACCAAAAAACGATGGGGAAGCTGCACCAAAATACCGGCACCGTCACCCGTATTGACCTCACTACCGCAGGCACCCCGATGTTCTAAATTACAGAGAATTTGGAGACCCTGCTGCACAATATCGTGGGAGGCCAGCCCCTTCATTTGCACAACAAACCCAACACCGCACGCATCGTGCTCAAATTGGGGATCGTACAGACCCTGCTTGGGAGGAAACTGGTGACTAGTCATAAAAGTATTTTGGCGATAACGCGGTTGTTGACCAGATTTGTCAAGGGCAGCCAGCAGCACTTAGCTTGCAGGAACCGCACAATAGCACAAACTGCTTATTTACAATTACCCAAGACAACTTAATCTGAATTTTAATTCTCTAACGACAAAAGCTTTTTGGCACAGATCTTAATAAAGTCCTTAATAAAATCGTCAAATTGTTACATACAACACAACTTCAGTGGTGGCCATGCCATCAATCCCTGAATTCATAAACTTTTGGGCTTTCTTTAGAATTGTTGTCGTACGCTAGGCGTTACTGGTAAAAGATTTAAGTTTTAATACGGAATGATCCAATTCATATTGTTTTCTGTGGTCTAACGACGTTCTTCTTTTGAACCCAAACTGCTAGAACACAATAGTATCGCTGGCTACAAGGTCAGCGATAGTTAACCTAAAGGAGTCTCATGGAAAAGCCTTCACCCAAAACCGTCTATGAGAACTTAAATGAGTTGGAGAAAGTTGATGTCGTCACCAGCGCTCGCTATCGACAGTTAGCTCAGGCTATCTTGGCAGATCCCACGGTCAGTGAAACCCTACGTCAGGATATTGCAGAGCGTTTAGAGCAGGCAAATCATCTGCTGGCCATAAAGAGCGTTGAGGGTGATGAGAGTTATTAGGTGAAAGATAGCGCATAAGGCAGCTGCCTTATGCGCGTTGATTTATTCTTCGCCCGAATCCTGGGGC
>ERZ1740067.1760-NODE-1760-length-14332-cov-43.175457_pt1 | contig 14332 bp, 20 predicted proteins | sample MGYA00581736_ERZ1740067 | MGnify/ENA primary metagenome ERZ1740067 (study PRJEB43018, sample SAMN04849236) | marine metagenome | isolation source: floating plastic debris | place: Pacific Ocean | collected 2008-08-27 | study: EMG produced TPA metagenomics... | reverse complement strand
GAGGTTCACCTAATGCCAATGGTTTTGGGATTTTAGTATCAATCTTTTGGGGTGGAAAGTTAAGGTTGCTTTGAAAGCTTTTTATATCAAGGCTTTTTCCAATAGCTTCTAATTTTTTGGCTAAAATTGAGCTAACAAGGTGGTTGGCCTGGCCATACAGATAAGGTGTTTACTGCTAGCAAGTCCTAACCAACTTTCTTAACTCCAGTACCGACTCAGTCAACGGCTGCTGCTTCCACTCGTACAACTGCACTTGACTATGCAGTTTTTGTAGCTTTAGTATTCCAGCATCGTACAAGTCATAAGCGCTGATTGCGTCGTCAATCAGCGCCCGTTCAATTTTGGTCAAACCGCTGGGGCGCCACGGCCACCAACGCCGCAAAGGAGGTGACTCAAAACTACCATAAGCTCTGATGCCGGTTACCTGAGACTGCCAGGTTGCATCGCTTATTTGCTGGCCAGTTTGTTTGATGCTCCACCAATCGACTAAAAATATAGCGAACTGTAACCGCACGGTAGATTGACCTGCACCATTGGGGCAACGACGACGGAGATAGTGGCAGATATCAAGTGCCTTATTCACCACGCTTACCCCACGGCTCATCGAGAGCGATCGCAAGCAGTTGACGTAGGTAGTCGGTGGCCGTGGCTACGGGGTCAGGGGTTGGGGCCATCACTCAGCTTCAGTCAAAACAGTAGGCAACGGCAGCCAGCCGTCGGGGGCATCGACCATGTAGTAACCCTCTTCGACCAATTCGGCGTAGTTACCTAGTCCAGCTTCGGTATAAATATGCTCAGGGATTGAGCTTAAGTCCCTCTCCCTATACCAACCATCCGGATATTGCTCATCATTTTCGATTTTTATCAAAATCCCTAGACAATACCAATCCTGCTGCTGTTTCAAAAACTTATAGCCAACGACGGGCTCATCTGTTGGGGCGGATGCGGGAGCTTGGGGTTCGGGCTGAAAAAACAGGCCAAGATCGGCGGGGGTGCAGTCCAATACCTTAATCACTGCTGCTACCTTGAGCCATTCAAACGATTGAAATCCATCTCGGCTTGAGTCATGCAGATTATGCCAGTACTGCTTAGACACCCCGGCCAAATCACATACCTGCTCAATCGTCAGATTTGCTTTGTCGCGAGCTTTGTCTATCGCTTTTGCAAAGTGCTCAGTCGGCACTTCTATGTAATCTATTTTCCGTATTCGCATCTTGCCTCAGTTCAGTAACAGAGCTAATTTAGCGGACTAAAAATAAAAAGTCAATTTACTATTGACATCTTGAATCATAACACGCTATAACTAAATCAACCGGGTGCGGGACACCCACCCCTTCCCAGGGCAAACGGGGCGCAGGACGTGAAGCGCGTCACCGGGCAGGCGCCAACGAGCGGGCCGGACACACCCAAGCTCACGGGGATAACTGAAGCGACTGACACCAGTCCCGGCTAAGTCCATTAGCTGGTGTTGTTTCAGGAATTTCCCATGTTTGAAGTTGAGCTATTCGAAGCAATCAATAATGTCGCTGAGTATTTTCGCGACATTGACTTAGAGGCTAAGCCCCAGGTCGACGACATCATTGACGGGGTGTTACGGGTAACTACGCTACTTGACCCCGAAGAAGACGGTGCCGACTATCGCATCGTCGTTGAATACATCTAGGCGCACACCACACCGCGCCACGGGCTAGCCCACCGCAACGGGCCACACGACACATAATTTTGAGGATTCGACACATGACTTACAAGACTTTGGTTAACGATATTTGCTCTAACGATGCAACAATTGAAGCGATCGCTGTTGCGTTGACCGTCTACGACTGGGCTAAATCCACCTACGCCGCCGGTCAATTCACCCGCAGATGGTGGGAGTCCGATGACGTTATTGCCCCACTGCTGCGATTGCTGGGTGAGGTTATCTGGCTAGCCATAGTATTAGCTTGGTCCTATTTTGCTAGCGGAAAAGCTCAGGCTCACTGGGAGTTCATCAACGCCGTGGTTGACGATGGGGTTGGGGTTTATGGGTCTAGCCCTATGAGGGATGCTGTGATTGGCTGGGGGTTCACTAAAGCCCAAGAGTTAGGAGTGGTTACGCTTGGTGCGGGCGAGTGCATGGCCAACCGGTTAAGCTCTGGTTATGGGCGGCTGCAGGCGAGGGTGTTTGCGATTAGCTAACTAGTAACCATAGAATCACTGCGATCGCAACGACGATTGATACCCCAGCCGCTAGCCATGGATGATCTTCGGCCCACGCTACAGCCGCAGACTTCCAGTCTTGATGGTTCTGTTTTTCTTTGGCAGTGGTATTTAGCGTCACCCATCCAAACAGCGGTGAATCGCCGTTGACAGGTCGACGCTCTAGTCGAAGGTTTACGTCGTTGCCGCCGAAGACGTAGTTACCTTGAAGCGCTTGAGATTGCACCATGGCTTCAGAGACATGTTCGGTTAAGCGTTTGCGCTCAGGCCCAAATGCTGCCAGATTGTTAAAAGCAAATCGTTCTTGAGCCGCAATTAGTTCGCCCGACTCTGCCCCAAGAATTGCCTCGGCTGTTTCGTCGAGGCGTTGAATAACTGCTATCCCATCATTGTGAGGAACAGTGAGCAACAAGACTCCACAGTCGCGAGTTGCGAGGCTCATGGACTCCCAGACTTTTACTACGTCAAAATTTATAGTCTCTGAACCGGTGTAGGTGTTGTCAGTTTTGTCGTAGGCTAGCTCTAAAGCGTAGCCAGCGCACTGAGGTTTTTCAATATGAAAGCGAATGCGATCTCCAAGACTAAGCGGCCTCCAGTCGGTATGCGATAGAGGCACTCCGTTGATAAACGTATGCTTCCATTCTCGCGACCATTGGCCGTCAGGCCTCATGCCGCCATCGCGAACCATTAATTTATCTGGATTGCCATCAAGAGCAAGAATAGTTGTTTGACGACGACTTAGATAGCCTTGTGCTTTCCTGAATGCAATATGGTTTTCTGGGACCTCATCTCTGGCCACGCCAATAATGACAGTGTGGTCTTTCCCCCATCGTTTGACGAGATCAATTTTCACTGGATATGAGCCTGGCTCTGTAACTTGAAGGGCAACCATTTTCAGGAATTCAATATCTTTTATAGGATAACCTATGGAAAAGTCTTCTCATTGGTTCGTATGACTGATTCTCAGGACAGTTCGAGCATTCCGTTGTCTGGCCCGCTGCAATCTAAAGCTCAAATCAACAGAGATCGGATGCAACGATGGGTGGAGGCTATCGCGGGTAGAGTTGTTTCTGATCGCATGGCAGGAACCTATCAGCAGATTGGCAGCAGCAATGCCCGACTGCAGCAAGACTTACAGGATTTAACTGCTCAAATAACGGCTCTTAGGGAAGAGATTAAGGCCAATCGGGATGAGCTGCAGGGATTGCACGCAGCCTATGACGAATACCGGGAATGGGGCGACAGCGTTGCCAAGAGTGTCTCTGAGGCTAGCGCCGACACTCGGACACTGGAGCGGTCTATGGAACGAGTGGACGGGTTGGTGGAGATTGCTCAGTTAATGCTGACTGTCTTGGAACCGGTTAGCCGTGGAATAAATTGGTTAATTGATAAACTGCATAGCCTGAGTCGCAAAGATTATTCATCAAAGGATGGAGCAGATATTACAGGGTTAGTTCGTCCCCGGCGCAGGGCGAGTGATCGTAATCGGTAAGCTATTTCATCCAATGGCTAAGCGGCATCGGCTTATCAAACAGATACCCTTGGCCGTAGTCACAGTGCATATCGTTTAGTGCCTCTAACTGCCCCTGGGTTTCTACACCTTCAGCCACTGTTTTGAGGCCCCTTGGCTTCTCTGGGGACATCATGCCATGGGCCAGCTGGACAATTGAAGCGCACCGTGTGAAAGCTGTGGTGTCTGTATCAATGTCGCGCACTAGACTGGCATCAATTTTTAGGATATCGACTAGTCCGATTCGGGTGTAATTGGCGTAACCAGTCCCAAAGTCATCCAGAGCGATTTCAATATCTCGAGACCGCAGCGCCTGCAACCTGCTTTGAGCGAAATCTGAAGTGGGTTCTGATTCGAGAATCTCAATATAAGTCCCGTCGTTAATGTGAGTTGCCCAGCTCTCCCAGTCAGGCAACCCGATGGTAATGGGGTTGATGTTGATGGCGACCTTTTTGCCAAGCTTGGGTTGGTCCTGGGCCGCAATCTTAATTACGACATGGCATAGTTGGTGAGTTTTGCCTGCCAGCTTTAAAAGGGGCAGAAAGTCGCCAGGATACACCAATCCCTTTTGTGGGTGATTCCATCGGGCCAGCCCTTCATAGGCAACGGTTTCTCTGCTAACTGCTGAAACTATGGGCTGATAGTGAAGTTCAAATTGACCGTGTTTTAGCCCGTCCTCAATTGCTTCAATCTGGCGGTCTTCTGTTTCGGTGATACCTGAATCTGACGCTTCGACAATCTGAGATACGAAATAGGCAAAGCTACCATCTTTGTTGTAATAACCTTTGACCAGTAAGGTTGTTCGGACCGGCTCTGCCCGACCGTCACCTGCCTTGTATCGCTTACGCATGGTGTACCCAGGCAACTCACCTGCCATGACCCGACGGTAGCTATTTACATCCGGGGCAAGGTCCTCAGGGTGGGTTATTTCTTGAAATGTTAGTTTTAGTAGATGTGACTTTTCATAGCCTAAAATCTGACAGAACTTATCATTGACGTCGATAAATTCGCCAGCTGCTCCAACAATAGCAATGCCGGCTATGCTGTTTTTTTGAAGAATTTCTGGGATGCGGTGCATTGAGCCGTTCATTCCAAAGGTTGCTTATTTGGGGCTATCTCATAGAACCTAAATCCAAGCTCGTCCATCGTTAAGGTTTGGTGGGTTTACGGTGAAAAGAGTAGATGCGTTATATCTTTTTAAGACAAGGAAAAACATCAATAAAACCCTATGAGCCCAAATCATTAAAACTGACTTGATGCCAGCTTGAGCCCCTTTTTTCTAGCACCAGCACGTCGGACGTATTATCCAGTGTTCGATCTCCACCGAGCACTAAATTACCTGTCCCATCTTTGGCCACAACAGTTCGGTTGCTGTTGGAGGCAACCAAAGTCAATCGGTCTCCTAAGTTGCCACCATTGATAGTGTCTAAATCGTCCGTTGATGCATTTCCTTCTGTATTGACGGCATGTGCTAAATCAAAAATTGAAAGCACTCCCGATGCAATAGTTACTTCAATAGGGTTAACAAACCCCGTATTATTTCTAGCTGTCGCGATAGTGATACCAGCCAAGTCGCTGTCACTTTTAATTAAATCCTGATTGTTATTACAAGTATTGCCAGTAAGTCTTGCATCAGAAATTGTAGATGCGTTTGCCAATCTATTGAAATCGACTAAGGCGCTTGCCCCATCTATCCAGTTATTGTTTTCGATTAATACTGTATTAAATCCGTCTCTGCGAGTACGTAACGCGTGTAAAAAGTTTGTCAGTTTGCAATTTTTTATTGCCAGTAATCCCATGTCGGGTTCAGGCTGATTTGCATAACAAAGAATTGGGTGATTGGCTGTTCCTGCGTAAGACATATCTAGGTCGATAGATATGTTTGTTGAGGAATTTGTGACAGCTTCTGTGATGTAGAAAATCCATCTAGAGCTTGCCTGCGGACTCACATTCCCCGACCCGGAAAACGCAATCCTATCGCATCCTTCAATAATACGAATCCCATTGATTCCGGCAAGGTCCGTAACTATCAAATCAGCAAAATGCACCGAGATATCTCTAACTCGATTAATTTCAATATTGAAGCCCCCTGAGATTAGCTCCAGAGTCAAATTCTGATAGCTGACTTGAAAAACTCTGTTAAATGCAGAGCTTCCTGAGTTGGTTTCACTGCTGAAGTTAAATGGGTTAGCTCCATTTAAATACGATTCATTGTGGCTACGTATTCTGGCTCCGCCCCTAATAGATAGTCCACAAAATTTTGTTTCTCCTGCAACTGGATAGTAGGTGTTTCCTTCTAGGGAAATGTCTGTGGTGGCCAGCTCTAAGACTTCTGCATCAGTAGTCAAAGCTACTCCATCAGAATTCCAATCGCCATTGAAATTAGAAACTAAAAATACAGCTGAAGAAATGAATGTATTGTTTCGTATAGTGAGGCGTTTATTTGCTTCTGTGGTGCTGGGGTTTGTGTCGTGAGTGGTTTTAATATCAATCCCGCCACCACCTCCTACCAATTGACCACATTTGTCAAATACATTGTTCTCAATGATGCTGTCTATGAGGTCTCCAGTGGTATCTACGCCATCGCGACTCATTAAGCGAAAGGTATTGCCAGCGATAATTGCATTTTTGCCAGGCCCAACGGTTGACTGAATCGTTTTTACCCCTTCACCTCCAATATTCCCATGGGAGCCCCCAGTGAATAAATTATCGGTAACTCGAAGCTCATTGCTGTAGTCAAGCGTCAACATCCATTTGCCCGAAAGCATCTGGTTGTTATGGAAAACAAAGTTCTCCGATCCAAATATATAAATAGGGACATCAACAGGAACGTTTATGACGCAATTCTCTATAGATGCGTTTACTAACGTGCCTTCTGTGTTAGCTGTCCCGCCGAGAAACACACGACCGCTCGTGTCTGCTGTTATGTCGGTAGTGATACTAAGCCCTTTAACTGCGCAGTTGGACGTGATCGTGAATTGCGCGCCAGACGAGGCCCAAGATCCGCTCAAAAAATTAAAACCATCAACACGAGGTTTTTTAGCTTCTAACGTCATGCCTTGGGGCATGGTTAGAAAAAGATCACCTACATTGATTTTGTGAGATAGCAAGAATTTATCGCCAGCTTGGAACCTGGGCCAAAATCGTTGCAGGGCGGTTGTGACATTTTGCCCGTTAGACCATCCAAGCTGCTCGGAGTTAATCCAGCCGTCAGCATCAGTAACGGCATAAAGCTTGACTCCGCCTGCTGTTTCTAGGTGGTAGTCGCTTGCAGAAGGTGCTGCGACAGTATACGAAAAACTTTCGGCTTTAGTTTGAACAATATCGCCAGTTGCTATGGTTGCAGGCTGATCGGCTGTGTACGTTAAGGCTGTATCAGACAGCAAAGTGGTGACATTTACACTAGTGGCGACTGGGTTGTCACCTGCTTGAATTATGGTGGTGGTTGTGCCACCTCCGCCTGGCGCTGCTACTACAGCCATTCTCTATTCCTCCTTAACTACTCTGATACGACACAACACCATTACCCACCGGCACCCCAGCAACCTCCTCTAGGTTCCCAGTAGTGCGAATCTTTTCAAATGTCACTCTGCCTTCTGAACTGTTTGTAACGTTCCAATTGCTGGACAGTTTGATTTGACACGCCTGGCAGCTTGCGTCAATAGTAATAAAACCTTCACCTTCAGCCACTACAGTACAGTTGCTATTCAGCCCTGCTAGAGTTAGCAATCCTTGATAGCCCGTGACGCCGATCACCGTTGTTTCTGTCGGCAGTCCAGCGTCGATTGTAGGGCTAAAATCTGTCTTACCAAAGCAGTCCCTGTAGTCATGATCCGCACCGTCTGCTAGCTCTACGGTGCCCGCCAGAACGCAGGATTCAAAAATGCTATTACCAAGGACCGTTGGATTGACTGGCGACAATATTGAACTAATAAATCGCATCCGCTTGTCAGTATTGATACCTGTGCCACTAACAACGGCAAAGCTAAACTCGCATTCAGGGTACGTCTGGCCGTTGAGATCTAGATCCCACAGCAGCGTGTCACCACGAAATTTATGGCGGGTATAGCCATGGGCAGGCTGGATGGCGCTGCCGGGCGAGATCCAAAAAGTATCGGCCCAAATTCTAGAGTCGGCGGCAATAACGTCGGCATCAGCCAAGTTGTCAACAGGATTCTGGCTAGTGCCGTTCTGTCCGATGGCCTGTCCTGCGTTGCCGTTGAGCGTGTTGACGTTTACGCCGGTTCTACCGCTGTAGCACAGAGCGATGAGGACGTCCTTTACTGCGGCTGCATTTTCTTCAGCAGTAGGTGGGTCACTAGGAGTCGGATCGTACTGCTGCCAAACATCCGTGAAGATAGAAATGCCAGCGGACTTAGTGACCTTCATAAATCCACCAGCAGGATCTCCAACAACGCCATCAGGCAGCGTGAAATACCCGCCGGTTAGTTCAACCAGGCTGCCAGTTACAGCAGGGCTAAGTGCTTGCCTAGCATTGTCTAACAACTCATAGGCTAGCGTAAGCCCAGTGGCAGCCAAAATAGGCTGTAGTCCTCTGATAGGCATTAGCTACTCCCCTGATATAGGGTGCCGATACTAGCCGCGCTTTCCCAGCGGTCAACGCCGTAAATCCATTCGGCAATTAGCTGGTCGCTGCTGTTGACTTGCAGCCAGCGATCATTTTTTTGTAATGCGCTGTTATCAGCTCGGGCCGTGGGGGCTGTAGTGCTGCGGATCGTGGCAGGGGATGATTCGGGAGCTGTGGGGGTGGGTTGAGTGACTTGACTAGCTGAGCCACCAGCTCCGACGACAACCATTAGGCAGACCCCCGATTAAATTCAACTCTTAGCTCACCCTGACCAGTGGTAACGCTGGCCAGCACCTGTAGGCTATGCAATGGGTTTAAGTTATGCAGGATGAAGTACATCTTTGCCCCGGCTGCGAGCGTGGTCGGGTCTGTCGGGTTTCCGTGTTGAATGACATGCTGGGAGCTGGCTGGGCTTGTCCACTCAGCGCCCGTGCTGGGGCCATCCACGGATTCGGCGGTAGCGTTGGGAAAGAAAACCACTTTGAAGCCGTTTAGGGCGACTGAACCTGTGTTGTAAACGCCGATGACGGCGCGGTCGGAGCCTTTGAGTTCTAAGCGCGCTGCCTTGGTTTGTGCTGGGTCGGCAAAGGAGGTGCCAATGGTTAACAGTTCCGCCATTACGCCTCCGTCAACGCGTTGATACGTCGCTCTAAATCAGCGCGGGTTGTTTTCCGTGTTTCAGCAGCAAGCCATTTTTGTAATAGTCCCACGTTATCGGTTTTGCCGATCAGGCCTTCTGCCTCGTCAGTATTTAGCTGGCTGAGGTTTTCAGGAGCAGTGGAGCTATCCGATGGTGATGATTCTTCAGGAGCATCTTTAATAGTGAGTCCCCCATGGGCTTCATAACGCTTGAAATCTGGATGCTCAGCTAGTCTTTCAGCGTCTTCGTCAGGCACTGAGTTATCACCGGGGTTAAACGATACCCGCCAAGGGTAATCATCAATCTTAAGAACACTATTGCGCCCCCGTGGCGGTGAGCAAGCCTCAGGGCGATAAACAACGATTTTAGTCATGGGTTACGCCTTTTTGGGGTGGTCAAGGTAGCGGATCGCGCCAGGGAACTTGATGATCATTTCAGATAGGCAGGTGTACATGGGGTAAACTTTTTTGCCTGCATATTGCCCCGCCCACTCTTCAGGGAACATCCGGATAGCTCCTGACAGCATATGCTTTTCGATAATTTCAGGGAATTTAGGGTACAGCCAGATCCGGTCCTTGTTAGTGCCACCCGCTTGAACGCCATTAGCTTCCAAAGTCGAAGAACGACATTCGACAAGTCGGAAAATGTCTTGAATAGCAGCTTGATTGCCTGCGGCGGCTTCTTTCTGGGTTCGAAGGATGTAGGAGAGGATTGTCTCTCCAGTGTCTGTCATCTTTTTGGACGTAAACAGGGTCCACAGTTCAGTGGAGATACCCGCTTTAGTTGGGTACTCAACGTTATTGGTGGACGCTGCGATATCCCCCGCTTCTCCCAAGAACCACTCTGCAATGGTTTCTGAGGTGTTAGAGGCATTGAATGGGTCAAACGTTGAGTTGGTCAGGGTTGCACTTGCATTGTTTAAGGCCCCTGTGACACCCAGAGATGTATCTCCGAACGCATTTAGAGAGTTGGATTTTTCGCGGATGACCCGCTGAACAGCGTCCATCTTGATGTCAGAGATGTTGTACTGCTGGCCATGCCCTTGGGCAAATTGCTGGGCGTTCATCTCTCCCCAGGTGACGCTATAAGCGGCCCCTACCATGAAGATTCGAAACTCTTGCTCTGATGCGGTCACTTCAACCATGCGGAAATCAGACGCATCAGGAGATTGGACAATGGCTTGGCCAAACTCTTCCACCTGGGGCTGGATCAATGTCCGAGCACCGGGCTGGAGATCCATCGTTGTATCAATCAGTTGTGAGCCTTCAAACTCAAGGTTGCGACGACGCTTTTTGAGGACACGATTTTTGACTTGTTGTAAGCGTCGATAAAGGACGCTGCCACCAGTAGGCATGATTATTCACTCCTAAGCGCTAAAGTTTACGATTGCGATCGCTGGCGTTGTGGGGGTGCCAACAGCCCCAATCTCAAACCGTGCGCCTGAGATCAGTTGTGCATTAGATGAATTGGCATCATTGCGGAATGTACCAACCTTGGAGGTAGACGCTGTGTGATTCAGGTACACCGAGTCACCAGCTACAACTGTGTCGTCGACATAGACCGCATACCAGTCGTCATTTGCCAGGGCTGCTTCGTAGTCGGCGGGATAGCCAAAGAACCCATCGGCATCTAACGAGTATCCGGTTCGTTTCTCCAGGGTCTGAGGCAAAGTGAGAACGCCCGCAAAGGTGCCTGCGCCAGACGGGAGGGTGACCTTGCCCTCAGCAGAGATAACAGCACCAAAGCCAGCAGGGAGGACCACGGTGTCATCATTGATATAGGTGACTGGAGTGGCGCCAACAATAGCGGTATGCATTGCACCAGCGACAAATCCGCCATCCGTAATGTCGTTGTAATCGGTAAAAGCCATTACTTAGCTGCCTCTTCATAGGTTTTGTTGATTGCGTCTTCATCGGCCCGTAACTGGGCGTCCCAGCCTGAGTCAGTGTGTTCTAGGGCTGAACCACTGCGATCTCCACCGACGGCGGCAGCATCCAGCGTATCTTTGGTGCGCTGGCCAGGATTGGAAACGCCTAGTTCTTTGAGGACGTCGAAAGCCGCATGAATGTAGGCATCGTCCTTGCTATCTAGCTTGAGAGTCGGGCGAGCAGCCGCAACAGCCTGGCGTTTCCAATCAATAGCCTCTACTGACGCGTCGAACTTCACATCTTTGAGGTAAGGCTCAGCCGCTGTGAATGCATCTAGTCGGGCTGTTGCTAAAACGGCAACCTGGTCAGCATCAAGGCGAGTATCCCGCTCGGTGGTCAGCTCATCTACTCGGGCCGTGAGCATATCGTTCTTGGCTTGTAGCTGAGTAATCGCAGAACCTTCAGCCTCATCTTTTTTGGAAGTCATAGTGGTTAGCTTTTCTTCCATGTCGGTGATGATCTTGTGGAGACCGTCCTCAATCTCATAGCCTTTGTACTTTTTCATATCTTTTTTATTGAGAGAGCATTCATCGGTTTGCATGGCCCAATCGGCAGAATCCATGTGGACTCTCACTTGAGGCCCGGCCCTACCTTTGGGGACCAGGGCCAAGTGGTTATAACGCCGATTAGTTTGATAAAGCTGTCCGTCGCGGTCTTCAATATTGGCGTGGTAGCCTGCGCTAACTTCTGCTGCATCGCCACGTTTGACCGCTTCAATGGCCTGTTTATCTCCGACGACAAAGACAACGTCGACCAGTCCACGCTCACGATCAGCCAAAACGGTTGAACCCGAAGCCCCAACTGCATAATCTTTCCAGTTTTCAGGATTGATCATGCCCGCTTCAGGGTGGCCCAGTGTGACCGGGGCGAGGCCAGCGGTTTCTAAGCTATCGGTTCTGAATAATTCTTCAGGGCTAACAATCTCGGTATGGGTGTTTCCATCACCATCTGCATAGATTAGTGGCCCAACCTTCGAGAAAGTCGCCTTTACTCGAAGCCTGCCATCGGCAAGTTCTTCTCTATTTACAATAGGGGCGCGGTCGTAACGTGCGGGCACAGCTAGCCAAAGATACTTTCCTGATAGGCTAGCTGCTTATTCTTTGAACTTTTTGGCTATACTCAATATCAGCCTGAGATAGTCACAAATGGCCTATTCTAGACAGTCAATAACAACGTTTATAGAAACCCCTGAAGCCAAAATGAAGGCATTGCTTAGGGGGGTTAGGGCTGAAGCCAATATTAGTCAGGAAGAGTTAGGCATACGGATTGGACGTTATTTTTGTATGCCTGCGATCGCGCAGAAGACAGTTAGTCGGTGGGAAAACCCAGGCGAAACATCGGAAATTCCTAGCTGCTATATTGGCGCTGTGGCTAAGGCGTGCGGCGTTGAACCAGGGAGGATGATGGTGTGACAAGTCTAGTAATTGACAAATATGACGAAAGTGGCGGACTATTTCTCCGCGTTTGTGCTGCCAATAATGCTTTAGTTGATATCACTGTGAACAGTATGGACGATATTACATTTACGGTTTATGGACTAGATGGGAGTAAAAGTGTGACACTGTCTCATGAGGACAGTCTTAAATTCATTCAAGCGATAGGCGGATAAGAAAATGACAGTAACCGCCACAAGCTTCAAAGTTGTTTACCCTGAATTTGCCACCGAAGCAGATGAGAGGATTGATATCTTCCTTGGCAAGGCAGCACTGCTGATCAATCAGGCTAATTGGGGCTCTCTCTATGACGAAGGGATAGAAACGCTCACAGCTCACAAACTGGCTAGGGCCAACGAGGCGGGCAGCTCTGAGGACGGTAAGGGAACTGGTCAGCTAGTCAGCAAGAATATTAACGACCAGATCTCAAAGACTTACGCTAAGGAGTCTACTGAAAGCAGCAGTAAAAGTGCAGCTCAGGCGGAGTACTCAACAACGATATATGGCAAGCAGTATTTAGCGCTGTTGAATAGAGTTGTGGTGCGGATTACGATTGTTTGAGCCAGCCATAGCCCCGGTCTAGCAATGTAGGCTCATCGAATCGCTCGTCTTGGGTTTTGTGGAAGGCCCATTGGCAGCAGCAATTGACTAGACACAGTCGCTGGCCAATAGGCTTAAGGGCGCCTCTAGGGACAATCCCTCTTGCAGTTATCTGCGGACACTCGTCACAGCTTTGGCAAGGTCCTGGGACATTGCGGTAAAAAGGGAATAGCTCTACAGGATGTAGTAGCTCCTGAGCTTGGGTGTACATCAGCTGAGCGTCATGCACGTAGAGTTTTGCCCGCGCCCGTATACCCGATTCAGTCATTGCTCCATCAGCGACTGACTGACTAAACTGCAGCAGAAACTCAAATTGCCGGGTTAGTTCTTGCCGGATTAGCGTCTCTTCTTCATCTCCAGGTAGGCTCCCGTCAAACCCAAACAGAAAGAACAGTAGCGCTGCACTAACTGTAATCTCAGCTACCAACTCCTCCCAGTCAGACACAGAGGCGTCACCATCGATTAGGAGTGTCGTAGCCTCATCTAGCTCATCTTCTAGGCGAGATAACTCAGCCTGAGTAATCTCCAAAATCTGCTGATAAGTGACTAGCTCCCCATCGGCATCACGATACCGACCAGCTTCATCGTCCCACTGCCAGCCTTGTTCATCGGCGATATTACGAACACTGGTCCAGTCAAAGTCGGATTCAGCTAGGGCGGGTAGAGTTGTGGTGGCAGAACCACTGGAGACTGGAACAAATTGATCGGCGTCGGACTTGGTTTCTACGTTGGTTCGATATTTGGCTAAGTCCTCTAGTCTGATCTCCCGGACCCCGCCCATCATTTCTCTGGGCATAGCTGATGTGTAGATAGAGATCGCGTCCTCCATACGCTCTACACCGATCACCATTTTCTCTTCGTCAAACTCGCCATTGATGAGCTGGTCAACGACGAAAACTTTGGAGCTGCTTAGCTGAGTGCCAACATACACATCAACTGCCATGCCATCGGCCCCACGGGTTTTCCTGAAGTGGTCATAGCCAGCAGGCAGAACCAGACCATGGCGCTTCTCAAAGGGGAGGTACTGAAGTCCTATCTCAAAGCCATTCCACTTTAAGATGCGCTTGGTGGGGGTGGCGTCGTCAGTTTTAGGTTGGGGTGCCTCTTCCTCATCATCACCCTCAATCACCTCAGGGTTCAGCACTCGTACACTGATTTGCTCGTCGGTGTACTTAAAGGCGATAATTCGGTCCTCATCCCTGGCAGTAGCAATGATGGCTCCATCGTCCTCCAGTCGGGCATCCAGGATGGACTCTATCTTGTCCGTGTAGGTTTCATTGATTAGCTTCTTTAGGGTTGGGTGCTGGGCCGTAGGGATGGATGTGGGCATTATTGCTCTGGCTCGGTTTCAGGGGGTGAGACGTCTTCGGGGGTGGGGGCATCTTCCAAATCGTCGTCTTTTTCAAGGATCTCAAAAAGGCTAGCAGCATCTACTGC
>ERZ1740067.1759-NODE-1759-length-14345-cov-6.850525_pt1 | contig 14345 bp, 10 predicted proteins | sample MGYA00581736_ERZ1740067 | MGnify/ENA primary metagenome ERZ1740067 (study PRJEB43018, sample SAMN04849236) | marine metagenome | isolation source: floating plastic debris | place: Pacific Ocean | collected 2008-08-27 | study: EMG produced TPA metagenomics... | reverse complement strand
GCCTCGAAACTACCTGCGGTAACTTTGCTGGCTAGCTGAGCAGTTGGCAATGGTAATATGAACTCTTTTTCGAATAATGTACATCCAGTTAGTAAATAAATGAGGCAACAGTGGAATGCCCATTTACAAATATTATGTTTTGGCATGACCCTAAGATGGTTATGTGAGTGGTATAGTTATACTTTGAGGTAAATTTTAAATTAGGCTTTGAAAAAAATAGTGGTCATATGAAAGATGATCAAAACTTACTCCATGGTATTATTTCGCAATTGCAAATTTATGTACACCCCAAGGCTTGTTCAAACCAAACAAGTTAATTTATAGGTAATGTAAGCTTATGAAAAAAAAGGCATCATTTAAGCAAACACAGCTTTCACCTTACACCTCATTCACCAAATAATATATCAAAAAACAGATCACACTTAGAATATATCAATCATATATGCTTTTTAAATAAAAACTTCAGGCAATGGTATTGGTAGTAATTTATCGAGGGTAAACAGAGTTAAAAGATCAAAATATATTAAAAGATATATATTCTTTCATTTCAGGGGGAATGGATACTACCTGAGATGATGGTGGCGCTTTTGCAAAAGTGGGATAAAGTCCAATATCTTTTACTACATTTAAACGGGTCAAACTCGCCTAAATACCCAAAGCAATAAGCAGTCGGATAAGGCAATAGAAACCCTCAAATTTATTGTTTTCTTTTCACTATTATTCGACATTCCTTGGTCGATAAGCACTATATTGTAACGATTTAGAGTACTACTTTAGCCAGGATTTTTACCAGCCCAAAGGCAAATAAGTATACTATCTACCATACAATGTAAAACTCACTTTAACCATCATCATTCGAAATAATTGAAAAGCAAAATCTAATGGAACATCACAAAAAGAAAGCATACAGCCGAAAAGAATTTATTTCCTTTTTAGGTAAAGCCAGTCTGGGAGCCATCATTGCTCCTCCGTTTTTGGCCAGCTGTGGCAATACCAGTACTCCTACCAATACCGAAAATCTACCCAATCAAGATATTGACCGACTTAAAAAGCTGGTACTAGAAGGCTTGAAAGCATCAGATAAAGATGATTTGCTACTTGCCAAAGGATTGGATTATCACACAGTGATCAAATGGGGCGACAAAATCAGCAATGAGGATACCTTTGGTTTCAACAATGACTTTACTTGCTTTATTCCACTTGATGATAAAAACCCCAAAGATGGATTGTTGTGGGTAAATCACGAATACATCAATCCGCTTTTTGTATCGGACTTTAACTACCGAGATTACGAAAAACCAGCCGAACACCGTACCAAAGAACAGGTAGACAAAGAGATGTATAATGTGGGGGGAAGCATTGTAAGAGTGAAAGAAGAAAACGGAAAATGGAAAGTAGTACAAAACGACCCGCTCAACCGACGAATTACGGCCAAAACACCCATAAAATTGAACTGGGACACCCCAATCAAAGGCAAAGCAGAAGTAATCGGAACGCATAGTAATTGTTCGGGTGGCATTACTCCCTGGAAAACGTTCATTACCTGTGAAGAAAACTACGATAGCTTTTTTGGAGAAACGGAGTATGACGAAGACAATCAGCCTACGCACAGACCAAGTCATTATGGTTGGGAAAAGTTTTATGGATATCCACCCGAACATTATGGCTGGGTGGTAGAAATCAACCCCAAAGACGGAAGTGCCCAAAAACACATTGCCTTGGGTAGGTTTGCTCATGAATGTTGTACTTTGTATGAATTGGCCGATAAACGAGTGGTGGCGTATACTGGCGACGACAAAAACAGTGAGCATTTGTATAAATTTATCTCCTCTAAGCCAGGTTCTTTGAAAGAAGGAACCTTGTATGTAGCCAATACCGAGAAAGGGCAATGGCTGGCCTTGGACTGGGAAACCCAACCTGTATTGAAGAAAAAGTTCAAAGACCAAACCGAGGTATTAGTCAGGGCCAGAGAAGCCGCCAAATTGTTGGGAGCAACTGAACTGAATCGCCCTGAGGATATCGAAATTGACCCCATTACTGGAAATATACTTGTTTCGCTGACCAACAATAAAAAGAAAAAAGATTTTCATGGCTCCATTCTAAAAATTGAAGAAACCAAAGGGGCTTTTGATGCGCTTACTTTCAAAGCTTCTACTTATTTGGCGGGGGGCGAAGCCAATGGGTTTTCTTGTCCAGACAACCTCGCATTTGACCAAGCGGGTAACCTTTGGATGACTTCTGATATGTCGGGGAGCTCTATGAACAAAGCGAATAAACCTTATATGCCTTTTAAAAACAACAGCTTGTTTGTGATTCCGAGACACGGAGAAGATGCCGGAAAAGTAATTAGAGTAGCTTCGGCACCCACCGACGCCGAACTCACTGGGCCTTGGTTTTCGCCCGATGGCAAAACTTTGTTTTTGAGCGTGCAACACCCAGGTGAGCAAACGAAAGATATGAAAAACCCTACCAGTAGGTGGCCTTTTGATAAAGATAATATTCCAAAACCGGCCGTGGTAGCCATTACTGGTGACTTGATAGAGAAAATGAATAAATTGAACAAGGCTTAAATTCGCCTTGATTTTACTGTGGTTGGTGTTGACACATAGGAGCACCAACCACTTATTCACTCCTGGTATTTTACCCCATGACTTTATTTAAATCTAAACAGCTTATTAGAATGAATAAAATACTCTTGCTCTCTTTAATATTGATGTCATGTGGTCAGGCCAGGACAAAGAACCAACCACGTTTACCAATTCATGTGTTAATCGATTCGATCGAAAACTTTCCACGCACTGGAAACGGCTAGCTTAGATCATAGACCAGGTACATTTCTATCCACTTTTATGATCATGGCCGACAAATACCACCATGCTTTTGCCGCCATGACTGTATATCGTCAAATGGCTTTGATGTACAACATTCCACAGCTTGATCATTCAGAAAATGGGATATACGCGCTTGATTCACTCGATAAAGATATAAAAAACATGATAGCGAGATATTTGACAAAGGCGGCCTCACTAGAAAACAAAGAAGCGAGTAAACATTTGAAAGAATACAAACAAAAAGCAATTATCAAGTAAATGAACTCTGAACCAAACAATCCTTCTATTCTTAAGTAATGGATTTGTTCATACACTATTTTCCCTGTTTAGGTTAATACTGGTATCATCAGACGCTTGTTTTCAACTTCTTTTCCGGAGTAATTTGGTATCTCCGCGCTGTAATTTTCGTATATTGTAAGGTATCAAACTTAAACATCCATGACGCAACAAGAACAGCAAAACCAAGATCAAACTCAATCTCCTGAGATTGTTCAGAAAAAGGCCAACCCAAATAGTCAATACAAGAGCAAACAAGGCGCAAAGGAACCTATCCAAGCCAAATGGAATGGCAAACCGCTTGCTCCTATTCAAGCCCGAAGAGGCCAAGTTATACAACGCAAAACTACCGACAATCCTCAGTATACTACTCGTTTGGTACCTCACGGACAAACGACTCAATTTGCCTTGAAAAATGCCGATGGTACTGTCCAACAATTTGATAAAAACGAAAACCATCAAGGGAACATTGTTTTGCCAGCGGGCATCAAAGTGGCCAAACTAGAAGCCAGTTCGTCTGACCCTACCTTGATCAAGGTCATTGTATGGTATCAAGGACAACACCGGGAAGGGTATGTAGATCGGGTTGCTTTTGACTCTACAAAGTCTGCTTTCGAAAACAATCCACATGCAGTAGAAGTGTTCATTCAAGACGCGGAGCACGCTATAGCCCGAGCACGTAGCCGGATGCAATTCACTTTGAAAGACATTGAGGGGAACATCAAAAAATATCCTCAATTTGCCGATACCTATCAAAAGCAAAAACAAACTTTTTTGGAAAACAATGCCCAATTTATCACACTTGTTGCTGGGCTTACTCGTGACATTGAGGCTTGCAAAAGTGGGAAGATTCAATTGACTCCTGAAATGTTGAAAACGCTTGACCAGGAACATGTGCAATCTATGGGTAAGGGTCAAAACAAAGTAGAAAGACTCCAAAATGCTGAAGAGGCTGTTCATGGGGCTTACAATCCTAAGGCTCCAGATAAAAAGGCCCATGCAGACACCACTTTTCTCATTCCATTATCCAAAGAATGGTTTTATTCTCACCCACAATTGCAAATGCGTTATGAATCAAAATGGGCATCCCATGGAGCCCTAAACCGTTTGGGAGGCGGTTCAGGGGAGGGCACTAGTTTGAAAGATGAAATACAACACATACTTGCCGAATTGATGGAACTCAGGAGTTTGGTTGCAGGCTTACCCATCATGGAGTCCCCTGAAGCTCAATGGTTAGCAAACTTACAAAGTAGTCATTTCTCCTCAGTGAGAAGAGTCATTTTTATGCATGAGAAGGCCTGGAATTATGGCGCCAACGATCAATATGCCGAGTATGTGGCGTTGGACGAATCTTTTGGCCCACTAAGGCCTGATCCCTTGATGACAATATTGATCCATGAAATGAATGTAAATACTGACGATCTGGCATTTACTCCCAGTGATACTCATTTATCTCCAGGGGATACAAAATCAGCCAGAGAGGAAGTAAACACCAGTGGGCTTGACAAAATGAAGGCCAGTAATCCAGATAAAGTAGATAATTTATTTCAATCAGAGTCTTATGTATCCGTTATCACATTGGCTCACTTTATGAACAAAATAAAGCAAAAACAATGATTTCATTCCTTCTTTGCCATTTATTGATTCAGGCTTTTATGGGGGCACCAAATATACCCCAACCACTGTTGTTCTCTCGGGTACAAGCAAGGGCTGACACCGTATACTTGAACCTCACCAAAGAACTACCTGACATACCTTGGGATACGGTAAAACAAGGGGTATTAATAGTGCAACATTTTTGCATCAAAAACCCTTACAATAGCCCCATCATGCTCCAGAAAATTCAAGGAGCTGATGGAGGTTTTTTGGTACATTCCCCCAAAGATAACGTCTTGATCCCACCACAACAGTCTTTCTATTTTTCGATTACTTATCGTACTGTGGGTCGTAGTGGGCCCCATTCGCGTCTTTTCAGTATCAAGTTTTTATCTTTTACGCGTGATAAACCAGTTGAAAAAATGAGGACCTTTAGGTTTTTTGGGTATGTTTCCACCTAGTAACATTTCATCGAGTGCCAAACGGTACACTCTCTAGATGCTGTTGCAGCGTGTACTTGAAGCAAATTTATGTTTTGTGTATCGTATCATACCTGACACAAATTTGGTGAGATTTGACTTATGAAACCGCCTCCTCTGGAAACTCCAAATATTGTACAGGGACATGGTTGGTGAGCCATACTTTGTTATCGGACAAGAAAAACTGATGCCCATCCGAGTGCATATCGGCGGCATTGACTACCAAAATAACGGGAGCTCCATGGCGAGATCCTACATTTTTGGCGGTGGCTTCGTCAGCCGAAAGGTGTACATGATCACGATTTCGTTTTTTGAGCCCTTGTTCTCGAATGCTATTGACAAATCGGGTAGCAGTGCCGTGGTAGAGCACTTCGGGTGGTTTGATGGCCTCGTAGCCAAGTTTTACTCCAATAGAATGCCCCTGACTGGCTCTTATGTAGTTTTTATCTTCGTCGAAAGCAAAACGTTTTTTGTCGTTTTGGTCCACTACTGCCTGCAAATCTTCAAACGTAATGGGAAAATAATTGTGAGAAAAACGATCTAGTAGCATCTCTACCGATACCCAGCCTTCTTCGTCCATGATCAACTCGATGGCCTCAGGATGATGACGCAATACGTAACTTAGTCTTTTACTTATTTTTACTATTTGGTTCTTGTGCATGCTTTTGCTAATTTGGGTTACACCTGTTTTCTAATTATTCTTCAGAAAACGAAATAAATCTTGGTTGGTTTTAAAAGATGTACCAACTACTAAAAGCGAAGCGATGAAAATATACTCAGTAGTTAAAAAAGGGGAATTGCACCCGGTATATTGTGAAGATTTTTTGATCAGTACCTATGTAGGCGAAAGTTATTATCTAGGCGCAGTTCTGGATGGTTGTTCGTCAGGAGAAGATTCCCATTTTGCTTCGGCCTTGATGGGGAAATTACTCAAAAAAATCAGCAAAGATATTTTTCAGCAAGAGCGGCTACTATTTGAAAGTCCTCCCTTAAGTGCGGAAGATATTGCGATCAAAATACTCAAAAAAATGTTTTGGGAACTACGCGATGCACGTAAGCACCTGGGACTCACCAATGTAGAGATCCTCTCTACGCTGATCTTGATGGTTTATGATGATAACCAACGACAGGCATTTGTCATTGCCATTGGAGATGGCATGGTGGCCATCGATGGGAACGTGACCGAGATAGATCAGGACAATATGCCAGATTATATGGCTTATCACCTCAACCATAGTTTCGATCAGTGGTTTCAAAATCAAGAGCATATTTATCGAGTCGATCAGCCCAAAGAGATCAGCATTGCCACCGATGGGGTAGATACGTTTCGTACCAATAAAAACGATCATCCAGCAGACTTTAGTCCGGTAGATTTTTTATTGCTGGACAACTCTCTGGACAACACGCAAAACATGCTTACTCGCAAAACCAATATTTTGCACAAAAAATACGGCTATTTACCGGCTGATGATGTAAGTATTATTCGAGTGAAGTTTTAAAACTCCTCACCCAAAGGGAAGTTTGGCTTCATTGTTCCACCTTTTACAACGATCTCTCTTTGTGACATGAAAGCAATTACTGAAAACGGCGACACCATCACGATTGACGACAAGTATGAAATTAAACGAGGGGGCGAGGGCAAGATACTGACGATTCCGGAACGTCCTCACCAAGTAGCCAAAATTTACCTGGATCCAAATCTAACCCATTTGGGTCAGGCTCAAAAAGATGCGCTAAACGCCTTGGATAGTGCTCATTTTGTAAAGCCTTTGGAACTGATTTATCCTTTAAAAGGCAGAAAAATCAATAAAAAAAAGGGGCTTTTGGGTTTTACAATGGAGTATTTGCCCCCTGATTTTGTGCCTTTGGCTGCTTTGTTCAAGAAAAACTATTGTGCGGCCAATCAGATAGACGCTGCCTTTAAAAACGAACTGGTAAAACAACTTCCCTCAATTGTAGCCCACGCCCACGCGCAAGGCATTGTCATTGGGGACTTGAGTGGATACAATATTATGGTCAACCCGCAAGGTGACTTGAAGTTTATCGATGTAGATGCTTACGAAACCCCCATTCATACCCATACCGGGGTATTGCTCGATGAAATTAGGGATTATTTATACAAGGGAACCGTTTGTCAGGAAAGTGACTATTTTGCCCTGGCCGTGGTTATTTTCAATTTGCTTACTCATTTGCACCCTTTCAAGGGCATCCATAAGCTGTATAGAGCTATAGCAGAACGAATGGTACGCAAGCTTCCGGTTTTCATCAACGATCCTGACCTCATCATTCCCAAATGTTATACACCCCTGACCGATGCGGCCTTGCAGCAACAATTTGAGTTATTATTTGCCGAAGGAAAACGTTTCTTGATTTTGGTAGGTCAACCCACCGTAGCCAGTCCTTCGCCCACTCCACCTGTTGCTCCCTCTACCCTGGCTACCGGCCAATTGTCTATCAAAGAAATTTATCAACCAGGCTCCGGAGAATACATTATACGAGCTGTATTTCACCAAAACCAGGGCTTGATCGAGACCGATCGCCAGGTGTTGGTATATGACACCAGCAACCAAGGTTATGTAATGCTCAAGCACACCATTACTCCGGCTCAATTACCTCCCGATTTACAAGTCAGTTCGCAACGTGGGGAGCTTCGTTGGTTTACTGGAGAAAAGAATGTATTGGCTTTACACCAGGGCAGACTGTACCATTTTTTGGGGAATGGTCGTTTTCAGCAAATCAGTAATTTTCAATTGTCAAATACTGGGCGTTATCACTTGGTAGACCATATTTTGGTGGTACTCGATGGAGAATATATGCGTTGGGTATTTTTGGACGACATCAACCAGGATTTTATCCGCATCGAGCAAACTCCAGTATTTGTACCAGGTTTCGATGTATTCAATGGTCTGATTCAACATATTGGTGGGGTGCAGTACATTTTTTATTGCTCTGGGAAACATATTTCTACGGTAAAATCGCCCCTACCGCTGATGGAGTCAGTGTATATTCGGGGGAATGTGGGCTGGGTGAGTTATGATGAACAACAGAATGGTGAGGTTACCCGGAAATATGAGTATTTTAGCATCGATGGGCTACAAATGAAGCTCAGTGGAGAGCCCGTATTTGGTCAGCGTCCATTTGCTTACCGAGCGACTTCTGCTACTGATGGGCTTGTATTCGAGCCCGAAGATGACAAAATGCGGGTACGTCGTAGTGCCGACTTTAAGGTATTGCAAGAATTTGATTGTAGTGTGCTTACGACTGAAAGTAATTTGGCAAGCACCCAAGCGGGAATTGTGGCTCACGAGCGAGATTTTTGTTATTTGTTGAATAGTAGGTAGCTTAAATGGTTGCGTTTATTGTTACATTGTTTTATTGTTCCGCTTCGCTCATTGTTAAATGGCTAAATGGTTGCGCGAAGCGATAATTATTCTCTTATTTTCGCAAATATGACAGTGGTCATATTGTTTCGCCTGCGGCTTATTGTTGCATTGCTAAATGGTTACGCAAAGCGGCGTATCATTTTTCATTTTACGTTTTACATTTTTCATTCGATTGGTGGACTATGGACCATTGACTATCGACTAAAAAAAACTACTAACTCCCAACTACGGACTACTAACTAAGAACCTAAAAACAAGAAATAATGACTAAAAAACGAAGTAGAAGAAAGATTATCCTACGAATATTATTAGGCTTGGTAATCGTATTACTGGCTATGGTAATCAATACCTTGTATGTTGCTGGAGTGTTCAAAACCATTCGCCCCCATTTTGCGGGTACCGAAAAGTCGGTAGCTATTTTGGGAGGAGCCGAAGACATTACCATAGACCAAACCACAGGCATTGCGTATGTATCGGCAGACCAGCGTCGGGCTACTTTCCAAGACAAGCAAAATCCAGTACAAGGAACGATTTACTGGGTAGACCTCAACAAACCAGACCAGGCACCAGTAAATATGTTGCCTAATTTTAAAAAAGATTTTCACCCCCATGGCATCTATTTTTATCGGGCCAAATCGGGTAAACAAATACTCTTTGCTGTAAACCACTCCAAAAAAAATACCATTCAAAGTATCGAACGGTTTGAGGTAAAAGGCCAGCAACTGGTATATCTCAATACCATTCAACATGAGCTGATGACCTCGCCCAACGATGTGGTAGCAGTCGGTGAAAATGAGTTTTATGTCACCAATGACCACGGTTATGCTCATGGTTTTGGACGCACTCTGGAAGAATACTTGCGACTTCCACTGGGTTATGTCAATTATTACGATGGCAAAACCATGAAAACAGTTTCTTCTCGAATTACTTATGCCAATGGCATCAATGTAAGTCCTGATGGCAAAAAACTATACGTAGTCTCTCCTACTACGCGCCGGGTATTGGTGTTTGACCGTAACACAGACAATAGTTTGACAAAAAACACCTCGATATTTATTGGTACTGGGGGAGACAACATCGAGTTGGATGCAGCCGGAAACCTTTGGCTAGGGTGCCACCCTCAAATACTAAAATACGCAGCTCACGCCAAAGATTCGAAGAAGAAATCACCCTCACAAGCCATTCAAATTGTGGTGAGAGACAATGACCAATACGAAGTAAAAGAGGTTTACTTGAATGATGGTACTTCGCTTTCAGGTTCCAGCGTTGCCGCAGTATACAAAAACAATTTGCTGATTGGTGGGGTATATGATCGCAAGTTTTTATGGTGTAAAATGAAATAATGTTGAGCTATTGTGGTATTGATCATCCCTAATAATAATGACAGGGTACATAAGATGATTTTCAGGGGTATTTCTAAAAGTTTTATAAAAAAAAGCCCATCACTAATCAGAGATGGGCCAATAAATTTAGCTAAAGGTGACGCTATAATTTTGCGTTAATTTTTTCCAACAATGCTTTAGTTTCCTTGGCATTTTGTTTGGTCTTTTTAGCCAACTCAATAGACTCTTCAGCTACTTTTTTGGCTTCTTTGTAACGTTTTAGTTTAAACAATAAATGCGCTTGAGTGTCGGTGTTGAAAAAGTTTTTTGATAATTCTACTGATTTTTCGGCCCAAGCCAAGGCTTTTTTTAGTTTTTGAGGATCGTTGGTACCTTCATAATATCCCCAAGCTATCTCGTTAAACTCCATAAAATCATCGCAATAATTGTCAAAGTATTTGCACGCATACTGTAAAGATTTTTCTTTATTGCCAGCATAAAACCAAAACTCTGCTTTGGCAATGTGCTTGTCCGCATCTTTGCCAAATGCTTTTTTTAGTTTCTTTTTGAAAGCGGCCAGTTTTTGAGTATCCCTAGAGCGCGCCAATGCCCGCATGTCACCTTCCCAAACTTGAGCAATGTAATTTTTCACCATCTCTTTTTTTGGCGCCAACTGCTCAAATTTAGCTTGGTTTGCCATCACATATCCAAACGCTTCGGCAGAAGACTTTTGCACATATTTGCTAATAAATTCCCAACCTTCGGCCGTTGCCCACTTGTCTTTACCTAGCTGAGCCAAATACAAGTTGGCTGGCTTGCTAAAATCTTCATAGGCACCAGACAATGCCTCAATGTACTTTGTCAAAAAAACATTGCTCTTTTCTCCCTTTTCAAAACGACGTTGTAAGGTATATACTTGGGTTTCGGGGTTCAAGGCATTGCTGGCATGCTGCAACAATACTTTGGCCGGATAGGCACCTACACTTTTGTGTACCATTTCGCCTTGAGGATTAAAATATACCAAGGTAGGATATGCTCTTACCTGGTATTTTTTGGCAAAGTCAATTCCCTCTCCTTTTTCCATATCCATTTTAAAGGCGACATAGTTTTTATTAAAAAAGTCACCTACCTCTTTTTGAGGGAAGATTTTCTTGGAGAGCCACTTACAAGGCCCACACCAGGTGGTATACGCATCTACAAAAATGTGTTTGTTTTCGGTTTTGGCTTTGGCCTGAATATCGGCCCAGGTACCTTTTTGAAAATTAATTCCTTGAGCACTTACTGTCAAAGAAGCAAATAAAAAACAGGCAATGATGTATAAGAACTTGTACTTCATGTGATAATGATATTAAAAAAATTAATTGATTTGTTTATGGTCAAATAAGCACTTTTACCCTCCAACGATACATCTCATTTCTAAAAGGTTGCATTTCACCTCAAATTAAACTTTCCTATTCGTCCATACTATTCTAAGGTTGGTGGCGTCCCTACCATCGCCAAAAATGTTTACTAGTTTCATTTAACAGCACATATTTAGTCAGGTTTGGCGCATAAAAAAACCTGTCTCTCGTAAGAAACAGGCTCACAAATTTTGATTGATGGTCTACTTTATAACTTTGCGTTGATTTTTTCTAGCAATGCTTTGGTTTCCTTGGCATCTTCTTTGGCTTTTTCGGCCAAGGCAATGGATTCTTCGGCTACCTTTTTGGCTTCTTTGTAGCGCTTAAGTTTGTACAATAAATGTGCTTGAGTATCCGTATTAAACGACGCCTTCTTCATTTTTACCGATTGCTCGGCCCAGCCCAACGCTTTTTCTAACTTTTGAGTATCATCGTATTTTTTGTAATAGCCCCAGGCAACACTGTTAAATTCATAAGGATTGTTGCAGTATTTATCAAAGTACTTGCAAGCATACTGCATTGCTTTCTCCTTGTCTCGGGAATAGAACATATACTCGGCCTTGGCAATGTGTTTATCAGCCTCTTTGCCAAATGCCTTTTTCAGCTTCTTTTTGAAAATCATCAATTGTTTTTTGTCTTTAGAGCGCGCTACTCCTCTCATGTCTGCTCTCAGCACGGCTGCAATGTATCTGCCTACTTGCCCTTTTTCCTTGGCTATTTTCTCATACTTTTTCTGATTTTTCATTACATGCTCAAAAGCTTCTGCGGAAGATTTGCGCACATATTTGCTGATAAAATCCCAACCTTCGGCCGTCGCCCACTTGTCTTTGCCTAATTGAGCCAAATACATATCGGCTGGCTTGCTGAAATCTTCATAAGCACCAGACAATGCCTCAATGTACTTTGTCAAAAAAGCATTGCTCTTTTCTCCCTTTTCAAAGCGACGTTGTAGGGTATATACTTGGGTTTCGGGGTTCAAGGCATTGCTGGCATGCTGCAACAATACTTTGGCCGGATAGGCACCTACACTTTTGTGTACCATTTCGCCTTGAGGATTAAAATATACCAAGGTAGGATATGCTCTTACCTGGTATTTTTTGGCAAAGTCAATTCCCTCTCCTTTTTCCATATCCATTTTAAAGGCGACATAGTTTTTATTAAAAAAGTCACCTACCTCTTTTTGAGGGAAGATTTTCTTGGAGAGCCACTTACAAGGCCCACACCAGGTGGTATACGCATCTACAAAAATGTGTTTGTTTTCGGTTTTGGCTTTGGCCTGAATATCGGCCCAGGTACCTTTTTGAAAATTAATTCCTTGAGCACTTATCGTAAAAGTGGTCAGTAACATAAAAGCAAAGAGTGGTAAAATTTTGTTCTTCATTGTATAATGGTAGTTTAAGGTTAATGTTAATACAGTTAAATTAATGATTTTTTGCGTCAATAATATTATTCATTGCTAATTAGTTGTTTTTTTAGTTGGAAATTACGCATTCTTTTGCATTTCCCCTGCTTTTATTGCGTAACCTTTTACCTTTGCATCCGGTTATTCAAGCAATCAAAATATGGATACTGGTTTATGACCAATACAACTCAAATACCTACTCGAAAAATCTTGACTTTGGTACTTATTGGCATACTTGGCTTGTGGCTAAGTTGGCAGGTACACCCTTTGTTTTTATTGGTAGGATTTGTACCAATGCTGATCATTGAAGCTGAAATTGTTCCTCAAAAACGGGGAGGTTTTAAATTTTGGCTGGCTTGCTTGCTCATGATGCTGGGCTGGAACACCCTGACTACCTGGTGGTTGGCCCTGGCTACCATACCAGGAGCCATCGCGGCCATTACCTTGAATAGCCTCTTTATGACCCTGCCTTTTACTTGTTACCGGATTACGCGCCAAGCACTGGGCAATCAATATGGTTATTTTACTTTTGTGCTCTACTGGCTTAGTTTTGAGTATTTGCATTTGCATTGGGACATTTCGTGGAGCTGGCTTACTCTAGGAAATGCCTTCGCCAGTGCGACCGATTGGGTACAATGGTACGAGTATACCGGAGTTTTGGGAGGATCGCTTTGGGTATTGTTGCTCAATTTGTTGGGGTACTTGGTTGTGACGAGTAAGTTGACGCATAACCGTCGCATTTATGCAACGTACTTGGCCGCATTATTTTTTGTTCCCATTGGGTTGTCTTTACTGGTTAAACCATCTTTTGCAACTACCAAACGGCAAACGGTAGAGGTAGCCATTGTGCAACCCAATATTGACCCCTATACTCAAAAATTTCGCAGTAATAAAGGGTTCATTCCTTATCAAACCCAACTGAAACAGTTTATTCAGCAAGCCAAAGAGGTAGTTACTCCACAAACCCAAATCTTACTTTTCCCTGAAACAGCCTTTGACGAACAATACATAGAGCCTCAACTACTCGGGTATGGTCTGTTTCGGAAAATGAATGCGTTTTTGTCCCAACACCCCCAGCTTTCGCTCCTGACTGGGGCCACCACGGCTCGCTTTTATGGTGTTTCGCCTACCACCCCTACGGCTCGCCTGCACTCTAGGCTCAACAAATATTACGATGTATTCAATACTGCTATCTGGCTTCGCAACCAACAAACGCCCGAATTTTATCATAAATCAAAGCTCGTAGCTGGAGTGGAAACCCTCCCCTACCCAGAATTTTTTTCCATTTTTAGTGCTTGGTTGCTCGACTTGGGGGGAACCGCTGGATCGTATGGCACCCAAAAGGAAAGAAGTATTTTCCGTACTCAGGATAGTACACATATTGCTCCCTTGATTTGTTTTGAATCTTTGCACGGAGCCTTTACTACCGATTATATAAAACAAAAAGCTCAACTACTCACTGTCATTACCAACGACGGCTGGTGGGGCGATACCGAAGGGCACCGTAAGCACTTTGCGTATACTCGACTGCGGGCTATAGAAACACGCCGGGCCATTGCTTTTTGTGCAAACACAGGCATTTCAGGTTTTATAGATGTTACGGGTGAGGTGTTGCAAAAAACAGCTTACAATACCCCTACCGCTTTGAAACAACAG
>ERZ1740067.1758-NODE-1758-length-14345-cov-7.009447_pt1 | contig 14345 bp, 11 predicted proteins | sample MGYA00581736_ERZ1740067 | MGnify/ENA primary metagenome ERZ1740067 (study PRJEB43018, sample SAMN04849236) | marine metagenome | isolation source: floating plastic debris | place: Pacific Ocean | collected 2008-08-27 | study: EMG produced TPA metagenomics... | reverse complement strand
TTAGCCTGATCGCTTTGGGAATACAACAACAAAGTCGCTTTTACATCTGACCATTGATCGGTAGTGGCGATTTCGAGAGACTCATTACAAATAGAATACAATTGCCAAAATTGACTTCTGCCCCATTTTGTAATAGGAAAATGGTCTTGTAGCGTGCTTAGATAAGACATTTTTTGGGAGTGGTTCAAGATACCTTTATGACGAAATATCTTAAAATCAGATGAAAATGGGTCGATACTCTGGGAAATCCATAGTTGTTGAGCCAGTACCTGATTGGCCTTTACTGGGCTTTTCAAGAGCTTAAAAATTTGCTCTATTTTTTGTGCGTCGTTCATATTTCTACCATTGTAAAGCATAAAGAAACTTGTATACAAAAAAAACGCATATTCATTTCTTAAATCATATCAAATCTTGTTTTTTTTATACAAATGCGTTTTTGGGCTTTTTTTACAAAGTTTATGGATAAAAATTGAATGGTATAAGGCTCATTATCAATGGTATAAAAACATCAACGTTTGCCGAATATTACATCGTAGAATATAATGAAGCCGCTGAATTACATCAGGCATTGATCTGTCGTCAACATTTTGTGGGGTGTAATATCAGTCAATTGTTCACTCAAACCTTATACCTATGAAAAATAACCATTACTCATTGATTGCCCCTTTTAGTTTTTTTGCACTATTGTTACTTGGCTTGCTACCAGCTCAAGCTCAAAACTCGGGAAGTTGTGAACTACAAAGGCGTTGTCGTCAAGCGATGTCCCAGAGTACATTTGCCCAGAAAAAACTTGAAGTCACCTATGCCAGTGGCCTACAGCGTCTACAAGTGGCCAATCGCATTGCCCGTAACAATTGCTTCAGCAGTCTTCAGGTAAAAGAAATTGCTCAACTTTTACAGAGAGATTTCCACCGATTTGTATTTGCCAGAAGGGCTTTTCGTCGTACCGTAGACCAACGTAACTTTGGCTTGGTATCTCCTGCCTTTGATGATTATAGTTACGCCAGTCGCTTAAAACGAATCATCAATTTCCAAGGAGGTGGTACCGACGGAGGAGGAGGATTTGGAGGGGGTGGTGATGATCGTACTGATGGCACCTTGATTGATAATCGCAACTATCAGCGGATATACCAAAGCATTGTGGGTGAACGCACTAGTAAACTATTTACTGCGCAGCGACTTTTACGAACCGAGCGAAAAAAAATGAGTACTGATCAGATAAGAAAAATTACCCAACTCTTTGAGTGCGACCTAAACCGTCTGCAATTCTTGAGGTTTGCCTATCGTTATGCACATCGTAAATCTGATTATTACCAACTGACCAATTTATTGGAGTCAACATTTCATCAGCAAGCCCTTTTAAATTCTATCAGAAATGGCTAAGACCAAAGAGAGACCGAGAAATAGGTAAGGGAGGATGTAATCAATAGTCTCCCTATTAAAGCCAGTGGTTTTGCGGATAGATGAGGCTATTTTTTGCGCCCATAGCAGTGCTACGGGCAAGAAAAATAACGAAATGTATTCGTGAAAGAACGGCTACTAATTGGGTATGTTATTTTTTAGATACTCCCTAAAATAATCTATCATTCAATCATCGTTTTGAAGCAAGATGATCTTATTTTATCAGGATAATGATTCCTAAGTAATGTGTTACTAAACCAATGCTGTGCGCGAATATAAATATCAAAAATGGTAACTTTACAATGTTAAATATTACTTCTATGAAAAACATCTATCTATTCTCACTAATTGCTAGTTTAATTTCCTTAGGGGCCTGGGGGCAAAATCGGGGGTGCAACAATCCCATGTCTAACTTTGCCTTTCAGCAAAAATTTAGAAACCTGCAACGTCAGTTCAACGAAACCAATAAGCTTCAGGCTGCACTCAGGGTGGTACGCAATAATTGTTTTACAAGTGCCCAGGTAAAAGAGGTGTCATTGTTGTTTCAAACCGATGCTTCCCGGATCACTTTTGTTCGAGCTGCTTACCCCAAAACCTACGATAGAAATGCATTTCATCATGTATACGATGCTTTTGCTCAGTTTGAAAATATGGCCAAGGCCCACGAAGCCATCTTGCAACTACGCCAAGGAGGGAACAGCGGCGGAAGTGGAGGAAGCGGTGGAAATGCAGGTTATTCGGGTACCATCACCTTTCCTTCCTGGCAATATCCTGGCATCACCAACTATCGAGGCAAGACCAATTGTGGGCAATACCTCAACAATATTAAGTTTACCAATTATGCCCGTCAGATCTATCAACAACAAAATACCAACAATCGGTATCAACAGGCTTGGCAAATCATGACTACCAACTGTATGACCACTGCTCAAGCAATGAAGTTGGTCTCCTTGATTCGACAAGACAACCAGCGCTTAGAATTACTGAAGGGAGCAAGCAAGAGAATTTATGATATAGGCAACTATGCTTCGGCCAAGGTAGCGCTTACCAATTACAACAATCAACAAGCGTTTAATCAATTTTTGAAGACCAATACAGGTACCAACGCGGGAGAGCAACCCTCTTGTTTGGCTACCGACATTGAGTTCAATCAAATCTTCAGTCAGATCCGAAAATCTCATTTTCGAGCGGATAAATTGAGAAAAGCAAAAACCATTTTCCAAATTAAAAAGAAATGTTTTAGTGTCGCCCAGCTCAGAAAAGTAATCGGGGAGTTAACTTTCGATCAGCTAGAGTTTGCAAAATTTGCGTACGACTATGCCCACAAGCCCAAAGATCACTATTTGCTGGAAAGTAGCATACGATCTTATTTTGATAAGCAAAAGTTTATAAAGTTCTTAGGAAGTAAGAATAAGTAATGGAGATTATGTAGTAACCTTAAAATGCTACTTATCAAACACTTAGGCCTGATGGGTTTTTAAAACCTGTCAGGCTTGACTTTCCAGGAGTCTAAAATATATTTGGCAAATATTCCTTAGTAACAATGTTCAAAATAAGTGTCCGGTTTTCGGAAAAAGTTTGTTTGTCAGGCGACTTACAAAATCGGCTAATAGCAGGGCTATTTGGCTATTTTTTAAGGAAGCATGGCGAGCAAAATTGAAGTGAAAACGGACAATTATTGCGCAACTGTTACTTAGCAATTGATTCATTACAGACCTTTCACGATAAGTAGTTCGTTATATTAGAAGTCGAGATGACCTGATAAACTAAACCTATCAAATACAATGATGAAGTACCTATTTTTGTTACTAATAACTACGAACCTGATAGGGCAACAAGCAGGATTTGCCCAAACCGATTCCCTAAAATTTCCTGACCTCAATTATCCAGAATATAATGGGTACAATGGAGTGCGAAACTGTGATTTGCCCATGGCTGAAGCCATTTTTATTCCTTTGGCTCGACAGGTGTTCAATACTCAAGACGAAGCCCAAAAAATGTTGATTGCGACCGAGGTACTCCAAGATAATTGCTTGTCAGTAGCCCAAATTATGAAATTGGGTAGTTTATTGGGCGATGACAACAATCGGCTCAATTTTCTAAAACAGGCTCACTCCCATGTTTATGATGCGTTGAATTATGGTCAAGCTTCCCAAATATTGGAAAGAGATGATACCACCAATGCTTTTTTGCAATTTGTCCGCAGCCAAAAGAATAACTCGGGAGGAAACAACAATCACAACAACTCGAATAATAATTCCAATAACAATAATTCAAACAACAACAATACCCCTCCTAAAATTACCAACCCTCCTTGTTTGTCACCAATTAGTGAGGCCGAGTACAAAACAATGCGCAGAAAAGTACGCAATATTTATTCGAATAATATCAAAGAAAGTACCGCTCGACGTTTGTTACAACAGTACCGTTGTCTATCAGTGGTGCAAGTCAAAGGAATATTAAGACAGTTTAATTATGAAGAAACCGCGTTGAGGATCGCCAAGTTTGCTTACAATTATACTGTAGACAAAAAAAATTATATGAGTTTAAAGCGATTTTTTAAATTCCCAAGTAACCGAAATAGTTTCGTGTATTTTGTCAATAGTCAGAAATAAAGAAATTCTGATAACCTCATCTTTCTTGTATTACTACTATGAAAATAGCTACTCAGTCTCTCTTTTATTGCCTGATTTTCAGTGGGCTCACCTCTTGTGCAAATGCGCAAAAGCCCAAGGTGAAAATTGAACAAAAAGAAGTCACCCGAATCATATCCATCTTGGCTTCTGATGCCATGATGGGACGAAAAGCGGGTACTGAGGGAGAAAAAAAAGCAGCTGCATTTATCCGCAATGAGTTCAAAAAAGTGGGACTTGAATCTCCTAAGGGACAGGGAATCAAGGATTTTTACCAAACGTTTTCCCACAACAAACAAGAAATGCTCAATGTGATTGGTATTTTACCCGGTAAAAGCAAAAGCGAGGAAACCCGTAATGAAATTGTGGTGTTTTCTGCCCATTACGATCACCTGGGGATTCGTTCAGGAGTCAAAGGTGATTCGATTGCCAATGGAGCTGACGATGACGCTTCGGGAGTAACCGCAGTCATTAGCTTGGCCTATTATTTCAAAGCCCTCAACAACAACCAGCGTACTTTGATGTTTGTGGCCTTTACTGCCGAAGAAATGGGATTGGTAGGGTCTCGTTATTTTGGCAAACAATTCAAAAAAAACGAACTTAAGCAGTTTGTAGCTGGAGTAAACATTGAGATGGTAGGCAAGCCCTCCAGGTTTGGCCGAAAAGGCGCTTTTATTACTGGTTATACGCGTTCTGATTTGGGTAAAATATTACAAAGAAATGCTCAAGGTACTGGATTTACTTTTCATCCTGATCCTTACATTGGCTACAATTTATTCCGACGGTCCGACAATTATGCCTTGGCGCGACACGGCATTCCTGCCCATACGATTTCTTCGGTAGACATTGCCAATGACAAACATTATCACCAGGTGAGCGACGAGGTAAAAACCCTGGATTTGCAAAACCTTACCGAGATGATAAAAGCGGTGGCTTTGGGAGTGAGGGGCATTGTGAGTGGTAAAGATACTCCGAGCAGAGTGAAGGTAAGGTAGTCAGGATTAAAATTAAAGTGTCATCAGTTTACAAAAGGGGAAGTAACGTGAACATCACCAACACCACGTGCTCTTAAACCAAGGTACGTGGTGTTGAGTAAGTGCATACTTTTTACTTAAGTATCAGGTATTTTTTCAAGTCATCTTTCAAGATATGCGTTAATTCTTGGGTATTATTTGCGAGGGTTTCCGCAAATACAAATCCAAATATAGGATATTCATCAATGTCTAATTTTCTTACCAGCATTGGGTTTTCAAAATGATTGGCTAGTTTGGAGTAATTAAATGCCTCAATGTCAGTAGGGGCAACACCAGTGCTGTTATCCAGAATAACCACACTGTACTTTTTATCTTCTTTGCCTTCAAATATAGTTTCCCAATCAGGACGCTTATTTTCAAAAAAGCATTGATACGAGTTGAAACCTAGAGTTACACCCAGTAAATCACCCGTGGTACACCAACCTCCAAACCGCAACGGGTTTATTTCAATAGGTACGATTTTACCCGAGGCATCTATCCTTACTTCTGCGTGTGCGGGAAATTTCTTTAAGTTTAACTGATGGCCAATGTTTCCTAAAAAACCTTCAATACCAGACTGGTGTTTGGTAATGATTTCCTTTGAAGTAGTATATACCCGGTCGCTGGTATCCTTGCCAGATGAAAACAAATGATGCATCACATTTAACAATACTACTTCTCCTGCATCATTGTAATAATAATCTACCGCATACTCCTCTCCTTCAATAAATTCTTCTATGATGAAGTGGTTCGTATTGAGCACATTTGCTGGAAACAAATTCTGAAGCTTCTCCGGTTTCAGTTTGTCTTGGGCTTGAACCCAATCTTGTTCATTGGTCACAATGTGTACCCCAATGCTAAAAAAACCAATGGACGGTTTAATGACCAATGGAAAGGAGAGGCTTTCTGGTGATCGCTTTTGAATATCTTCTAGTTTTATTTGCTCAAAATAAAAATCAGGAAATAGATGTTTGGTAAACGCTCGGAACTTGACCTTGTCTTTGAATAGGTCAATTTGTTTAGCTAGCTCGTGCTCGTTTAAATGTTGGGTAATCCAGCTTAGTGCATTTTCCGAATTTGAGTATATAGGCTCAGTAGGATACTTTTTCAGGATCATCAACGCCTCTTCTTCACTTATCCATTCTAGTGCCTCGTCCGAAACTAGTTTCTTGGCTGCTTTGGTAGCAACTACCTTATACCTTTTTTCTTTGATTGTCTGAATCAAAAAATCTGAAACGAATGGTTTGTCTAACAGATACATACCTCACTTTTTAGTTTTGTTAAATTGATGGCAATTGCAAAGCTGGTCTGTGCTGATATACAGTGAATTGACAATGTATTTAGATTAAAATCGTAAAAATGATTTTGGGTAAATTATCTGGATAATCATTGGCCTAAAATAAAGCTAATCACCAAGTTTTTTTAGTAAATCCGATAGGTGTTTTACCCACCATTGCTCTGTGGTATTGAGGTTAGGCTTGGTTTGAAGGCGTTCTATAGTTTGCTCATATACGACCTGAGCTTCAGGATAACGATGATAGTCTGATAAAAACAGGGTAAATTCAGAACCTATGTGAGGGTCATGAGTTATTTTTTCAAATGCCTTACGATAATATTCAAATGCATTTTCACTTTGTTGTTGTTTGTGGAGGTACTGAGCCATATCAAACCAATAATAAGCCAATGAGCTAAATTCCCAACCTTGTTGAATTTCAAGGGTTTGGGCCGTTTCTAGAGGAATAAACAATACCAGACAATTGCCGTAGCTTTCTTGCCATACGCGAAAACAATCGCCTTTAGCCACCAATAACTCATTGATGGCGTCCAAAAAATTGAGTATGAGCATTTCTGAATCGATGCAAAATATCAATTGATGGACTTGGCTTTCCCATTCAAAGCTTATCTGTAGCCTTTTGTCACGACCTTGGCAATAACCACATTGCTCGATAGTTAGGTTCTTTGGTTGGAAAATCCCATTCGTGAGTTGACTCAATCTATGAAAAACGGCTGGGTAAAAATGATTACGAAAAGCAGGTTCGTGGCCCAAAACCATAAAATCTTCAATAAACCAAGTGCGTTGGGTGTCGTAAGACAATAAAATCTGATCTAAGAATTCATGGTGAACCAAATCCAATATAGGACCATAGTAATGCTCGGTGGATGCGTCAAAAATAGAATGGGCAATGGTGTGGGTATCAGTACCCATATTTTGAAAAAAGCCCAATGCTTGAAAGTAGGCTATTTTTGCGATATACCAATGAGGTAAGACTTGCATGTAAGTGACTTAAAACTTTTTGCCCAATTTCCGCTCAATTTTCCATTCTACTGCTTTTTTATTAGTAAATTCTATCAAGTCATAAGGACTCGGTTGGGCTTTCTTTTCTACCAAATGCACTTTCAGATCGGCTTTGATATTGAGTAAGTATACCAACAATTCATCTCGTTCTACATCAGACAAGTTACCACCAATCACCACAAAATCAGGATTATGCAATTGCAACAAGCGTTGAATATCGGTACGTTCAGCGGCCCCTATTACACTACGACCAAACTTCTGTAATTCATGAATCAAGATGTTAATCACAGTAATATTGTGGTCAATAATGAGTATGCGAGGTTCCATAGAATAAGTTTTTAAGGAGTAAAATGATTGTTTTGACTTATGATCATTGAGATACATAAGCGTCAAGTCGTAACTGAAGAGCTCAAATTTAATTGTTTTATTGGTAACTAATGCTCCTTTCCTGATTTTGTAGCATACGGGGCGTGAATCGTTTCAGGTTCATTGATGAAAAGGGCTTAGGGTGAAATGAATTCACTATCAAGCAAGGGTGATTAGAGCAAGAATACGTATGTATAAATGCTTGACTGTTTGTGGCAAAATGTTTAGATTTACTATCTAAGAACAGTTGAAAAAATAAGCTTTGACTTTCACTGTTACATTGTTCCGCTGTGCTCATTGTTGTATGGTTAAAGCTCCCCTGACGAAGGAAGGGGCTTGCGCGAAGCGACGCATTATCATCATTATTGATTGTTGATTATGGTTCCGCTTCGCTGATTGTTAAATGGCTAAATGGTTGCGCGAAGCGCTTTGATAATTATTGATGATTGATTGTTAGTTCTTTCGGCTTCGCTCAGGACTAAAGGTTCTGCTTTGCGCTACTATGGACTATCGACCGTGGACTATGGACTAAACATATAGCCATTGTGAAACTCGAGGCAAAGAGGCGAAATGCGTAATAGATAGGGCATAGAAAAAACGGACATGATTTCTCAAATAAAAAAATTGGCAAGTAATTAGCTTATTAAGGAACATGTTCAAAATAGGTTTCCAGTTTTAGTAAAATTGCTCAAAGTTAGACGAGGCGTTTTTTGCGCGCGTAGCCGTAGCTACGGGCAAAAAAAGCAACGAAGTATAACAAAGAGGAATACAACTAAATCGGACAGTTATTGCGGACACGTTCCTAAAGGATTAAATGTACCAGACAGTGTACAGAGTGAATTCAGGTAAACGTATAAATAGTGAAAAAATAAACAGCCGAGTACTTGGGTAAGTTGATTATAAGTGGATCAAGTCACTTTTCTCAAAATGTCTCCTTACTTTTCTCATATTAAAACACTAAACATACGTGCATTGTGGTTAACTACAACAAAGACACTAGACTAGAAAGACAATTCACTTAATTTGAATCGAGACACTGTATAATAGCAACAAGCTGTTTAAGTATTTATGTCAAGGAAATTGATACATATAATAGGGTGTATTCTATTGGTGAGTTCGTCTCTCACTGCAATCCAGGCTCAAAATCCCGGATCGCGGAGATTTCGAAAACTCATTCGTAAAGCCGATGCCTGGCTTCAGGCGCGCTATTACGATCAGGCCTTGTTGTTGTACAAAGAAATATTAAAAAAAGCTCCCAACAACGAAGAACTCAATTATAAGATTGGGATTGCCCACTTAGAAAACCAACAAGAAGCGCAAGCACTCACCTATTTTAAGAAATTATATCGAATCAATCGTAATTATCATCCTACCCTTGAGTTTTTTATGGCTGAGGCATACCATTATACTGCCTCCATAGAGCAAGCTTTGATGCATTACAAGCTCATGGAACAAGTAATTGCTCGAAAAACCGATCAAGACACCATCTATTTGGCGCATCAGGAATTACTGATTCCGGCATTCAAGGAAAAACTGGAGAAACGCATTGCCGAATGTAACTTTGCTGACCAGTACATGAAAGACTCCTTACTGGTGAATGTCAAAAACTTAGGAATAGCCGTCAACTCCGACGAAAACGATTATTCTCCCATCATTTCAGTTAATGATTCTACCTTGTTGTTTACTTCTCGCCGTAAAGGCAATGTAGGCGGAAAACTAGACCCTTATGACCGCCATCCTTACGAAGATATTTACATTACTTATCGGTCAGCGGGCAAATGGTCGGCTCCCAAACAATTGAGCCAGTCAGTCAATAGCAAAGGCAACGATGCCAGCTTGGGTTTTTCTCCTGATGGTAAAATGCTATTTATATATCAGGATGGGGATCTTTTTGTATCGAATCTTTCGGTAAATGGTAAATGGGGAAAACCAAAGCCGTTGAAGGGAAAAGTAAACACCAAAAAATACCAGGAAACTTCTTTTTCCATCTCTCTTGATGGCCAAACGATTTATTTTACCAGCGATCGTCCAGGAGGATACGGAGGGCTCGATGTGTATCAAACGCAGCTACAGGCCGACAGTACTTGGGGTACTCCTACCAACCTAGGAGCCAACATCAATACCAAATATGATGAAGACTCCCCTTTCATAGGTCCCGACGGCAAAACGTTGTATTTTAGCTCCAATGGGCACACTACGATGGGGAAGCACGATATTTTTGAAAGTATTTGGTTGGGAACTGAATGGAGCAAACCGCATAATCTGGGTTATCCGATCAATTCTACTGGTGATGACATTTGTTTTATCTTGAGCAAGGATGGCCAAACCGCTTATTATGCGTCTGATCGTAAAAAAGGCAATATAGGAAGGTTAGACATTTTGACGGCCTCGAAGCCTACGCCTTGGGGATTGGCGAGAATTAATCTTGAATTGGTAGATAAGGAATCAGAACGTTATGCGGCGCTTCGCAAGGAAGTGGTAGATGTAAAACTTTATCAAAGCCCTACATTGACCATTCGGGGCATGATTCGGGACAAGGAAAGTGGGCGTCCTCTTAATGATGCCAGGGTGGTGTTGGTAGACGTGGAAACCAATCGAGAACTACGAGACTTTGAAAACTTGCCTGATACGATCAAGGCCAACTATATTGGTAACATAGATTCTACTGGTACTTATTTGCTGCATGTAACGCGCAAAGGGTATTTGTATCATAATGAGCTTATCCAAGTCCCTAGCCTGATTCGCGCCAAAGAAGAGGTGCTCAATATGACCCTTAAAAAACTAGAACGAAGCCAACGGGTATACGTAGTCGTATTTTTTGATTATAAGTCGGATAACATTAAAAAAGAGCACGAAAAAGACCTTGAGAAGTTGGTAAGTTACTTGATATCTAACCCTGATGTACGTTTGCTGTTGAATGGGCACGCTGACCAGACCGGGACCGACCAACGAAATCAGAAGTTGTCGGAAGATCGGGCCCGTAAAGTAATGGAGTACCTCATTAGCCGCGATATCAACCCCAATCGCTTGGATTTGAAGGGATGGGGAGAAGGTAAGTTGATTGACAAACGAGACAACGACGAAGGAAGGGCTCGAAACCGCCGGGTAGAATGCGAGTTGATTAGAAATGAAGTAGATGCAAATCAAAAATAATCCATAACTAATGATTATCTTGAAGCCAATTCATTGATTTAACAAAAATTAGTGTTAAATCACCGACACGCTTGTAACTTTTGGCAAGGATTTAGTACTTTGTTGTGTTTACTGCGATCAAGGTGTTTTTTGTAAATACTTACTTACAAAAATGAGATTCAAGGCATTCAAAATATTTACATATCTGGCATTTATAGCGTTCCTTGCGCCTTCTGCTTGGGCGCAAGGAAACAAGTTATTTGTGACTGCCCTTGATGAAAAACAACAACCTGTCCCCAAGGTAGAGGTAGTGGTAGATAGCTTTTATGCTGCGGTGACCAAACCCGATGGCAAGCTTATCATCAGTATGAAAACCGTAGACGATCCTCGTCATCTGCAAGCGGTTAAGAATGGATATAATTTTAAGGGTTGGGTGTATGATACCACCAGCCGCGAAATTGTCATCAACCTACAAAGAACAGGCATCATCAAAGGAATGGTAAAAAGTAAAAAAGGGAACTTGCCTATTCCGAATGTGGACGTATTGCTGGTAAATACCGAAGCCCGTCCGGGACGTACCAACGAAAATGGTGAATTCGCTATTCAATTGCCCCCCAATATCTCGCCCAATTTACCTAAAAAATATGCGGTATATAGTTTTGGTTTACAGAGCTCTGATTTTGAGGTATACGAACGTGATGGCAGGTCCATTATCGCGTTACAGCAAATTCCGGCCAGGCCAGTGATTGCAGTTAAGATTTTAGAAAATGGTACAGGCCAACCATTAGAAGGCAAGGTGCTCATTGCAGATAATAAGCGCAACGAATCAGATGAAAATGGGTTTGTAAAACTGCCTTATGCGCTCACTACCAAATACGAATACCGAGTGGATGGGTATGATGTAGTTAACTTGACTTACGACAAGGAACAGCAGTTTTTGTTGGTAAGTGTGCAGCAGGGATTGAGAAATGAAAGCGATACGGTAGTGGTGACTACTAGAACAGGGGAGAAACTGATCATCAAAGTAGATGAGTTTGAAAGCTTGATGACGGCCAGAAATGAAGAGTTGAGCAGTGAAAGGTCTCGTTTGACAAAAGAGGCTGAAGATATTAGAAAGAAGCTAGACGATGAAAATATTACTGAAGCTCAAAGACAATTATTACTCAAGAGATTGGACCGGATCACTGATGATCTTACCAAAAACAAAGTCACCAGTGATAGTTTGAGCCGTCTCCAGGCCAAAGTGGTAGACGAGGTGAGAAACAAGCTAAAGTTAGCCCAAACCCAAAGCGATTTAGCCCAGAAAGAAAAGCAAGCACTGGCTTTGAAACAAAAGGCTCAACAAGCTGAAAACCAGAGGAATACCCTTATTTTTGCTTCGGTGGCCATTATTTTGTTATTGTTGGTGATTGCATTCTTTATTTTTAACCGACGCAATCGCAAACAAAATAAATTGCTGGGTGAAAAAGTAACCGAGATTAATCGTAAAAATGAAATGCTGGAGGAGTCCAAAAACATTTTGGATAGAAAAAATGCCCAACTCAAAAACCAGCAACAAGAGCTTGAGCGTCAACATACTAAGATTACCGATAGTATTCGTTATGCTTTGACTATTCAAGAATCTATTTTACCCGCGCAAGAATTCATTGCCGAGGCTTTTCAAGATTATTTTATTCTTTATAAACCTAAAGACATTGTAGCAGGCGACTTTTACTGGTTTGCCCAAAAAGGAGGCAACGCCATTATTTCAGCCATTGACTGTACTGGTCACGGGGTTCCAGGTGGTTTTATGACAATGATTGGTAATACACTGCTCAATCAGATTGTAAAAGAAGACAACATTACCGACCCCAAAGAGATATTGACTCAGTTGAATGTAAAGGTAAAAGAAACCCTCAAAGAGCAGGTAAAAGATGAAGGACGCGATGGTGATGGAATGGATTTAGGGTTGATCAACTTTGATATGGATAATCACCTGGCCACCTTTTGTGGAGCCAAAACACCACTCTTTTATGTAAAAAGCAAAGACAAAGAACTGGCTTATATCAAAGGAACCAACATATCTATTGGGAGTACCTTATCTCGTAAGAAAAAAGAATTTAGTTCGCACGCCATCAACTTTGAGAAGGGAGATATCTTCTATCTAGCCTCCGATGGATTCCAGGATCAACTGGGAGGACCCAGTGGTGGCAAACAAAAGTTCTTGAAAAAGAAATTCATCTCATTGATTGAAGAAGTGAGTGTGCTGCCTATGGAAGAACAAGCCCAAAAGTTTGAGGATGCATTGGCAGGTTGGCAGGGAGAAAGCGACCAAACAGACGACATCGTGATTCTAGGGTTGAAGGTCTGATTTTATTGTTCTATGGTTCCGCCTTCGGCTTATTATCTTTTATTGTTCCGCTTCGCTCATTGTTCTATGGTTAAATGTTTGCGCGGAGCGACACATTATCATCATTATTGATTTTTGATGATTGATTGATTTGTACCGCTTTGCGCTACTATGGACTATCGACCATTGACTATCGACTAAAGAAAACTCCCAACTACTTACTACGAACTCCCAACTAAAGAAACTGTGGACTATGGACCATCGACTATCGACTGAAAACTAAAAGAATGAAAAAAAGCTTAAAAGCATACAACCAACAAAAAGCTGATCGCGGTTTATTAATGGAAGAGTTCAGAGAATTGCTGATGCTATTTCCAGTAATAGAAGTGCTGCGAGCCGATGGCCAAATAGATATGTTTGAGAAGCGTTATTTTCACGATTTGATCAAAAAACATCACGAAGAAAATCCCCAATTCAATTACTACATTATCAAAGAAGAAATTACCTACGTCTTGCACCATTTTGCTCAGGTAGAACCCATCTTATACACTGCATTAAAAGAATTGAACCAGAGTGAAAACCTAAGCGACTACCTCTTGGATAGTATGCTCACTGCGGCTCGGGTAAGTTCTGATGATCTTAGAAACAATCTGATTTACAGCGAAGTACCTGGTTGGCTTAAACTACCTCGTACCTTGTTGGCGATGTTTCTTACCCCCAACCAAGACAAAAACAGTATCTCCGAAGAAGAGAAAAATCAAATTCTCACCGTTTTAGAAAAAATAGGAGGAATCTCAGCCAGAAACCTCAAAGTGTTGGATGAACTGTCGTAGCCGCTGTAGAACGTCACTCATTTTGAATGTCATACTTGGCCAAAGTTTGATGATATACTGTCGAGTATTCGAGCGCTACCACACCAATAATGGCCAACCCATTTCTACTGGTTTTTGTGTTTCTTCTACGATTGTTCCCCATTGATCTATTTATTTTCTCATTACTTTTCAAAATACCTATCATAGGTCTATCATACAAATCCATATAGACCCATGAAAACTTTATTTGTATTAATGATTGTAAGTGGCCTTGTCCAGGCCACCTTTGCTCAAACTTCTACTACGATCCAAGGAAAGGTAGTAGACGCCAAAGGCAAACCCATTCCTTTTACAAATGTATAC
>ERZ1740067.1757-NODE-1757-length-14347-cov-5.378463_pt1 | contig 14347 bp, 12 predicted proteins | sample MGYA00581736_ERZ1740067 | MGnify/ENA primary metagenome ERZ1740067 (study PRJEB43018, sample SAMN04849236) | marine metagenome | isolation source: floating plastic debris | place: Pacific Ocean | collected 2008-08-27 | study: EMG produced TPA metagenomics... | reverse complement strand
AGTGATTAGTGCCTGTCTTTGCCCAACCGACTCAACACCGGGCCATCTCCCTGGTGGCGTCAACCTTTGACCGAGGCCTCAACCAAAAAGCGAAAAAGCGCCTTTCATAGAGAAAGGCGCCAGATCGTACCCAGCTTCAACCAGGCTTAGAACGATTTCGAGACGTAAACACCGTACATACGCGGCACACCGCCGATAAAGGTGGGGATGCCGAATGTGTCCCCGGTATTGCCCGCATCGAGGATGTACTCCTCATCGAAAACATTCTCGACAAACGCCTCAACTTCCCAGCTATCATCGGCAGCTGGCGTATAGGTTACCCGCAGATCGACGACAGAATAGCCCTCCTCCACTTCGTCTTGGAAGCGATCCCCAAACAAGTTGCCGGTGGCCTCCTGAGGAACCTGAAGCTGCTCGTTTCGAGGCCGATCAGGATCGTAGGCAATATCATTATTGTCGTCGAAGAAGATTTCAGAGCGATAGCTATAGGACGGTACAAAACTCAAGGTACCGCAGCCACATTCCCAAATGAACTCCGCCGCCGCTGTCAGTGCATGCTCTGGTGCCAAGCGGAACCGATTGCCAGCCCGCAATTGCGGCTCTCCGTCATCCCCTTCATCATCAAAAGTGACGCCATTATAGGCATAGGTGAAGAAGTAGTTCACCCAAGGTGCCGGGTCGATTTGGAGGGCGGTCTCAAATCCGGTACCGGACGCGTTACCCGCATTAACGGGCACTCGTGAGGTGCCGCGAATCTCTTCAGTTTGAAAGTTTGTGTACTTATAGTAGTAACCAACCATCTCTCCAGAAAGAAGGCCGTCGAATAAGGACCCCCGCAGACCAATATCGTAAGCGTCGGTTTCTTCGGCTTCCACAACCGCAAACCGCTCTGGGAAGATACCACCGTCGGAGGCTTCGACCTCATAGGCGAAGACCTCCGGTCGGCGACCCCGGCCATAGTTGGCGAACATGGTGATATCGTTAGTCAGGTCATATTGCACAGCCAGGCGGTAAGTAATCCCGTCAAACTCTTCGTCTGAAAAGGTCGGCACGTTCTGCGCATACACGAGACAGCCAAGTGAGAGGCCCGCCGGTACTGTCCCGGGAACACCTTGATCACAAGCTGTCTCTACCTCGGGTGTCGCTGGATCATCGTCGGGCTGTGCACCTGTTACGATGGAAAATGCCGACGCAGTGCCCGGCACCGTCGGACCACTCGCAGGAAAGGCGGGTTCAACACCCCCTAAAATACCCGCTGTATACCCCGCGCTCTTCTCATCATAGGTATACCGAATACCGCCCGTGATATCAAAGCGGTCGGTAATCTCCACCGTGACATCCCCAAAAATGTCATAGGATGTCGCCTCACTGAAATTAGTGAACTCTTCGGCGAAAAAGCCCAACTCTCTCCCAAAGACGCTTGTCGGGAGACTCGAAAGGGCTGGCGCCGTCTGCACCGCCCCCGGAATATCGGAATAAAGCGACCCAAGAAACGCTGGGATCGCCACAACTTCATTGTAGAAGAGCGGCACATTTTGTTGCCCTTCTTCATCATAATAACTCACGCCCACAAAACCGGAGAAGCGGTTGGCCCCCTCAAACCCAAGTCGCAGCTCCTGGAAGAACTGCTCCCCCATCGCGTTTTCTGCAAAGGCCAGGAAGGGCAGTGCGAACCCATCCGCATCGAAGACTTCGGCACTGTCGTAATCGCGATAGTTTGTGACCGAAGAGAGAGTGAAAACGTCGTTGATTTCCCAATCCACAAGCGCCGTGACACTGAACACATCACGCTCTAGGCCCAATTCCTGGCCATTGTTCGGTCCCGCCCCGTTAGGAAGGGTGGACAATGACGCTGCTTCCCACGCGTCGATGCTGGCATCAGGGGCAACTTCCCCCTCAACCGTGGAGGGTAAAAAGGTGCCCGATTTAAATGCCGTTCCCGGATTATCGTCATTTTGATAGTTGACAATCAGATTGATATCTACACTGTCAATTGGTTGATATCGCAAGGATCCGCGAACAGCCAGCGTTTGGAAGCCGTTAAGGTCGTCGCCAAGAAGGTTTTCAATATAGCCATCTCGCTCTTTATAACGCCCCGTAAAGCGAGCCGCTGCTTTCTCCCCAAGCGGAATATTGACGGCGCCGTCGAGGAACAAGAACTCCTCATTCCCCAGACCAGCCCGAACCTTTCCGCTGAACTCATCAAGCTCGGGCTTTATGCTTGTCACATTGTCCTCACCGATGAGGGCTGTACGTCCTAACAATTTGGTTCGAGGGCCGCGCACGACGTCCACCTGACTGTCGAACAATTCCACGAAGGACGCGCGTGAGCGGGAGATCGGCACGCCGTCCTGGAAAATCGCGATCCGGGGCTCAACCGTTGCTTCACCCCCATCGGACGTAATCCCGCGAATCACAAAGCCGGGATTGTTGGCCGACTGTTCCTGTACCTCAAGGCCTGGGACAAAGTCTGCCAGATCATCAAATTGCTGGATGCCAAACCGATCAAGACCCTCTTGGCTAAAGGCCGTAATCGCCAGGGGAACGTCTTGGATATCCTGGGCCCGCTTTTGTGCGGTCACAACAATCACGTCGCGGGAATCATCCGCGCCAGCAATGCTCTGAGCGACAGCGGCACCCTGGGCCGCCATTCCAGCGATCAGCGAGAATGCAGTGGTGGTGAACAATGTCCGACGCATAAGGCTCTCCTCAACAGGTTTTTGAAACAGCTTAGCGCGGCTATGCCGTTCTCCTATGACGGTTTGTTGACGGCGCAGCGAAATCCCATCGATTGATCTTTATCGTTGCCGAACCGACACATTATTTTGCAATAAGAAGATTTGGCTTAACGTATCGAAAAAGGATGGCGCGATGACATCGATTTCACGCAGGGCAGCGCTTTTGGGCACGATGACAGGTGGCCTCGCGGGGTGCGCCACGTCCTTTAATCGGCAGTCTTTTCAGGCATTTAATCCAGTCGGCGGTGCTGCATTTGCCCACGGCGTGGCGAGCGGCGACCCCGCCGCCGACAGCATTGTCCTGTGGACCCGGGTGACCACCAAAGCCCCCGCCCTGCCCGTCCAGGTTGAGATCGCCGCGGACCCAGAGTTCACAAAGACGGTCAAAACCCTCTCCACCGAAACCCATCGCGGTCGCGATCACACCGTGAAGGTTATCGTAGAGGGCCTTGAGCCAGGAACGACCTACCACTACCGCTTCATCGCGGCGGGCGAGACATCCCCCACGGGACGGACACGCACACTGCCTGCGGAAACGGCCCGCGTGAAATTTGCGGTCGCCTCCTGTTCAAATTATCCGTTTGGGTACTTTAACGCTTACGACCATATGGCGCGCCTTGATGATGTTGACGCTGTGCTGCACCTTGGCGATTATATTTATGAGTATGGGCCAGACGGATATGGCGCCGATGTCGGGCGCGCGCTTGGACGACCTCACCTCCCCGCGAAGGAAACGGTTACGTTAGCGGACTACCGCCAGCGGCATGCGCAATATAAATCAGACCCCAGCGCCCAAGCGATGCATGGCGCTCACCCCCTTATTGCCATTTGGGACGATCACGAAACAACGAACGATTCGTGGAAGGATGGTGCAGAAAACCATGACCCTGCCACAGAAGGGTCATGGGAGGACCGCCGCCGCGCTGCCCTCCAAGCCTATTATGAGTGGATGCCCATCCGCGATCCCGAGCCCGGTAAGACCCGCGAAGCTCTTTTTAAATCCTATAGCTGGGGCAAACTTCTCACCCTCACGGCCATTGAAACACGGCTGACAGCGCGGACGGAACAAATTGCCTATAGCGACTATGTCCCTACACTGACATCACCGGAAGCGATTGACCAGTTCCGCCGGGACGTGGTGGGCGACCCGAGCCGCACCATGATGAGCGATGCGCAGATGGACTATATCGAGGCCGCTTTCAAACGCTCAGTTGCGAATCGCGAGCCATGGCGGGTTGTCGCGAACCAGGTGATTATGGCTGAAGTCATCGCGCCGGACCTTACCCCCCACGCCTCCGAAGAAATGATCCAGGCGCTTGAAAAGCAGTGGGACCAAGCGCGCGCGTTTGTTGAGTTTTCCGCCCTTGGCCTTCCCTATAATTTGGACGCCTGGGACGGCTATCCTGCGGCGCGGGAGCGGTTCTATAATATGGCAAAGGCCGCCGGTGTTCGAGATCTTATCGTGCTGACCGGCGATACCCATGAGGCATGGGGAAATGATCTCTACACCCAAGAAGGTGAGCCCATGGGCGTGGAACTCGGCACAACGTCTGTCACCTCCCCGGCGCCAAGCGGTTATTTGGGCGACAGCGCGTTCGGCATGTCCCTCCTGATGCGGAGAGAGAATAAAGCCGTTCGCTACCATGACTCCCTGCAAAAAGGGTATCTCACCCTCACCCTGACCGAAGAAAAAGGCGTTGTGGACTATATTGGCCTCAGCACCATCACGTCGCCAGTCTATGATGCAATGGTGGCCGCGCGGTTTGATTTAACCAAAACCGACGGCACCGTTGCCTTCTCGAACCCGCGTGGGTTGGGGTTCAAAGAGCGGGTGGTTTACTAAACCGCTCTTCGCTCCGATAGCGAGGCTTACTCACTTCCCTCGAACATTTGGGATTGCATATATCTCTGCTCTCCCACCTTATCGATAAGACCCAGCTGGGTTTCGAGATGGTCTATATGCTCTTCTTCGGACTCTAGAATCCGTACAAGGATTTCTCGGCTGACATAGTCCTTGACTTTCTCGAAATACTCGATGGCCTCCACATAAAGCGGGTGAGCTCGCTGCTCGGCTTGCAGATCGCATTCAAGAATTTCTTTGACTGACTCACCGATATAGACCTTGTTGAGATCTTGCACATTGGGGAGACCCTCAAGGTAAAGAATACGCTCGATCAGTTCGTCCGCATGCTTCATCTCATCGATTGATTCTTCGTACTCAACCTTTGCGAGACGCTGAAAACCCCAATCCTTGAGCATCCGGGCGTGCAGGAAATATTGATTCACCGTGGTAAGCTCGAGCGTTAACGCCTTGTTGAGATATTCAATAACCTTTGGATCGCCCTTAGTCATGACGAAAACTCCTATTGCAGACGGCTGACGGGCCGATAATGATTATCGTCTTCAAAAAAAGACGCCTAAAAACGAAAAAAGCGGCCGTTCGGACGAACGGCAGCTTCCTTTGAATCTGTAATAGGAGCGTATTGCGAAAAAATCTACCCTATCGAACAAAGTCGATCAGGTTTTAGCCACTAGGTCGCACTGATAGCGGCGGCCGTTCCCTCACTAGTAGGATTGCTAATCATTTTCTGTATGTCGGGAACACATTTCCCACACTGTGGACGGCGACCGCATTTGCGAAAAACATCACCAACGCGCCGCGCATCAATCGCAGCGTCTTTGAGTTGGCGTTCCCGAAGGGCGTTACAAATGCAAACGTACATGGTCTCTCAATCACAACCGGAAGAGTTGTATGCGGCAACTAATAATCATTGTCAATATCAAGTCGTTCTTTAAGATGGAAAGGCCTTGTGCCACGGCTTGAAAAGAGGGAGTACCGCGGCAAGAGAGTGCTTCTGCCTCTTATTTGTTGAAACCAACGCCCCCAAAAGTGAGGTTATTTCCCGTGGCCGATGACGGCACCCCCACCTCTGACGCTGCGGCTAAAGCCGCACCGTTCACCGACCGCCAGGCCCGTATCCTCGAAGGCCCAGTCGGTAAGGCCCTGTTCCATCTCTCATGGCCGATGAGCTTGGGGCTGTTTTCCGTCATTGCCTTCAATGTGGTGGACACTCTTTATATTGGACGCCTGGGGACTCAGCAGCTGGCCGCCATCGGCTATTGTTTCCCAGTGATCTTCGGACTGTCGGCGATCGCGATTGGAATGGGTAACGGTGCCACCTCTGTTGTCGCGAGGCGCTTGGGTGCTGGCGAAATTCAGAATGCCCGCGAGTTGATCATGAACACTATTGTGTTTGTGACGCTCTGCGCACTGGTGTTGGCGGGCCTGATGGTCTTCCTGTCACGACCCGTTTTCAGCCTGCTGGGTGTTAGCGACGAACTCATGCCCTTTGTCCATCAGTATATGGATGTTTGGTATGCAGGACTGCCGTTTCTCATTGTCCCCATTGTTCTTAATGGCCTCATTCGCGCGACAGGAGATGCGTTTTACCCTTCCGTTTTGATGATCATTGCCGCGATTGTGAACGCCGTCCTGTCCCCCGTGCTTGTTTTCGGCCTGTTGGGGGCGCCAGCGCTTGGGATGGCAGGTGCCGCTTGGGCGACCATCTTGGCGAGAGGGGTCATCACCGTCCTCTACTTTGTCTATCTGGCTCGACTGCGCCTCATGGCCTTTTCCTGGTCGGCGCTCTCCCATTTTGTCGATTGCGTGAGGGATTTGATGCGCTTTGGCGCCCCCGCCTTCGCAGCACAACTTGTGTCCCCTGTAGCGGGGGCCGTCATCACCCGCCTCCTATCGGACCAGGGGACGGAGGCGGTCGCAGCCTTTACCATCGGTGCCCGGATTGAAACCTTGGCCCTTGTGCCCTTTTTCGCTCTCCAAACAGGGATTGGCCCATTTGTGGGGCAAAATGTGGGGGCGGGAAACATAGACCGCTTACGCCGTGCTGAACGGAGTGTCCTTTGGTTCTGCTTTGGGTGGGGGAGCTTAGCGTCCTTCATCCTTCTTGTCTTTGGGGGGTCACTAGCCGGCCTCTTCACCCAGGACAGTACCGTCCTCGCCTTGGCTGACCGCTATCTGGCGTTCATCGCTTTTGGCTTTTGGGGAGCGGGGCTCATGGTGGTGGCCGTCGGCATTTTTAACCCGTTGGGCTACCCCAATCTGGGCATGGCCCTGTCGGCCCTCCGGTACCTCGCCCTTTATGTGGGCATTGCGGTCAGCGCCAGCATACTTCTAACAGGACAGAATGCCGTATACGGCATTTACGCCAGCGCCTCTCTCTCCTATGCGATTGCGGGAGGGATTTCGCTGTTTTTCGTTCATCGCCTTCTCGATAAACCGCGGGATATCTCGGATCGTGATAAAGCGGCCCCGCGGAAAATCGTGGGCCATGATGACATGCGGCCGGTCCGTCACCCCTCAGAGTCGTTTAAGGATGGGGAGGCGCCCACGGACCAAACCGAAGTGTCCCGTGAGCCGCCCAAAGTGCCCTAAGGTCCTCGCCCGTATCCACATCGGTGAGGACCCCTAGGCGCGTCACCGATGCGCCCGTAGGCAGGCTTGCCACTGTATCCTCCAGCGCATGCTCCGTTGACCATCGCACCCCTTCGAATAGACGCGGCATCGCCCGCCGGCGGTTGAGCCCGACAAGCCAGTAGCCGCCATCATCCGCTGGACCGAAAACGGCATCATGCTGACCTAGGGCCGCGAAAGCCTGCGCAATGTGATTTGGCTCCACCTGAGGGCTATCAGTACCGATCACCACCACGGGGCCTTTTGGCGCCTGATCCATTGCAAAAGCCATGCGGTCCCCAAGGCCCCCCTCCCCCTGGCGAATGCGCACAATGGGTTGCGGCCAACAACTATAGCCCTCCGTCGGGGAAGCATTGACGGCCAGACGCAGGGACCATCGCGGGTCCGTGTTTAACCGATTTAATAGTCTTGATACGGATTGACGGTAGAAGGCCGCGGCCGGTCCCGCCCCAATATCCCGGCTAAGGCGCGTCTTTACCCTGCCGCCCAGGGGCGGTTTGCCCATGACGATGAGCCACGGACGGTGTTGCCTGGCCATTATATATCTCCACAATGCGATGGGGCGAAACACCCGCAAAATAAAGGGTGAGGCAGTGTAAATTGCCAAGGACCCGCCGAACATAACCGGCCTTTTCATAACGGTCAGCAGACGTCACCGCCGCCGCCGGCAGAAGGCGCAAAGCCCGGCGCCCCCCCTCCTTCACCAAGCGTCGCACAAGGTCGACATCTTCGAACAAGGGGATAGGGCGAAAACCGCCCAAGCGCTCATAATGCCGGCGGGAAATCAGGAGGCCCTGATCCCCATAGGGCATTTTTAAAAACCGTGAGCGGAAGTTTGCGCCGGCAGCGACGAGCGCTGGTGCAACGCCTTTCTGGTCGAACCGAAGCCGAAAGGCGGCAGCCGCCCGGTCGTAAGCCCCCGCCATATGAGCGGACGCAACAGCTTCCCAGCCAGGCTCTAGCTGGGTGTCAGCATGCAAGAACAAGAGCCATTCGCCCCGTGCTGCTTCGGCCCCACGCGCCAATTGTCCCCCGCGGCCTTTTTGGCCGACGATCAGCTGCGCGCCCGCTTCAGTAGCAATGCTGGCCGTGGCATCGGACGACCCCCCATCGCTGACAATCACCTCACGGATCATGCCTTGGCTATTGGCGTGAAGAAGGCTGGCTAAGGTCGGCGCCAGGGACCCTTGAACATTCAAGGCTGGGATGATGACGGAAATCATAGACATGTATTCGGCAACCTAGCGCAGGACGTGACAGCAGAGAACCGGGAAAGGAAAATCCGCTTTGTGCCCAAGGCCGCGACCGCGGCCCGGCGATCGTTCGCCGCCCCGCCGGAGGCGCCACGCGCCGTGAGGCAAGAGAAAGGATAAGCGGAGAAGAAACGCAACTCATTCTCCACACCTGATCATTTTGTTCTTGATTTGTTCTAATTTTAGAGTCATGACATCGTCATGGCCCGCGCCGCGTCCCCTCCCTTCCGCCGCCCTCGTCCAAGCACGGGGCGGGGACGCGGCGCGCGGTCTAACCAAACGGGACGGTACGAGGCCGCAGCCACAGAAAGGGTCGATGATGGGTGGGCGGACACGCCGCCTGAGGACGTTAAAACCCGAACCCACCTTGAGCGGGCGCGGCGGATCATCACCTATAATGACAGCCTCAATGTCGGTTTTGATCGATCCATCAATCCTTACAGGGGGTGTGAACATGGCTGCATCTACTGCTTTGCCAGGCCCACCCACGCCTATATGGGCCTCTCCCCTGGGCTTGATTTTGAGACGGAGCTTTTCGTTAAGCCTGGCGCGGGCGAGATGCTGGCGAGGGAGTTGTCGGCAAAGGCCTATAAGATACGGCCCATCGCCATTGGGACGAATACGGACCCTTACCAACCGATTGAAAAAAGCCTGCGCACCATGCGAGATATTCTGGGGGTCCTCACCCGGTTCAACCACCCGGTATCGATCCTAACTAAGTCGGCCCTTATCCTTAGAGACATCGATCTCTTCGGCCCTATGGCAGAGCGGCGCCTTGCCAGGGCCATGCTATCGGTCACCACCCTCGATAACGGATTGGCCCGTGCGATGGAGCCCCGCGCCACCAGGCCCGACAAACGTCTGGAGGCCATCACCCAGCTAAAAGACGCGGGCATCCCGACGGGTGTAGTGCATGGGCCAATGATCCCGGGACTGAATGATCATGAACTGGAAAGCCTGATGGAGACCGCCCGGGACGCTGGGGCCACCTATGCGGCCTACACGATCCTCCGCCTGCCCCAGGAGGTCGCAGACCTCTTCCAAGAATGGCTGGAGGCCTTCGCCCCTAACCATGCGCCAAAGGTGCTGAGACATTTGCGCGAAATGAATGGCGGCGAGCTCTACGATCCCTATTGGTCGCGAGAAGCAGGCCCCAAAGGCGCCTATGGTCAGCTTATCCAAAAACGCTTCGCCAAAGCCTGGCGCCGTTTGGGCTTTCGAGAGATGCCCATCCTGCGCGCGGACTTGTTCAGGGTGCCACCCCCTCAAGGCACCGGCGCACAGGGGGAATTGTTTGGGTAAAGCATTGATCGTGCGAATAGAGCCTGCCGCGTTCGAATAGACCCATTTTCTCTTCTTGGTGTCATCCCGGTTTCTGCCGTAGACAGAAGACCGGGATCCATAGAGCGGAAATGTCAGAATAGTACTATATCTCTGCCATCCAAGCTTATGGATCCCGGACAATCGCATATGCGATTTCCGGGATGACGGGACAAAACAATGAATGAACGAGTGGTCTCATTCGTCCGCAATTGGCTCTAAGATATTTCCTGCGCCAAAAGGCGCGGGGTCGGTGGGGGCCGGTACGTTGGGGTTAAGATCAGCCAACGATATTAACTATTCAAGGGTCGAGGGGTCTGACTTTGAGCCACCTTGAACAAAACGAAATGATGAAAGAGCATTCTTTAATGGTGTAATGTTGGACGGTCGATCCAGGGTATCATCTGTATAAGTTAGTGTCACTTGATAGATAAACTTGGAATTCATCGCATAAATTCTGTATACACTACGGCCTAATTCGTCAGTTCTGATACCATCAACAATTGGATCAACCAAAACCGGCCGCATATATAATCCAAAAACCTGGTTGTCGTTGCTGATCGATACTTTCTGAACTGCATACGGGTCGAGCACGGCAGGAAGGGTGTTTCCTGATCCCAATAAAAAGGCAAGCAAATGTGGTTTCGGGTCCCTGCCCTGCTGAGATGAAATCACACTCAGCTCATACAGCGTCCGATCAAATACCGTAATAACTAGCTCGTCATAATAGTTGACCTCAAATTCAGAGAATAACCCCTGCAACTCCTCCGGCAATTCGAAGTCGCTGTTTACACGCGCTTGTTTCATCCTCTCCCTGGATGCCCTTGGACCATTTTTTGTTTTCTTGTCGGTTTGAATAGGTATCGGCTTTGGATGATAGAGACGAAAAACCTTCGCCTTTGCGATATGCGGGTTCAGTTTTAAGGAAACATCACTCATGTCGCTGAAGGGCCCATCGACAATGAACGTTCTATTATACTCTTGAAGCGTCTGCTCTTCGAAGATCAGGCCCGACTCTTCGGGAGGTAAATCAATCGAGAATCCAAATTCATCATTGATGAGCCTATTCCCGGACCCAGCCTCCGATAGCTCCATGACCTCAAAGGTATAGGCTGTGCCGTTGAGCTGGATATCCGGTTCGCTCGATCGTGCTACAGAGGACAAACCCCATGCAAAAATGCTGGCTGCGAGTAGAGCCACCCGAGACGAGATGGCCGTGGACGAGCAATCTCGTGATTTACATAATGACATAGAAGGCCTCCCTTAAACCTAAGGCTAGCTCGGATTTTCATCGGAACCAAGCTTGGAGATCTATGAATCGCCCTATCCACCGTCAAATGCCTATTGAAGAACCCACATTCGACATCGAAGCCCGCATGACCGCCGCTCTCAATGGCCCCATCGCCGGAGTGGATGAGGCAGGCCGGGGCGCCTGGGCCGGGCCTGTCGTTGCAGGGGCCGTGATCCTTGATCCAAAGAACACGCCAGTAGGCCTTCGGGACTCTAAAACCTTATCCGAAAAGAAGCGCGAGGAACTGGCCAAAGCCCTTTGGGCCTGCGCGCAGATTGGCGTGGGGGAAGCCACGGTTGAAGAAATCGACCAGATAGGCGTGGGCAAGGCCACCTACCTCGCCATGCAACGGGCGGTGGCAAACCTTCCCTTAAAACCGGCAGGCGCCATCATCGATGGGCTCTATGCCCCCTCTTTACCTGGCATCGAAATTGAGACGGTGGTGAAGGGGGACAGTAAATCTCTTTCGGTCGCCGCGGCATCGATCATCGCTAAGACCAATCGGGATGGCACCATGCGGGAATTGGCAGAGACTTACGAGTGTTATAGCTGGGAACGGAATAAGGGCTATGGCGCAAAGGCTCATCAGGAGGGTCTTGGCACCCACGGCGTCACCCCCCATCACCGCACGTCTTTTGCGCCGATTAAGAAATTGATGCGAGCATAGCGCGGCAAGAAAACGGATCCCTTCCCGTTTTACACGTCCTTCGAGACGCCGCCTAACGGCGGCTCCTCAGGATGAGGAAGTGTCTCAAGCAGATCACGCGCTACGCCTAAATCGCGGATAAGCCGCTCACCCGTTAACCTCTCCTACCAATTCGTTAACGGAACAATTAACTTAAACCTTAACTCTCCATTCACCACGCCCGGAGTCTATTGCGCCTATCATTATACCGGTGGAGGCGCGCGCTCATGGTTCAGAAGGATGTCATCCTCAAGGGCGATTGTATTGAGCGATTAAAATCCCTACCCGATGGGTGTGCGGATCTTGTCTTCGCCGACCCCCCCTACAATCTCCAACTGGGGGGTGACCTTACCCGCCCGGACCAATCTCAAGTGGACGGTGTCACCGATGCCTGGGACCAGTTTTCAAGCTTTAAAGCCTATGACGCTTTTTGTGAGCAATGGTTAGCTGAAGCACGCCGGATCCTGAAACCCAATGGCGCGATCTGGGTGATTGGTTCCTACCATAATATTTTCCGTCTCGGGACGATCATTCAGGATCTTGGCTATTGGATTCAAAATGATGTGGTGTGGGTGAAAACCAACCCTATGCCCAATTTCCGGGGCACGCGGTTCACCAATGCCCACGAAACCCTCATCTGGGCGGGCCGCGATCCTAAAAGCCGCCTCACCTTCAATTATCACAGCCTAAAAGCGGGCAATGAAGACATCCAGATGCGGTCCGACTGGACCTTTCCCCTTTGCACGGGCGGGGAGCGCCTTAAACGCAATGGCCGCAAAACCCACCCCACACAAAAGCCGGAAGCCCTTTTACACCGCATTCTGACGGCCACGACCGAGCCAGGTGATTTGGTGGTGGATCCTTTTTTTGGCACCGGCACCACTGGCGCCGGCGCAAAGAAGCTGGGCCGCCACTATATCGGCATTGAACGGGACAAGACCTATGCCACCGAGGCGGAGAAACGCCTGGCCGCGATTATCCCCGGCGCGCAGGAGGATATCGACCCCCTACCGTCCCCGCGGAAACAGCCGCGGGTGGCCTTTGGACAGCTCATCGAACGGGGCCTCCTGTCACCGGGTACAAAGCTATACTGCTCAAAGAAGCGCCACGTGGCTCAGATAAAAGCCGACGGCTCCCTCCGTGCAGAAACGATGCAAGGCTCTATTCACAAGGTGGGCGCCTCGGTTCAGAATACGGCCTCCTGCAATGGCTGGACCTTCTGGCACTATGAAGAGGCAGGCAAACTTGCCCCCATCGACAGCTTGAGATCAGTGATCCGGCAGCAGATGAATTGATCGCCGCCGGGACAGCGTCATCAATTCTTTGGCGAGTTAACGCCAACGATATCTCTCAATAGAGGAAAGTCATGCGGCTTCAACAAACGCACGCCTGTCGAACTTGACAATCTCTGCGCTCCTATCGTGTACGGCGCATTGGAAACAACGGCGACAGCATCCAAACTGTAGTAAGCTCTCCCTGCAAAAGCTTCCTGCACCGCTTTGTTACCGATCGAGGTACTTGATAGTTTGCACTGAACGCCAACTCTATGGCCGTCACATTCAGCGATGACGTCAATACCCTGATCTCCAGACCCCGGCGTCATCTTTGTTTCCCATCCGAACTTCTCAAGAGATGATGCGACCCATTGTTCAAAAGCAAGACCATTGGAGGGGATAATAGAAGGGTCAAACTTCTCGTGCGTACTGTCTTCCGAATGCTCTTCAAGCCGCTTTACCACTAGCTCGGCAGCTTGAGAAAATGGCAGTGCTTTCTCATCAAGACCAATACTGACGAAAAACTCGCCCATCACCTCACTGCGCTTGTCCGAAGTGACCGCACCATAGTCATTGACCGTCACCGCCATATCCAGGTTTTTTTTCAACGCCACACGGTGAGTCTCCACAGCTTGTACGACCCGTTCCTTTTCGGCTCCGCACTTTCTCGTCTTATTCCGACGGATGACGAACCGAAGCCCAGCGACGATTGGACTCAACCCAACAATCAATCCGCCCGAAAACGTAATGAAAGAAACATCAAATGCATCCCAAGTCGCCGAAGTGAATACGGTTTGGCCAAGTACAATGAGCACGCCACCGACCAGCGCAACAACCAAGGTGAAAGCAATAAACTCTGTGATGCCTCTGATGATGCTCACATGTTCCCCCGCCCAGAAGAAATTTTAGATCGCTAGCTATACATAGCATTCACAAACTTGAGAAGGAAAGAAACCACTCAACATCGCCACTCTCTAACCCAGCTGTGCACTCTCGCTCACCACAAACAAGCCAGAGTGAACGAGAGATAGTCGAATTCAAACGGTCTCCACCCCGCACACGGGATGGCAAAGGACCCTACTCCACAGCCTCCGTCGGCGCTTCTCCCTGCTCGATGCCCAAAAGCTCAACCTCAAACACAAGCGCTTGGTTGGGCCCAATTTGCGCACCGGCCCCACGTTCGCCGTAGCCCAGCGCAGGCGGGATGTAGAACTTATACTTGTCCCCCACATTCATAAGGCCAACGCCCTCGGTCCACCCGCTAATGACCCCATTAAGGGGGAAGGAAATAGAT
>ERZ1740067.1756-NODE-1756-length-14347-cov-8.088721_pt1 | contig 14347 bp, 13 predicted proteins | sample MGYA00581736_ERZ1740067 | MGnify/ENA primary metagenome ERZ1740067 (study PRJEB43018, sample SAMN04849236) | marine metagenome | isolation source: floating plastic debris | place: Pacific Ocean | collected 2008-08-27 | study: EMG produced TPA metagenomics... | reverse complement strand
GTGGCGTGGCGCATGCCGATGGCGCGCGGCATGCCCAGACCCTCCAGCACCTCGGCCTGTTTCTGCATCGGGTCCGCCGGGGCTGGCCCGTCGTGAAACGCCAGATCGACCAGCGCCGAGGCCACGTATTCCACCGTCTGGAACCCCATGTCGTAGGTGGCTGCCGCCAGCACCTTGTCCAGCAGGTCTTGCGGCATCGCGGCCCCTGTGTCGGCATGGGTCGCGTATTCGCGCAGCACTTCGGGCACGTCCAGCCAATGCTCATAGAGCTGGCTTGGCAGCTCGACAAAGTCGCGGGCGACGGATGTGCCGCTGATGCTTTCATAGGTCACGTTGGACAGCATCTGGTGCAGCGCGTGGCCAAACTCGTGAAACAGCGTGCGCGCGTCGTCATAGCTGAGCAGCGCTGGATCACCCTTGGCAAAGTTGCAGACGTTGATCACCACGGGTGTCTGATGTTCCGGGAACCTGGCCTGGGACCGCATCGCCGAGCACCATGCCCCCGACCGTTTGGAGCCGCGCGCGAAATAGTCGCCGATGAACACCGCCACATGCGCGCCATCGCGCGTCACCTCCCACGCCCGGCAGTCCGGGTGATAGAGCGGGACATCCAGCGGCTTGAACGCCAGCCCGAACAGGCGCGTGGCACAGGCAAAGGACGCCTCGATCATGCGGTCCAGCTGAAAATACGGTTTCACCTCTGCCTCATCGAGGTCGTGCAGTACCTTGCGCCGCTTTTCCGCGTAGTACCGCCAGTCCCAGGGCTCCAGCGGGCCTGCGATGCCATCATCGTGCAGCATCTGCTCCAGCACCGCGCCATCCTCGGTCGCGCGCGCCTTGGCGGGCTCCCAGACCGACATCAGCAGATCACGCACGGCGGCGGGCGTTTTGGCCATCTCGGTTTCCAGCTTGTAGTCGGCAAAGGTGTCATAGCCCAGAAGCCGGGCCCGCTCCTCGCGCAGCTTCAGGATCTCGGCAGCAATGGCGCGGTTGTCGGTGGCCCCGCCATTGGCCCCACGGGCCGCCCATGCGCGATACGCTTTTTCGCGCAAGTCCCGGCGAGGGGAGAATTGCAGGAACGGCGTGATCAGCGACCGCGACAGGGTCACCACGGGGCCACCGGCCTCTTTTTCCTCACCTGCCGCGCGGGCGGTATCGACCACGAAATCCGGTAAGCCGTCGAGGTCACCTTCGCCCAGTGTCATGAACCACGTGCGCTCATCGGCCAGCAGGTTTTGCGTGAACGCGGTGCCAAGCTCGGCCAGCCGGCCCTTGATGGCCTTCATGCGCGCCTCTGCATCCCCTTCGAGCGCGGCCCCTGCGCGCACATACCCGCGATGGTTCAGCATCAGAACGCGCGCTTGCTCGTCAGTCAGCTCAAGGCTGTCGCGCGCGTCCCAGACGGCAGCGATGCGGGCAAACAGCGCCTTGTTCCCTGCAATCTCGGCAAAATGCGCGGCCAGTTTGGGCGAGAAATCCCGCTGCAAGGCCTCGCGCGCGGGGTTGCTGTCCGCGCCCGCCATGGAAAAGAACGGGCCGAGCACCTTGTCCAGCGCATCGCCCGCAGCCTCGAGGGCTTCGATCGTGTTGGCGAAATCCGGGGCAGCGTCATCGGCTGCGATGGCGTCGATCTCTGCGCTGTGGCGGGCGAGTGCCTCGTCCAGCGCGGGCGCGAAATCGTCGTCAGAGATGCGGTCGAACGGCGCAATGGCAAAGGGTGTGTCCCAGTCTTGCAGCAATATGTTGGTCATCCGGCAGTCTCCTTTGATCCGGGCAGAGGTCGGGCTTGGCCCGGCACATGGCCACAGGTTTCGCAATCGCTCCGCCGCTTGATCGCGATCTTGCGGCTTTCGCCGAACAGAGCGTCGTAAATCACCATCTCACCGCGCAAGGGTGTGCCTGCGCCGGTGATCAGCTTGATCGCCTCGACCGCCATCATGCTGCCCACCACGCCGGGCAAGGGCCCGATCACACCCGCCTCGGCGCAATTTGGGGCCAGATGGGCGGCAGGCGCTTCGGGAAACACACAGCGGTAGCAGGGCGCGTCGCGGGCCGGGTCGAACACGCTGAGCTGCCCTTCCCATTGGGTGAGCGCGCCCGAGATCAGCGGAATGCCCTGCGCCACGGCAACCTGGTTGACCAGGTAGCGCGTGTCGAAATTGTCCGTCCCGTCGATTACCAGATCATAGTCGGCCATCAGGTCGCCTGCGATCTCGGCCGTCAGGCGGCGATGATAGGGGCGCACGGTGACAAAGGGGTTCTGCGCCTCCATTGCGGCCTGCGCAGAGAACACTTTGGGCACACCGATATCCCGGTCGCGGTGGATCACCTGCCGTTGCAGGTTGGCGTTTTCAACGGCGTCATCATCGATCACGCCAATGGTGCCCACGCCCGCTGCTGCGAGATATTGCAAGACGGGTGCGCCCAATCCACCCGCGCCGACAACCAGCACCTTCGCGTCCTTCAGCGCCTTTTGCCCCGCACCACCGACCTCACGCAACACGATGTGGCGGGCGTAGCGGTTCAGTTCCGCCTCGGAAAACGGGCCGACGGGTGTGTCCGGGGCGGCGGCGGCCTCGGCCGCGGTGGCGCGCGTGCGCAAACGGCCCAGCCCCTGCCGGTAGAGCCACACAAGGCCCGCAAAGGCCCCCAGGATCAGCCAGAAGGCCGGGCTTTCGCCGGTGGCCATGCGCAACGGGTGCCCGGCGGGCAGCGCGACCTGCAGGGCCAGCACAGCGATGTAGAGCAAGCCGATCATTAGCCAGCGCGCCCGGTGTGGCGTGCCCATCAGGTGACCAAAGCCCCACAGGGCGGCTGCAATGGTCAGAACCAGGATCATGCTCGCCCCGTGCTGCCAAAACCGCCCGCGCCACGGGCCGTGTCGTCAAGACTGCCAACTTCGGCAAAAGCGGCCTGCACCACCGGGGCCAGCACCAACTGCGCGATGCGCATCCCGTGGGTGACCTCAAAAGGCTCCGCCCCGGTGTTCAGCACGATCACACCGACCTCACCGCGGTAATCGCTGTCGATGGTGCCGGGGCTGTTGACCAGCGCAATCCCATGCTTGAGCGCGAGGCCGGAGCGGGGCCGCACCTGCACCTCGTAGCCTGCCGGTACGGCCATGGCGATCCCCGTGGGGATCAACGCACGCGCGCCCGGCGCGATCACAGCAACATCGCCACCGGGCAGGTTCGCGCGCACATCCGCCCCTGCCGCGCCAGCGGTTTCGTAGCTGGGCAGCGGAATGGCCGGGTCGGCCCCGGCGGTGCGCATGAGTTGGAGAGGGACAGTCTGCATCTTCACCTTGCCAAATAAACTCGAATTCAACGCCGACCAGTCGGTGCGACGATCACCGCAGGGCGTCTGCGATCCGCTGGGCGAGCCTTTGCGCCACTTCGGCCTTGGGCAGCCGAGGCCAGGGCTCCGCGCCGGCGTCGGTGATCAGGGTCACGGCATTCTCCGACCCGCCCATGATGCCGGTTTCGGGCGAGACGTCATTGGCCACGATCCAGTCACAGCCCTTGCGCGCCCGCTTGGCCGTGGCGTTGGCCACCACATCATCCGTTTCCGCGGCAAAGCCGACGACCAGCCCGGGCCGTCCGGCGCCCATTTGCGCGACATGCGCGAGGATGTCGGGGTTTTCCGTAAAGTGTAGGGTGGGCAATGTGCCCACCTGCTTTTTCAGCTTGCTGTCCGACGCGCCATCTACACGCCAATCCGCCACGGCGGCGGCGAACACGGCGGCCTGTGCCGGCAGGGCGGCCAGCACCGCGTCCCGCATCTCTTCTGCGGTCTCGACCGGGACGAGCGTTGCGCCTGCGGGGGGCGCCACCTCTGCCGGACCGGTGACAAAGGTCACGTCCGCGCCCAGACCGAGCAGTGCCTGCGCAATGGCAGTGCCCTGCGCCCCGGAGGACCGGTTGGCGATATAGCGGACCGGATCAATCGGCTCATGCGTGGGGCCCGACGTGATGAGCACATGCTTGCCCGCCAGTGGTTTTGGCCCGAAATGTCCTTCGACCGCCGCGACGATTTCCAGCGGCTCGGACATGCGGCCCGGACCGTATTCGCCGCACGCCATGTCGCCATCATTCGGGCCCACGACCGCAACACCGTCCGCACGCAGCTGCGCAAGATTGCGCTGCGTGGCCGGGTGGTCCCACATGCGGACGTTCATCGCCGGCGCAATCATCACCGGCGTGTCGGTTGCCAGCAGCAGGGTCGAGGCCAGATCATCCGCCCGCCCCTGCGCCATCTTGGCCATGATGTCGGCGGTCGCCGGCGCGACAAGGATCAGATCGGCAGACCGGGACAACTGGATGTGCCCCATCTCGGCCTCATCCGTGAGGTCAAAGAGGTCGCGATAGACTTTTTCGCCCGCCAGCGCCGACACGGCGAGCGGTGTCACAAATTGCTCGCCGGCGCGGGTCAGCACCGGTGTGACCGCCGCTCCCCGCTCGCGCAGTCGTCGGATCAGATCAAGCCCCTTGTAGGCGGCGATGCCGCCCGTGAGGATCAGGAGGATGCGTTTGTCTTGCAGCATGTTGGCGCTCCGACACGTCAAGTGTGGCGACCATAGGCGGAGTGCGGGGCGAGGGCCAGAGGGGGTCAGAGGGCCAGCCCCCTCGCGCGGACGCGCTCACCCCCGGGATTTTCCGGGACAGAGACAGGGAAGGGTCACCCTTCGGAGGAGAACGCCAGGCAGGGATCCTCGCGCTCGGGCGCAGGCGCGTCGGTGAGGATCGTGTCAAAGGTGCCCGACGGGGCGACGCCCGCCTCGCCTTGTCCAAAGCTTTGTACGGTCAGGCCGGGTCTTGCTGACTGGAGATAGACCGGTACGCCCCAGTCCGTGCGCGCGTGTCCATTGCCGGTGATCAGGATCACGGGCGCGCCGTAGGTGTCGAGTGCGTCCAGCATGGCGCGTGCAAAGGTGGCGTCGCGCAGGCGCTGCGCCTCGACCATGCCGCCCATCATCTCGCGCGGCATCGCGGCGCAATGTGCGTCAAACTGCGCTGCCTCTCGGGTGTTCTGTTCGGCGGCGGCCAAGGGTGTGGTGAGGCCGAAACGGGTCGCCTGCGGCCCGAATGTGTCCGCCGCACCCGAGGTGAAGGCCGCCCGCATGTCGTCGCGAGGCAGGGCGGCGCCGATGATCACCGTGCTGTGGGCGAGGATGCCGGCGTAATCGGCAATGTTGGACCAGTGAAATCCGTTCGTGGCGTGCACCATCGCTTCGGGCGTGCGGTCGACCCCGGTCAGTTGCGCCGCCTCCTCGGGCGTGAGCATTTCGAACACGACCGCCTTGGGCTGCACGGCGGCCACCGCGTTCTGCTGCTGGAGGTGATGTTCGGCATTGTCGTGATACTCACCGATGATCAGCACATCACCGGTCCACGCGCTCCACGTCGTAGACGCGAATACGGCCAGCGCAAAGGTCAGGATCGCCCCCGCGCTGGCCGCAGCCATTGTGTAACGCTGGATCATGCGAGGAAGTGGTGCACTTCCCGGCTCTGGTTCTCGAGCGACTTGCGCATCTTGCCGAATGCTGCCGCTTCAAGCTGGCGCACGCGCTCCTTGGACAGTTTCAACTCCTGCCCGAGGCTTTCCAGTGTACGGGGCTCATCCCGCAACTTGCGCTCGCGTACGATAAACCGCTCCCGTTCGTTCAGCGCGTTGAGCGCCGACAAGAGCCACTCGCGCAGCTGTTCGGTGTCGTGCTGGTTCTCGACCAGTTCGGCGGCCTGCGCACCGTCATCCTCAAGGGCGTCGATCCACTCGCGGCCCTCGTCATCTACCGATTGCGTGGCGTTGAGCGAATAGTCGGAACCGGACAGGCGCCCTTCCATCATCTCCACGTCGTGCAGCGGGACGCCGATTTCTGTTGAAATCATCTGGCGCAACTGGTGCTTGTCGAGGGTCTCACCAGCGGCGGCACTTTCGCGTTCCAGCCTCGCTTGCACGCGACGCATGTTGAAGAACAGGGACTTTTGCGACGAGGTGGAGCCGGTGCGCACCATTGACCAGTTCCGCATCACGTAGTCCTGGATCGATGCCTTGATCCACCAGACCGCGTAGGTCGAAAACCGCACGCCACGGTCGGGATCGAACTTGTCTGCCGCTTTCATGAGGCCCAGCCCGGCCTCCTGGATCAGGTCGTTCATCGGCGCGCCGTAGCGCTTGAACTTCGACGCCATGGAGATGGCCAGACGCATATACGCAGTGATCAGGCGGTGCAGCGATGCCTCGCAGCGGTCGTCCCGCCAGGCATATGCCAGCCGCAGTTCTGTTTCCGCGTCGAGCAGTTCCGCCTTCATCGCGGTGCGCGACAGCGACATGTCGCGTACGTTGTCTAGAGCCATGCGTGCATCCCCCTGTGGATGTTTAACTTGTTTTGCGCACTCGTCTTGTCTACGCAGCGAAACGCTGATCGGTTCACTTGAAGGGTGAAAAAATGTTGCCACCTCTGACGGTCGTACTAGGCGGCGCTGCATCGGGTAAGTCTGCTGCATCAGAAAGCCTTATCGTTAACAGTGGGTTAACCAAGCTCTATGTGGCGACTTCACAAGTTTGGGATCAGGAGATGCAGCTTAAGGTTGATCGCCATCTGTCCCAGCGCGGCGATGGTTGGCAAACGATCGAAACGCCTGTGGCCGTGTGGGACGTCCTGGCGGCCCGAACGTCTCAAGAAGCGGTGCTGCTGGATTGCGCGACCATGTGGCTGAGCAACGTGATGCTTGGCGCGCACGACCTGCCAACAGCTCAGGCGCAATTGCTTGACGCGCTAGGGTCCTGCAAGGCGCCCGTCGTGGTCGTCACCAACGAGGTGGGGCAGGGTATTGTGCCCGACAACGCGCTGTCACGTGAATTTCGCGAGGCGCAGGGGCGCTTGAACATTGCGCTGGCCGCGCAGGCCGATTGCGTCCTGCATGTGCTGGCCGGGCTGGTCCAGGTCCGCAAGGGAGAGATGCCATGACCACCTGGCACTGGGTGCGGCACGGACCGACCCATCAGAAAAGCTTTACCGGCTGGCGCGATGTGCCGGCGGATTTGTCGGATGCGCGCGCGGTTGCCCGGCTGACGGCGGCCTTGCCCCGCGATGCGGTCATCGTGTCGTCGGACCTGACGCGCTGCGTGGCGACAGCAGACGCTCTGGAGGATGGTCGCACCCGCCTGCCGCATGATCCGGCGCTGCGCGAATTCCACTTTGGCGCCTGGGACGGCGTCCACTTTTCCAAAGTCGCGGAACAGGACGCGGCGTTGAGCCGAAAATACTGGGAAGAGCCGGGTGATCACGCCCCGCCCGGCGGCGAAAGCTGGAATGCGGCTGCGGCGCGTGTGGCCGCTGCGATGCGCCGGATTGAGGCGGCCTATCGCCCCGGGACCATCATCGTCGTGGCGCATTTCGGTGTGATCCTCACACAGGTGCAGGCCACAATGGGCGTGAGTGCTGCAGAGGTATTGCAGCACCGGATCGACCCGCTCAGCGTGACGACATTGCGGCCCGGTGACGGGATGGTTGAGCGGATCAATCACCTCCCGTGATCGGGGCACGCACAAATCGGCATTTGGCCTGCGCACGCTCTGCCGCCTAACCTTGGGCGCATGACCTATGACCTTTTTATCGGCGACCGGACCTTTTCCAGCTGGTCCCTGCGCGGCTGGTTGATGCTTGAGAAATTCGGGCTGCCGTACCGCACCACCCTGGTTGGCCTCTACTCCGGGACGATGGCCGACGACATGGTCTCGCTTGCACCTGCGCGGCTGGTGCCGGCCTTGCGCCTGCCCGACGGCACGGTGGTGGCCGAGACCGTTGCCATGGCCGAAACGCTGCATGAGCGGCACCCGGAGGCGGGCCTGTGGCCTGCTGACCCCGCCGCCCGCGCCACGGCGCGCTGGCTTGTGGCGGAAATGGCGGCGGGGTTCAGCGCGCTGCGCACGGCTTGCCCGATGCAACTGGTCCACGTGAACGAAGGGTTCGAAGTGTCCGATGACGTGGCCGTGGACCTGCAACGGATCGAAGCGTTGTGGGCGCATGGCCGCGGGTTCGCGGTGGAGGGTCCGTGGCTCTTTGGCGCTTATTCGCTCGCGGATGTGTTCTATGCGCCGGTCTGCGCCCGCATGGTGGGGTATGACCTGCCCATCGGTGCCTTTGCGCGCAGCTATTGCAAAGCGACGCTGTCGGACCCGGCTTTTCGCGCATGGCGGGCCGAGGGGCTCAAGATCACATACGACCCCTTGCCCTACGATACAGGCGGACCGACACGCGACTGGCCGTTCTGACCTGCTTGGCTGTTAACCAATCATAAACCGCACACCGCGTAGCGTTAACCATAGGCAGCAGGGGTGCATATGGCAGCGCGCGCATACACAGTGGCGTTTCAGGGGGTCGAAGCGCGAGAGGTCGAGGTGCAATGCGCCATGGTCCCGGGTCTGCCGGGCTTTGCCATCGTGGGCCTGCCGGACAAGGCCGTGTCGGAGGCGCGCGACCGCGTGCGCGCCGCGCTCAGCGCACTGTCCATCGCGCTGCCCTCCAAGAAGGTGACGATCAACCTGTCGCCTGCCGACCTGCCCAAAGAAGGCTCGCATTTCGACCTGCCCATCGCTCTGGCTCTGCTCGCCGCAATGGAAATCCTGCCCAAGGATGCGGTCGAGATGACCGTGGCGTTGGGGGAGCTGTCGCTGGACGGCACGCTTGTGCCCGTGATTGGTGCACTCCCTGCCGCCATGGCGGCCGCCGAACAGGATCGCATGTTGCTCTGCCCCAGTGGCTCGGGCGCAGAGGCGGCGTGGGTCGACGCGGCACAAGTCATCGCCGCAACGGATCTGGGCGATGTGGTGCGGCACTACACCGGCCAAGCGCCGCTGGAACCTGCAACCGCCGGCCAGCTGGCCACCGCCACCCACGCCCCCGACATGCGCGATGTCAAAGGCCAGGAACGGGCCAAACGCGCGCTGGAAATTGCCGCCGCCGGTCGTCACCACGTGCTGATGGTGGGCACGCCCGGGTCGGGCAAGTCGATGATGGCGGCGCGCCTGCCCGGTATCCTGCCGCCGCTCACGGCGATGGAAGCGCTCGAGACGTCCATGATCCACTCGCTGGCCGGGTTGCTGGATGCGGGTGGCATCTCCATGGACCGCCCCTTCCGCGAGCCGCACCACACCGCGTCCATGGCCGCGATCATCGGTGGCGGGCGCGGGGCCAAGCCGGGGGAAGCGTCGCTGGCGCATAATGGCGTGCTCTTCATGGATGAATTCCCGGAATTTCCCCGCACAGTCCTGGAAACCCTGCGCCAACCGATCGAAACCGGCGAAGTGATGATCGCCCGCGCAAACAACCACGTGAAATATCCATGTCGCTTTATGCTGGTGGCGGCGGCAAACCCCTGCAAATGCGGATATCTGAGCGATGCGGCCCGCGCATGCGCCCGGGCGCCGGGCTGCGGCGACGATTACCTTGGCCGCATCTCCGGCCCGCTCATGGACCGGTTCGACCTGCGTGTGGATGTGCCGCCGGTGTCCTATACGGACCTCGATTTGCCCGCTGATGGCGAAACCTCCGCCACCATCGCGAGCCGCGTTGCGGCGGCGCGCGCGGTGCAGGCGGCGCGCTATGCTGACCATGATCTGCGCCACAATGCCGACCTGTCCGGTGCGTTGCTGGACGAGGTGGCGCAGCCCGAAGCCGACGGGCGGGCACTGCTGACCAAGGCCGCCGACCGTTTCGGACTGTCGGCGCGCGGCTACCACCGGGTCATGCGCGTCGCGCGCACCATCGCGGACCTCGAAGGGTCACAGAGCGTGCAGCGCAGCCATATTGGGGAGGCGATCAGTTACCGCGTCGGGTCGCTGGAGCTGGCCTGATCCCCGATCCATGCCGCCAGCGTATCGATCGTCGCCCGCGCCTCGGGCAGCATGTTGTGAAAAATGGGCCAGACATGGGGCAGATCACGCTCTTCAACATATGTGACGGGCACATTCTGCGCCGTCATCCGGTCCACAATGCGGCGGCTGTCATCGAAAAGGATTTCGGTATCGCCCACGGTGATCCAGACGGGCGGCGCACCGGTGAAATCCGCGAAAAGCGGGCTGGCGTCAGGATCCGTCGGGTTCACGTCGCCCAGATACATCGCCCCCATGTCGTCCACGCGTTCTGCCGGCAGCACGGCCTCCGTCGCGGCATTGGCCCTGATGCTGTCACCGGAAAAACTCATATCCGTGAGCGGGGAAAACGCGAACACGCCCGCGGGCAGGGGCGCGCCGCTGCGCAAGAGCCGGGCCAGCAGGGTCAGCGCAAGCGCGCCGCCCGCACTGTCCCCACCGATCACGATCCGGTCCGCGGCATGGTCCGCGCACAAGGCGTGGTAGGCGGCCTCGGCAAACTCCGGCGCGGCCGGATAGGGATGCTCGGGGGCCAGCGGATAGCGCGGCAGGATCGCGCGGCACCCGACGCGGGCCGCGAGCGTGGCCAGCATCGCCGCATGGGTTTCCGGCGCGCCAAAGGTGAAACCACCGCCGTGGAAATAAAGCACGACCATGTCAGTGCGCAGGTCAGGCGGCGTGATCTCGAGCGCCTCGCCGGGGCCAAGGGATCGCAGCGCCATCCGGCTGCGCCACGGCGCATGAAAGAACAGACGCGCCTTGGTCTGAAAACTGCGCCGCAATGCGTCCGGGCTGGTCGCGCGCCGCATGTGCGGCTTTTCGGTGAGCCGAAGGTAGCTGTTCAGAACCGGCTTGAGCCAGCTCATGACAGGCGGGCGTCGATGGCGTCCCAGATGGCTCCGGCAACGTTGAGGCCGTCGAACCGTTCGAGCTCCTGGATGCCGGTGGGGGAGGTTACGTTGATCTCTGTCAGGTAGTCGCCAATGACGTCGATACCGACGAAAACCTGGCCCTTTTCCCTGAGCAACGGGCCAATGGCGGCGCAGATGGCGTGGTCGCGATCGGTGAGGCCGATCTTTTCCGGGCGGCCGCCGACATGCATGTTGGACCGCGTTTCGCCTGCAGCCGGGACGCGGTTGATGGCGCCGATGGGGGCCCCGTCGACGAGGATCACACGCTTGTCGCCGTTCGAGACGTCCGGCAGGAATTTCTGTACGATCAGTGGCTCGCGCGAAAAGCCGGTGAACAGCTCGTGCAACGAGGTCAGGTTGCGGTCGTTCGCATCCAGCCGGAACACGCCCGCACCGCCATTGCCGTAAAGCGGTTTGAGGATGACGTCGCCATGCCGGGCCTTGAACGCCTTGATCGTGTCCAGGTCGCGGGCGATCGTGGTGGGCGGTGTGAGGTCGGGAAAGTCCAGCACCAGCAGTTTTTCGGGGTAGTTCCGCACCCAGAACGGGTCGTTCACCACAAGCACGTCATTGCGCAGCCGGTCCAGCAGATGGGTCGACGTGATGTAATGCATGTCAAAAGGTGGGTCCTGCCGGAGCCAGATCACATCAAACTCCGCCAGATCGACTTGCCGGAGCGGCCCAAGGATTGCCGGGTCACCGGCCACACGCTGCACGGTCATGTCATGCCCGCGCGCCGTGATCCGCCCCTCCTCGAAAGCGAGGTGGTCTGGGCCGTAATAAAACAGCTCATGGCCCCGCGCCTGCGCCTCTTCGGCGAGGCGAAAGCTGCTGTCGGCGTTGACGTCCACGCCCGTGATCGGATCCATCTGAAAGGCGATTTTCATGAGGCAGTTCTCCGGCAATGCGCGCATTAGATGGCGCAGCATGTCCGAAGGTGCAATGGAATTGGCCTGTGCACCAGCGCAGAGCGCTGCCGCAGATCAGAGACCGCCCGCGAAAAAGTTTTCCATGATCCGGATGTCACCGCCTGCATCCACCAGCGCCACATCCAACCGTGAAGGCGTAAAGACACTGTCGGGCAGCGTGTACAGATACTGTTCCGCCGTGGCAAAGAGCCGTCGCGCCTGCGCCGCGGACAGATGCGACAGCGCGCGGTCGAATGTCCGGCTCTGCTTGACCTCGACAAAGATGATGACGCCATCAGGGTCGCGCAGGATCAGGTCCAGCTCACCACCTCCCGCGCGCCAACGCTCCGCCAGCAGGGTGCAACCCTGTTCCGAATAGCGCGCCGCGACCTGCTGTTCGGCGGACAGCCCCGCGTGGTAGGCGCAGCGCCCCCGCGCAACCCGCGTGGCATCCCCGAAATCGCGCGTGTGAAAGGCCATGTTCCGTTCCCTGCCTAGGACGCTGGGATGTCCCGCGCCAGTTTCAGCGCGCGTTGGTAAACGCGCCGCCGCGGCACATCCAACGTGTCGGCCACAAAGCTGGCCGCATCCTTCGTCGTCATCGTACCCAGTGCCGACACTAGCGCATGATCAATGTCTATTTCCCTAACGCCCGGCCGGTCCCCCCGTGCGATCAGCACAACCACCTCGCCCTTGACCGATTGCCCCTCGAGGTCTTTTGCCAGTGTTTCGAGGGTGTTGGTCCGCGTCTCCTCGAACCGTTTGGTCAATTCCCGGCAAATCGCGCCCTGCCGGTCCGGCCCCAGCACTTCGCTGGCGTCCTCCAGCATCGCGCGCAATCGTTTGGGTGATTCGTAAAACGCCAGCGTTGCGGGCACCTCGCGCAGGGCCGTCAGCGCCTTTTTGCGCGCCTGCCGGGTGTTCGGCAGAAATCCCGCAAAGTGGAAGGCATCCGTCGCCAACCCCGATACAGCCAGCGCCGTCGTCACTGCCGAGGCCCCTGGTGCGCAGGTCACCGGCACACCCGCCGCACGCGCGGCGCGGGCCAGCTCGAACCCCGGGTCGGCGATCCCGGGCATGCCGGCTTCGGACGCGTAGGCCACGCTGTGATCGCGGGCCTTTTCCACAAGGCGCGACGCGGTATCCGCGCTTGAGTGGTCATGCAGCACCTCGATCCGCCGGCCCTCGAGCGGAACACCATGGATGTCCATCAGCTTGCGCAGGCTGCGGCTGTCTTCGGCGGCCAGCACCTGCGCCGAGGCCAGCACATCGAGCGCGCGCAGGGTGATATCGCGTGCCGTGCCAATCGGCACCCCGACAAACCAGACCCCCGGCTTGAGACCGCTCTTGATAAAATTCAACGCTGGACCCGCCTTCTGTGACGTCTATTATCCGCGCCAGAAATGACACGGGCGACCCTTGCACAAGACAGCGCCCTTGCACCCGGGAGTGAGTACATCATGTTCGCGTTTTTCGACACAGTGCGCAAGGCGACCCGCCGCGCCGTTCTGATGCCCCTTGCGGCCCTTGCACTCGCGGCGTGTGCCCCGTCGGCACTCACCAATATCGGCGGTATCTCGGGTGGGCCGCGCATCGATACGTCCGAACCGGTGCCGGTTGCCCTTCTGGTGCCGCGCGGGTCGGGGCAGGCCAGTGACGATCTGCTGGCCCGCAATCTGGAAAACGCGGCGCGTCTGGCGATGCGCGACCTCAACGGGGTCGAGATTGACCTGCGGGTCTACGGCACGGCAGGCAATCCGCAGACCGCCGCCAGCCAGGCCGCGCTCGCGGTCAATGACGGCGCGCGCATCATTCTGGGCCCGCTTTATGCCGAAGCGGCCAATGCCGCGGGCGTGGCGGTCGCCGCGAACGGCGTGAACGTGCTGGCCTTTTCCAACAACACGACGATTGCGGGTGGCAATGTCTTTGTGCTGGGCTCGACCTTTGAAAACACAGCCAGCCGGTTGGTCAACTACGCCGCCTCGCAGGGCCGGGACCGGATGGTGATCGCCCACGCGCAGGACGTATCGGGCCAGCTTGGCCGCAACGCGATCCAGCAGGCCATCGCGCGCAGCGGTGCGACGCTTGTGGGGACCGTGGATTACCCGCTGTCGCAGCAAGGGGTTGTGGACAGTGTCCCGAGGATCAAGGCCGCCGTTGACGGCGGTGCTGCCAACGCGGTGTTCCTGACCTCGCCCAGTGCATCTGCACTGCCGCTGCTGACGCAACTCCTGCCAGAGGCGGGTGTGTCGCAGGCATCCACCCAGTTCATCGGGCTGGCGCGCAGGGATATCCCGCAGCAAACGCTGGAGCTGCCCGGCGTGCAGGGTGGCTGGTTTGCGTTGCCTGACCCCGCGCGCGCCGCTGCATTCCGCAGCCAGTACCAGGCCGCCTACGGCAGTGCACCGCACCCGCTGGCGGGCCTCGCCTTTGACGGCATCGCCGCCATTGGCGCGCTGGCCAGCCAGGGCCGGTCCAATGCTTTGACGGGGGCGGCGCTGACTCAGGGCGCGGGCTTTCAGGGGGCCACTGGCATCTTTCGGCTGCGTGGTGACGGCACCAATCAGCGCGGGCTCGCCGTGGCGACCGTGCGCGATAACCAGGTTGTCGTGATCAGCCCCGCCCCGGGCGGGTTCGGCGGGACTGGGTTCT